>Ga0316209_1000366_pt1 | contig 84476 bp, 71 predicted proteins | sample 6monopyrite_MG_FD_204945 | JGI IMG/M metagenome (GOLD analysis project Ga0316209, IMG submission 204945) | Microbial mat bacterial communities from mineral coupon in-situ incubated in ocean water Damariscotta River, Maine, United States -... | ecosystem: Environmental > Aquatic > Marine >... | reverse complement strand
CCTTTTCCGTGTTTCTGCCGGTTAAGTCGGTGGGTGTCACCGGCGATGGCCGTCGTTATGAATGGGTGGTGGCGCTACGTGCCGTTGAAACCATCGACTTCATGACGGCTAGATGGGCCCATCTGCCTTATGATTTTCTGGATCATGTCTGCCGTCGTATCGTCAACGAGGTGGCGGGAATCTCGCGTGTTGTGTATGACATCACTGGCAAGCCACCGGGGACCATTGAGTGGGAATGATTCCGCGTCTGGCACTGGCTGGTATCAACAAGCAGTAAATCAATCCTAACCCATTGTTATCAATGGGTTTTTCTCTAAAATGCCTGGCAATGTCAGGCACTCTCTAGCACCGTCAAGCAGACTTTTTTCATGGTATGTTTGATGGTATCGTCCTAGCTCATACCACTGCTTCAACGAAATACCATACCATGAAGTTTCAACATTTCATGGTATTAAAAATCGTTAAGTACATGATATTTAAGGAAATATTATAGAAAAAGATGCCATGTTTTTTCATGGTATCAGGGACGAAAAAGAGAGGGCTGCCATGTTGACCGATACCAAGCTTCGAAATCTGAAACCCAAAGACAAGCTCTACAAAGTCAACGACCGGGACGGCCTCTACGTAGCCATCACGCCGGCAGGCACAATTTCTTTCAGGCACAACTATTCAATCAGTGGCCGGCAGGAGACTTTGACGATCGGGCGCTACGGTACCGGCGGCATTACTCTTGCGGAGGCCAGAGAGCGTCTTAACGAAGCCAAAAAAATGATTGCGGCGGGTAAGTCTCCAGCCAGAGAAAAGGCGCGTGATAAAGCACGTGTGAAAGGGGCTGAGACTTTTGGTGCCTGGGCTGAAAAATGGATGCGCGGCTATCAGATGGCTGACTCGACACGCGACATGCGCAAGTCAGTCTATAACCGAGAATTGAAGATGCGCTTTGGTAATCAGAAGTTGTCTGAGATTACCCACGAAGATCTTCGTGCGGTGACTGATGCCATCGTAGAGAGAGGAGCGCCGGCAACCGCTGTCCACGCACGAGAAGTGGTATTACAAGTTTATCGCTGGGCGATCGAGCGTGGACAGAAAGTAGAGAATCCCGCTGAGATGGTTCGCCCCAGCAGTATCGCCAGGTTTGAGCCACGAGATCGAGCATTGAGCCCTGCCGAAATTAGTTTGATGTATCGATACATGGATCGCGTCGGCACATCACCGCAATATAGAGCGGCTATCAAGTTACTGTTGCTGACCCTGGTGAGAAAGTCGGAGCTATCTAACGCGACCTGGGCGGAGATTAATTTCAGCGAAGCGCTCTGGACGATACCAAAAGAGCGTATGAAACGTCGGAATCCGCACATGGTGTACCTCTCCCGTCAGGCGCTGGATATTTTTATTGCGCTCAAGACATTTGCCGGCGGCTCTGAATTCGTGTTGCCCTCTCGTTATGATTCAGACTTACCTATGAGCGCCGCGACGTTAAATCGTGTTCTCGCTCTGACGTATCAGGCGGCACAAAAAGATGGAGAACAGCTCGGTAAATTTGGTCCGCACGATCTGCGTCGTACGGCCAGCACGTTATTGCATGAGGCAGGCTATAACACCGATTGGATTGAAAAGTGCCTTGCGCATGAGCAGAAAGGGGTGAGGGCAATTTACAATAAAGCCGAATACCGAGAGCAGCGGACGGCGATGCTGCAGGATTGGGCAGATATGATTGATGAGTGGACTAACGTAAAACGTTAGTGGTGATTCCTGGCCGGATTGGTTGGTCTTCAGACTCTTTGCGAGATTCTATCCACTTTTCTACTTCAGACAGATCCCAGGCGACATTGCGGCTTGTCAGCACGATTCTGCGTGGAAAGTCACCACGTTTCTCCATGTTGAAGATGGCGCGATCCGAAAGCGGAATCATGGATAGCAACGTTTTGCGGTTGATTAATGTCTTTCGTGGTCGGGTAGGGTGCTCTTCATCCATTGTTGCTCACTCTTGCTCCAGACTGCATGAGTTGTAGTCTTGGGTTTGCTAAGAGCTAAACATTAGCACCGTGCAAATCGTATTGGCAAAAGAGAATGTTTAGCAAGGTGATAAACACTGGCTGTATAAAGATGGGTTTCGGTGTTGGGGGTGAAACCGCTATTCATCCCATTTGCTAGCCATGGGCTCGATCGAAGTTATGGCTTTTCGTGTCGCTAAGCAGGCTGGCAATGCTCAGACCACTTCACCCTTGAAGACAATGACGCCACAGATGGTCGCCTCTTCATCCACTTCGATAATGCGATTTGGCCAGTCAGGGTTGAGTGCCTTCAGGTACTGTTTGCCCTCTTCGATGATTAATTGCTTGAACGTGGCTTCATTGGACTCATCGAGACGGACAACCACGTACTTCCCGTGGTCAGGTGACACATTGGGGTCAACAAAAATCAGGTCGCCTTCATGAAATTTCGGCTCCATACTGCTACCGCGAACCCTTAAAACAAAGGATTCCGGACTGCAGCATACCGGGCAGGGCAGCAGTTCTGAGCCGTAGGCTGGCACAAAGCTTTCCGAAATCTCATACCAATTTCCTGCTTGAACCCAGGAGATCAGCGGGTGGAGGCTGCGAAGGTCGGGGCCGTCGTGGGCGTTGTGTTCTTCCTGAATCGCCCCCTCCGCATGGGGCGCATCCATCCATCCTTGGGATTTTTTCATAGCCTTTTCCAGTTTTTCGGCCAGCTCATCTCCGATAGAGCGGGGCGTTCCTTTTTTAGTTGGCAGCTGGTTTCGCACCTGACTGAGGTAGGAGCTATTGGTTCCGGCCGCGCGCGCCAACTTGGCAGCTGACCCCGCTTCGGCAATCAGAACTTCAAGATTATGGAGCCGGATCTGGTTAAGTTTTAGCGTCATGCGAAATACTTTAGCACGATTTTTAGCAGAGTGATAAACAAAAAGCGGCGATTGCGCGTTGTTCAATGATTCGCACGGTGCTAATGTTTCTGCGCATGGAGCTAAAGGATTTCCTCAAGATGGCAACCAAGCGGGAGCGGGCCGACGTCGCTGCGGCGTGTGGCGACTCCGTTTCCTACTTGTATCAGATTGCCGGCCAGCATCGATTTGCCAGTCCATTGATGGCGACGCAAATCGAGCATTACACCCGCACGGTTGCGGATCTCTCGGATGGCCGGCTGGAGCCTGTCCCTCGGGCGAGCATGGTTAGACATCCAGAGATCTTTTACGGCGTTGTGCCTGAATCGGGTGCCCATGAAGCAGGTGGCGACGATGACACCTGAGAGATTGCCCTCTACCCCCGAGATCACTCGCGTGGACGTGATGCGTATACAGCATTACTCCCGCAATCCCCGCCGGCAACAGAATCCCGAATACGATCGCATAAAGGCGTCAATTCAGGCTGAAGGCTTGGATCAGCCCTTGGTGTTATCACAGGAACCAGGCGCTACAGACTATGTACTTCACAGCGGTGGAAATACACGACTGAGGATACTCAAAGAGCTCTTGGACGAAACGGGCGACGAGCGATATCGCTGGATCGATTGCATCGTAAAACCCTGGTCCCAAGAGTCCAATGTATTGTTTGCCCACCTGCGAGAAAACGAACTTCGCGGCGGTTTGCCTTTCATCGACAAGGCACTGGCGGTATTCGAAGCAAAGTCTCTCCTTGAGAACGAGATGGAGGTTGAGAGCCTGTCTCAGCGCCAACTGGAGGAGTTGTTTCGAGAGCGGGGCTTCGGGCTCAGCCACAGCATGATTTCCAAGATGGGATATGCCGTTGAAATTTTGTGGCCGTTGATGCCAAAAGCCCTGGCTGCCGGGCTGGGGCGGCCACAGGTGGAGAAGATCCGAGCCATTGAGCGTGCCGCCAGAGCGATCTGGAATCGTCGTCAGCTGGGGGGCGACACTGTATTTGATGCGGTTTTTTCTGAGTTGTGTCGTCGTCACGACGGCGCCGAATGGGATATCCAGCCACTGCGTGATGCGCTGGAAAATGAGATCGCTGTAGAGTCCGAACTGAATCGACAGGTGATTCACCTGGAGATGGAGGCGCAATTATCGGGTCGCGCTTTCAGCCTTCCTGCTCTGAGCGAAACTGAAGCAGAGCAGGATGATTGCCGCGGCGCAGAACCTCAGGAACCTTCTGTTAGTGAATTGTCGTCACCTACGGGGACATTGGAAACAGTATCCGCTGACACTGAATCTTCGGTGAGAGATCTCGACAAACACGCAGAACAGTCGAACACAGCGATAGAGGGGGCCTCTGCCGCAGCGGCGCTAAACGGCGGTCAGCTGAAAAATCTTGAGGTTTTGCGGAGCCAGTTATGGGACTGCGCTGAAACATTGGCGGCATCCCATGGGCTCCACGATACAGTGATTCGTCTCCCGGATCAGGGCTTGGGTTTTCTGCTAATTGATGTGCCTCCGCCGGAGCTTCGGGAATCCCTGGATCAGGACATGTTGGATTTGGTGTCCGCCCTTTGGTGGCAGTTGGCTGCGAGCTCAGAGCTGACCGTCGCGCCCACGGACATTGTCCTGACCTACCTGGATAAGGACTCACCGCTATACCAGGCATTGGTGTCTCACGATGCCGGTCTGCTTTTTAGCAGTGTCTGGACGCCTGATCCAGGTCATCTCAACAGCCAGCTCTGGCAGCAGTTGAACCCGCCAGACTGGCAGCATCTGCTGCAAATGATGGAGTCATATCGGAGCATTAAACGGTTAGCCTTCGATACCGGGGTCGAGCTTTGGGCGCAACAGGGAGGTGAAAGCGATGTCGTCCAATAAGGAAGCCGATCTCACCACTGCCGTGCTGTTGTACGCCATGCGATGTCTGGCAGAGGGGGATCAGCAGGCATTGCGCGCCATGAACTTTGGCCCCAAAGAGTTGGACGCTCTGAAGGAGATGAACCTGGCCGACCTTTATCGGGCTGATGCGTTGCGCGTTCACTGCTTGCAGATTGGTCTCAATCGGGACGTATTCTGGCCAATGCTTGATCACCTGCGTCATCAGCGTGAATCTGAAGATCTTCAGCGAACCTTGTTGGTCGCCGACGCACCCTTAGAGATGATGCAACAGCTGTTTGGTTTGAGCTCACGGGAATACACCCGCTGGCGTCGGCTTTTGACACTGGCCCCGGCCGTGGGGCGACCACCCGAGCTAAACGAAACGGATACCCATGCGCTCTGGTATGCCTGGCAGGATAAGGTCCAGGCCGATGATCAATCCCCGTTGAGTGCAGAGGATTATCTGCATCTACAGCAACAAACGGGTATTGGGTTGCGGTCGATTTGGGCGCTGGTACAGCGTTGGGAAACCTACGGTGAAGGAGCCAGTACCGCGGCATCGGGACGGGTTGGCGAGAATGGCCCATGAAGCGGATGCGTTGCGACCAGAGACCGTTGCTCTCGACGCCCTGATCAAGGCGACTGTTGCCAAGGTTCGTGCCCAGAATGATTCATCTTCACCCGATACCATGTTGTTCATGGGCAACTGGCATCAGGCTGTGCCGTCCCTGGTCATTCAGGATCCAGTGCTTGAACCTGTTGATAAGCTGGTGTGGATGGTCATCATGTTACATGCCGGAGAGACTGGGGGAAGAACGGCCTTTCCCGATTACGACACCATTGCCGCCAAAACCAACGTCTCCTCAACCTCTACTGTCTCTCGGGCTATTGCTATTCTGCGCCTGACGCGTTGGCTCACGCTGTGCGCCAGAGTGCGACAAAAAAGCGGCCGTTTCACCGGCAATGTTTACATTCTTCACGATGAACCCATACCTCTGGTCGATGCCCTGTACCTGGATGAAGCCTACATGGCGTTCGTCACCCAATCCCAGGAGCATCATCACGCCCGTGTCCGGCGCGTGGCACAGGCTGTTCTGGAAAGTCTTGATAAGGATATTCAGGAAGGCGAGTTAGGACAGATGGAGTCGATTATTGAACGTCGCCTGCAGGCGGCCCAGCAATTATCGGATGCCAGTGAAAACCACGGCAAAACCGGTCGGTATTTTACTTTTCACGCAGCGACTATCGATAATCTGAAAAGGTCGTCTGACGCTAGCGCATCGGGAAAAATTGCCCATGACCAAAATTCAAAGGCGGAGAAAAATGAACACTACGGTAGTGGTTGTAGTAGTCATTATAAAAAAACAACTACAACCACCACTACACAAAATACAAACGATGACGAGAAAAGGTTTTCTGAATCCAATCCATCAAAACAGTCGTCAACAGAGCGAGCGCTGATCTATCCTCCGCGCTTGTCGGAGAACCAGAAACTCCTAGCGGACAGGTATCTTGCCATGATCGATCCTGATGATCGGCAGTTGGTGCTGGACGAACTTCAGGGTCGTCTGGAGTCTGAGCAGAAAGGCATGAAGCCGGTTTATGACGAGTTGAGGTTCTTGCATTCGCTGTGCAAGGCGGCACAACAAGGCGAATTTGTGCCAAACCTCGGGATCAAGGTGGCAGAGGCTAGACAGGATCGGTTGCATCACGTTCCCCCGCCAGAAAGCGAAGAACAGAAAAGCAAGGCGGCTGAAGAGCGAGCACGAAACCAGGCTTATGGGCTGGAGCAGCTCGCCAAACTGCGGGCATCATTGAATATGGACAAATAACGCAACTGTCCAATCACTTACAGTCTGGTCTATCACCATAGGCACGTCCCACACTGTTTCCACTGGAACCATCCGCGTGTTGCAACGCAAAACTGTAACGCAAAACACCGCACCAGCCGGATTGATATTTCGTGGTCTCAGTTCCCCTTTCGTGGATTCATAGCACATCAATGTTCACGTTTGAAGGGAAGGATGCAAATGAACTCAGACACAGGGCGGTCTCACGAAAATCCTGCTGAAAATCCCATCGAGTCTGGACCAGGCGCACTGCAAGGTGAAGTCTGGTTAACGATTCAGACCTATCAGGCTCAGAGCCTGGTTCGCGGTCGACGCGCTGCCGATGGCAAGCCAGCGATTATTGGATTAATCGGCTTTGCAGACCGCTTGAAGGCGCTCTGGCAGGCAGTTCGCTTCGACGATCCTTACGCCGACTGGTGGTTGCTCAAAGTGGAAGAGGAGGTTGCCGGTGTAAGAGCACAACTGCAGGGTTTACAGCAACAGATGGATGCCCTAATCAGCGAATCCCACTGTGGGCTCGAATTCACTGTCGCGCAATCGAGCCGACCACAGCGGGTATCGTTACAGTTCGCCAACCCCTATGCCTTTCGCGCAGCACAGTTGCTGGGTGAATACGACCAATTGATGTGTGCGGACAAGACGTTGCACCACCTGGGTCTCGACATGCCCATGGATTTGATTGAGCAGGTTTCCGGCAGTGGGCGTTGGGTGCGCCGGGTGTTTGCGTTGCCTCAGGGATACCACTGCCTGGACGTACGTCGCCAGGATATCCGCCAAGGAACACCGGCGGCCATCAAGGCGAGAGAACGGATGGGCGAGATTCCCCAGGACATCCTCAACGGTGAGCGATTGCCGTCGCTGCGTCCACTGGCATTTCAACACCAGAATGACAAGGCCATCGTAGGCACCGATGAGGGGTGATTACCGTGGCCACCAGCACGCGGCAGCTTGTCATCACACTCGATACGCGAGTACCACTCGAAGCGATGATTCTTCAGCGTTTGTACCGTCTGCCCCAGAGCAGACAAAGCGAGTGGCTGAGACAGCTGTTGTTACTGGGGTTTCGTAGCGAATGCCAGGCGATTCGATCTGAGCAAACGCTTCCAGTGCGCGCAATGCCTATGCGCCAGCAATCTACATCTGCCGTGATGCATGCTGGTTACCACGCGGGTCCCATTCAGCCCGAACCAATCAAGCCTGAGCGCGAGCCTTCCCCGGGTTCATCAGGCAACGCGCCCAGCGGCGAATTACCAATGCTTGCTACCCCAAGCGATACCCCAAAACCCTTTACGCATTTGAGGCGAGTACTCGGTGAGTGAAGACATCAAACTCCGATATCAGGAATCGCACCATGACAGAATTGACCGATGAAAAATTTTCTGACGACACCAAACCTCCCGTAGCCAATAGCTCCCTGGCGGTTGGACAGGTGGGGCTGGATGACGGCTATGCCTATACCAAAGTGGCGTTACCGGATGGTCGTCTCCTGGCGGTGCCTTCGCGGGCACGCATGGGATCGGCCGGTGTCACCTGGATACGGGATGAGGAGCAGAAAATTTTTGAGTACGAAACCGGCGGATGCGTGTATTCCGTTGGCGCAGTCGATGGTGAGCCCACCCAATTCGATGAATATCCTGGATCTGCGCTGAATAGGGTTATCGTGCAGCATGCGTTACAGCAGGCCGGCATGTCAGGTCGATCTGTCCATGTGGTGACCGGGTTGCCGGTCTCTGCCTTTTATCGCGACGATGGTCAGCAGCGGCGACAAGCGATCCAGGCCAAGCGGAACGGATTACAAGTATCCGTGGAACCGGTCGTCCCTCGAAAGACAGCGCACAAGGCAACACAACGGGGATCCCAGAAAGTGAGCATCGCTTTCCATGAAGTCATTCCGGAAGCGTTGGCCGCCTGGTACGACCATGTGATTGTCATGACCGATGATGGTGTTACGCTCGACGCAGATCGGGTTAGCGCCCCCATTGCTATTGTCGATATCGGTGGGCGTACCACGGATTATGTGGTGGTCCAGGATCAGGGCGTTGTGCACAGCTCCTCGGGCTCCCTAAATCGCGGCATGCTGAATATCAAAATTCGCGTGGCGAACCGCATTCAGGAGCACTTCGATATCAGCGAACTGGGCGAGCAGAGTATCAGTCGCGCTGTCGAGACGCATCAGTTACGCCTACATGGCAAGGATCACGATGTCTCCGCCTTAGTGGCAGAGGCAAAAAGCGAGTTGGTGGAGCGACTTTACACCGAAACCCGCCGCAAGCTTGGACGCGGTGCGGAGCTAGATCGCGTACTGTTTGTCGGTGGAGGCAGCGCTGACCTCGCGAGTGATATCGCCGACTGGTTTCCCAATCAAACCATTGCTGACCACGCCGCCTTCGCCAATGCACGGGGCATGCTCAAGTACCTGCAATTTGTTTGCGACAGTCCGGCGAATGAGGGTTAACGACTTTGTACGTGGCCACTGCGGTCTCAGTGGCAAAGAAGATGTCATCGGATTGTGCAATCGACATCGCGGATTTTCCGTCAATCCAGTATCAGGGCTTGCTCTGATTCTACTCACCCTGCCGGGAAACACCTTCCCGCCAGGGAATCGTGTTCTCCGGCAATTCAGTCTTTTCAAGGAGAATATGTTATGACCAGTAAACCAGCTACCAGTGAAAAGCCGAAGTACTTCGATCTTGATATCCACGGCATCGGTTACCTCAACCGGGTTCGTGAAGTGACACCCGAGAATGGGTTTCCCTTTCTCAGTGTCACTATCGCAGCTCTGCGAGGGCCAGCCGACAATGTCCAGCACACGCATTTCGAATGCGTGGTGGTGGGTGAGGAGGCGAAGGACCTGGTGCGTCAGCTGATGCCGGCGGTCGAGGCAGACTTCAAAGTCTTGGTGGGTTTCCATCTCAGTGATCTGCAAGCCGAAACCTTCATTTTCAAAAACGGTGATCGAGCCGGCACGACAGGCATAAGTCTGAAATCCCGGTTGCTACGGTTTCATTGGATCAAAGTCGAAGGTCAGCCTTTTCCGGCCCCTGTGTCTGCGAGCCACAACGCCGTAGCCTGATGACCAAAACTGATCGCATCCTTTGATGCGATCAATCTTTCAACCCAGCGAGGGAGACTCTCCCTTGCAGGGCAGGTCTCCTCAGCCCTTCAAGGAGACCGCTCATGGCTTCCAAATCCTCACCCTCCCAGGTGATTCCTAAAAACCGTTTTGCGGCCATTCGGATGGCTTCGTTAAACAATCCTGAAAAGCAATCCCTGTTGCAGTTGGCGTTTGCCGTCTTGCAGGAGCTGCACCAGCCGGGCCTGGAGCTACCGAGTCCCAACCACACCCGTGATTACTTGCGGATGTTGTTGGCGGAACGCAAAGCGGAAGTCTTTGGTTGTGTGTACCTGGATAACCGGCATCGGGTAATCGAAGCCGCAGAGTTGTTCCAGGGAACCATTGATGGCGCCTCGGTGTACCCCCGCGTGGTGGTGCAACAGGCGCTGACGCTTAACGCGGCAGCGGTGATGTTCTTTCATAACCATCCGAGTGGTGTCGCCGAGCCCAGTCACGCGGACGAAGCGATTACTCGGCGTTTGAAAGATGCGTTGGCCCTTGTGGATATCCGTGTGCTGGATCACTTTGTGGTCACCGCAGGCGAGTCAGTCTCGTTCGCCGAGCGCGGATTGCTGTAGCGCCATTTACTCAACCCATTGGGGAGTCTTCTTCCCCAATGGGAAGGAGGTGCTCCCTGAATTTCTTAATTCATTTCTCCAGGGAGAAACCTTATGAAAAATTCAGAGCACAAGTCGTTGGAAGATGTCTTCGGTCCTGTCGTCGCAAGTTACAGTCGTGCACAGGCTATCGAAGATGGCATCCTGATCGATGTCACCGCTATGGCACGTAAGGCAGGCTTCAAATGGCCAGTCGCACTTACCCACACCGCTTGGTGTGATTGCGTAGACTGGACAGAGCGGGATAACCGCTTCCAGGTACAGCAGGACGAGTCCGGTCGTTTGTGGGATGTGCTGTTTATGGCGTTCTACGCCATTCGAACGGCTACAGCTCCTGGTGATCGGCTGCTGTTCTCGTTGTATCGCGTGCCGAAAGACGGGCGTTCAACGGAAGCTGAAGAGGTGAGCTTGAAACTGATGGTTGGCCCTGGCGATGCCGGTGAACCGGTCGTCACGATCATGCTGCCGAACGAAGATTAACGTCGCCGATTGCATCGGCTCCTTGCCCTGGCCACTTGGGATAAAGTGGCACCTCTGCCGTTCCCGCCTGCCGTCCCGTGCAATCCCGACTTCCCCCGAAAATGCCACACCGCCTCTACCTGACGTTTTGGCCATGGTTCCACTGTAACCGCAGCGCGAACAACCCTGGCTGCTCAACGTTCATGACAGGTCGCAGACCTGGCGTGAGCGTTGACTCGCACGAAGCCCTCGTCACTGCTGAGCGAAGCGGGGTAGTGACGAGGGCGGCGGAGCCCCGAATGACAGCGGACGACGCTCGAATTGATGCGTTCCACGTGAGTTTGGTCTGGCTATACTGCAGCTACGAATCGCAAAAGCTTCATACGCGGCCACGGCGGTAACGTGGATGAGGGGGTCGCCCTCGCCAACATAAATGGCACAAACGGCAATGGCGCCAGAAGAGCTACCCAGGCGCCAGGCATTCGTTGCCGCTCATCTTCAAGTCCAGGACGCTCGTCCACTCTCCAATCGGGCTGAGGCCCTCTTCAACCCTGGCTCGCAAGTAGCCAATCATCAACCGGCCGTCTAGCTGACGGCTTCCTTCAACCCATGGATCGATGGTTCCGTTCATTCAACAGGAGATTGTGTTCTCACCATCAACAAGCAATCAAGCAGGGTGTTCACCCTGGATCAATCGCGGCGTTCGCCGCTTCCAATCCGGCTGGCAAGCAGCCGACCTTTAACGTGCCGTCACTGTCTCGGCTTCTTTCAACCCTTGGACCGATGGTTCCAAACATTAAACAGGAGGAGCAGTACCCACCATCAACGCTGGCTCTTTGAGCCACTGGTTTACTTGGCACCATCTTCAACAGAAGAGCAGCCAGGTTGCCTGCGACCAGGCTTATCAGGTCGAACGGGAGTAGTGTCCCTTGATCTCTCCGCCTCGGCGGACCCGGTCAGGCTACGTGCCTGCTGGTTGGTCACAAACACTTACCAGACGGGAAAGTACACGATGAGAGACCTGAACTACCAACTGAAACAACTGTGTCAGCGCAACCGGGATGGGAGCTACAGTACCCAGGCGAATCGGGCGCGGATGCTCAATCAGATCGCCAATCAGCTGCAGGACATGGGCTATCGGCGTATGACAACACACTCGCTCAAGCCCAAACATGTGGATGCGCTGGTCAAGCACTGGCTGAGTGAGGGGATGGCGGCCGGCACCATCAAGAACCGCATGAACTGTCTGCGGTGGTGGGCCGCCAAAGTGGATCGCCGCAACGTGGTGGCGCGATCCAATGACTTTTACGGCATACCCGATCGCCAATTTGTCAGCAACGAGTCTAAAGCGGTAGCGGTTGATGATGAGGCGCTGTCTGCCATTGCAGACAAGCATGTGCGCATGAGCCTGGAATTGCAGCGGGCTTTCGGGTTGCGTCGTGAAGAATCGATCAAATTTGTTCCTGCCTATGCGGATCAGGGCGATCATATTCGATTGAAAGCCTCCTGGACCAAAGGGGGCAAGGCGCGGGTGATTCCGATACTCACCCAGGAACAGCGCAATGTGCTGAATCGCGCCCGTCATTTGGCGGGTACCGAGTCCCTGATTCCATCACACAAAAACTACATTCAGCAGCTGCGAACCTATGAGCGCCATACCACTCAGGCGGGATTGTCCAAACTTCACGGTCTGCGCCACGCCTACGCTCAGGCACGCTACCTGCATTTGACGGGATGGGCTTGCCCGGCAGCGGGAGGGCCGACAGCAAACCAGTTAAGCGCGGAACAGCGCAAGCAAGACTACCAGGCGCGACTCACTATCAGTCGCGAGCTGGGCCACGCCCGCGAGCAGATCAGTGCGGTTTATTTAGGTCGATGAGTTTGGGGCGAGGCGTCTCATGGATAAGTACGACACTTACCGAGTGGATTAACCATTCACGCCAGAAGCTCACTTGGCGATCATGATGCCATTCATCACGATCGAGACCAAAACATGTCTTCGTTTAAACATCATGGAATCCCTCGTCTCCTAACGATACTGGTGTGCTGTTCTGGTGCTGCCGTAGGGAGCCATTCGGTGGTGGCGGCAGACCAGCCCGTCACAACAATGACCGCGCTGATACAAACGGGTCGCTATTCAGTGATGGCCGCTCAGTCTACTACCGGGCAGCGGGATCTGTTATCGGTGACGAGAGCGATCACGATTCCAGGTGACATCGACAGTGTGGGGGAGGCCTTCCACTGGATGTTGCGAGATTCCGGTTATCGCCTGGCGGCCGATGCTGTGCTGTCGGAGGAGGCGAAAGCCATGCTGGCGCTGCCGCTGCCAGCGGTGCATCGCCGCTTCGAGCCCATGCCACTGCAAACCGTGATGGGACTTATGATCGGTCCTGCTTTTCATCTCATCCAGGATCCCGTGCACCGTCTCATTGCGTTCGAGCGTTGCGCGGAGTTTTCAGTCCCCAATGCGACGGGAGGTGCGCAGTAATGGAAGCCTTTGTCATTGCCATCGTTTTTGTTACTGCATGGGTTATGGGTGCTGAGTCCAGGCAAGTTGATCTGGAACCGCGTGCTGAAAGCGAGGCGGTTTCGATCGGCGATCAGATAGACGATCGAGAATGCTCCGTGCGTATTTGTGATCAGGAGTATCAGCTGATCATTCATCGCGATCTGACCGTGCCCATCGATCAACAGGTCAATCAAGATGACCATTGAGCATCGCATGAGAAAACCTGCCATCGCATTAATTGGGTTATGTCTTTGCGTCACGTTGCCTGTTAATGCGGATACCCTACAGGCAGCGGAATCACCATCTTCGAACACACTGGCGATCGAGCAATCTGCAACCGAACGTATCGACTCTCAGACATTTCGTGCTGACCAGTGGGGATTAGATGAATCGGAATGGCAGCGTTATCAATCCTTGCTGCAGGGGATCCGGGGCAGCGTGAGTCCTGCGACCTTGTCACCTCTCGAAGTGCTGGGCATCCACGCCCGTAGTGCCGATGAACGTCGGCGCTACGCTGAACAATGGGCAGTGATGATGCGTGACGATGCCGAGCGCATCCTGGCGTTTCAGCGGGCTTACGACGACGCCCAGCGGCGTCTGTTCCCCAGCGGTTTATTGATCGACCCGGGAGTTGCAGTGTCCACCAAGCCGGATCAAGGTCTGGCTGGAAAATTCGTGTGGCAGTCGTCGGACCGGGTATTGTTCTTTACCGATACCCAATGCCCCACCTGCGATGCGGTGCTGGAACGATTGGTCAGCCAGATCACACAGTTCTCCGGCATAGATCTGTACCTGATCGATGTGTTTGCTGGTGAAGAATCCCGCATAAGGGACTGGGCGGCTTCGAAGCAGATCGATCCCCAATGGGTGAGCGAGCACAAGATTACCCTGAACATCGACGCCGGTGCGCTCGATAAGGTCTCCGCACACACGGGCTTACAAGGACACGATTTGCCCGTGCTGATACTGCGGCGGGATGATCGCTTGACGCCCTTGCCGGTATCACGTTTCTAGCGGGCATCGGTCATGGCGAATTGGCCGATCATAGCTTGCGTCATCGGTTTGCTGTGGTGGTCGACGGCTGCGCAGTCGCAATCCATACCAGTGGGGTATCAGCAAGTCGCGAGCGAATACGGCCTGCCTCCGGGTTTGCTTTACGCGGTCGCCTTGACCGAGAGCGGACAAAGCTCGCTCAGCGATGGACAGTTCCGCCCCTGGCCGTGGGCTCTCAATATTGATGGGGAAGGACACTATTTCCCGTCGCGCCAGATGGCATGGCAGGCACTGGAGATGGTGTTGACGGAAACCAAAACCTCAGTGGATATCGGGCTGATGCAAATCAGTTGGCGTTACCACCGTTCAGTCCTTGGCTCATCCTGGCAAGCGCTGGATCCCTACCACAACCTGCGTGTGGCCGCCGCGATCCTGCGCGACTGCTTCGTCGAGCACGGCCACTGGATTCAAAGCGCTGGCTGCTATCACTCACCTAACGATCCTGCCCGAGCGGATCGCTACGGGCAGCGGGTCAAGGCGCACTGGATGCGGTTGAACGAGATACCACAGGAGGTGCGTCTTGAGAATCCATAAACTGCGATCGTTGTTAGGCCTCGTACTGGGCCTGGCCATGACCTCTTCTGTATTGGCTGAATTGGCGGTGATTTATGACAGCGGCCAAACCCGACCGTTGGCGCCACTGTTGAAGCCGCTGTTGCCAAACCACCGCCCGTCGCTCGACTCTGCGGAGTCAGATCATAAGGCACCTTCCCCGCTTGGCCCCGCCGATCTCAGTAATCTGTTGCCGGTGCACTCGGCCGGATTACGAGTCGACGATATCGCCGGGCAGCGATTGAAACCGGACGTGCTGGCGCGCCTGGCACAAGGCAATCCGCGCCCGTTTTTTCTGATCGGATCGGATGCGGTGTCGTTGCAGTGGCTACAGCATCATCGGGATACGCTGCTGTCACTGGGCGCCGTGGGTTTGCTGGTGCAGGCCGACACCACCGAAGATGTCCGGCGGGTGGTGGCGGTGGCGCAGGGGTTGCCCATGTCGTTGGGCTCCGGTGATGATCTGGCCAAAGCGCTGGGGATTGATCGCTACCCGATCCTGATTACCCGCGAGGGCATCCGTCAATGAGCGCGCATCCGATGGAGGCATTGCTGCGACCTCCGGTGGAGTTGTGGTCCACCTGCACGGCGTTTGCCGCTGGCATATTAGCCTGGTTGGCCCCCGGAGCGTTGATGATGCCGCCGGGGATTGCGGTGGCCACCGGTATGACCTTCTTTGGCTTTGGATTGTGGCGTGGCAGGCAGGCCTGGCGTGTGCTGCGCTATCAGCGTCACATGCGGCGCTTGCCCCTCTACCAATTGCGGGCAGAACAGATACCGGTCAGTCATCACAAGCTGTTTCTAGGGCGGGGTTTTCGCTGGACCCAGCAACACACGCAACGCCTGCGCGACACGCTGAAACCGGAGGTGCAGCGTTACGTGCAACCCGGCGCGCTCTACCAATGGGCCCGACAGAAAGAGGTCGCCTGGGAAACCATCCCGCTACTGACGTTGCTGGCCAGGGGCTTACGCAGTCGCAGCCGCTGGAATCCGCTGGCGCCGTTGCCGGCAGTCGGTGGCAAGCCAGCCCTGCATGCGGTGGAGCCCCATGAGCAATCGGTGTGGATGGATCTTGGCGAGCGGGTAGGGCATACCCTGGTTTTGGGCACAACGCGGGTAGGCAAAACCCGTCTGGCCGAACTGCTGATTACTCAGGATATCCGCCGTGGCGATGTGGTTATCGTGTTCGACCCCAAGGGGGATGCCGACCTGTTGCGGCGCATCTACGCTGAGGCTAGGCGCGCTGGTCGTCTGGAGGATTTCTACCTCTTTCATCTCGGGTATCCGGAGCTGTCGGCTCGCTATAACGCGATCGGCAATTTTTCCCGCATCACCGAAGTGGCAACCCGCATCGCCAATCAGTTGCCCAATGAAGGCAACTCAGCGGCCTTTAAGGAGTTTGCCTGGCGCTTTGTCAACATCATTGCGCGCGCCCTGGTGGCCCTGAAACGCCGCCCGGATTATCAGCAGGTACGCAGATACATTAACGACATCGAACCCCTGTTCGTGGAATATGCGGGCCATTGCGCCGATGTCGCCGGTATCGAAAACTGGGCAACGCTGGTGGAAGAGCGCGCCGCGGACATTAAGGAGCGCAATCTGCCCAATGCGCTGCGTGGTCGTTCCATGGAGGCGATTGCCTGTATGCGCCTACTGCAGGAGAAGGCCATTTACGATCCCGTGTTGGACGGGCTGATTTCCGCCTTCAAATACGACAAAACCTATTTCGACAAGATCGTCAGCTCGGTGGGCCCACTGATGGAAAAGCTGACCACCGGCACCATCGCAGGGCTCATCTCGCCGGATTATCAGGACGAGCAGGATGCGCGGCCGATCTTCGAGTGGATGGAAGTGGTGCGTCGCAAAGGCATTGTCTATGTGGGGCTTGATGCCTTGACCGACACCACCGTGGCCAGCGCCGTCGGCAATTCCATGTTTGCGGACCTGGTGTCGGTGGCTGGCCAGATCTACAAGCATGGCGTGGATCCCGGTCAGGACCCTGACCAAAGACAGGAAAACAGGGGCACCGCCAAACGGCCCTTAACCCCGACCATTTCTCTGCACGCCGATGAGTTCAACGAGCTGATTGGAGATGAATTCGTGCCGCTGCTGAACAAAGCGGGGGGCGCTGGATTTCAGGTGACGGCCTACACCCAGACCTGGTCCGACGTCGAGGCGCGACTGGGCAACCGGGCGAAAGCCGGGCAGGTAGCGGGTAACTTCAATACGATGTTGATGTTGCGGGTCAAGGAGCTGGATACTGCGGCCATGCTGACCGATCAGTTACCGCGGGTGGAGGTCTTCACTCTGATGAGTGTCTCCGGAGTCGACGACTCCTCGGATCCCGGGTCCGGGGTCGACTTCAAATCCCGCAACGAAGACCGGATCAGCGTTTCGGAAGTGCCGATGTTAACGGCCGCCGATATGGTCACGCTGCCCAAAGGCCAGGCGTTCGCCCTGCTGGAGGGCGGCCAGCTCTGGAAAATCCGCATCCCGTTGCCGGACGATCGAGAGGATGCCGCTATGCCGGATAACTTTGAGGCGATAGCCGACGCCATGCGGCGCAGCTATATCACCAACGATCACTGGTACCGGGCTACTGATCATTGGTGGCATGCGGTCACCGAGGCGGTAAGCCTTACGCCAGGCGCCAGTGAGCAGCCCTGAACATGGCGGAGGTTCGTGATCCGCGGCGCGCGGTGGCGGAGCCGGGCACTGTATCCCGGCTGCTGACAGGAATCGCCCAGTGCCTCAAGTGGCTGTTTCTCTCCCTGATCTTTTCCATTCTGGTGGAGTGGATCGGCATGATGTTTTGGTGGGAGGAGCAGGGGCTCGGCCACAGTCGTCAGATGTTGGTGGCGGAGTTGCAGTTCCTCGACTCCGACTTCCAATATAGCTGGTTAACCGCCCAGCCTATGGCGTTCGCCAGTCACCTATCGGATCGTATCTACCAGGTTGCCTTCGAATGGACGGGGTTCGTAGATCTGATCCAGTGGGTTACTCCGGTACCGGCTGCCGAGGAAAGCGGCCTGAGGCCAATGCTCCATCGCCTCTACCGACCCGTGTCTGACTTCGTCCTCGCCGCTATGCAAATCACTCAAGTGTTTGCTGTGCGACTGGCTATTCTGACGCTGGCCACACCGGTATTTGGACTGTTCACCCTGGTGGCGCTGGTGGATGGACTGGTGCGGCGCGACCTGCGGCGTTGGGGCGGAGGCCGGGAAAGCTCTTTCGTTTACCACTACGCCAAAAAAGCCGCTATACCGCTTATTATCATGGCCTGGGTGGTGTACCTGGCCTTGCCCTTCAGTCTCCACCCATCTTGGATCATTCTGCCGTTTGCGTTGGCGTTTTCCTTCGCGGTCACCATCACCGCGAGTACCTTCAAGAAATATCTCTGATACGGTTGACTGTAATAATACAGTTTGTTAGGCTGTATTCTATGACTGTAATAGTACAGTTGTTGAGATGAGATAGAGAGGTTGAGAGGAGGTAAGCATGATCGCGCAAGCTGAACAACTACTGCAACGTGGTTCCAGTGTCACCAGTTCGCTGCTGCCGGCCATTTTCAATATCTTCAGCCAATGGCGTCTGACGGGTGCCCAGCAGATGACCCTGTTGGGGCTCAGTAATGAGAAGACCCTCTACAACTGGAAGAGCCAGCCGGAAAAGGCCAAGCTGACGCGGGATCTGCTGGAGCGGGCCAGCTACATCCTGGGGATCTACAAGTCCCTGGAAATTCTGCTGCCTGATCGGGCACTGGCGGACCAGTGGCTGGCTACGCCGAACGACAATCCGCTGTTCAATGGTACAGCACCGCTGGATCGCTTGCTGGCCGGTCAGGTGGTTGACCTGGCGGTGGTGAGGGATTTCCTCGATGCTCAGCGGGGTGGCTGGTGATCGCTATCGATAACCTGTCTGTTAGCGAGGTCAACGAACCGGTCTACCGGGTCATCCTGTCGCGCTATCCCCAAATCCACCTGTTCGAGCGCGTCTCCAATCCCCAGGATTGGGACGTGCTCTACGCCGTCGAGTCACTAACCAATCCCAGGTTGCGCGATGAAGTCGGCGATATTCGCCTGGTAGCCCCGGAAGACCGCGTCTATGGCGATGGTGCATCTTGGATCATGGCCGCGTTCACCCATCCTCCGGTTGATGGGCGGGGTGGTCGCTTCAACCGGGACTTTGGTATCTACTACTGCGCTGCCGATGAAGCAGTCGCCATCGCCGAATCGTCCTACCACCGGGCGCGCTTTCTGCGGGAATCCCGAATCGACAAGACCACCCAGGAAATGCGCGTAATCCGCGCACAGTTGGGGCCGACAACGTTGCATGATGTACGTCACCTAGTGGGAGATGGCATCTATGATCCAGATAATTACGGCAAAGCCCAGCAAATCGGTTACGCGCTACGTGATGCGAAAAGCTTTGGTGTTCACTACCAAAGCGTAAGGGCAAAAGGCGAGTGCTATGGGGTGATGCGCGCAAGAGCGCTGTCCGATGCGATCCATTGGCGATATCTTCGCTACCACTATGACCAAGGGGCGATCGTCAATGTCGAATCCCTCGATGGCAGTGGCAGGAGGTGAGGGCAATGTACAATGAACTGCTGTGGATTTTCACCCAACTCCCGGACGATTACATCGTACTGGATACTGAAACCACCGGACTCCCTGACGAAAACGGCCCACCGGATATCGTGACACTCGGCATCACTGTGGTAAGAAATCGAAAGATAGCGGAATCCGTCGAGTTTAAAACGCGGCCACAAAAACGCATTTCAGAAGAAGCTCAGTCGATACACGGCATTAGCAACGAACAGGCCGCTGAATTCGAATCATTCGATTCTCAGTGGTGTCAGATCGCCGAATACCTGCAAGATCAGCTCATCGTCATTCACAACGCCAGTTTTGACTGGCCAATCCTGCTGGATCACGTCTCCCGATACGGTTTATCAATGCCGCCAATTCAAGGTGTATTTTGCAGTCAGAAAGCGACTATTCCTTGGGCGCTGGCAACGAATTTGCCGTGCAGTCACAGGGGGCCATCGCTAGATATGTTAACGAAAGCACTTGGAGTCGAAGATCTCAGGGCAAAGATCGGTGGAACTCATGGGGCGGCAATAGATAGTCAGCAGACTGCTTTGGTGGTGGAAGCCATTAGAGACCAAAAAAATGTATCGGAATTAAACGATTGACCCTGTCGTAGATAATTCAACTAGAAGAAGCAGATTAAAGGCTGGATATGGAAGTTAAACTATGGGAAGGCGGCTTGCAGTCGCAAGAAATCAAGGCGATTGAATCAATTCAAGAAGCGTTTTCAAACAAGCCGAACTTGAACCAGCCCAAAGTGACGGGAGGTGGATCACTAAAAGATCAGTTGAGAAGTTTAAGTGGCAATCCAATTTTGCCTTGGAAGGGCTATGCAGGATTTCGGTTTGTTGATGCGAAAGGAAATGAAGGCGAATTCGATCTCGTTATTGTTACGCACTGCAATGTTCTGATTGTTGAGCTCAAGGATTGGAATAATGGCGAAGTAGTATCGCGGGGTGATCGATGGTACAAAAACGACGTGGATATGGGGCGTTCTCCCGTCAGCGTTACGCAAAACAAAGTTTATCTCATAAAAAATAAACTGACTCGTGTTAAAGACAGATTTACCAATAAGGGATATGTGCCTCAAGTTGTACATTTGGTTGTGATGACCGGCAATGCGGGTTTTTCAAAGATCACAGAGCAAGAAAAAACGCATACGTTGAGCTTGAATGACTTTTTGAAGTATGCAGATGGTCGAAATTTTGACCAGAAGTTTCGGCCGCATCCAAATTCCAAAGTGCTTAATCAAGACTTCCAAGTGTTTGATGATATTTTCCTTGGTAGAAATACCGCCCCTAAGCATATTCGAATTGACGGTTATAAAGCCACAGATCTGATTTTTGAACATCCCAGGAAAGTCTATAAAGAGTATCAGGCCGTCTCAGAAATATCGAAAGGGGATGAGGCTCTGTTACGGTTATGGAACTTTGATAAATTGGATGGTGTTAAAGCGAAAACATCCGATGGTCGGTTCGATATAGTTTCGAGGGAGCGTGAGGTGCTCCAGTTTATAAAGCACCAGGATCATGACCTGTACAAGCATTGTCTTCGATCTTTGACAAGCGTTCAAAAAGATGAGGTCACAACCGAGTATTCAGAAATATACGAGCTTCCGCCAAACCATGTAAGGTTCAATGAATTTATTGGCAAGTTTGGCTCGTCGTTTTCTGATCGAGATCGATCAAATCTGATGAAGCTCCTGGTTGCCAAATTTGCAGATCTGCATCAAATACAAGTGGCACATAGGGACCTAGGCGACCATAGTATTTGGATATCGCCAAGTAAAGAGGTTGCGCTTTCCAACTTTATTTCTGCATACCATAAGCCGGCTGGGACAGTTGGCGATTATCGGAAATTTCTTGCAGTGAACGAGGTTGGTATAGCCTCCGATAGGAAGGATATCGACACCCCATACGAAAGCGATGTTTATGCGTTAGGTCTTATTGCGTGGCATGTCCTTTCAGCCCAGCGATTATCACCGAAAAGCATTGAGGGGATAGAGAAAGATTTAATTGGTAGTGATAATTGCTATGCCCCGGTTATTCTGAGTGCGTTGCAGGGGGGAGCATATTCGAATGCGATTGAATTGTTTGATGCGTTAAAAAATGCTGAACCAGTCGATCAGAAAATTGCAGTATTTGACCAGTCTGAGCTGGATCCATTTAGAAAGCCGATAAACCATTCCAGGCAATTCAGAGAGGACGATGAATTCCTGCAGGAGACTGAAGAGCGGGAAGTTTATCTATCCAATGGGCAGATCGTAAAGGCATGGCTCAATGTTGGTCATGTCGAGAATGATGATCCCGCCGGATACAAAATCCTACATTTTCTCCGCCGGGTCGAAAAGCTGCAAACGATTTCCCCTCCGTATATTCCATGCATACGGGAATTCGGAATTGCGACAAAGTCCTCCAGCCTGTATTTGGTTATGGATAAGGCTGAAGGGTGCCACTGGAACGACCTTGAGGTCTCGAATGAAGAAAATCTGCTTGTCATAAAGAAGCTTGTCGAGGCAGTAGAGCACTTACATGCTATGCACATCGCACACGGAGACCTCCATCCGCAGAATGTAATCGTAGGCAAAGGCATTGATGAGTATATTGTTTCTTTGATTGATATCCCTGACTACAGCCCGGATTCAGAGGGGACGATCAATCATCAATATAGTCCGGATAATATTGATAGTTGCACAGCGTTTGAGCGGGATAACTTTGCGGTCATGCGAATGGCGTGCGAGTTACTGGGGATGGAGTGGGGCAAGAGCTCTACTGATTACAGCGAGATTGCAAATGCAGTAAATCAGGAGCTGACGGATGCGCTTTATGGATTTAAGGATTTAGCCCGCTTTAAGTCAGTGATCGACGCGCCTGAAATCGATTTAGGCGAGCCAGTTTCATTAGTCCTTAGGGGCGAGTTTGAACCAGTTACCATTTATCCGGATAACAGTCATCTCTATATCCATATTGAACCCGGCAAAAAGGATCAGTCCGATGCTCGTGTCCGATTTATTGGAATCGGGGGTAGTGTCGATACCATCTATAGCACTAAGGATAAGGCCTTTGTTGTTGGTTTTAAACCAATGATTCGATCTTCCATACGTCGTTCCGATGCAGACAACAGCCAGCTGGAACTGGATTTTCCAGTAAGCGTTGCTCCCGGTGCTGCGCATGACCTATCTGAGCTATCCAAGAGATTGGAATCAAATGAGAGCTTTCTTCTGGCAGTAGAGCTTGCGCTTAAAAAAGAGGAGTCAAAATCCGTTGAGACTGACGATCTGACCCTTGAGCTGAAAAATGCATTTGAAAAATTGCAGCAAAAGCAAGATGAGCGAGCCGAACCTCAGTTAAAAATATCCACTGCAAACTTATGGAAGGCCATTCTTGAAACAGAAACTGAATCATACCCCTATATAGAAGTTTTTGGAGGTGTGCGGGAGGTCAAAGGGACAAGAGATGAACTTGCTATACCTTATCGATCCGATATCGATGTATTAGGTCATTTCAGTAAATCAGATACGATTGAAGCATTGACAATTATAGGGGATAAAGAGACGCCTTTAGGAGAGGTAGTCCTTAGGCAGTCCGCTCTGAATGAAGTCAGGTTGTCGAAGTTGCGGTTCAAGGCGTACGCACTGACGGACGGCGATGTGGTTTTCTTTCGTACCAAGCAGGATCGTGCCTCTTACGAAAAGAGAAAGACAGCTCTGAAATGTCTTTTAGACAGGGAAGGGGTTGTTAGCGATCTGGTTTCCTATTTTGATCCGGCATGTACTTTGCCCGCCATAAACTATGGCACTGTTGTGTCCGACGATGATTTTTCTCGCTATGACAGAACTGATGATCAAGGCAATGAAATAAGTCTAAATGTTCAACAGCGCGAAGCGTTCCAGAAGCTTCTTGCTAATGGTCCTGTATCACTTTTGCAGGGGCCCCCTGGTACGGGAAAAACAGAATTCATAGCGGCATTTGTGCACTACTTGATCGAAAAGCAGAATGTTCAGAGAGTGCTTCTGGTTAGCCAATCTCATGAGGCGGTCAATACCGCTGCGGAAAGGATAAGAAGCCACTGTGCAAGGCTGAATACGCGGCTCGAAGCCGTTCGCTTCAGTAATCGGGAAGGCGCGGTTTCTGCAGGGCTCAAGGATGTGTATTCGAGCTCAATTGTTACAGAGAAGCGAGAGTTATTCCGTGCTGAAGCAAAACACAGGTTGGCTTCACTCGGTATGGTATTGGGTTTACAGCCGCGTTACCTAGCGGATCTGGTCAGTGCTGAGCTAAAGCTCTTCCGGCAGATAGATCACTTTAACTCATCTATGAGATCTCTCATGAACCAGGAGATGGAGGTCGAGGATGAAAAGCAGCTGAAGAAGTCATTACTTGAACTGAATGAGTCGATTCGTGGATCGTTGCAGCAGGAGTTTGGGATAACTTTGGGGGAGGAAGAAAATCTAGAATCTGCCAAACAGCAAGTTATCGACAAGTTAAATCGTGATTATGCGGTAAGGCCAGACGAGTCATTGAGAGCAAAAGCGCTCGCAAAAGTTTCAAGAGATATGTTGGATGTTCTGGAAACAGACGAGGTCAACTATGATGAGTTTCTCGCCAGATCTCGTCAATTAGTAACCGGTACCTGTGTGGGAATAGGGCAGCGTCATATCGGTATCCGGGATAATCAATACGATTGGGTGATCATTGATGAGGCTGCTCGATCGATAGCCAGTGAGCTGGCTATCGCCATGCAAGCTGGGAAACGCATTTTGTTAGTAGGTGACCATCAGCAACTGCCGCCGCTCTACACTGAGCCTCATAAAAAAGCTCTTGCGCGGAGACTTGGTATCTCGTCAGAACAAAGTGATTTGGACATTATGCTCCAGAGTGATTTCGCTCGTGCTTTTGAATCCGATTTTGGTGGTCATGTTGGGGCGACGCTATTAACCCAATATCGAATGGCTCCAGAAATTGGGAATTTGGTGTCCAGCGCTTTTTATGAAGGTAAGCTAGAAAATGGAAATCGAGCAATTCCTGAAATTTACAGCGAGTTGCCTGAAGTATTGCAATCACCAGTCACTTGGTTGGATACATCGGGACTGGACCATAGAGCCTACCATCAAGCTGATAAAGGTGTGAGTATTTACAATCGATGTGAGGCCGACCTGATTATCAGCTTATTGAAGCAGTTGGCGGAGGATCGTAAATTTATCTATGAACTCGCCTCGCTGGTTAAGGAGGAGGAGCCGGCCATTGGCGTTATATGCATGTACGGAGAGCAAAAGAGGTTGCTTCGGCAGAAATTCAAGGAAGTTCAGTGGAGTGATGAGTTCAGGTCGCTAGTCAAGATAGATACTGTTGATAGCTATCAGGGCAAAGAAAACAGAATCATTATACTGTCACTTACTCGTTCGGATCAGCATCAAAGCCCAGGATTTCTTCGAGCCCCAAATCGAATAAACGTGGCTTTGTCTCGAGCTATGGATCGATTGTTGATTGTTGGGTCGGTACAAATGTGGAATTCCAAAAACAAGCATTTGCCGCTTGGTCGTATTGCAACATTCATGGAAGAAGGCGGGATCGATGCCGGGTACAGATTCGTATCTCCGCAAGTTGGAAGTGGTAACGGGGGTCATAGAAAATGAGTGAGAAAATCAATATTGCTTACCATGAAGTGGACTTTCTACTGCCGATTCACCGGTTTGATATTCGCTTTTCCTATGTAACAAAAAAAGGACTTCCATTCATCAGAGAATTTGTTCTCCGGCTTGTGCATATTTCCCCGATGAAGTTGGGTGATATCGCTACATTCTTTGGGTTTTCGGATATCGAGGTGGAAGAGGCGGTTGGCGATCTGGTTGATAAAGGAGATCTTCAGTTTACGGAAGGCGGCCAGGTCGAGTTAACGTCAAAATCTCGTGGGTATTTTATCGGGTTGGGCTCAACACCATTAGTATCTTCTCTGCTCGAAAGTGGTGGGCAATTTGCCTTTGAATTGGCTGGGTTCAACTGTGTAGGTAGAAAGCGTACTAACGATAAATGGATGTCAGGCCTGAACCTGGAAGTTCCAAATGAAATCGTCGCGAGTAGTGAAAGAATGGTGAAGCGAAAGTTTCAGGAGAACTTCCACACGATACAGGAACAAGGGTTTTGGGAGCACAAATCTCTCGATGATGAGCCAGGTAGGCCCAGTATCTATACCATGGAGTCTGTTCGTAAATTAGGACAAGAACCACTCCGGCTAACCAGTTTGTTTTCGATAGATCCAGAGGGTGTACCTGTTGAACGAGAGGATTTCGACATTCTCGGAGATTCATCTGCGGTTCAAGAGTTGGTGACGGATGCTATTGTATCCGCCCAAAAGCCCATGAACTTTAAAAAAGTTGGGGAAGCGATGGCCGCATTTGGCGATCATAAGACTCGCACTTTCTTTAATAATCATTCAATAGATATCGTTAAATTGATGTTTGATCGCCAATCCTCAGCATTGGAGGATGGGGAGTGGGTGCCATTTGTTGGCCCGCTCTATTCAAAAGATAACTGGCAATTAATTAACAGCTATTTCGAAAAACGTTTGGTTGCACTGAAAAGGCGTAAAGACCATATTGCCGATTTGATATGGTTGGCACCGTCTGATGGATTTTGGGGGCAGAGTCTAAGAATGGCCTCGTGTTTTTCAGAACTTGTAGATGGCTCAGTTTCAAAAGGTAAGAATTCTGAACGTTTTTATGAGCCAAAGCTGTATCTTCCGGTACTTGATTCTCGCGATCGCCGGACCATTGGGCGTTGGAAACAGATGCTTCCAGGGCATCTATCTAACGTTTATGGCCTGGTTGAAGGGTTTATGGATGGAAATGTTGAGGTGTTGCTCCTTTCAGGGGAGGCAGTGGTAGTCTGCTATCACATTTCCAAACCTGATAGCTTACCAGTGAGTCTTCCTGTGGGTTACATTTCCACCGATAAGAAAGTTGTAGAAGTTGTAGAAGCACTGGTTCAGGACTACGTGGGTGGCATAATTTCTTTCGACAACCCTCGAGATATAGGACCACTCAGCAAACTGTAATGTCAGGGTGGGGAGTAGTTTTTGTTTCTGGGCCGATTCCTGGCTGACGCCAGCCAGGAGTCCTCCAGTACTCACTCTATTGAAACGCCAAGTCTTCGTGCAAAATAGATCGATAAAACCACCCCACCCACTGAATAGATTTCCCATCGTCCATCTTCCTTAATTCTCGCACTATGCCCCGTAACAACTCACGGGAGCAGCAGTGTCATGAAACGCCATCTCTGGCTACCTTCTTTTCTGGTTATCGGGTTATTAGCCCCGCCGATCACATTAGCTGATACCGGTGCCGAGCGTGAAGCGTTGGCGAAAATTATCCACGACCTGAATGCCCTTGAGGCAGCTATAAAGCAGGCCGAGGCGAATGCCAATCCGGACTCCCGAATTCGCTTTCGCTATGACTGGCTGCGTCAGGATCTGAAGCAGATCAAGGACGGCATCCAGTCACACATCGACTCTCCCCGTGCTCAGCCTCGCTCATTTCCGCCATTGCGCGGCGATTACCGTCGATAGGTTTCGTCATGAACGCCGCACAACAAACCGCTTTTCAAGCCGGTTCCGGTATTACCCCAGCCACCATGCTGACGGCCATCGCGTCGATGATCCTGGTGCTGGCGTTTGTCTGGGTGATCTGGGTCGCCATCGGCACCTTTCGGGCCTGGCAGGAAGGTCAGGCCACCGTGTTTGACCTGACCTGGAGCACCCTGCGGGCAAGCATTGTGTTGATGGTATTGGGTTTCTATTTGCGGTGATTCGATCGAGAAAGCCTCACAAAGGCAAGCGGCGGTGCATCGCAGTGGGATGCGGGGATAGGCCCCATTTTTATCAGCGTTACAGAAGAGGATATTTCTTATGGGTACATCAATTACAGAAAACGGGTTCAGTAAAACGCCCGTTGCCATTCGCAGGCCGCTATTGGCAATCGCCGCGGTGCTTTTCCCACTGCCGCTCTGGGCGGCATTGCCGACACCCGTCGCGCCGAGTACTGCGCCGCCGGCGGGTGACTGGATCGGCTTAATTCAGGGTTACATCAAAGATGGCGGTCTCGTACTGGGGCTGGCAATTGCGGTACTGGGCTTTCTTTGGATTGCTTACCTTGGCTTCGCCAAGTTTAACGAAGCCCGCCAGGGTAAGGCGGAATGGGCTGAAGTGGGCGTGCTGGGCATTGTCGGAGCGATCGTGCTGATCTTTGCCAGTTACCTGCTTACGGAAGCCGCAGGCGTCATCTGAGGTGCTACATACCGAGCGCCGGAGAGGAAAAGCCTATGTCTAACGATTATGAAGTCCTGGCGGATCGGCTCAATGCTGAACCCGCCATTTTTAAGGGTTGCTCATCCTCTGAGCTGGGCATGATTGTAGGGCTGGCCATTGCAGTGTGGTTACCCCTCAGCTTGTTACTGGCCTGGCTGCTCGGTGCCATCACCATGGGTTTTGGCATTGCCGGTGTCGGTGTGGTGGCCACGGTGGTTGCCTTGGCGACGCTGTTTCAGCGCATCAAGCGCGGACGGCCTGAAGGGTATTACCAACAATGGTTACGTATTCGCCTGCAGGCGACCGGATTTTATCGGGCACCCTGGGTATTGCGCTCGGGCGCTTGGGACATTGGGAGGACGCAGCATGCGCCGCTACCGTCTCGAAATCGATAATGTCCGTGCGCATCTTCGCTCCCTGTGGATTGTTATTGGTTTGCAAGGGCTGATTATCCTCGCACTCTGGATTGGCTGGAGCCAGGCGCCCAAACAGTTACGTGTCTATGTGCCGCCAGATCTGCGCTCTGGTGCAGTCCTGGCGGCAGAGGAGGTGCCTCCGGCCAATGTCTATGCCTTCGCGTTCTATATCTTTCAACAGCTCAATCGCTGGCCTGAAAACGGCGCAAAGGATTATGGCAGCGCGATTTTCCGCATCTCGCCTTACCTCACACCGCGCTATCGCAATGACCTGATCGCCGATATGGAGCTCAAGGCGCGGCGTGGGGAGTTGGCTTATCGGGTGCGGGGCATGCATGAAGTGCCTGGGCACAGTTATGAAGAGCGCCGCGTCGATGTGTTGTCTCCCGACGTCTGGATAGTGTGGCTGGATCTGGATTTGCTGGAGTCCGTGAAAGGCATGACCGTCAAGAAAACCAGTATTCGCTATCCCATTCGCGTGGTGCGCCAGGCGATTGACCCGGAAACCAATCCCTGGGGGCTGGCGCTGGATGGTTATGGCGCTGATGGCCCTCGACGACTCAACGAATCAGAGCTGTCGGAGCCGAATACAGCCAGCCCCAAGGTCAACAAGGAGCCTTCCTGATGTCTATCCCGCAACTTTCTACGCCTATGCAATGGACCACACGGGTTTTGTTTTTCGTTCTCTCTGGCGCGAATGCCTACGCGGCTAACCCAGAATCTGCTGCATCACAAATCAATCCAACCCATGTCGAGGAAATCGACCCACGTGGTCCTGAACGTGTTGTGTGGCGCAAAACACCCATCGCTATGCCATTGATTGTTGGCGAGGAGCGGCTTATCCATTTTCCGGAATCGGTGAGTATTGGCCTGCCGCAGTCTCTGACCGCAAAGCTGCGAAGCCAGAGCATCAACGGCACGCTGTATCTTCTTGCCCGACAGTCTTTTGAATCTACCCGAGTAATGGTGCGCTCAGAAAATGGCGGGCCGTTGTTTGTCCTAGATCTTTCAGCAGAGTTGAGTAGCAAAGAAAGACCACCACTCCCCGATGTGCAAGTTCTGCTGGAAGTGTCCAAGGTGACGGCGGGCAGTGATGGTTCTGATAGTGATAGTGCAGAAACAATCACTGGCAATCAATTCTCACAATGGGGCTACGTCGCGTTAACCCGCTACGCAGCGCAACAGCTCTATGCGCCGGAAAGACTTGTGCCCAATACACCGGGCGTGGTCGCCATTCCTGTCCAGGTTGCACCGGTTGGTCTGCTTCGTGGCGGTGGCGTGGAAGCCGTGCCAGTGGCGGCCTGGAAGGCGGGTTTGCACTATGTCACTGCGGTCAGGCTGACCAACCACACAGTCAGGGCGGTCATTCTTGATCCCCGCGAACTGCGCGGTGCCTGGCTGGCGGCCACATTTCAGCACAACCGTCTACTGCCGTCGGGAGCAGACGAAGATACCACGGCCGTGTATCTGATCTCCGATCGGCCATTCGATGTGGCATTTTGATGAGCAGAGGCCGTTAGCATGTCGATGGTTACCAGCAATCGTTTATTACCCATTCTCGCCGGCTCCGTGCTGCTGTTGACGGTGTTTGTGGCGATCAAATCCTACTCACCCGATGAAGCGCAGCCACACCTCTTGGATGCTGTACCGCAGGCTCCCAAACCGGATGCCGATACACCCGCTGACACGATCAAGACGTTGACCGCGAATGTCAGTGCCATGACATCTGAGCTCAACGCTTTGCGAAGAGATAACACTGCGCTCAAGCAGGAAAATCGGGATCTGATCGAAGACCGACAGCAGATTGAAAACAATGTGCTGTCCCGGTTACAGCAATCGCTGGAATCTAAGCGCACTGATGAGAACTCTCAGGCCTCGACGTCAGCGATCGCTGCATTGACAGCCAGGGTGGACGCCCTGGCAAATCGCTATGGTACAACGGCAAAACCATCGCCCGCTGTTGGTTCTGATATCCCCGTCGGACTCGGACTGGATGGCGTGAGATCTTCGGCCCCGGAATCGGATGCGCTCGTGTGGCTCAGCCCCCTGGAACTCACACCATCGCCCGACAGCGATAAGGAGACATTGCTCAACCGCTTTAGTCGCACAGGGCGCACCGCGTTAGATCAAGCTAGCCCGTCGGTGAAGTCGCTGGTGGACAAAGGCGACGCAGCGATCAATAGCTCATTGCCGGTCTATACCGTGCCGCGCAACGCGACACTGATCGGCTCCACCGGCATGACAGCCCTAGTGGGCCGGGTACCGATTCAGGGGCAGGTGCGTGATCCCATGCCTTTCAAGGTGATTACCGGCAAGGAAAACCTGGCCGCCAACGGACTGCGCATACCCGGTATCGAAGGCATGATCTGGAGTGGCACGGCCGTCGGTGACTGGACGCTTTCCTGTGTGACTGGGAAATTGGAGTCGGTGACCTTCGTGTTTGAGGACGGCACCATCCAAACCATTTCGTCTGATGAAAAGTCTGGTGGTGGCAATCAACTGAGTGGTTCCAGTGGAAGCAGCAATAAGCCACTGGGCTGGATTTCTGATGCGCGGGGTATCCCCTGTATTACCGGTGAGCGCAAGACCAATGCCCCGGCATTCCTGACTCAACGCATTGGCGTCATGGCGCTTGAAGCCGCCGGCGATGCCGCCGCGCAAGCCGAAACCACCACCTTGATCAATGATTCGGGTAATGCCACCAGCGTGGTCTCCGGTGAAGCCGGCAAATATGTGCTGGGCAAAACCCTGAGTGGCGGCAGCGACGAGGTGGCGAAATGGTTAAGGGAGCGCCAGGCGCAAAGTTTCGATGCGGTCTTTGTACCAGCGGGCGTCGAGCTGGCGATCCATGTCGACCATGAACTTCCCATCGACTTCCATTCCAACGGCAGGAAACTTCATCATGAAACGACCCTTTTCCAACAAGCGACAACTACCACTGGTTCTGGTCTGGATTAGCCTGTTCATGGTTGGCTGCGCCAGCACCAAAGAAACCGTGTTGCCCCAGGACGGCCCAACCATGAAATCCATTTACGACCAGCACATGGTGGACGTTCAGAAGCCCGACTATCGACGCACGATCGGTGGTCAGCCATTACCGCAGTCGGGTATCGAGCACTATCGGGGTTTTGTGCGGGAGGCCGCCAATGAGATCGATACCGTGTTTCCGCGCCTGCCCAATCCCACGCTGGTGATGTACATCTTTCCCCACCTGTCAGCCCGCGAGCGCACACCCGTGCCAGGTTATGTCACTACGTTTCCCTTTTACGAATCGGTGGAGTACGCCCTGCCCGGGGAAGTGCCGGGGGAAGTGTCCCCAGCGCCACAATCGACAGCTGATCTCCCTCAGTCAGACAGGTAGGAATTCCTGATGCCAGCGAAAAAACCCGATCAGCGCGATGGCGCGCCAATAACCAACGCTTCGATCAAGCAGCAGTATGAACGACCGTCTTCCTTTACCGATCTGTTGCCCTGGATGGAATACATTCCTGAGAGCAAAGCCTTTCTGTTGGAGGATGGTCTCAGCATGGGTGCGCTGTTTGAAATCACCCCGGTAGGCTGTGAAGCCAGAACACCGGTGTTTATGTCGCAACTGCGGGATGCGATCCAGATCGCGATCAACGAATCCATACCCGAACGTGATGATGCGCCCTGGGTGCTGCAGGTCTATGTGCAGGACGAGCCGCAGCTGCATCGTTTCAATGCCTTATTGGAGCACTATCCATCCCCAGCGGTCCGCGAGTCCGTGTATTCACAGCATTACCAGTCGGTGATGGCGAACCACTTGCGGGCAATATCCCGCCCTGGGGGACTGTTTGATGACACGACAGTCACTGGGTCTCGCTGGCAAGGGCAGCAGCGACGCATTCGTGTGGTACTCTACCGTCGTCTTAAACAGGGAGGTAAAACACCCGCTGCCATTGAAATGGAAGAGGCGCTCAACGATGTGGCCATCAAATGGATAGCTTCGTTGGCCTCGGTAGGTATCAGTGCCAAGCGGGTCGATGGCCAGGCCTTTTACGAATGGTTATTGCCCTGGTTCAACCCTCGGCCGGACATGGCACATTGTGATCCACAAAGCCTGCTGCAGATTGCACCTTATCCCGGGGATGAGCACCTGCCGTTCGGACATGATTTTGCCGAGCAACTGACCCTGTCGATGCCTCGCTCAGACGAGGCTACTGCGAGCTGGCTGTTCGACAACATGCCGCATACCGTGGTGACGGTTCAAAGTCTGCGGCGCACACCGGACATCGGCCATTTCACCGCCGAGCGCCAAGCGGGGGACCAGGTGTTTTCGCTGTTCGATCGCTTGCCTGAGCATACGGTTATGGCTATGACCATCACGCTCAAGCCCCAGGACACCACGCGCAACCATATTGCCCAGATCAAGCGCGCCTCCGTGGGGGATTCGGCGGAAGCATCCATCACACGTGAAGATGCCGAACAGGTGGAGCGGGAGATGGCACAGGGTAACAAACTCTATCCGGTTAACCTTGCATTCTACGTGCGGGGCGGGGACCAAAAAGTCCTGCGCGCCAATCTGAATCGACTCAATGCACTATTGCTGCCCAACGGTCTCCAGCCGATCACCCAGGAAGCGGATTTGCTGGCACTGGACAGCTACATCCGTAATCTGCCCATGGCTTTCGATGTGGAGTTGGACAAGTCGCGGCGGCGATCACGCCTGATTTTCTCCCGCCATATCGCCAATCTGGTGCCATTCTACGGACGCTCTCGTGGCACAGGGCATCCAGGCCTGGTGTTTTATAACCGCGGTGCCGAGCCGCTGGTGTTTGACCCGCTGCACCGGGATGATCGCAAAAAGAACGCCCACATGCTGATTCTGGGGCCGACTGGGGCGGGCAAGTCGGCGCTGCTGGTGTATCTACTGCAGCAGATGATGGCGCGTCACAGGCCTCGCATCTTCATTATCGAAGCCGGGGGCTCGTTTTCCCTGTTGGGGCAGCACTTCGCTGGCCACGAGCTGTCGGTCAATCAGATCACTCTCAACCCCAACGTCGATGTCAGTCTGCCGCCCTTTGCCGATGCCCTGCGCCTGTTGGACCGTCGTCACGCGTTTAATCCGCTGGAGGTCGATGAGGCAGTGTTAGAGGCGTCGCTCGACGATGAGGATGTGGAAGACGAGGGCGGTAGTCGGGACATTCTCGGTGAAATGGAGATTGCCGCACGGATCATGATCACCGGAGGCGACGAGCGCGAGGACGCCCGTTTGACCCGAGCGGATCGTCTGCTGATCCGCAATGCCATCTTCCTTGCCGCAAAAACCGTAAAAGAGACCGGTCGAACCCAAGTGATTACCCAGGACGTGGTCGATGCTTTTCAGGCCATCGCCACCAACCGGGAGCTGCCCGAGCACCGGCGTAACCGGGCGTTGGAGATGGGCGATGGTATGGCGCTGTTCTGTTCGGGCCTGGCGGGCCACTTCTTCAACCGGCCGGGCCAGTCCTGGCCGGAGGCTGATGTCACCATCCTCGAAATGGGCATGTTGGCCAGAGAGGGCTACGAGGATCAGCTCACCGTCGCCTACCTATCCATGATGAGCCATATCAACGACCTGGTGGAACGCCATCAACACGATGATCGGCCCACGCTGGTGGTGACTGACGAAGGCCATATCATTACCACCAATCCCTTGCTGGCGCGCTACGTGGTCAAGATCACCAAAATGTGGCGCAAGCTCGGAGCCTGGTTCTGGATCGCCACTCAGAATCTGGAAGACTTCCCGGACGCCAGCCGCAAAATGCTCAACATGATGGAGTGGTGGCTGTGCCTGGTGATGCCGAAAGAGGAGGTGGAGCAGATCGCCCGCTTCAAGGATCTCAATGACGAACAGCGCAACCTGCTGTTGTCGGCTCGCAAGGAGCCGGGAAAATACGTGGAAGGAGTAGTCCTGGCCGACAAGGTTGAAGCGCTGTTCCGCAACGTACCGCCAGCCTTATCGCTCGCCCTGGCCATGACCGAAAAGCATGAGAAGGCTGAACGTGCAGCGATTATGCGTGAGAAGAACTGCTCGGAGCTGGAGGCGGTTTACGAGATCGCCAAGCGTATCGAACAGTCTCGTGCGTAGCAGGTTTACTGATATCAGGGGGGGGGCATGACTCCACGGCAGGCCGGATAGGTTGCGCATCCCCAAAATTGATTGCCGGCGTTTTGTCCCTTTCTGGCCGTTCTTAGCACCATCGTACTGCCACATTTGGGGCACTGTATCGGGCTTTGAGATGTCGTTGATGCTGGACGTGTCGGCACCGTTGAAGGGGGAACAGGTGTTGATGTGGCAGTCCTCTGCCGCAGATGATTGACGTGTTGGCGGTTGGTGGTAAACCCCCGCTGTAATCTCAGCTGTTCGATGTGTGCCGTCACGGTCTCCACGTTGGCCTGGCTGAGCATCACTTCCCGCCGCGCCTTGATATACCGTATATACCCACCGGCATAAACCACATTCTCTGGCAACTCCGTCTTGAACGCCGAATCACCGACAAACACCACCAGCGAGTGAATCGCGGAAGCCGGAATATCCAGCAGGGCTTCCAGTGTTTTGATGTGTTTATAGTTCTGGTGCAGTGGATTTTGAAACTTGTTCGTGTGCTTATAGATCTTCTGCGTCCAGGTTTTCTGGTTGGCTGAGCCGAATATCCAGCCCTTCATATTTTTCGTTTCAATTACGAACACGCCGTAGCGCGACACAATGATGTGGTCGATCTGTGTGGTGCCATCATCGGTTTGTAATGTCACATCCTTGATCAGGTGGTACTCGTCCTTTGGAAGAAACAGTCGTGCGGCGGTATTCACCAGAAACTCACCGGTAATGCCTTTGAACCACGGTGATTTGAGAATGCCAGCGAGTACGGCTAAGGGTATCAGATACCACAGGGCGCCGAAGGCCTGTTGGATGATGGGACTGAAATCCATTCCTGTTTAATTCCGTTATGAATGTCCCGCCATTATAGAAACCTCGTATTGCTCCGGCCAGAAACATCGACGCCTCGCGTCTGGATTAACCGTATATCCGCCTTTGGCAATCCTCCACCATAAGCACCTTCCCTCAGGTATTTGGATCTGGATGACCATCCGTGAATATTGCAAAAAGCCATCGTCTATTTCCGATTATTCTCGCCGGCGTATTCTGCGAACCGATATTGGCCGGCGAACCACCGACCGCCATCGAAGTATTTACCGATGCCATGAATCCGGTCGTGAGTAGCGCGAACGCGATCACCGTGTACCACATAGATCGTATTGACCGACTTCAGCAAGCGCTTTCTAAAGACCTGCCCACTGATCCGGAAGCGGCCAAACAAACGGCGCTTCTCCGCTTTCAGCGCATGGACAGACAACTCAGCACTGAACTGGAGAATGCCTCTAACGGATTGATTAAGGCGACGCATTACGGCATTGATCGCTACCCGGCCATTGTCTTCGATGGCAAGGCGGTGGTGTATGGCATCACCGACATTCGAGCGGCAACCCAACGGTATCGGCAATGGCAGGCGGGAGAGCCAAGATCATGATGCCCACACTCCGCCGATTTGTACTGCTCCTGCTGACGTGGGCCTCCCTTATGAGCCATGCTGGAACCATCTCCACCACGGAGATTGTCTCCCAGACCACCAGTGCAGCACTCAGCTGCATGCGCTGGATGCCGGTGGGAATGTGTTTTTGGCTGCGCTGTTCCATTTATGAATGCGATGTGGAGACATCCATCAAAGTTGGCCATTACCAGCCGGATGCGGTGGTGAGCAGCTACAACGAACTCGGTGCTAATCCCTGGACGGAGATCCGCAGCATTCTCGGCGCCGCTCAACGTTCCGCCGCGAACGGGCTTCTCGGTAGCCTGCTGGCCGTGCCCATTGAGAGCGCGGGTAATCGAACAGAAGGCGGGCAGGGCAACAAGGATCACCGCAACCTGATCTTCCGCGAGACCGATGTCATCGGCCATCCTTTAGGTTCGCTGTCGGGTGTCCTGGCGGGTACCGGCTATTTGTGTGAGTCGGAAACCACCTCCTTTTATCCCTATTTTATGTCGAGCCTGGATGCGTTCTCCTGGCGTATGGAAATCCCGGAGATGTTCTATCCAGCGAGCCTGATCCCCGGTCTGCGGGAAATCGGAAGCTGGCCAGCACAAACCTGGGGTGGGGTGTACCCCAGAACAGGTTGGACCACTCAAGCGGAGGAACCCAAGGCCGCGGCGATCAATGCGCAGCGGGCCGGGGATATCGTGACCCGGAGCGGCCAACCGCACATTTATGACCAGATTGAATCCTCTTCCAGCTCCGACCAGCGGATCTGGTCGCCGGGCCCATTGGTAGAAGACGACCCCGCCACCGGTGAGTGGCAGATGCTGCTGCCCAAGCCCGAATCCAGCTGCGCGGTGTTCGGCACCAATGACCTGGCCAGTGCCACGGGGTGGGGTGGTGGCCGCGTAGACGAGGAGGGCGATTACGCCTGGAATCTGTGGAGGCCTTACCAGTGTTGTGAAAAAGAAGGTCAGTTTTTCCTGTTCGACATCAACTGGATCGATTACCCGCCATGATCACACGAACCCTTATTCACTCTCTGTTGGCCTTTATGGTAGTTGCCATCGCCCCCGGTAGTTTTGCCGCTCAGGCCCCCACGGAAGACGGACTGTGGTATTACGAGATCGGCGGCGCCGAACCCGTCTCGGTACCGGCCAATCCTGCCGTGGTCTCCACGACGTTGGGAGGCTCTGCTCAACTGGGGCTCGGCTACAGCTGCGGCAAGTTCGATCCGGTAGCGGCGGTCACCAATACCTTGAACGACATCGGATCCGGTGTCGACAACATGATGAACGCCATGACGGCTGCGGCCACCAGTGCCATTGCCTCTCTACCGGCGCTGATTTTGCAACGGGCCAACCCGGGCCTTTACGATCTGTTTCAGAATGCCCTGATCAAGGCCGAAGAAACCATGCAGCTGGCCACCAAATCCTGCGAGCAGATGGAGGCCGAGATTGCCCAAGGCAAGAACCCCTACGCCGATCTGATCACCTTGTCCAAAGGCAACGACTGGAAAGTGCAGATGGGCATTGGCGGCAATGATGCCGTCACCGCCAAAGATACGGTGGAATCTTCTAACGGCGATAACGGTGTGCCCTGGATCGGCGGGCAGGCCGGAGGAACCGGCCAGCCGGTGCTGGAGTTCACCGGTGATATTGTCGAGGCTGGTTACAACATCAATATGAATCGGGCCGTCACCGACACCACGCCAGTGCCGGCGGCATCGGCGACGCGCCTGTCGGAAATTTGGTCATCGCCGGCTGAGGCCCGTGACTGGACGGTGGATGTGGTGGGCGAGAATATCGTCACCACCTGCGACACCTGCCGCAAGGACAGCATTCCAGGAACCGGCTTATTGCCCAAGCTCTATCAGGAGTCAGCAACGGTCACCACTGAGATCCAGAATCTGGTCAGTGGTGCGACACCGCCAACCTTGACCAATCTCGACCAGATCACCGCCCCTGGCGTGGCCATCACCCGCCAGGTGATTGAGGCGATCCGCGAGATGCCGGCCTCCGAACAGAGCCTGATCATGGGGCGCCTGGTCTCCGAGATCAGTACTGCACGCACGGTCGAGAAAGCCCTGTATGCCCGCCGTCTGCTGCTGTCGGGAAGACAGGTACCGGAAGTCTATGCCACCGAGGTCGCCCGTGAACACGCGGACAATTCCATCGCCGAGCTCGATAAAGAGATCGAAAACCTGTTGTTTGAAACCCGTGTGCGCAAAGAAGTGGTCTCCGACACCGTTGCCACTCTGCTCCAGCGAGCAGTGGCTAAACGGCAGAGTTCGCTCACGGTACCGGAAGTGCCAACCCTCGACCCCAACCCCTTGCGAGGCGGCCGTGTTCAGTAATATCCACTCAAGGTACAAAGGCTTTCTGCTGTGCAGCGCCGTGGCCGTGGTGCTGACGGCAGGGGTGGGTTATCTACTTATGTATCGGTTGCAGACCAACTCTGTGCAGTCCATCCAACAGAGTTTTGACAGTTGGCGAATAACACTAATGCTATGTCGTTGGACAGTTATCGCGCTGGTGGCATTCAGCTGGCACTACGCCATCCGGCGTTTTACCGCGGTCGGAAAGATGAGTTCTATCCGGGCAGAGCACCTGCACGGAATGCGGTGGCGAGCGGTTACCTGGCTGATCTTGTTTGAGTTGGTGCTTGGGCAGGGGATGGTTGTGAAGTTCCTCGAACACCTAACAGGGACGAACGGCGGATGAGCGTCGACAGCTACCTGGAGCTCTTCACCTCACTCTTTGGCTGGGCCTTCTATGGCATTCTGTGGGACGTGCTGGTCAGTACCGGTATCGTCTATCTCCCGTTTCTGGGGATCCTGATTGATAACTGGCGCGAGCCGGCGCAGGGTGGTGAAGTCGGCCATGCCAGCGGTCTGTCCCTACGGCGGATGGAGATCGAGCTGTTCATTGCGCTGCTGGTGGTGGTTCTGGCGGGGCAACCTGCAGCACTTACGCCGCTCAATGCGGCGACCCTGTCCTACTCGCCACCACCTACCTTGTTGAATCCAACGCCAGCAACTGCGACTGTAGCGGCCCCCCAGAGCACCTATGGCACAACCGGCTTCACGGGTTCTGCCGCAACCGTCAATGTTCCCGTCTGGTGGTACGGCGTGATCGCCCTCAGTTCCGGCCTGAATCATGCCATTGTTGAAGGCCTGCCAACCGTGGCAGATATGCGCACCTTCGAGCAACAAGCACAGCTGGCCACCATTGCCGATCCGCGACTCCGGCAGGAGGTGAGCGATTTCTTCAGCCAGTGCTATATCCCGGCCCGCTCCAAATACCAGGCTGAACGACCAAACACAGCGGCCATCAATGGCATTCTCACTACCTACGGCGCCGATGACCCCGACTGGATGGGCTCATACGTCTACCGCGATACCGCAGGCTATTACGACACCCTGCGCCCGGCCAACCAAATTACCGGTTGGGCTTACAACGCGGCCAGGGATACGGAATACGATCCCGCGACACCGCCAGCCTGGGGCAAACCCTACTGCAAGCAGTGGTGGGAAGATGGGGCTATTGGCCTGCGTGAAAAGCTGATCAATGAGGCGGATGCTACCTCGGCCGGCTTCTCCGGTCTGGTGGTCGCTATTGCGCCGGCACTGGCCAGTGAACAGCAAAATGATGCTGTCGCCAAAACCGTGCTCACCAATGCGCCACCCTCCTGGTCGAGTAACGAACTGATCGCCAACAATGCCTCAGGCTCGGGCTTGTTTAATACGGCAGGGAATATCGTCAAAGGCGGCCTGGCGACGGGTGGTGTGGTCACTGCATCGGCCCTGTTTTCTGTCACCATGACCGCTGTATTGCAGTCACTACCCATGGTGCAGGCCATTATGCTGCTGGGCATCTATGCCCTGTTACCGCTGGTGGTGGTGTTGTCCCGCTACTCGATTTCTATGATGGTGGTTGGTGGCATGGCCATCTTCACCATCAAGTTCTGGACGGTGCTCTGGTACCTGGCTATGTGGGTGGATCAAAACCTGATACTGTCCATGTACCCGGACGTCAACGTCTTCCTGCAGATCTTCGCCAACCCCGGCGAACACGATGCCAAGCGCATGCTGCTGAACATGATCACCACCAGCCTCTATCTGGGATTGCCGCTGCTGTGGAGCGGGATGATGGCGTGGGCAGGGATTCAGGTGGGACGGTCAATCAACAACGCGACGTCACCGCTGGCGCGGCCGGGAGAGGATGCTGGTCGTCAGGGTGGTGCGATAGGAAAGGCGGCGGTGAGTCGAGGTCGCCGCCGTTAGAACCGTGTTCGGCTAGTCGTCATACCAGCCGTAGGGATCAGTGCCTGCATCCACCCGACCGGTACGGTGATTCAACTCCCCCGATAAATCTGAATCGTGTAGCCGGCGTTCCGTGTCATCTAAATCCTCTCTCGAGGCAAAAATATCTAGCAGCACGTTGTAAGTAGCCGCTGCGAATCCAGCACAAACAACCAAAAGCTTGCGAATTAGAAGTACCGCTTTGTCCACCTGTGGATAAGTAAAGGTTTGCTTGGCCATAGTCAGATAATAGTTGAGGTTGCCCTTCAGGAAAAGTATCAGTTTGCCACCATATGTGTAGCGGGGGCTTTTGCGATTGTACTGCAAAGCGCAATACAGTATATTGCAGTACATTTGCAGGCATTCTGGGAGAGTGTAATGGCTAACACCAAAACTGCGACGCTTACCATCCGAGTCGATCCTGGCTTGAAGGAGGCGTTGCGAGCAGCTGCGCAAGCGGAACACCGCTCTATCGCCAACATGATAGAAGTGCTCATCCGCGAGCATTGCGAGAAAAACGGTATAGCCATCGAGCAAGCCCAAGATTCAGATCAACGTGGGGAGCGTTAAGCATGATCAGAACAGTTAAACAGGCGTGTCGTTTTAATCCTGTCATCCAGGATTACCGAATGAGCCAGGGAATTGAGAACCTGGCTGATCTCATTAACGACGCAGGTGACGGCAAAGAGTTCTTCTCTCGCAACTATGTTACCCACGGCATGGAGCAACTCTTCCGCGAAGGTATGCTTCGCCTATCTGGCAAATCCGACCAGGCTGTGTTTGAACTCACCCAAGCCATGGGTGGTGGTAAAACCCACATGATGATTGCCCTAGGCTTGCTGGCAAAACATGCCCATCTGCGCCCAGATGTATTGCCTGCCGATTTAACCGAGCGCCTTGACTTCGGCAATGCGCGTATTGCTGCCTTCAACGGTCGCAACAACCCCGACAACTATATCTGGGGTGAAATTGCTACTCAGCTTGGCGAAGCCGAAAAAATCAAACCACATTGGATCAACGGTCCTAAATCCGTAGACCAGCAAAAATGGAAAGAGATCATCGGCGACACTCCCACGCTTATCATGATCGACGAGCTGCCACCGTATCTCGATAACGCCAGCACCCAGGTCTATGGCTCCGGCACTCTGGCCAATATGGTGGTGTACAGTCTGAGCACACTGATGAGTGCAGCTCTGGAGCTACCTAACTGCTGTATCGTCATTGCGAACCTATCTGGCAGCTATGGCGCACAAACCAAAACGCTAAAAGAAGCCATTTCTAACCTGCAGCAAGAAACCCGCAGACAGTCGATGACCATTACCCCGGTACAGCTATCAGGTAATGAAATCTATGAAATCCTCAAGAAGCGCCTGATTGACGAGCTGCCGGATGAGCAAACCATCAGCGATGTCGCAGAGGAATATGCTCAGCAAGTAAAGAAAGCGGAAGACGGCGGATACATCATTGCATCCAGCATCGAGCAAATTGCCGAACAGGTCAGAGAGACCTATCCCTTCCACCCATCGTTCAAGCACTTGGTTGCGCTCTTTAAAGAGAACGAAGGTTTCCGGCAAACGCGTGGCTTGATGCAGTTTACCGCTCGCCTGCTGAAAAGCGTCGAGCAACGCCAGACAGATGATGTGTTCCTGGTGGGCACCCAGCATCTTGATCTCAATGACGAACAAGTTAAGGACGAGATTGAACGAATCTCGCCAAAACTGATTCCAGCCGTCACTCGAGATATTGCGGATAAAGGTGACTCCATTGCGGAAAGCATCGATGCCGAACAAAGCAACGATGCCGCCAGCCAATTAATGACCCTGCTACTGGCATCGTCACTGTCGCGTGCCGTGGGTGGGCGCATTGGTCTATCAGAAAGTGAGGTGATTGAATTCCTGGCTGCGCCAAACCGCAAGGCCGATGAATTCCTGGATGCCCTGCAGAAGCTGCGCGAGCAAGCTTGGTACCTACACCGTGAAGACCAGCGTTTCTTTATCAAAGAAACTGAAAACCTGTCACGCCAGATTGAGCGTAACGCTAAGGAAATTCCCCAACCGAAAATTGATCAAGCCTTGATTAACCGGCTCAAAGGAATCCTTCAACCTAATCGCCGCAACGTCTACCAGGAAGTGCAGATCCTTCCACGCATGGACGAGCTCAAATTGAGCGGTCCTCGCGTTCTGATCGTGATTAAGCCCGATGGCAAAGTGCCACCCAGCGAACTCACCAATTTCTTCGAATTCCAACAGGAAAAGAACAACCTACTGGTGCTTACCGGGCAAGACAGCATCATGGCCGATGCCGTGGAAGACCGTTTGCGCGAGCTCTATGCCATCGAGCAAATTGAAAAGCGTCTCAAGGCTGGCGACACCTTATTTGAAGAGGCCCGCGACCGACTTGAAGAAGCAGAAGGCCGCTTTACCAAAGCACTGTCTGCTGCCTACAACACCATCCTCTTCCCTGGTATCGACGAGCTCGACGGCTCTGAGCGACTGCTCAAAGTCACCATCGACAATGGTTTGAAAGTGGGCGAAGGCGATCAATCTGCCGAAGCACAAATCGAAAACTTGATGGCCGATCCACGAGCCAACTACAAACTGGCGGCTGACCTAAAAGATGACTTTGGCCAGTACTTCGCGATGGCCGAATCTGAACTGTGGCCTTCCGGTGCAAACAACCGTCGCACCCCCTGGAAAGATGTCGTCAACCGCGCGAAATGCAATCCGGGCTGGCCTTGGATGCCGGGCAGCGGCGGCATGGACACATTAAAAACAGAGGCTTTGAAACAAGGCCGCTGGCGTTTGGGTGAAGACGGATACATTGAAAAAGGCCCATTCCCAAAAGAGAAAACCAGCGTCAACGTTTCGCTGCTGGGTACCAGCCCTGATACGGGGGAGTCACTGATTAGCCTGACACCGCGTAATGCGGGCGAGAGTCCGGTGATCTATTACTCCACCAAACCGGAAGTACTTGAGACAGACCCGAAAATTGATGATCTGGAAAACTTCAGTACTGCGGAAGGCACCCTGTATTTCAAGGTTGCTGATCCGACGGGTAAATACGAGACCGGGCCAGCAACCCGCTGGGTGGCAGACCTTAAAGTGCGACACCAAATTGAACCTTCCGCTGATAAGCGCAAGGTCACATTACAGTGCACACCGAAAGCCGACATGTTCTACACGTTGGATGGCTCAAACCCCAAAGACGGGCAACCCTATACCGCTCCGTTCGAAGTGGGTTCGGAAGCGGCCCGATTGCTGGTTTATGCCAAATCAGGTGAAGCAACCAAAACCGCTGACTTCCAGATCCCGCATAGCGGCGATAAGACTGTGCAGATTGATGACACCAAGCCCGCGCGCCTGAACAGTGGCAAGCGTGTCCCACTGGATACAACGGACAAAGTCTTCACGGTTATTAACCGCTTTAAAGACCAGGCCAACACTCGCTTTAAAGGGGTACGTATTGAGATTGGCGAGGGTGAAAACACGGTGGGCATTCGTTTTGGCGAACGGCAAATTACCGCTGCGATGATCGAGGCCACCGTTAATAGCTTGCGCGATGTGTTAAACGAAGCGGATGCCAATGTCTCTATAGCAGTTAGAGACGGTATCGACTTTGAAAATGGCTTTGAAGCCAAAGAGTTCGCCAAGTTGGTTGGCATTGAGTTGAAACCCGGCGACATTGTTCAAGAAGAGTAAGTGCTCAAGACGAGTAAGCGCAGCTTTCAAACAGCACGCTTTGAATTAAAAAGAGAGGCAAGAAATATGGCAAAGGCACCATCAAAGACAACCAAAACAGCGGTGAAGCATGCAACGCTGGGCTTTGGTGTACCTGCCACCAGCGACCCTCACCATTTTAAAGTGATTATTCCAAAGGCCAACACCGGCAAAGTACAAATCAGCGAGTACCTTGGCCTACAAGCGCAAAGCGACGAATTCGCCGTGATTGATCGCGTGCTGCTCGACCGCCCACGCTGGACTGCCATTCGCGCAGAGGTGCAACGCACCTTCAATGCCCGACTCAAAAACCACGATGTCAAAACCGCCTCCTGGAAAGTAGGCGAAAACGTGGTGGATCGTCTGCTCGGTAAAGAGCTATGTGTTTTGGCCTGGGCCGCAGAAGGTATGGAAATGGAAAAAATCCCGGTGGCCGTGCGCAACTGGCTTGCCCTTAGGCCGGAGGAGCGGTGGTGGCTGTTTGGTATGACCGCCATGAGCACCGGTGGCATTAACGATGGTGAAAAAGGCTGGCGCCTCGCATTGCGTCACGCGCTGGGTGACGTTGCACAGAGTGAGCAGCTAAAACCGCGTGAACGCAAAATTGTACGCAATCAAATACAGGAACCGGATGTTCATTATCTGGACCTGTTTGGAGACGAATATTAAATGGCAGAGTTAACTCCATTCGCGCTGAAGGATGCGCCCGCACTGATTGAGGCAGTATTTCCAGCACAAAAAGTATCCTTCGAAGCACAAAAAGAAAGAAAAGCAAACTTAGGGCAAACGCTCACAGGTCTAGGATCCTACTGGAAAGGCCGTAAGCCTCTGATTTTGGTCAGAGCTGTAGTGCTTGGTAGTCTTTTACCTCAAACAGACAACACAGAAAAAGATTTAGAAATTTTCGAATTACTGATGGCATTTGATGACCAGAGTCTTGCCAAGCGCGCTTTAATTCAGAATTTAATAAAGCCGAATGATATTGCCGATAAAATATCAGTGCATAATCCATGGGATTATTTCTCTCATAATATTAAAACTGACGATGATCGTTTTGCTGAAATTGACGCATTATCCTTTCCGTTAAACCCTGATTCATTAGGATTAAAAATCCGTTGGCGCCGCGACATTGAAGAAAAAGACAAACTGAATTTGTTAGCGCTATTTCTTTGCCAAATTGAAGGCTACGAAGAGAAATCCTTACTCTGCAAAAGGCCCGAAGAAGTCGAACAAGACTGGTTGTATGAGCACATTTGGCCAACGATAAATAAGCACTATGCGGGTTACGGTGTGAATGCATCATCTCACCAAGAGCTCATTGAACAACTGGGTATTTTGAAATATGGCCGCAGACCTAAAGTTGCAGATACATTTAGTGGTGGTGGTTCAATACCATTTGAAGCAGCAAGAATTGGCTGTGACGCAATAGCATCTGATCTTAATCCTGTAGCTTGTATGTTAACCTGGGGAGCTCTCAATATCATCGGTGCTTCAGAAGATAAAAGGAAAGAGTTTTCCCAAGCTCAAGAATACGTTTCACAAAAAGTTGATGAAGCAATAACTGAATTACAAATCGAGCATGATAGTGAAGGAAATCGCGCAAAGTCCTTCTTATATTGCTTAGAGACAACGTGTCCTGAAACTGGCTGGAGAATTCCAATGTCTCCAAGCTGGGTTATCTCAAAAAATAAAGGTGTTATAGCTAAACTTATACCCAACATTGAAACCAAGTCATTTCAAATAGATATCATTTCTGACTGCTCTAAATCTGAGTTAAGAACTGCAGAAAATGGCACCGTTCAGAACGGATTTTTAATATATACGCTAAATGGAAAGGAATACAAAAATCCGCTGAAAACTATTCGTGGCGACCGTAAGGACACCAACGGGAAGTGGCAAAACAGCCTTAGAAGGTGGAGCAAGACAGATTTTCGATATTTAGATACTGACATCTATCGTGATAGGTTATATGCCATCCACTGGGTGGACAAGGAAACTCTAGATTCAACACGCCAAATAACGTTCTTTAAAAAAGTGACCGAGGACGATTTAGCTCGTGAAGAGAAGGTAGATAGAATAGTTGAGGAAAATCTTGCTAATTGGCAGGAGCAAGGGCTAGTCCCAGATATGGAAATAGAGCCTGGTGACAAAACGGATGAGCCTACGAGAACAAGAGGTTGGACATATTGGCATCATCTGTTCAATTCAAGACAGCTTTTAATTCAAAAACTGATCAACGAATATTCTCTTTCAAGTAGTGAGCCTGCTTGCATGACTGTCTATGCAGCGAAAGTTGCGGATTGGAATAACAAGTGTTGTCATTGGCATACTGGCTGGGACAAACCTGAAAATCTTTTCTATAACCAGGCATTAGACCCTTTTATAAATTACGGTTCCAGAAGCTCATATTTCCTTCTTTCTCAGTGGGGGTTAGGAAATGCTAGGTACTCTGACCTGTCAAAAACTAATTTTCAAATAGTTACAAGGGAAGCAAAAAATCCATTACCTGCAGATATTTTCATTACCGATCCACCATATGCGGATGCGGTGATGTACCACGAAATCACTGAGTTTTTTATCGCCTGGTTTCGAAAATATCCACCAAAACCTTTTGATGAATGGACGTGGGATTCTCGGCGGGCACTTGCAGTAAAGGGCTCCGGCGATGACTTTAGAAAGGGTATGGCGGAGTCCTATTCCGCAATGACAAAAAAAATGCCTGACAACGGAATGCAATGCGTTATGTTCACCCACCAAGATACCGGCGTTTGGTCAGACATGATCGGTATATTCTGGGCGGCAGGTTTGCAAGTGGTCGGTGCTTGGTATATCGCGACGGAGACCAGTACCGAGCTGAAAAAAGGCGGCTACGTACAAGGCACCGTTATTCTGATGCTGCGCAAGCGTCCTGCGGGTGAAAACGCGGGCTTTAAGCAGCGACTGCTCCCTGCAGTTCGCGCGGAGGTGAAGCGCCAGATTGAAACCATGATGCACCTGAATGATGAAGTGAAAGACAAATTGGGCGAGCCCGTCTTTAACGATTCCGACCTACAAATGGCGGGTTATGCTGCTGCCCTGAAGGTGCTGACCTCTTATACCCATATTGGCGGTGAAGATGTGACCAGCTTTGCCCTGCGGCCACGCACCAAGGGCGAGGTGACGGTTGTGGATGAGATCGTGCAACAAGCCGCCGAAGCCGCAAACAGCTTGCTGGTTCCGGAAGGTTTGTCTGCCGATACCTGGCAAAAAATCAACGGCATTCAGCGTTTTTATTTGCGCATGATGGACATTGAAACCACCGGCGCCACCAAGCTCGACAATTACCAGAACTTTGCCAAAGCCTTCCGGGTTGAAGACTACAACCGGGTAATGGGCAATATGACCGCCAACAAGGCGCAACTGAAGCGGATACCCGAGTTTGCCTCACGCGACCTCACGGATAGCACTGAAATCGGCTCAGCCTGGCTTGGCCACTTGATCTTTGGTTTGCAGCAAATACTCAATGAAAAAGAGCCGCAGACCGTGATTAGTCAGTTGCAAGAGGACTTGCCTGATTTTATGGAAGTACGGCCAGTATTGATTGATATGCTGACCTTTATCGAAAAGAAAGCACCGGAGAAAGCTACCCGCAATGCCGCTGAAGTATTAGGTGCGCGCTTGAAAAATATGCGTGCGCTCGGTCAGTAGCAAAGGTGTCAATGAGGAAGGTAAAAGCCAATGAAACGATTAGTTGAGTAACGAACGGTGATGGGAATAGGCATGGAGATTCCGCAGCAATGAGTATTCGTCGATTTTCATCGCGCACCCATAGGCTCGACAGTAGCTTCTTGCTGGAGCACCTCAAAGGTGCTCGCAGCTATAAGCGTATTGCCGGTTACTTTACCAGCTCGCTGTTTGAAGTGGCCAACGAGCTGATTGAGTCTATCCCCGATGTAAAAATCGTTTGCAATGTGGATATCCATCCCGATGACTTGAAGGTGGCTCAGCTACGCGAATCCAAAATGATTGGGCGCTGGAATGAACGGGATATTGAAGCCGAAAGCCTGCTCAACCGTGACCGCTATCGCCGCCTTGACAGCTTCCTCGCCAAACATGGCCAGGTGATCCGCGTTGCGCCCGACAGCATTTGTGGCTTTCTGCATGGCAAAGCGGGCGTTATTGAGCTGGCCGATGGCAAAAAAATTGGCTTCATTGGCTCGATGAACGAAACCAGCAGCGGCTGGCAACGTCATTATGAAATTCTGTGGGAAGACGAATCGCCGGAAGGCGTGCAATGGATTGAGCAGGAGTTCGACTTTTTGTGGAACGCCGCTCGCCCATTGCCTGAAGCAGTGATCCGCGAGGTGAAACGCCGTGGCTATCGCAGAGAGGTACTGTTCGAAGATATTGTCGAAGACGATGACATTGCACCTGCCGCGCTGATTGAGTCCCCATTGTATCGGCAAGGTTTCTCTTTGCAGCCCTGGCAACAAGGCTTTGTCAGCGAGTGCGTTCGCCATTATCACAACCATGGCATAGTACGCTTATTGATTGCCGACGAAGTCGGCCTTGGCAAAACCCTCGCAATGGCTACCGCTGCGCTATCGCTGTGTTTGCTCAGCGATAGAGAGAACAAGAAGCGCAAGCCCGTTATTATTTTTACCCCGGCCACGCTCTGCGAACAGTGGCAAGTTGAAATGATTGATAAGCTGGGCATTCCTTGTGCCCGGTGGCAAACCCAAAAGAAAGCTTGGCTAGACCCTGAAGGGCGAGTCATCTCACCTGCTGGGCAAGAGCATATTGCAAAGTGTCCGCTGCGCGTTGGCATTGTATCCACCGGACTGATGATGCGCGATTCATTGGAAAAGCAGCATCTGCTGGGTTTGCGTTTTGGTGTGACTATTTTGGATGAAGCGCACAAAGCACGAAGCCGGCAGGGCTTCGGCAAAGATGCTGGCTCGCATAACGAACTGCTCGCTTTCATGCGCGAAATCGCCGCACGTTCAGACCATGTTATTTTGGGTACGGCAACGCCAATCCAAACCCGCCCCGAGGATTTGTGGGACCTCATCGGTATTCTGCACCAAGGAAGCGGAAATTTTGTGCTCGGCAACGACTTCGCCAAGTGGCACCGTCCGCAAGAGGTGCTGCCAATATTATCGGGTGAACAACGCGTAACAGCACCCAGCTTTGCCTGGGAACTGCTTCGCTCCCCACTACCTGTGGTCGACTCAACCAACGAGCAGTATGCTCGCCGCTTATTCAGCTCTCTTCGTCAGGATCTTGGATTAATTAATCAAAACGACAAGTGGGACATTAAGAGCACACTTTCTGATTTGTCAGATGACTCGCTGGAATACCTTGAGGATGAACTGGATCGAAATATATCGGGCGCCAGTTTTTTTCAGCGAGAAAACCCTTTTATCCGTCATGTCGTTTTACGTAAACGTGTAACGCTTGAGGATGCCGGGCTTTTGCCACGCATAGGCGTCGACTTGCATCCTGATCGGGAATTGTCGAAGGAGGTTCACCAATTTAACAGCTTATTCGAGGGTAAAGCTCTGCGAACAAGCGAGGACTTCAGACAAGCCTATGCGGAAGCCCGACACTTTGGTAAAGCTCTTGCTCAAAGCGGTAAAGGCAGCGGGTTTATGAAAAACCTGATGGAACAACGGATTTGTTCAAGTATCGCGGCCGGATTAAACACGGCTCGAATGCTACTGGAAGGACGGACTGTTCGTGAAGAAAGTGACGAACAGCTAATAGAGGTTAAAGCCGAAAGCCCTCATGAAATTGCCGTTCTCGAGCGAATGATCGCCCGGCTTGAGCGCATTGAAGAAGACCCCAAACTCAACGCCGTGATTCATTACCTCGAAAAAGAGAAATGGCTGAAATTTGGCGTCATTATCTTCAGCCAGTATTACGACACGGCGAAGTGGGTTGCTGATTCACTCGCCGAGCGTTACCCAGATCAGGCGGTAGGCCTTTATGCCGGTGCCGGCCGCAGCCGCCTGTATCAAAAGGGTGACAGTGTGAATATCGAGCGAGAAACACTGAAACGCATGGTGGCTGAGCACCAGCTCGAAATCATGGTGGCCACCGATGCTGCCTGCGAAGGATTGAACCTTCAAACCCTGGGCACGCTGATTAATATCGACCTGCCGTGGAACCCTACTCGCTTAGAGCAACGAATCGGTCGAATCAAGCGCTTTGGCCAGGTGCGCGAAAAAGTCGACATGCTGAATCTCGTCAACGAACAAACCGTCGACGAAAAGGTTTATGAGAAGCTATCTGAGCGGATGCAAGACCGCTACAACCTGTTTGGCTCACTGCCCGATACCATTCGTGATGAATGGATTGAGGACATCGAAACCATGGGCGAAAAAATGGATGAGTACATCAACGCCCAGAAACAGGCCAATGGATTTGATCTGCGCTACACCGAGACTATGTCTCCATCCGAGAAAGATTGGCGGGATTGCTCCAACGTACTCTCACGCCGTGATTTTACTGAACTGATGACATCCGGATGGACTGAAAGCAAATGAGCGCAGGGAAAATGGTGGCTTACGATCAGCTTATGCTGCCTTTGATAAAAGCGCTGGTTAATTTGGCTGGCTCGTCAGCGATGATCAGATTTCATTCGGGCTTTTTTGAGCATTTCCTATGCTCCTCATTGTATGACAACTGTCCTGTCGTAGACGGTGATGGTCGCTCTACATGCCTTACTTTTTGATTTAGCTACTCTGGCTGTATCCGGGCGCGATAACGAGGTTGTCAACGCCATACAGTGCCTGCCTATTTTTTAGCCAGAGGTGGTTTTCGGGGCCTTCTAGGCTGTGATTTTCCGAGCAGTCGACGTTCCAGCGTCGGAGGACGTAACCTGCCACCGCAGCGCGGACATTGACTTTCAGTACGCCATTCTCCATCGCGTAATCCGTTTCGATGGTCTTGGGGTGTTTGAGCTTGGGGTGGGGGATGATCTCCAGCTCGACGATGCGATTCCATTGGATGTCCTGTTCCCGGGATTCATGCTCCTTCACAGTCCCTTCCACAATTTCCGGTTCGGAGATGCGGGTAATCACAAAGTCTGAGAATCTTGAGCGTTTCCGGTCGTAGCCACGGATGTGCCAACGCAGACCGTTATCAACCAATACAAATGGCACGACCTCGCGCGTGCTGCGGCCGCTGCTGAGGGACCGATAGACCAGGCTGACCGCTTTGTGCTGATGGATGGCTCTGGTCAGTACGGACAGGGCCTCCAAGTCTGGGTTATTGAGCTGTGCCGGGGTCTCGCAGGCAATCAGTGCCTTATGCTTCCCGACAAAGTCATCCCCAAATCCGTGGGCAAGAGCCGCCAAGGCCTGGCTGGGGGAGTAATCGAACAGGGGTTCAAAGGAGTGTGCCCGGATGTATATCTTGGCTTTGGTGTCGTATTCCAGGTTATCTGGGGCCAGATCCTTGTAGAGCGTAATGTCCCTGGTGGCAGCGGCCTCCTTTATGCCAAAGCGGGTCACCAGATCGCTGCGCCCGATAGCTCCCAAGAAACAGGCTTTGAAATCAATGTGGGACAGCCGTTCTCGCTGTGCCTGGTTGATATCCATTGGGATGGGGTTGGGCATGTGTTTGTCCAGTGTGGCTCGGGTCGGTTCGATAAGGTTCCTATAATATTAAAGATATGAAAACAATGTCAATATGATTTGTTGACATCATCAAAATGATCATGATTTAATGAGAGGCATTGGGAGTGGTGTTTAGCAGGGAGCTAAGTGCCATATCACTAACCTGAGAATGAGAGTATGAGCTTCACTGACGACAAACTTAACCGCATATGCCAAAGGACAGAAGGGCGCTGCCATATTTGCCGCAAGCAGTTGAGCTTGCGCAATTACGGTGTGCTCGGGAAACGAGGCGCCTGGGAGGTTGAGCACTCCAAGCCCAGATCAAAAGGCGGTACTGACCACATGAATAACCTCTATGCGGCCTGCATTCCATGCAATCGGAAAAAAGGGAATTCATCCACTACCTCCGCGCGGTCTACTAACGGTTACCGATGTGCGCCGCTTTCCAAGGTCAAGCGGGGTGAAAATACGGTAGCGGGTGGAGTTGTGGGGGCGCTTGCCTTCCTGCTGGTGCCGCCGCACTTGCGGTTGGCGGCTGCGGTCGTGGGTGGAGTTGTTGGAGCTGTGGTGGGTAAATCGTACGAGCAGGACTAAAGGATTCTAATATGTGGCACGACAACGAGACTACGGTCGACTATGTCAACTTCCGGTTAGTAGCCAAAGCTTGTGCTGAGCTCGTTCGGGACGCAGGAGGTGAGCCTATCTCTGTTGGCATATCTGGTGGTTGGGGAATGGGCAAATCCTCTCTCGTTCGAATGGTCGCATCGGAATTATCGCTTGACCAGGATTCCAGCAAGAAAGCCGATGGACAGGGCGGTACAAGGTATATCGTTGTTACCTTCAACCCGTGGCTCTATCAAGGTTTTGAAGACGCCCGAACGGCACTGCTGCAAACCGTAGGGGACGCGGTTCTCAAGGAAGCCGAGAAGGATGCTGGTCTGTTTGAGAAGGCCAAGTCGCTGGTTAAGCGAATTAATCTCCTGCGCCTGGCTCAGCTCGGAGGAGAGACGGCTGCGACTATCATCACCGGAGTGCCTGTCGGTCTCATTGGGAAGGTGGTGGAGTCCGGCACAGAGGCGTTTAGGAATAAGTCTGTTCAGGAAGGGCATGCTGCAGTACAGGAAGCACAAACTGCTACAAAAGGGCTCTTGAATGAAGCCCAGCCCATTTCGCTCCCCAAAGAAATCCAGTCATTTCGTGATGCGCTGGAAGATCTGCTCGAAGAGCTAGGGATCACGCTGGTCGTCTTTGTCGACGATCTCGATAGGTGTTTGCCGAAAACTGCAATTTCCACGCTGGAGGCAATTCGCTTACTGCTCTTTTTGCGACGAAGTGCTTTTGTCATCGCAGCTGATGATGTCTTCATCCGCGGTGCTGTACGGGTGCATTTTGCGGGTACTGGCCTGGATGACGATATCGCAACTAATTACTTCGATAAGCTTATTCAAGTGCCACTGCGTGTACCAAGACTTGGTCCCAATGAGACCAAAGCCTATACCGCATTATTGTTCTTGGAACGCGCTCATCGCAATGGTCAGCTTGACGCTGAAAACTTTGATTCTGCGAAATCCAGTGTCGAGACGCGATTGAGAGAAACATGGACCGGAAAGTCTGTAGACCTGGCATTTCTCGAAAGTCTCGCTCCACAGGGCGATTCTGAGCTTCTGGGTTTGATGGGATTGGCAGAGCGATTGGCCCCGCTGCTGTTCAGTGCAAGCACGGTTCAATCAAATCCGAGATTGGTTAAACGGTTTCTCAATACTGTATTCCTGCGAAAAACTTTGGCTAAACCACAAAACATTGATGTGGATGTTCAGGTTTTAGCGAAGTGGCACCTTCTTGAGCGGTGCGATGAATCAATCGCGAATGCGCTTGCAGAAAGGGTTTCTGCTGAGAACGAAGGCAAAGTTGAAATTCTTCGCGAGGCAGAGGAAGTTGCGAAAGAAGAGGATCAAAAGCTTCCCACACTTTTTGGCGACAAAGAGTTTTCGCGTGAGTGGCTCAGGCTCGAACCGCCTCTTGGTGACATGGACTTGAGGCCTATATTGCATCTAAGCCGCGACAGTACGATCAGGGATTTTGGCGCGGATGAGCTAAATTCCGCTGGCAAGGCGCTACGTGATTCGCTGGTTTCCGCTCGAACATCAAATGATGCATTAAAACAGCAGATTCGAGAGGCCGGGGATATTCAATCTGGTCTTGCTATGGCGAGAGCGTGGGATGCAAGGCGGTCTAACAGAACCTGGCAGAAACATGAAGAAATTTTGATGTTGACTGAGGTTTGCTGCGTCCACCCAAGTGCGGGACCGCGTGCTGCGGCCTTCATTAGCCAAGCGCCTGTTGCTCAGCTTGCTCCCGGATTTGTTTCTGCACTGACGGACTGTGATTGGGCAAAAGATATCCTGGATAAGTGGGTAAGCGATGCGGATGCACAGGAGTCTGTGAAGCGGGCAATCACTAATGCGAGGAAGAAATAATGGGTACGTCAGCATCGAGCTCGGGTGCGGGTACAGGCGCGCCCTTTGATCCTCCATGGCTGGATGATGCCGGCGCCGGTATTGATAGCGACTACGCGGAATTTCCCCTAAGCCCGGGCGCAACCCCCTCAGATGACGGCAGCAGCACAGAGGATGGGGAGGATAATCAGAATCCGACGACACCACCTGCCGGCCCTGCCAAAGCTCCGCCAGGACGGTATCAACAAGCTCGTGGCGCATTGACCGGGTTTGTACGGTCTGGTAGCAGCTCCGACCTGCGCCGAGGTGTTTCAAGCTTTGTGAAGAAGGGCATGGGAGGATCGTCCAGAGCCGCGAGTCGAATGCGGACTAGCGCAATTGCCGCATCGTCTTTGGGTGGGTTTCTTGCCACCGCTCGCGACGGTTCTGATCCAAGCATTAATACTTGGGTCGATTCAATAAAGCAGCGCGGACTTTCTGCCAAGGAAACTGCACTTGAAGTCGTGCAGAAATTGATTCCAACAGGAGGCAGTGTTGATGAGGATTCGGCCAGGCATTCCATGGATCATGCTATTGCGCATCTCTACGAAGTTGAACCAAACGCCGATATTTTTAATTTGACGGATGATCAAATTGCCAACTTGATGGCGTACACGGTGGCTTTTGATGTTTACAACCGGGTTCAGCTTGAGCTTGGGCAGGTATTTGAAAAACTGAAATATGCGCCCCAGCTTGTGCAGAATCGATTGGGGCAGGTTCTAGATTACGTAATGGTGGTGGTCAATCGATCTATGCAGAAGGCTCGTGCCGGCGGTACACCACGAGCGATGAGGGAGATTGCGAATGCTGCTCTTCAAGATGCACTGACGGTGTTTGCTGAATCATGAAAATTATCTGTTCAAGTGTTGATGCGCTGCCAGATCCTCTGCCTTCAGGCGCGCTGGCCTTTACATTCCTGGAGTCGTCATCTCGGCCAAAAGTTGGTCGTATTGCTCATGGCTGGCTTCGCGAGCTGGAAAAGGAAGGTTATGCCCCGCCGGTGCCGGTGTGGGATTTTGTACTTTTTTGCTTTGCGGTCTATGCGGCTGATGTGTCCGTTCTCCGAAAGGAAAGCGCCGATGGATGGACCCGTCAGATTGAACTTGATGTCACACTCAATGACCCCGCGCCATGGGAGGTCAATCGTCAGCTTGTCGAGAAAATGTTGCGTGTATTGACTGGCGATTTTTGGACATTGCAGTTTTCAGCAGGTGGCCCTGTCCCGCCCAGAGGACAGCGCCGACTTTGTGATCGTGATTGTGTTGCTTTGCTTTCCGGAGGTCTCGATAGCCTGATAGGTGGGATCGATGCTGTGGCGCAAGGTCGTAAGCCAATCTTTGTGTCACAGCGAGCTTTTGAGGATTCAGCCCGACAAATTAAATATGCCAATGACCTTGGCGGTGGCGAATGGCATCAGCAATGGAGTCACCGTGTTGTATTCAAGGGTAAGAAAGAAACATCCACAAGGGCTCGTTCGATGGCCTTCTATGGTCTGGCAGTGCTTGCAACATCACTGCTGCCAATGGATAAAACAGAGATCCTTGTGGCGGAAAATGGGTTCATAAGCATCAACCCGCCTTTATTGCCGGGAAGGATGGCCAGTTTTAGTACCCGAACTACCTATCCGCTATTCATGTCCATGCTTCAGGAGTTGTTGGTAGGTCTGAATATTAAAGTCAGTCTACTCATGCCCTACCGATTTAAAACCAAAGGGGAGATGCTGGAAGAATGCGCTGATCAGTCAATGTTGAAAAGACATGCCTGTGACACAACAAGCTGTGGTCGTTTTCGTACCTACAATCGCACGCACTGTGGACGTTGTGTGCCATGTATGGTTCGCAAGGCTGCCATCCAGCATTGGGGACAAGTTGATACAACACATTACAAATTTCCGTCTTTATCTTCCGCAGGTAAGACAAAGGCGGATGATCCCATGGCCGTAGCTTGCGCAGTTCTTTCCTCTGAGCAAAAAGGCATCGATTCTTTTCTGGGAGCCACGTTATCGTTTGCCTCTCAGGCGGATCGGCCTCAATACCGGCGTGTTATTGAACAGGGATTGCTAGAGCTTGCAGTTGTGCTTCGCAGGGACGGCATAATCTGATGGACTTTCATTGCCACTTGGATCTTTATCCTGATGCACGAAAGGTTTATGTGGAAGCATCGGATAGAGTCGAGTTTGTTTGGTTGGTCACTACCAGCCCGAGAGCTTTCGCAGCAACATCAAAAGTCCTTCCAGCATCAGAGCGAATCTTTATTTCTCCCGGTCTTCACCCAGAAGTGGCAGATAAGAAATTCGGCGAGTTGGAGATGCTGCTTTCTCAGATGGAGGTGTGTTCGGGGGTTGGCGAAGTTGGCCTTGACGGATCTCCGCGGTACAAACAGTACTTTGAACTTCAGAAGAACATTTTTCAGTCAGTTCTGCAGCATAGTGTAACTCTCGGGGGGCGCGTCCTTAGTATTCACTCTCGATCGTCTGCAAAGGAAGTGCTGGGTTTACTTGAAGCCCATTCGGGTTTTGGGGTAGCTGTCCTCCACTGGTTTACCGATTCACCTTCGCAACTTTCCCGAGCCAAGGAGATGGGCTGTTGGTTCAGCGTTGGGCCTGCAATGTTGGCTTCTGCTAATGGCCGGAAATTAGCGGGTCAAATGCCACAAGATCGTGTGGTTCCTGAAAGTGATGGGCCATTCGCTAAAGTTCGTGGTGCGTCTGTGATGCCGTGGGAAGCTGCCACTGTGGCAGTCGAGCTTGCCGAGATATGGGGTTTGCAGGTAGACGCGGTTGGGCAATTGCTTCGAGCGAATGGTTTGCGCCTGACTAGGCTTCTTACTGATTCCGGCGAAGTGCTTGGAAACGGACATTAGATATGAGGATTACGTTTTCGATAACGGGCGAATAGACTAAATAGGGAAGAGATTTTGTGAAATTTATTCATGCAGCAGACATCCACCTCGACAGTGCTCTACACGGACTAGAGCGATACGAGGGTGCTCCCGTAGAGGAAATTCGCAGTGCTACGCGCCGTGCCTTCGACAACTTGATTGAGCTGGCGATCGATGAAGCCGTGGAATTCGTACTGCTAGTCGGTGATCTCTATGATGGCGATTGGAAAGACTACAACACGGGACTGTATTTCGTTGAACGTATGGGACGGTTGCGTGATGCCGGTATCCGTGTGTTCATCGTGGCTGGAAACCATGATGCAGCCAGCCAGATTACAAAGCACCTTCGCTTGCCTGACAACGTTACTTTATTTTCAACCAGGAGGCCTGAGCGGGTTGTCCTTGATGACCTGAGTGTGAGCATTTGTGGGCAGGGTTTCGCAACACGGGCAGTCACGGAAGATATTTCACAAGCCTATCCGCAAGGCGATCCACAACTCCTGAATATCGGTATGTTGCACACATGTCTGGATGGTAAGCCAGGCCATGAGCCCTATGCACCTTGTACGGTTGATGGGCTGCGCTCCAAAGGATACCAGTATTGGGCGTTGGGCCATGTTCATAAACGCGAAGAGGTGAGCCAGGACCCATGGATTGTATTTCCAGGCAATATCCAGGGAAGACATATTCGTGAGATAGGACCAAAGGGCTGTACTTTGGTCACGGTGGATGGTGGGGAGATTGTTGAAGTGGTACACCGCGACCTCGATGTGATGCGTTGGTCCATTTGCGAGATTGATGTTTCTACCAGTGAGACAGTGGATGACATCTATGAGCAAGTGCGTGCAGAGTTGCAATCGGCATTGGATGCTGCTGAAGGGCGGCCGGTGGCTGTGCGTCTGGTTCTGTACGGGGCTTGCTCTGCACACCTGAAGTTGCATGCTGACCGTGAACGCTGGATACAGGAGTATCGAGCATTGGCAACCGGGCTCGGCGGTGCTGGCATATGGTTAGAGAAGATTTCCATCAAGACGAAGCCCGCCATTTCTAGGGATGAAGTTCTCGACCGCGACGATGCATTGAGCGGTCTGCTGCGTGCCATCCACGACATGGAACTGGACTCCTCGGTTCTCGACGAACTGGCAGATGAAATGTCCGTGCTTCGTCAGAAACTCCCCTCCGAACTGCTGACTGGCGATGACCCCTTTGATCCAGCTAATCCGGAATTTCTCAAAGAGACGCTGGAGGATATCAAGGAGCTTCTCGTCAACCGTTTGTTGACCACGGAGAACAGGTCATGAAGATTCGGACATTGAATCTGGCAGCATTCGGGCCTTTTACTGAGCGGGAGTTGGCGTTTAACGAGGTGGGGTTACATATCGTCTATGGCCCTAACGAGGCGGGAAAGAGCTCAGCCCTGCGCGGTTTAAAGGCTCTGCTTTATGGTATCGATGAGCGTACGCTTGATAACTTCATTCACGCCAATGATAAGCTCCGTATCCACGGCCAATTACAGAATAATGATGATCGTGAGCTCGCTTTCGGCCGGCGCAAAGGCCGGAAAAATACCTTGTTGTCTCCCGACGGTGAAGCGCTTGATGAACAGGCACTGGCGCCGTTTCTCCAGGGCGTGACACCGGAACTCTTCGAATCGCTTTTCGGGATCGATCATCAGGCATTGGTGCAGGGAGGGAATGAGATCCTTGAGCAGAAAGGGGAGGTCGGACAGGCACTGTTCTCCGCGTCGATTGGTAGTCACGCACTGCACGCCGTACTTGGGGATCTAGATGATTCGGCGAAAAATCTTTTTCTTCCCGCTGGTTCAAAGCCGCTGATCAACTCAGCCATTCGAACACATTCGGATCTGAGGGCTGAGATTAGAAAGTGCTCGCTCTCGTCCAGAGAGTGGGATGAACATCGCCGTGCATTGGCACGTACAGAGGAAGAGCTGAAGCGAATTCAGGCTGAACTGGCAGACAACCGGACGGAGATAAATCGTTTACAGCGTATCCAACGCGTTTTACCGAAACTCTCAAAGCGACGCGAGCTTTTTCAGGAGTTGGAATCGCTGGGCGACGTTGTCATCCTTCACGATGATTTTTCTGGCCGTCGCCGGAAGGCAGTCAATGCGTTGGAGACCGCTCAAGCCATCGTGGACAAGGCAACCCCTCGTCTTGAAGGCTTACAACAACAACTTGCAGGGTTATCCACCAATGACGCCTTGCTGGAACAGGCAGAGAATATTGAAGATCTTCATGCGCGTTTGGGTGGTCATCGAAAAGCACAGCAAGATCGACCACATCTTGAAGCAGAAACCAGGCAGCTATTGGCGGATGCCGAATCCATACTCAAAGAGAATCGCCCTGATCTCGAATTCAAGGATATTGAGCAGTTACGTCCGGTGGTGGCAAAGCGGCAGCCTATTGCCAATTTGGGCAATAAAGAAGTCGTCCAGAATGCTCGGGCAGAACAGGCCGAGACCAGTCTGCGTGAAACAGAAAAGCGCCTGCAGGCCGCCCGCAAGGAACGTGACGAAATCGCAGAACCAGGTTCTACGGATGCACTACACCGGGCAATAACCGCCGCCAGGAAGCAAGGGGAGTTGGACGCATCCATCCAGTCTACTCAGAGTCAACTTGCAAGCCAGAAAGCAGAATGTGATGACAACTTCTCAAGACTCACGCTTTGGCAAGGTGAGCTGGATGAAGTGGCTCGCTTGGCGTTACCAAGCCGGGAAAGTATCCATCAATTTGAAGAGAGCTACGCTGATCTCTCAAAACGTATTCAGCGGCTTGAGGACAAAAAGGACGAGCTAATCGATGCTTTGCAGGATACATCGCAGAGGCTCGATGAAATCGAGCGAGTCGGGGAGGTGCCGACGGAGGTTTCTCTCAAACAAGCTCGATCAGAACGCGATGCAGTCTGGCAGTTGCTGCGTCGCCAGTGGATAGGTAGTGAAGACGTATCAGTCGAAGCGAGTGAATACCAGACTGAAGGCACATTGCCTGATGCCTTCGAAGATCGCCTTGCAAGTGCCGATGAGGTATCCGATCGGCTACGCCGTGAAGCAGACCGGGTTCATGCGCTGGCAAGCCTTCAGGCCAAGCAGGAGGGAGGGCAACAGCAAGCTCATAAGTTAGCCGAGCAGCTTGAGGCAACAAGCGCTGAAAAAGCTCAACTGGATTCGGATTGGCAGGAATTGTGGGCGCCCTGTGAAATTGATCCACTCACTCCGCGAGAGATGCGTGCTTGGCTGGATGCCTTTGAAAAACTTCGTGATCAGGTGGCGCAACTTAACCTATTGCGCCAAAAAGAGACTGAGCTTGAGCAGAGTCGTAGCACGCACCTCCAGAGACTTAATGCACAACTGATTCAACTGGAAAGCGCGGCGTCCTCATCAAAAGAGCTTGAGATCGTACTCCTGGAATGCGAGGCGTTAGCCGGTCAGCTTGATGAAGCCAAACGCAAACGGGATTCATTGAATAAGGAAGTTAAGGATCGGGAATCTGACGTTGAATCATTGAATGAAGAGCATCGATTGGCAACAGAGGCGCTCGAAGCATGGAGGGCACAGTGGGCAGCGCAGATGCTGAGTATTGGTTTGCGAAGCGAGACATCACCCTCGGAGGTTGATGATTTCTTCGAGAACCTCAGAGCATTGTTTTCGAAACTGGGGGAAGTGGAGAAATTGCGGATACGGATCAATGCCATCGACGAAGATGCAGCAATATTCCGAACCCAGGTAGAGGCCATGGTAGCCACCATTGCGCCTGAACTGGGTGATGTCCCAGCCGATGATGCGGTTGTTCGCCTCAACGCACTGCTATCTGAAAACCGGTCAAGACAGACAAAACGGCAACAGATTGAAGAGCAGGTCGAACAGGCAGCGCAGGAGATACAGGAGTCGAACGCTACCATAAAGACTATGACAGATCGTCTGGATACATTATGTGTGGAAGCAAAATGTGGGAGCCACAGTCAACTTGAGGCAGCGGAACGCCGTTCGGCAGATTATCTTCGCATCAAGGCGGCAATTGATTCGATAGAGCAGGAGATCCTGGATGCCGGTGAGGGCAGTACCATTGCGGAGTTGGAAACTCAAGCGGAGGGCATCGATCCGGATAGTTTGCCGGGACGAATCACAGAATTGAAAAACAAGATCGAGGATGAGCTCGAACCCAAACGTACCGAGCTCGCATCGGCAAAAGGACGTGAAGAAAAGGAATTGGAGATTATGGATGGCAGTGATCAGGCAGCCACGCTCGCCGATCAGGCTCAGGCCACGCTTGCCAGTATCCGCTCAGACGCTGAGCGCTATATTCAGGTGAAATTGGCTGGCAAGATATTGCGCGATCAGATTGAGCGTTATCGCCAGGAAAACCAGGGACCGCTGGTCAAACGCGCCAGCGAACATTTCTCGGCACTGACACTTGGTTCGTTCGATGGTCTCATGACCGATTTTAATGAAAGAGATGAACCCATCCTCGCTGGCATTCGTCCAGGGGGAGAGCGTGTGACGGTGGAGGGCATGAGTTCAGGGACGCGGGACCAGCTCTACCTGGCGTTGCGTCTCGCATCTTTAGAAAAGTATATGGAGTCGTCCGAACCGATGCCCTTCATTGTGGATGACATACTTGTTGACTTTGACGATGCTCGTTCACAAGCAGCATTGAATTCATTGGCTGAATTGGCCGAGAAGACGCAAGTCATTTTGTTTACACATCACTCGCGGGTTGTTGAGCAATCGAAGAAAGTGAATGGGGCGGCTAATGTACAAGAGCTGTAGTTTGCGATGCGATTAGGCGATCTGCTGATTAGCAGCAGGCCAAGTTGATGATCCAGAAGCAGCGTTCGGTGGCTATCGGCCACAACTGGAGTGCTACGCAAATCTGATCGAAAGTATGGGTTATACCGTTTTGGGTATAGGGATTAACTGGATTCGGAGGGGGAGGTGGTGTTGGTGCCATTTCTCTGATTATATAGGCTTATAATTTGCAGTGAATAAAAAACAGAAATATGGAGGTTCGAATGAAAAAGATGCCACTTCTGATACTGTTGATGATTTTCACGTCAATACCGGCATTCGCGGGTGAGAAGAGAATTGTTCATGGTGCCCATACTGCTGCAGATGGCTCGACCTATGAAGTAGGGTTTTGCGCAAGGGGGCAGGATGCCGCAGATAACAAACCTGGCCATGCTTTTGTTGTATTGCAAAGTTTCGACAAAAATAAAAAGAGAACAGAGTTTCTAACTGCTGGATTTGGACCGCCCAAATCAGTACCTGTGCACCAATATGGGTTAATAAGCCCTGAAAACTATTCCGATCCAACGCAAGATTGCCTTGTTGCTGAAACAAATAAAGATAAGTATCAAAAGATTAGGCAAGGTATACAAGATCAGAAAGAGTTTCTATTCGCAGGTATCAAAATACCGCTTTCGCGCCCATACGTTGTGGTTCTAGATGACTGCGTGACTTTTCTACAGGCTGTCGCAACAGATTTTGGACTGGTAGTGCCAAGCCGCCAAGAAGGTTGGATTCCTCTCTCATTCGTGCAGGCTTTGAAGGCGGCTAATTGATTTACTTCTGCATTGTCTGAGTGATAAGAGCGAGGAGGTTGCAATTAGGTATGATGTCTTTTAATGCCAAGTTGGGGAGATGCGATGTAGTTAATGTCACAGTAATAGGTATCGCTAGAGACAAATTAGTACGGCCCAAGAAATGTCTCATATCGATTTGGTTGTGCCTGATACTGGCGATAAGTTTTAGCTCTATAGATGCCTATGGGGACCCAAAGGAGAAGAAAGAGATCAATTCCGAGGTCGCTGCCGAGCTGACTGCTTTCGGCGAGACCGTAGCGCAATATTTGCGGTTCTGGTCTCCCAAGGAGCTGCTGCCCGTCAAGGATCCGGTTTGCGAAGAGCTGACTGGTAAGGTGTGGCTTGGCGTTTTCGATAAGCTCTCCCCATTACCCCAACAAGTTCAAAATTACATAAGGGACACCTATAAAGATGCGGGCGTTCTCTGGGAATTTGCGCCACCCTGCTCAGGAATTGATCCCTCAGTTGAACGCATCGCGATCATTGCCGGCGAGCTCGCCAAGGCGGCGGCCAGCTATGAGTACGCGCTGGAGGCACGCCGCAACGGTGAAACCGAGCAACAGTCGGCAGTGTGCGCACCAGGAGAGATGGGAAAGAGGTGCGAGTTCGAACTCCTTGACGCACCGTCTGGTAGCGAGTGGCTTAGCAAGCCCAAAACCCTACGTCTGAAGTCCGGCCTGAGTCGCTGCGATATCAGTGAAAGTTTTCTCAGCGTTTCTTGCCTGCATGAGCAGACTACACTCGTTAACCTAGCGTCCTTCTGGCATCAGGCGGTAAGTGCGGCTACGGATGTGCGCTCTTCCGAGGACGACGAGTACGTCGAGATGTCGGATCACGACATGAAGCGTGATGCACTAGTTCGTGCCGACTCTACGCGGCGATTGAAATCGTTTCAGCGGGCTTTGCTGCCCTACTCCCAGTGGATCAATAGCAGGGACCTTATCGAGGGTCTGTCTTCCCTGAACCTGGATAATTGCACGGTTCAGACGAGTCAAGAATCCGGAGACGACATCCATGCTTGCTTGAATTACGCGCGTGAGCTGCACCCTACTGGGGAGGAAGGCACGGAACAGTTGGTGAGACTCCCGGACCGCAACACATGCCGCAATCTGGACAACCCCGAAGACGCGAACTTTTACAACTGCAGTTTGCGCCGCGACTTTTTTGTCTCACTACGTACGGCACACTTGACAGGCTACTTCGCCAAAAAGCTGCTTTTGGCACAGCAAAATGCCTCAATGCAGAGCGAAGCTGACCGAACACAAGTGCTGCAATTGGCCGTGTCTGTCGCCCGACTTACACCGGCGGCGCGATCCTGGTTGCCGTTAGATGTTACGAAAGTAGATTCGTTTTCCAAGGCGAACGGCGAGTTTTTGGACGCCTTGGGCGGCAACGACGGTATCATTTCTCAGCTGAAAGCTAGCCTGAAAGCGAAGAACGGTCTATCCACTGAAGACGAAAATCCATGCACTCCTGTTTTTTCCTACGACCCATATGGGATTGATCAGAAGAGCCAGCCGACCGAACCACCATCAGAAAAGAATTACACGGACTGCAGAGATTGGCTCACTGAATCCACAAAGCGCCTCGATAGGGAAGTCGAGTTTCTGCAATCAGTCTTGCTCAAGCAGAAAAAACAGTACGATACCGCGAGAGATATGTTGTCTGTAGCTGCAGGCACTACAGCGGCAAAGCAGGAACTAAAGGGCCGGAGCTTTGCAGAGCGGGCTGCAATGGGGCTGTTTCTCAAGACGCGGGCAGCTGAAACGGCTGACACGTTATACCAACGATTGGGCAGTCCCACAGAATGCAAGATGGGACGACTCGATGCCTCCCCTTGTCAGATGGTGCTCCACGATTCCAAAGGAAACCCAACGTCCGTTGACGCCATGCGGCTCGCCTTACAGGTGTTCCCAGCACAGGACTACGACAGTGCATACAATGTATCTACGCGCCAGCTTGTTACAGTGCGGTTGACGGACGACGGCTGCGGCAATTACGCCACGCCTTGCTATGTCGCGGAATCTAGAACTCCTGCCTCGGTTTTATTCATCCGCGGTGCTGAGATCGACAAGAATATTACGCCGTTCGAAAGCCACGACTGGGGACTAAAAGTCATCGGTGTGCGGGCGCAGCAAGCTGGTCCCGCGAAATGTAAATTGCAGGACGTGCTGAAGCGGTACGGCGATTCAGCTGATAGCAACAGGCTCTGCAGGGCCGGTCACGCACCGATGATGCTTCGGGCCGACGAGCGTACGGTGTGGCAGCGTCCCGATGATCCGGGTCGGGCGAGCGAGTGGCTCGGCTATCTCGGCGCCAATTCCTTTGTGTCTGCAGACGGCATTGGCGTTACCTGGGATCAAAACAATAATGAACTTCAACTATTCGGTACATTTACGGCCACGGCTCTTGGAAGCAGCGAATTCGAATCGTTTCGGCTGTCCCTCACGAAGAGCTCGGAGTCTGATTGGCGGCGCATTGTGCGTCAGGCGTCTTTGCGCGCAGTATTGAAAGCGTTGCCTGCATTGAGCGACGTTCATCAGCAATCGAATTCAGTTCCATCGTTGCTAAACCTGCCAAGCGGCATGGTGTTTGGGGCGCTGAGCCTGGATTCGGTGAAACCCATTCGGCTGAGGCTGTATGCGCACCCAGAGGGTCACCCTGCACTGATTACGGCGTTTGTCGGAACGCTGGATCGCACTGGTTCACTCATCTGGCGCGAGCCGCGAGCTTTGCTCACGGACAAATTGGTGCTGTACGCGGGTACAGTCAATGTCGAAGCAATAAGAGATTTGGCCAGAGTGTTCACTTGGGCTGCTGGTACCGAAGAGGATCTGCGAAGACGCGAACAGAACCTCCTTGGAGACACGCTGGCGCGACGAGATCTTTTCGAAGCGACTTTCCTGGCCTTGGCGTCCGCCCTAAGCGACTCACGCAAAGATGTAACCGACACGCAGTCTGCTCCTGTTGACGTGCAGTCCACCCTGGACCGATATCGAAGTTACGCCAAGGCGCTGCAGCAGGACTCAGCTGCTACGGTGCTTTTGGCGTGGCGAGCGTCGCGAGAGAACTACAAAGTAGTGCTTGATGCACTACGCGTAGATCTCGAAGGGCGCCTAATGGGCAATTTGGTCGTGCCCAAAATTCCGCTAGCTGAATCGCTTGCCGGACTGGAAGACACAACTAAAGACAAAATTAATAAGGAATTGCTGTGGCTATTCGGTCTATCCAATTGGGATGAGGCGAATGAACATATCAATGACCAGCTCGCTGTACTGATTGTTGAAGCATTGCAATCGTTCAGTGCTAGTGGAGGACTCTTTCAGTGTTGGGCAGCGAACCAAGAGGAGAATACCGGAAACGAGGTCGGGCGAGAGACCTTGTGCGGTGCGCCACAGGAGGCGGTGAATCGCATCGGCACGCAGATCGCGCAGCGCTTTGTGCTGGGTTTCCACTTAACATCCAGCGAGTATGACGAGGAAGTGGAGAGATTCAGGGACCGGCTAAACAAACCCCCGGCGCCACTGACGACCCAGCAACTGTTGGATGCTGCACATAAAATTCGATTGGCAGTGAAAAAAGAGGCTGAACGTTCGATCAACGAGGCGTGGGCTGCAACGGTCGCAGACATAGGCCCCGATGCGGGCGGCGTAGTGGGTCCCTTGTTAACGGCCCTTAAGGATGAGACGAAATCCGCCGATATGCTCGCAGCGCTCACTGAGCTTCAGATAAACTGTCAGACCTCACCGCTTGGTTGCGAACGCGTTCTGGTTAGTCTCGCGCTGGACTCGCTATACCCTGATCAAGCCGCTGTGTTGACCTCCGGTTTGGCGCCGCATTTGGAGCGCACGCTTGAGGCGCTGATTCCTCGACCTGACGTTGTCTATGGGGCCGGCGTGGAGGCGTTGACTAATGACAGTCGAGCGCTGGCCAAGATTCTAACGAATGCCCAGTCGGAATTAACGGCAGTGCTCCAGCAGGCCCAGCAAGACTATCTGCGCACAATCGGGAATGTCGTGGACACAGCCGGACTGGTCGTACGTGAGACCATTGCGTTTGTTCCACCCGTGGAGGTCCGCGATGGAGCGCTGTACCTCCGGAATAGCTGGTCAGCTTGGGGGGGGAAAGAAGGCGACAAGCTCCTGGGTGTTAACTGTCAACCCGACGGTACCAACTGCGTCGTCAATCTGGAGAACTTGAGGACAGATGAAAATCTGAAGACCGCGCTGAGTGCCGACTCTCTCACCTCGGCGGCGCCGGCGCCGTTTATGCGTGTCGAGCGCGCGGGTGGTGAGCTGACTCTGACCCTGCCGCGGACAACCTCCTACCGGATGGCCATCGTGCCGAAGATTCCGGGCCTGGACCCCTCTCACATAACCGATTTGGCGCAACTGGTAGAAAGCGTAGACCCGCGCAACCCGGCGGTTGTCCAAGAGAATATTCAACAGGCCGAGATCAAGCACGCCTTGCTGAGAGCGACGATCGGACGCCTTAACGAGGCCGTGCAGTTCGATTGGCGCACAGCATACGAAGACGAGTTTGAAGCCTTTGAAAACGCCTGCAAGGCAGCGACGAAAGCTTATTTTCTGTTTGGAGATAGCGCTTGTGAGGACCCGATTGCGTTGTTCCGTAAAGCATCAGATCTTGACTTGCGCCAGATTTCGACGGAATTGATCAAGAACATCGCGAATCGTACCACCTCTCTGCCTCGCCCGACCTGTACGCCGAATAATAAGGTGCACGAAGTGTTGCAAGATGCTGCTAAGGCGGCCTGCGATGAGCTGGCAGAGCAAGTCGGGGAGATAGAGGACAAATTGATATCGAATAATCCGGCTGTGGCCAGGGCGAAGGTAGCGGCCCTGCCGCAGGCTGTGACCCAAGCCTTTGGCAAGGCTTTCGCTGGCGCGACTCAAAAGGAAGTGCTGGAGACGGTTTTGAACGTCGCGTCTGCGGCCGAACTGATGCCCCTGCAGCAAACTGCGTTTGAATTCAAGGCGCAGACGGAGCGGCTTTGCGTCGACGCGCTTGAGTCGCTGGGCGGCTCGGTTACGCCGAGTTGTGGGGGCCTTAAGCAACGCTATATAGACGCGCTCAATCTAGACCTTCGCCAGATCGCAAACGAGCAGGTCTCGCAGGCCTTGAAGCGGGCATGCGTGGAAGCGTCACATGAGGTTGAACTTGGCAACGTCAGTAACTGTAAAGATCTAAAGGCCGGACTGAAGCAGGCATCGACTGATGAGGTGAAGAAATCACTGGAGGATTTCAAGCTCGTTCGTCCTGATTGCTCGCCACGGAAACACGTAGGTCCGATTCTCACGAGTGCGGCCCAATCTGCCTGCAATGTGCTGACAGCCCAACTCGATGCGGTCGAGTCGGCTGTGCACTACGCTCACTTCCAACGCGCCCAGAATCTCACAGACGCTTTGCCACGCGTGGTAGCAGAGGCGTTCGGCGACTCCCTCAAGCAACAGGCGCTGCAGGCTGTCGATGAAGCCCAGCTGGCTGCTCAAGCCGCTGCCGATCAAGCGGTAGACGACTTCTCTCCGTACTGGAAGGAGGTTCAAGAATACGAACAGAGCGCCAATCACTTGTGTGTTACCACGCGAGACCGTGCCGCAGATATTTTGGGCGACGAGCTTCCAGCGGTCGATGGGTGTAAGGGTATTGATGCGGTTTTGGCTCCCGACGTAATCGAGAGTCTTCTGCACAAACGCAGCAAAGAAATTCAGCAGGCTTCGCGCGATCACGTTGAAACTGAACTCAATACACGTGCAAAGCCTTTGATCGATGCGGCTCAGGCCGCGTACAATGAACAGAAAAAGCTACTTCAGGATGCGGCTGAAAATCAAGCTGCTCCGGTGCTGGCCGAGCTGCGTGAGGCAGAGTCCCGCCTGTGTCGCGCGATCGACAAGTTGTTTAGCGAGGGGGACACAGCTCGGCTGGAAATGATAAATGGCGCGCCGTTCACGATCCGTCGCCCCAGAGCTCCCGATGCCTCGTGTGTGCCCCATGATTTGAGCCTAAAAACTCAAATGAATCTGCTTGGGCAGATCGTCGAAGTCACAGGCGGTTTATCGCTTAATACGGATCGGCTGCGCGACGACGCGCTGCTGGACCAGCTTGAAGCGGGTGAATTCAATCCGGCCAGCCTCGTGGATTTGGATTGGCGCAAGTTCCGAACCGACCCGTCTTTAGAAACAGTGCTGACCAACAAGTTGCGTACTCTGGATAAAGGACTGACTCTGCAACGTCTGGTCGCGCGGGCAGACAAGATTCAAGTCAGCCTGCAGTATCAACCGGCCGTGTTCCCTTTCGCTGTGCCGGTCAATACCGAAATGAGTGTCAAGGGCGTGAAAGTTGAGCTGGGCGATCTGGGGCCAACGATTACCCAGGCCGTCTGCCAAGAGATTCGCGACTATATCTTGCTGGAACAACCCGAGATCCTGCCCGACGCACGTATTGTTCGTGTGCTGCCCGCCTATTGCATTAAGCGCAAACTGAAAGGGCTTGAGTTCCAGGTGGCTGTGGACCTCGCTGAAGGCATAGGGCGAGTCGACGTGCAGGTGTTTGTCGACATCGAAACCGGCGTGCGAATCGTGCCACCGGACTTCAAACAACTGGCCGCCGGCCAACTGCTCACACTGTTTGGCATTGACGCCGTTAGGCCTGTCGCCCCGTTCTACGACAGTACCGACGGCCTCACGCTGTACCTTGAAGGCAAAGCTGATACGCCTCTTGGTCTAGCACTCCAGGCCGGCTTCTCCGTCAGTCCTCGCCGATTGAAGTTTCGAGGGCCCATTGGCCTACGCATTCCAGGTTGGTACGACGCCTCGGTCGTTTCCTTGGGCAATCTCGGAATCACCTACAACCCGGAGAACAAAGAGCTGTCCTTGTTGGGCGCTTTGACAGTGGCCCCAGGCGAAGCCATGAACAATTTGGTGCGTGTCGATGGTCGAGGCACCGTGGGTCTCAAAGAGCAGAAGCTGGAGATCACCGGCAATCTCGTGGTGCTGCGATTGCTTGGGGTGGCAGGCACCCGAACGACAATTATCTTGCCGGAACGTCTGTTCGAGCACACCATCGGCACCAGCCCGATGCTGGCTGACATCGTGAAGTTGCAAGGAGAACTGCGCATTCAGGACCTAAAGCCACATCCTTTCCTGAAAGCCTCCGGTGAAGGTGGCATCTTCGGTGCCGACATCGCCACGATGGAGGTGGAATTGCAACGGAACTTCGGTGGGCATTTCGACGCGGGTTTGAAGATTCCACTGGACGAGTCCGCGGTGACGTTCAACGTGGTCGTCGAGGAGAACATGGGCGACGTAACGGCGGGCGCCAAGACTGACCTTCGGGTAGGTCCGGTCAAGCCTACATTCAGTATGGATGCCAATACGCGATCTGTTGGCATCGGTATGCAAGTAGAGGCTGAGAAAATCGGCAGCCTCGACATCGGATTTGCGCTTCCGAGTTTTGCTTCTCTGACCCCGGAATACGTCCTCAGTTTGCTGCTCGACATGGGGCTTACTTTCCATATCCCGTCCTCACTCGCTACCGTCGCTAATGACGCGCCAGAGGGCTATTCCGGTTCAAAGAGTGGCAGCGGTGGGCAAAGCCAGGGGCGCAAGGCCGACAATGAGCGCCAAGATCCAGAATCTCCGATTGGAGATTACAAGCCTGCCTGGCGCATGGTGCCGGTCGAATACTGCAAGCCATTCAAAATCGGGATCAAGCTGTGGTGTGAAAAGCGTATCCGTTGGGAGCCCGCCTTTGTTGAGGGCCGAGGTGGCTCGATGGCGCAGCAGGCTGGTTATTCGGCCAGCACAGCCAAGCACTACGACGTGCACTACAACACAACTATCGATAACTACGACCTACTTGTCGGTACCGAAGCAGGCGATAAGCGGGCGTATGTATTCGCCAAAAATGGCGGCCAGCTGTGGGCCGGGACGTACCGGGCAAACAAACTCGCCGACCTCAATAGCAGGCCCTACGCGCACAAATCGCGGCAGGGGAAAAACCTCCTGGTGGTAAAGACTGGGGGTGAATATTTTGGCATTCAGTCAGAGGGGGGTGACCTCGACTTAACGAATGAGAACAACAAGCTGAAGGGCGCAAAGAGTTGGCTGCAAGGCAATAATGCCGGCGGTTTTGCCCGGCGATTGTTGCCGAGCGTCGCCGAGGAGCAGATTTACCACGAGCGCACAGTCGAGCAAAAGCCAATCGGTAGGCCGGACAAGTGGGTGTTGTTGGCCATCACCAAGAAAGGCGACTCGTTGCCTTCCGCACACATTCTGGCACAGACACGCGGCGCGGAGAAACCGCTGACGTTCCTGGCTCTTGCCGACCTTAACAAGGGAATGGGTAATTCCACCGAAAACCTGGCGCTTCACCTTAAGGCGCTTCAGAGCAAACTCCCGGACAGATTGGACCAAGTATGCCCACCTCGGGACCCAATGCAGGACACGGAGTCATCACTGGGCTCCCCGTGTGCGTACCTCGCGGTGGGGCGATGGAGCGATAAGCCGGTCGCGTTGGGCCTGGACGACACACACGGTGCCGGCCCAACAGCATTGTTGGCGACCAGAAGCCAAGCCTGGGTAGTGCCCGTGCATTGGCCTAAGCGATTTAGTGCCGCGTCCTTAGTCGACGTGGATCCGGCCATGTTACTCAATCTCATGGGTTCTCTGGCTCGCGACCCCGACCAACTCGATGGGATGACCGGTCTGACGAGTGCTGTTATTGATCTATCCGGCAATGGACGCATTGCGGTGATGGGCTCGCAGGGCGATCAGGAAATGCTCCTGTTTTCGCCGCGTAACATTCAAATCAATCAAGATGGCACTCCTCAGTATTTCGCGCCGCGCCGCCTAGACATGGCGTGTGTGGAAGAATTCTGGGCCGGTGAGGGAAGACCCCTTCGTCCGTACGAGGAGACACTACGGGCTGAGCGTGTGAGCGAGAAGGATGCGCTTATGCTCGCTCTAATCCATCACGACGTGTTTAAGCAATACGGTTTTGCGGCAGATCCGGTTGGTAGTCTGTACCGCAAGTGCAATTGAGGAAACTAGCAAATGATTGGAATTGCTCTTTTGGTCATCATCCTGGTGCTGGCGACAGGATTGTTACTGCTCTACTGGTCTTCGCGGTGGGATACCGCGTGGGTTATAGGGACCGATGGCGATGAAAATCCACGAGAAGACACTGGAAATGAAAATTCATCAGAAGACACTGGTAAATCGGTGCCGCGGTTCTTCACCCACCGGCCGGGCGGCCTTGCAGAGGACGAACCCTTCCCATCCACGTGGTGGAGCAGGCGGCAAGCGCTTTGGTTGTGCGCGCAAGGCATTCTCTTCGCGCTGGCGTTTATGGTCATCGCCAATCTGGTGCTTATGCTGGCTTCTGCCATCACGATCAGTAACGCTTCTGTGACGGATCGAGTGTTTGCAAAAGCTGGGCTTGCAACTGACGGTACGTGGCTCCAGCCGATCTTCAATGCCATCGATACTAAGGACAATGGGAGTTACGAAAACAGCTCTAAAACCCACGAGACTAACCGTAAGGCTTTCTTGGCGTCCTACCTCGTCGACCCCGATAAAGCGACCGAACTGCAAGCAAAGGATGAGCTCAAATTGCTGGAAGCTGTAATCAGAGAACGGTCCTTTAAGGACAACCTAAATAATGTTTGCTCGTCTGGGCTTGCGATCTTCAAGGTGCAATGGCTCACGGTCGCTAGCAACGCGAGCAAAATTCCGAGCATGGGGGATGGATCGCTTTCCTCATGCGATGCTTTTCTCGACAAATTGGCTGAATCGGGCGGCCAAGTTTGTAGACTGAGAAAATATGGCGAACAAGCCGCGGAAACGGTCCGCAGGGCCTACGGCGTGAACTGGGTTCGTGACCTTGGGGGGCTCGTTGGTCTCGACGGCACTCCCAGTTCGCCTCGCGAAGTGCTGAAGTCACTAGAGGAAGGCATCACGCTCCAGCCGGGCGGTGACATGCCTTTAGAAACTGCAACAGTTTGTGACGCCCAACTCGTGTCTAGCTTTGACAAGCATCCGTACGCTCGAGAGGTGCTGCTGGCGCAGTTGTCCCATTTGCGGAGTGGCATGGGCGGTATGTATCGGGCCAAGGCCCTGATATGGGGGCCTTTGCAGTGGCTACTACTGGCCAGTTTTTTCGCTGCCTGCCTTGCCCTTGGCCAGCGCCGCGCGTTCTCACGGAATATCGATTCGCAGGCGCCAAATGACTCCCATCTTCACCGATTCGTGCGGACTCGCCTCCAGGCCGTCGTGGATGATCTGTCGCCGGAGGACCAGCGCATGGGCGGAACACTCGTCGAACGGTCCATCAAAAACGCGATCAATGAAGAACTGGACGACGACGCTAGCTTTCCGATCGATCTGGCAAAGTATGTGCTGCCGACAGTGGGCTTTATCGGCACCGTGATCGGTATCGCTGCGTCTATGGACAGCTCTGGTGGCGTGGTTGAGGCTTCCACGCAAGGTGTGGAAGCGCAGCTCAGTGCGATCAGTCTCGTGACGGGGCAGCTGGGGGTGGCTTTCGACACCACTCTGTTAGCGCTCGCGGCCACCTCCTTCGTGATTTTCGGCCATGCCTACCGGCGCTCGTGTGAACGGCGCGTAGTGCGCGAAATGGTGCTGCCTAAACCTGGAAAGGCCAACAAGTGAAAGGTTCGCCCGACGCCTCCTTGTCCTTCCTGGATGTACTAGCGTGCGCCCTGGGTGGCAGCTCGCTGCTGTTTCTGATCCTGACGACGCTGCCGCATTCTGGCGCCAACGCCCCCAAGGCTTCCGACGCAGTCACCGTCAGCACGGTGGAGGTTACGCCCGCGCCTGCGGGTGCGCCCGCACCGGCGCCACCAAAGCTTTTTCGTATCGAACACCCCGCCGAGTGTCTAATAGTCTTGGAAAATCAGGAAGCCGAAGCCGTGGTACTTGGTAAAGGCAACACACTGACTGAGCGTGAGCGCCCTGAATATTGGGTGAGGTTCGGTCCGGATTCAACCGGGAATCCAGTGGAGCATGTCACTCTGAAGTTTAAGAGATGCCCGCCGGGCGAGCTCTTTGTCATCCGCGCCGTGCGCTACAACATCCCCCTTGAGCCCATAGTCCGTGAGATCGTGGCGGATCAAGGAACTCTCTCATACAACAGCGCATCGTCGGGCAAATGGAGTCTGGATTGAAACTGAGTCTATGGTTTGGCAAAAAATCGAAGAAAGCGGCCGCGCGCCGCCGTGCGGTGCTCGCTGCAGAACAAGGAGTCTTCGAGCAGGCGATTCTCGAACTCGTAGACGGTCCACGTAAACGGGAAGAGCCGGCGATTGGTCTGTCGATGCTGGACATTATGGCATGCGGTCTGGGCGGCGTTGCATTTCTTGCGGTGCTTCAAATGCTGATCCGCATCCCGCTGCCGCCACCCCTATCGCAAAACTACATTCTGGCCGAAATTTCGGCCGAGGGACTCGGCCAAATCGGCTTCTTCGTCCAGCCGCCAGCAACTGATCGCTGGTTTTCGGTTATACCCGACGACGGCAACAAACGCCCCGGGCAGAAAGATGCGTTACTGGGCGGTGAGGGTGCCTATGCGTCGTCGATCACGTACTCGCAAACGTATTCGTACCAAAAATGCGAGGCCGACAACAATAAACCTCCCTGCCGCAGTGTTGCATATTTGCACATCGAAGCACCGTCCCTAGAAGAATGGAAAATCATCCCATATTTCTACCAATATCGAAATTTCACGACCGGGGATGGAATAGATGATTTTCAGTCACAGGTGCTCTCGAATTTGTCCTGTACTTATTGGTCGCGAGATAGTACCAAATCCTTTTCCAAAGAGTCTGAAGATGGTATTTGTGCCCCAGGAAATCAGCTTGCCCATCCTGGTGATATGGCCAATAAAGCAAAAATTACGGTGATTGGGCCTTAGCGATAGCATACGGAATTTAACAGTGCGAACTTGTATTAGCGGTTTATGGCGTCATTCAACTTGTTCGCATTCCAAGAACTGGATACTTATTGTGGTTTATTAAATAGAAAATCGGAGAAAGCAAATGAAAATATTGTGCGTTGTACTTTTAGGAGTACTCACATATACGAACACAGTGAACGCTCAATCCCCAGATTGCCTCTTATCTCTCAATGTTGATGCAGGTCGAGGAATAGAAATATCTTCCGGTCCCGCACCATATTCCTCAACTTGCGGAATTATCGAGGCCCAGCGACAAGAAATATACAGAAAGATACAGGAGTTACAGGGTAAGTCCTATTCAGAGCTAAAGGGAGATATCCAGGACCTCCGTAAAAAGATAGACGATTTGAGCGGTCAAAAGAATTACAAAGCTATTCGTGCAGTCGGCAGTAAAGTTATCGCCTATGGAAGTTTGGCTCTATGTGGTGGGGCACCAGTATCATGCGGCGTAGCTTTAGCTGGTTATGTTTGGTCCAACATGGACATGATAGATGCTGCGATGGATATACAGTCCATTAATTCTGCAATTGATTCCTTGCAGTCAAAGCTTTCAGAGGCTGAGAAGAATTTGGATTCTTCTCAAATGGAAACTGTAGATGCAGAAGAGTTTCTGCTTAAAAATTTTGAGAATCTTTGTCGGGAAGTGCAGAAGCAATGTTTGTGATTAGAATTGATGAACACTAGAGCGAGCATGTATATGAATTGGGAGAGCAATTAAGGTGGTCTGGACGGCTATCTGGGATGAGCACGTTGGTCGTTCCTAGGCCTCCATCTTGAGCCAGTCGTGGAATACAGTATGATGGAGTTGCTCGGATTATGTCTCAAGATTGTTGTTGAATAGTTATCGAAGCTTGGTTTTAGACAATACCTGCCTCGATAACGTAAAAAGATGCACTTGTTCCACTCAAAACAAACTTTTTCAACAATTCACTGGGCATGGTATTTTTCGTGGTATAAAGAATATGTTATTTTGTAACTATATGAAAATATTGAAAAATAAATGCTTATTTACAATCGAGTGGGAGTAATTGGCACTGGCAGGCATTGTCTGGCACTGGCTGGCATCGGCAAGCAGTTACTACCGATTGTTCATGGCATAGACCATGGTATCGCCGTACTCACTACCAGCGCGGCGTTCCAATACCATGTCGTGCGTGTCAAGCGGTTCATGGTATCGGTAATTGCGCATATACTCCGCCGGCTTTTTCACCTGCAGCTCATACGCTCTAACTCGTTACCCGGAATCAGGTGGTCTGTCACGCTGCTTCAACAGACTTTGGGGATGTCGTCACGTGTGTTCAGCAGGAAAGTAGCAATTTACAGCCGTTCCCGCTCAGAAGTTCGGCTGAATAGAACAATCAGAGATGCTTCACCGGATCCATGTGCTGGTGGAGTACTCGTACTATCACGATTCCCTGCGCGTGTTTTTTGTAATACAGAACATGGCTTTCGTAAGGGAAGCTGAGTAGCCCCTTGCATAGAGTCTCGCGTGCCATTCCAAGGTCTGGATTTTCAGCGAGGAGTTGCGCACGAGTTTCCAGGCCATCAAGGTAAGTATTGGCCTGAGAGGCACCCCACTCCTGAACGGTATAGTCAATGATGCTTTCAAGGTCACGTTCCGCTTTGTCCGTGAATTGATAGCCGGGACTGCGTTTTGCCACGGCTTAGCTATTTGTCCGTTTACGTAATTTGTCGATGACGGACTTGCCTTCGCTGACTTTTCCGGCCTGAAGGTCGGCGATTCCTTCTTCAATGGACTGCTTCAGATGAGCTTCTTTGAGTGCCTCAAGCTGGGCATATTCTGATGCCGATACCACCACGGCAACAGGTTTGCCATTGCGGTTGATACCAACGGGGCCGTGTTGCGCGTTGATCAGTACCTCGCCGAATTCGCGCTTGGCATCACTTGCGTTGAGTATTTTCATGTCGAACCTATTTTAATCAAATTAATTAATATGACCAAATTCTAGTCGTTACGGCGTGTGATGTCTACCTCGATGGCTTACGATGATTAATGCAATGCGAAGCAGGTATTGTTGCAGGTGACAGGTGTTTTCTGAGCATGGTGATTATCATGGTATTACCGTTGAGCAGGAAAATAAGTCATTGAATATAGAAGATAAAAAAGGCTTGCTTACAATTGAGTGGGAGTGACCGGAATTGGGCTTGCAACGGCAGGTACCAGGCATACATCATGTACAAATAGAGAACATTATGAGAACATTTATCGCTCCATGGAATGGAGAACGACATGCATCAAGCCGCGATCACGGACCGGTCGCCACACAGCCCACCTTATCAACGTCACCGGCCGGAACAGACACTTCTCTATCAGATCATCGAGCGGCATTACCCGGAGTTCAGGGATGTGATGGCCATGCAGGGCAAGTCCTTGCCTTTTCATGTACAGCAGGAATTTGCCGATTACCTCAAATGCGGACGGTTGGAACACGGATTCCTGCGCGTGCAATGCAGCGAATGCCATCATGAACACCTGGTCGCGTTCAGTTGCAAGCGTCGTGGCTTTTGCCCGAGTTGCGGCGCCAGGCGCATGGCCGAAAGCGCAGCGTTGCTGGTCGATGAGGTCTTACCGGAACAGCCTATACGCCAGTGGGTGTTGAGCTTTCCCTTTCAGTTGCGTTTCCTGTTTGCCAGCCGCCCTGAGCTGATGGGGCGGGTGCTGGGAATTGTTTACAGGGCCATATCGTCCCATTTGATTAAGAAGTCGGGATTTACTCGTAAAACCGCACAGACCGGTGCGGTGACATTGATCCAGCGCTTCGGCAGTGCGCTCAATTTGAACGTGCATTTCCATATGCTCTTCCTCGACGGTGTTTACACCACTACGCCCTGGGGTAAAAGCCGTTTTCATCGCACCAATGCACCTGCTCAGCCGGAACTGATGGAGTTGGTGCATACCATCAGCCACCGTATTGCTGGATTTCTGGAGCGTGAAGGCATCCTGGAACGGGATGAAGAAAACAGTTACCTGAACCTGGAAGAGGGTGATGAAGACCCGATGCAGCAGGTATTGGGCTGTTCGGTCAGTTACCGTATCGCCGTTGGTCCGCAGCAGGGACGCAAGGTATTCACATTGCAGACCATCCCGGCCTGGGAAGAGGATGATCGGTTTGCCCAGGTAGCTAAGGTATCGGGTTTCAGCCTGCACGCCGGTGTCGCGGCACAAGCCTGGGAACGGCAGAAGCTGGAGAGGCTATGCCGATATATTTCAAGACCGGCGGTATCAGAGAAACGTTTGTCACTGACATCATCAGGGAATATCCGATACAAGCTCAAGACGCCCTACAACGACGGCACTACCCACGTCATCTTTGAGCCGCTGGATTTCATTGCCAAGCTGGCGGCACTGGTGCCGAAACCCCGAGTGAACCTGACCCGGTTCCATGGCGTATTTGCCCCCAACAGCAAACACCGTGTTGATGTGACGCCAGCCAAACGCGGCAAAGGATGCGCCCGTAAGAAAATCGAAGACAAAACCCCGGAACAGCACCACCAGGCCATGACCTGGGCACAGCGCCTGAAACGGGTATTCAACATTGATGTCTCGGTGTGCCCAAAGTGTGGCGGTAAGACTAAAGTGATCGCCAGCATTGAGGATCAGGCGGTCATCGACAGGATATTGGGTCACCTCATGAAGAAAGGCGCATTACCGTCACCCCCCGAGTTGCTGCCGGCAACGCGGGCCTCACCAGATACAGGTTGGTTTGCATAGCGCTGGGTTTTCACACTTCTCTCCACGGCACAGCAACAGAAGGACAGGCCGCCTGGCGGCCTGTTGCCTGAACCCGGCTGGAAGGCTGGGAAGGCAGTGGGAGAGGGCGGTTTCAGCCAGAAATCCAGGGGGTTGTATAGAAAGAGGCAGGAAGGACGAGTATTTCAGGCATATCCAGGCTCAAGTTTTCTGCCTTGATATACATGGGTGATAGCGGTTATTCTCCTTATAAGGTTCGAAATCAACCAGTAACGGGGACAGTTTCCGCTTGCTGTCTTTCTTTCCGGCAGTGGGCTGCCAGCCGTCCAGTCGCTTGTCGGCCATCCAGCGCCGGTGCTCCATGTCCGCCAGTATGTGTAGTTGCTCAGGGGTAAACTGCGGAGCATCCGCTGCATTCAGCGCATCATTCAGTGACAGTCCAATCGCGCGGAGTTTGATCGGCAAGTGGTCGGCCTGCCCACGATTAGAGTCCTTTATGCCTTCCGGCAGGTTTTCCCAAGCCACGAGCGAAGCGTTGGTTTCGACCGTCTCGCCCTGCTTGAAGCGATCTTCGCGATACAGCTCATGGATGATTTTCGCAGCCTCATCCAGTTGCTCGCCGATAATCTGTTGCATACCGCTGGTTTTATCCAGCAAGGGAAATAGCCGTACAGTGTTGTTCTGCGCCTGCTTGTCTTCGGAGAGCAGCTCGGTCAGTGCATCTGTTTGCAGCAAGGTAACAATAAGCGGAATATCTTTGTATCCCGGAAGGGATGCCAGTCGGCGCGCCAACGTCAAAGCTTGTATATCCGATTCTGTACAGATATAGATCACATCCGGCGCACGGGCGACAAACTCCTGCAAATAAGCTGCCGACAGCCCGTCAATCGAGCGATCGTCGGGCGCTATATCGACGAGTTGCTCCAGACCAGGCGTAGACAGCGACAAAGCGGCTGTTTGCCGGGCGGCCTGTTCATCAATGACGCGAATCGTGGCTTTACGGTTATTTGCGTAGTGCCCTATGCGCGCGACGTGCAGAACAAGACTTTTTGCGAGGGGACTGAAGCCGAAAACCAGGATAGAGGCCGGTGGATCGTCTTTGCCGCGTATCGCCCGGTAACAATCCGGCGCACAGGACTCAAACAACAGCCGTGCGCCCCGGTCGAAGAGGTTGAAAGTCTGTGCATTGAAACGCTCCTCGCTATCTGAAAATAGCGGGTGGGTATAAAACAGTGCCCGGGTGCGATAATCCGAAACACGTGCATAGCAGTCCAGTACGCGCTCGTCCTTGTCCCGCTCCCGGGTATTCACTATCCGCTGCGCTTCATGAACGATACCGATATTATCGACATCCCTGTCGGTCGCGGTAAATAAATAACGGGCGGTTTGTATTTTTGCGCGCTGCAGGACCGCCGTGTCCAGCGCATTGCCCGCAAGCTGTATGATATCGAGACTGTGTTTGTAAGGCGAAGCTTCCATCGGATTGTTATCGACCACCACAACGCTCACGCCGTTGTTCACCAGCTCATGGGCGATATGGGCGCTGCCCTGATTGGCGCCACACACGATGGCATGATCGCGAATATTTTTCAGTCTGAGTAGCGACACCCCTTGCCGATGAACCAGGGATAACACGCCTTTAATGGCAGCATAAACGCCGGTGAGCGGCGCCAGCCAGCGCGCCATTTCCAGCGTGACGGGCAGCGGCCCCTGAAGCCCTCCGGACTCCAGCGTAAAAAGTTGCAGGGATTGATAGAGCAGATCCAGCAGACCTGAAGGTGGGCCGTGCTCGGAGGAATACTGGTAGAAACCCACCATACCGAGGATCAGCGCGAGTACGGCAATAATACCTATAACCCACCAATCCGGGATTCTATTGTTTTGGTTTTGCATTGCGACAATCCACTTGTCGTCGCACGGTGCTACCGGACGAACAGGCATTCCAACATAGTGCATAAATCGTGTAAAGACAACCGCGGTATTTACAGTATCTCATTCACTGTTGACCAAGTTCTTCCTCACAGATTAACAGACTAAAGCTGATGAGTATTTTCAAACACTGAAATCGTCGCTTCACCAAACCTTGCGCTGCGGGTTTAACAATCGTTAAGTCATATTGCATAGGCAAAGGATTGTTACGATATGTTGCTCGAAGAATAGACAAGTAGCACTGTTCAGGTCACTTTCTGGTCTGAATTCTTGTGAAATGCACGCTCCAGGTTGAACCATGATTCTCAGGCTGCCATCAAAGCCTTATTGCCGCAATATCAGGCGATTAGCCTCGTGGTTCTCCATACATCTTGTTTTGTTGTATATATTGTTTGTGGCCTCGCAGACACCCGTCCCAGTAGCGCTTCGCCTGTTTTAAATCTATTTTTCGATGACGGATCGCGGCCACCCCGGGTGCGCAATATTCCCGATTGGCTCTTTTACCGGTTTTCATGGTCGACATCCGTGTAGCCATTTCCTCCAGGGTCGTGGGCATGGCGTCTTCGTCGACGGGTACAGTTTCGGGCGACTTATAGTCGCTGTAGGCCTGTTTGCAACGCTCCATCTGGGCCAGTTTCTCCCGGGTTTTCTGCTTTTGCTGTGCTGGTTTGAAATTGCCCTGTCTGGACAGAAGGGAATGAGCGGCATTGCAGGCGCCGGAACATTCATTGGCCAGTCGATTTTTCTGGCCGGCGTTTATGCTGTCTTGAGCGGCCAGCCTGCACTCCCTGGTTTTCCCCAGGGCATCCTCGGCAAGTGCCTGCATGGACGAGGCATCGGCATATACCACGCCGGTTGATATGTAACCTGCAAAGAACAGGCAAGCCGAGACTAGACATCCGGTGGTTTTGTTCATCATATCCCCCTGCTATTGGTTAGCTTATGCTTAGCGGCACTGAGCTATGGCAAGTTGAGTAAACTTGGTGAAGTGTGCGGCGCCAGGCTCACCTTTATGGGCAAAACGCTTTTCCGCTACTTGCTTGCCAACGCACTGGCAGAAGGCCTCGGCTTCATTGCGACTGGGAAACTTACCATATCCACGCATGCTGATACACTCCTTGTATTGAAGCTCTCGAGTCCCTTCGTAATTCGGGCACTGGTTGTTGCTGAATATCAGATTCCGGAGACTCTCTTTTTCTGCCTTCGGGTCTGCCAGGAGCCCATCCTGAAACTCGCGGGCCACGCATTCGCAATCATGCAGGTTCCGCCTAAAGGCCTTTTTATAACACCAGGCCTTAACCTCCTCGGCTTCCTGCGCGACAGCGGGGCTGGCAGCCACAGGAGGCGTTGACGTTTTGACGGGCTCTACCGCCTTGGCTGGAGGCGTTGAGCTTTCAACCGGTGTGACCTCTTTGGGTGCTGCATGCGCTACCGTGGGCGCACTGTTGCTCTGCGAGGGGGCTGAATCAGATGCGTTTTCACCTTTTTCGGAAGGCTGAAGAACACCCTTGATGCCTGTTGACTTGATTTTCTCGACGATATCACCGGGAAATAAATCCCCGAGACCCCCGGCAGATGATATCTGCGGCACAAGCAGGAGCGAAAGGCATATCACCATAGTGGACACCTGTAAAAATTCGAAATTTCGGCGGGTTTGGTGCATGTGTTTCTCCATGTTATTTGTCAGACGGGTTACTGTCCGGCACTTTGAGTAGCCGTACGCTGTGCAAAGGGTAGACTGATGTCATAAGGGTGCAGACGCCGCAGCCGGTAACCGGCGTTGCTTTGCGTCAAGCCACCGGCCGGTACGGGTTTGCGGGCCAGTTCTTTTCCATCCAGCGAGACACTGACCAGTTCCTGTAAATTGCCCCGCATGACACTGAACAGGATGCGGTTCTTGTCCGGCAATACAAGATAACTGGCGTCATGATACAAAGGCGTCGACCAGACAGCCTGCGCCGCCGTGGTAAAAGCACGGTTTTGCGCATGAATTTTCTCGTCTGCATAAAAGCGGCTTAGGCGTGTGAGTTTTTTGCTGCGAATATCGTAGAGCCAGGTACCCAGTTCGTTCAGGCCACCCTTGCGGACCGGATAAACGTAGCGGTTCTCGTCGACCCAGACTACGCCCTGCCTGCTTGCCACGTCACCAAGCAGAGGCAAGGAAATTGCCTCACCCGTCACACGGTCGAGCCGGTAGCGCTTTTTGATCTGCTTATCTTTCTGTGCGTCTGTTGATTGCAAGAACCCGGTATAACTCACTTCTATATAATGATCGCCGGGAACCGGTAACATATCGACTGGTCGTATTAGGTAGGGTAAATCCTCAACGACACGGGCAAAGTCGTGCGGATTGATGCGCTTGCGGTTGACAAGGTCGAACCAGCCGCTGGAAGTGCGTAGCCCCCAGAACAGACCTCGCCCGACCCAGGACTGGGGCATGACTGCCCGCGCGCTGGCCGGCTGTTTTTGCGTGCCGACATAAATTCGACTGTCAAAACTGGCGTCCAGGGTAAAGGTGTCCAGACTGCGAAGGTCGACGACATACAGGTTACTTTTGGCGCCTTGCGCCGAATGCACCATGCGCCCGTCACTGGTGAAAAGAAAACAGCCATCAGGGCTGCCCTGGGCGGCGTGATGAAGCGCACGCGTTTCAGCGAGCTCTTGCAACTCACCTGATTTTGTATTCACGCGCAAAATAGGTTTCTCGTCACCCTGCGGGTTATGCAGAACAACATACTGTTCGCACCAGGCAATGGGTTTGAGATTATTAAGCACACCAATGCTGGTAATGTTTTTTGCTGCACTCACTTTGCCAGCCTGCCAATCAATCGTACCGATCCAGATATCACCTTGTTTCAAACTCATATACTGCCTCAGATCTGACGATACCCAGGTCGGCTCTCTGATACCCGCCATTGGATTGAGCGATACCTGTTTAGGATCTTCGGTGTGCACGTCGCTGGCGCGGTAAGCGCCGAAAGGCGCCACGGTCAACTGGTAGTTGGTTTGCATGGGCCAGAAGCGGCCCGGCAAGTTCTTCACCTGTGCCAGTGGCTGGATTCCCCAGCGATCGCTGACCAATTCCAGCGTGTTGACATCGATCAGCATATTACCCAACTGTGCATAGTCGGACTTGTCACCCTCGAACTGCCAGGGCGCGCGTTCACGTTCAAACGATTGCCGGAGCGATTCGCTCTCCGAGCGGCTTAAGGGGATAACAGGCCCGCGTCGCGCAACCAGTTGCTGGTCCTCCAGCGAGACAGTGTACAAGGTATGACGAACGCCCTTGCCGGCGGGGCTGGCGGGCTTGATTTGTAGTGTCAGGCTTCCGGCAGGTCCCATGAGGATAAAGGGATTGCTTAGCCCCTGGTTCGGGTAATCAATAATACCTTCGAGCGAGTAATCACCCGTCTGTTTGAGTGCTCGCAACACCACGGGCGATCCCTTGTAGGCGCCCCAGGTCTCTTTGCCCCAAATGGCCTTTTGATCGCTGAACATTTCCAGCAGCTGTTGAACGGGGCCCGCCGGATCGGGATCAGGCGCTACCGCTGGCGCGGTCACGGACGTGGCCGGCGCGGGTGATGCCGCGTCCGCTTCAGTCTCGACAGCGACAAAACCTGCCGGGTAACTACTTATTGGCAAGCCTGTTTCATCCTCGTCACCCGGACTCAGCATCACCTGAATCTGATTGGCGCCAAGGCCACCGGTATCGGCAACCACCGCCTGCCCCTTCAACACGATGCGCTCACCCTTTGACCGGGTCTGACGCAGTAGTTGCCTACCATCGCGTTGCTGGCCGGTCCGCCTGTACAAGGGTTCTTTCAGTTCGACAACGATATCCAGCGCCAATTGATTGACTCTAACCGGACCCTTTCGAACCTCCTTGATCACGCTGTGGGACCACTCGCGCATCTCGTAGGCAGCAGCCAGCTGTTGACGGATGGCCTTGTCAATTTCCGCTTTCGGGAGCACACCGGATTCGGCTTGAGCTACCAGTGAAAACAGGACAGGCGCAATGAACAGAACCAGCACTCGTACAAACGCCAGTCGATATGACATATTAGAATTCCCCAGATTGTTGTTATGATTAGCGTGTATGCGTGTTTATGCGCATTGTTTTTATGCTAAATTGCGAGCGAGTGTAGCAATTGCCCTCACGGGGAGGCAAGTCAGAAGGTGTGAAAACCTTCAGAAGTTTCACTGAGTCGGTCTTAGTACCAGCCCCTCGCCATTATCAACTTTAAGGAACCTCTGATTAATTCGTCATTGCGAGGATGCCTTGACCCGAAGGGTAAGGTACCCGTAATGAAACCCGAAGGGGTTCTATGGGCGAAGTGACGCGGCAATCTTTAACAGACTGATTCCATTGTATGAGATTGCCACGCTTCGCTCGCGCCCTGAAGGATGGCAAAGACATCCTGAGGAAGTGCCCTTGGGGTGCAATGACTTAAATTCTGGATTAACCAGAGGTTCCCTAG
>Ga0316209_1000364_pt1 | contig 84773 bp, 84 predicted proteins | sample 6monopyrite_MG_FD_204945 | JGI IMG/M metagenome (GOLD analysis project Ga0316209, IMG submission 204945) | Microbial mat bacterial communities from mineral coupon in-situ incubated in ocean water Damariscotta River, Maine, United States -... | ecosystem: Environmental > Aquatic > Marine >... | reverse complement strand
AGAGGCGATCCCAGAGATGGGAGCCTCGGACGAAGGAAATGCCCTCGTTGGCCCTCGCGTCTTCGAGCGGGATCCAGAGCACACACATGGGACCTTCGAAGTCGAAATAGGCCACATCGTGATGCCAGGGCGCGCGGGCGACAGCGCCCGCCTCGCGATGAAACCAGTTGTCCATGACGAGGTTGATGCGCTCCGCCTGAAGGAGTTCCGCACCGAGTGCGCCGGCGGGGGATTCGCGGACGAAGGACTCGAATTCGGGGAACTCGGACCAGACCCAGAAGTCTTCTGAGTATCGGGCGGAGGAGTCGCCCACGGTTCGTGCCTCGAAACGCGGGCTCGGCGCGGCGAGATTCTCGGCGATGCCTTTGCGGAGTCCCTCAATTGCAGATTCGTCGAAGACCTGGGGCAGGTGAACAACGCCCTCGCGCCGGTATCGCTCGATCTGTTCGGGTCGAAGCCGCGGATATTCCATCGCGACAGCATAACGCTCGTCTCTGGGAATCTTGCGCGCGACCTGCGAAGCTCTTCGCGACGGCAATCGATCACTGAGAAGAGGGGACGCAGTCATGACGGATCGGATGAGTTCCGCACTCTGCTTTCAAACGATTTACGCGGGGCTAGTCATCGTCTGGCAGGTCTCGGGATACCTGCTTGCACGCGTCGATCTGCCTTCGCCCGGCCCCAATCCGTCTCTTCCGATTGCTGCGATTGCGCTGCTGTGCGCCATCGCATTTCGCTTCTCCGCCGCTCGGGTTCCGATCTTATTCGCGTTGCTCTCACTCGTAACGGGTTATGCCGCAGCTTCGTCGGTCCAGAACGCCTTCGTTGCAGATCCGTCGCTCTGGCCTGCGGACGGCGCTCGCTATGCAGGCGCGGCGATCAATGTGTGGGGCGTGGGCGCTGCACTCTTCTCGCTTTTCGCCGTCTTCGCCCCGAGTACCGAGGGTGAAGGGGCATGACTGGACCTGACTCGGTTTCACTACCGGGTGCGGATTGACGGTCTAGACTCGATCCCGAGGCGTGAGTAGACGAGTGGCGCGATTGATCCGCAGCGCCTTTGGGAGAGACGCGATGACCGAGATGGCATTTCGATCGGCCGGGGAGCTGGCTCAGGCGATTCGTGAGGGCGAGATCAGCTCGCTCGAGCTGACCGACTTCTACATCGAGCGAATCGAGCGACTCGACACGGAGATCAACGCGGTTGTCGTCCGGGACTTCGCTCGTGCGCGCGACGCAGCGCGGCAAGCGGATGCGGATCTTGCGGCGGGGAAGGGCGACGGCGCACTGCACGGTGTGCCCATGACGATCAAGGAGTCCTACGACATAACGGGGCTGCCGACGACCTGGGGCTTCGTGGACTTCAAGGACAATCTGGCGAGCTCAGACGCGTGGATCGTCAAGCGCTTCAAGGACGCCGGTGCGATCTTCATGGGCAAGACGAACGTCCCCGTCGCTCTCGGAGATTTTCAAAGTTACAACCCGATCTACGGCCAGACGGGAAACCCCTGGGACCTCGACCGCACGCCGGGCGGATCTTCGGGCGGCGCTTCTGCGGCCCTCGCCGCGGGCCTAACAGGTCTCGAAACAGGGTCCGATATCGGCGGATCGATTCGAAATCCCGCCCATTTCTGCGGCGTCTACGGACACAAGCCCACCTGGGGCATCGTTCCGCCGCAGGGACATGCGCTCCCTGGAGCTGTGGCATCGCCAGACATCGCGGTCTGCGGCCCCCTCGCGCGCAGCGCCGAGGACCTGAAACTCGCGATCGATTTGATTGCAGCGCCGGAGCCGCTGAACGCCCGAGGCTGGACTCTCTCGCTTCCTCCTCCTCGCAAGAAGAGACTGTCCGACTTTAGAGTCGCAATCTGGGCAACGGACGAACATTGCCCCGTCGATGAGGAAGTCGCGGAGCGCGCACTCAATCTCGGCGCGCGGCTTCGCGAACTCGGAGCGACCGTTTCTGAAACGGCTCGGCCCGACATCGATTTTACGACAGCGCATAGGACCTATCTCGAACTCCTGCACGGCGTGATGGGCGCTTCGATGAGTGCAGATCAGCGTGCGGGATTGAAGGCGGTTGCTGAGGCAAGCGATCCGAACGACCTCTCGAATGACGCCGTTGTTGTGCGTGCGATGGTCGCCAGCCATGCGCAGTGGCTGTCGGCGAACAATCGACGGGAGAAGCTGCGGTATGCGTGGGCCCGCTTCTTTGAGGAATGGGACATCTTGATCTGCCCTCAGACTGCGACTCCCGCGTTTCTTCATGACCACGGACCCTTCCCGGAGAGAACGCTCGAAGTGAATGGGGAGGAGCAGGGGTATATGGATCAACTCTTCTGGGCTGGCGCGATCACAGCGCCCTATTTGCCGAGTACGGTTTTCCCGACAGGTCCGTCCGAGGCAGGTTTGCCAATCGGCCTTCAAGCGGTGAGCGGTGAGTACGAGGATCAGACGACGATCGAGTTCGCCCGTTTGGTGGCGGACGTGTTAGGCGGGTTCGTTGCACCACCCGGGTACGCCTCGTGAGCGGCCTCCGGATTCGCGAAAGTCTTCGAGGCGGAGCCGTGTTTCTTTCGGGGATCGCGCTTCTTTCGATCGGCGGTTGCCTGGAACTCAAGGGAGGTGGGGCGGAAGTGACTTCCCCTGCTTCCGGGTTGCGACTGACGAGCTCGCAGCAACTCGCCCGGGAAGCACGCATCTTCGCGAGCACCTGCGCCCATTGTCATGTCGGTCACTCCGGTGGGATCCCACGAGCGGGTGTTGCTGCAGATTGGAACGAGCGCGAGACGAAGGACTTCGACACGCTCGTTCAGCATGCCATCGAGGGCTATCGCGACATGCCGCCGCTGGGCACTTGCAGTTATTGCTCGCGGGCGGAGATCGAGGCGATGACCGCGCTGTTGGTTGCGGGGTCGGAGATCGTGGTTCCTGCACAGGTGGACGGGGAGGCAGACTGATGCGCTGGACACGAAGGGCGTTGATTCGGGATGCGATGATTTCCGCGGGACTCGTGACGTTGCCGGGCTTTCGAATGGATGGGCTTCCCGGAGCGGCCTCTGCTGCGGAATCGGAGGATGCGATCGCCTGGAAAAATTGGGCGGGGGACTACGCCTGTCATCCCCGACTGCGGGCGGCTCCACAAGATGAGGCGGAACTGGTTGAAGTGCTGCGCAACGCGACGGGGACGATTCGACCGGTGGGGGCCGGGCATTCGTTCAGTCCGCTCGTTCCTTGTGAGGACACGCTCATCGCTTGCGACCAGATGAGTGGCGTGATCGGATTTGATGCCGAGGCGATGCAAGCGGAGGTTTGGGCGGGGACGAGACTGCACGAACTCGGGCCCGCGCTTGAGGGCGTCGGGCAGGCGCTGATCAATCAGCCGGATATCGATGATCAAGCACTCGGTGGCGCGCTGGCGACGTCAACGCATGGGACCGGAAAGGGGATGGGGTCGCTCTCCTCTTACGTAACGGGCCTGACGCTGGCGACCCCTGCTGGTGACTTGATCGAGTGCGATGCCGATCGGGATGCGGAGGTATTCCATGCGGCGCGCTGTTCGCTTGGATCGCTTGGGGTCGTGACGCGGGTGCGGATGCAGAATCGGAAGCCGTATCGGCTACGGGAGACGACGACGCTTGTTCCGATGGATGAGCTCCTCGCGCAAGCCGACGCGCTGCGCGATGGCCATCGTCATATGGAGTTCATGGCGCTCCCGCATAGTGGCCTGGGCTTGTTGATCACGACGGATGAAATCGAAGGCGACGAGGTTGAACTCGCGGAGGATCCGCAGGCCGTCTACGGATTGCGCGAAGCGTGGGACGCCGTCGGGCAGGATGGGGATGTGTATCGCCAGGCGCTGATGCAGGTTCTGGGCGGCGCGTCCGAAGTTAGGCAGGGTCCGTCGCATCGAGTGCTGGCTCACGATCGTTTCGTGCGCTTTCGTGAGATGGAATACACGGTCCCGGCCGATCAGGGACCTGCCTGTCTCGCCGAGATTCTTGAGACGATCGAGCGCGAGCAGATTCCCGTCATCTTCCCGATCGAATATCGCTACGTCTCCGCGGACGACGTCTGGCTCAGCATGTTCAACGATCGTGATGGAGCCACGATCTCGATTCACGAGTTCGTCGACGAGGATCATCGTCCGGTATTCGATGCGATCGAGCCGATCTTCTGGCGCTACGGGGGGCGGCCACATTGGGGTAAATGGCATTCGCTGGATGCCGCGAGGCTCAAGGATCGTTACGCGCATTGGGATGATTTCGCGAAAGTCCGCGACCGGCTGGATCCGAAGGGGAAGATGCTGAACGCGCATCTCTCGACTGTGCTCGGCGCGGAGAAGCGAGCTTGAACCGGCGTCGCTTCCTGATGAGTGCAGGAGTGGCCGCCGCGGGGGTTGGTCTCTGGGCAGCGCGACCGCGGGTACTTGGGCGCGGCGGACATAGCGAATATTTCCGAAGCCTTGAAGCCTCGCTTCATGCGTCGGGGATCGCCCGACCGGTGATGCTCGTTGATCTCGATCGCCTGGATCAGAACATCGAGGTTGTACGGAAGGCGCTCGGGCCGCGTGGCCTCCGCATTGTGGCGAAGTCGCTGCCGAGCCCGAAGCTGATCGAGTACGTGCTCGGCCAAGCGGATACCGAACGCGTGATGGTCTTTCATCAGCCCTTCGCGAATGCGGTCGCGTCGCTTCATCCCGACGCGGACGTTCTGTTTGGGAAGCCGATGCCGGTTGCGGCGACAGCGGAGTTCTACGAACGACTCCCGGGTGGTGCTTTCGATGCGGCGCGACAAATGCAATGGCTCGTCGATACGCCGGAGCGACTGCGGCAATACGCGTCCCTTGCTTCTGCCCGAAATCTTCAGCTGCGGATCAATCTCGAAATCGACGTCGGGCTCCATCGTGGGGGCGTGAACGATCCGACGACGCTTTCGGGAATGCTCGACGCGATCGCGGCGGACGAGCGACTCGAGTTTGGAGGGCTCATGGGATACGAGCCGCACGTGGTCAAGATGCCGGCCTTTGCGGGTGGGCCCGAGGGCGAGTTCGCGCGGGTGCAGGAACGTTATGCGGGGTTTCTTGACGTGGTGCAGGGACATTCAAAGACGGCGCATTCGTCACGCGAGTTGACCTTGAACGCGGCGGGCAGTCCGACGTATCGGCTTTGGCGCGATGTCGAGGGATTGTCGAACGAGTTGTCGGTGGGCTCGGGTCTGGTCAAACCACTCGACTTCGATCTTCCCATTCTCGAGGAGCACGTGCCGGCGCTCTATATCGCGACGCCTGTGCTCAAGACGCGAGAAGGGTTGGAGGTTCCGGGGCTCGGTTCTGGGAACGGATTGTGGTCGGCTTGGGATCCGAATCGCGCACAGTCGTTCTTTACGTATGGCGGGAACTGGAAGGCGAAGCCCGTTTCGCCTGCGGGCTTGCTCGACAATCCCGTCTTCGGCCATAGCAGCAACCAAGAGATGCTGAACGGTTCCGCGGAGATCGCACTTGCGGTCGATGACTTTGTATTCCTGCGTCCCACCCAGAGTGAATTTGTGATGCTGCAGTTCGGAGATTTGATCATGGTTCGTGGGGAAGAGATCGTGGACGCGTGGAGCGTTCTCGATCAGTCGGGAGAGGTGGCGTCGTGAAGGAAGTCGTGATGAGATCAGCCAAGAGCACCGCCTTGATCGTCTCCCTCCTGAGCGGGCTCGCGTGCGCCGGCGCGCCGCTCGTTCTTGGCGCTGGCGCAGCGCCCGAAGTGCGACCCAATATCGTCTTCATCATGGCCGACAATCTAGGCTACGGAGATGTCGGCGTATTCGGGGGAGGAGAACTTCGCGGCATGCCGACCCCGCGCCTCGATCAGCTCGCGCGAGAAGGCATGCAGCTGACACAATTCCTGGTCGAGCCCGGCTGCACACCATCGCGGTCGGCCTTCCTGACCGGACGCTATTCGATTCGCTCGGGCCTTTCGCTCATCGTTCTGCGCGGAACAGGGAATACGCTCAAGGCGGATGAGGTGACAGTTGCCGAAGTTTTGTCGGACGCCGGATACGACACGGCGCTCTTCGGGAAATGGCATGTCGGGATGGAGCCCGAGAGCCAGCCCCAGAACCAGGGATTCGATGAATGGTTCGGAATTCTGAACTCGACGGATGAGGTCATCTACGCGGATTTGCTCAAGGAGGCAAGTCTGCCGGGCGTTCGGACGCTCGAGATCGACCTCGTTGAGGCGAAGGCAGGTGAGAAGTTGCGCGCCGTTGAGCGCTACACGCCGGAGCGTCGGCGAACGATCGATCTCGACCTGACCGAACGTGCGGAGACGTACATTGCGGACCGAGCGAAGGGAAAGGCGAAGTCGGCGCGTCCCTTCTTTCTCTTCGTTTCGCTGACCCGTCCGCATTTTCCAAATCTTCCATCAAAGGACTTCGATGGGGCATCGCGGATTGGTGACTATGGCGACTCCGTGATGGAACTCGATCACAACGTCGGTCGAATCGTGGATGCGGTGGACCGTGCAGGCCTAACAGAGAAGACGATGGTCGTTTTCGTGAGCGATAACGGACCGATGCGCTCCGTCCTTTTGCCGGAAGATGGCGGCTGGGGCGGAATGTATCGCGGGGAACTCGGGACTCCCTACGAGGGCTCGATTCGAACCCCGGCGATCGTGCGCTGGCCCGGCCACGTTCCGGTCGGGGCGTCGAATGAGATGTTCTCGATCATGGATTGGGCGCCGACCTTCGCGGGGCTTGCGGGAACATCGATGCCGGCGGATCGCCCGATCGACGGACTCGACTCGAGCGACTTCCTGCTAGGCGAAGCGTCGACGTCCCCGAGAGAACATCTCCTGACGTTCATAGGGAAATACCTCGTGGCGCTTCGCTTCCACCAATTTCGTGTCTACTACAAGGATTTCGTCGATGTAGGATCGACCTTCGCGCAGGGCGGGACGACGACCCGCATGAGCGACCGGATGTATCCCGTTGTCTACAACATCGAATCGGACCCAGGGGAGCAGCGCGACATCGGTGTCTACCAGGCGGGTCTCGCGTCTGAGACAATGCGCTTCATCATCGGATACAAGCGAAGTCTGGCGATGCATCCGAATCCGCCGGCGCCGACCATGACCGACTTCTGAGTGTCAACCGTTCCTTGCCTCAGAAGCGGGGGAGTGGGCCCTTTGCTGCTCGTGGCATGACCGCCTCAATGAAGGGAACGGGTTCACGAACGGTGACGATCCAGGTGACCTTATCGGTAGCCTTCCCTTCTGCATGCCACGCACCTTTGGGCAAATTTAGACGATCACCGGGGCCGATCTCGACGCGATTCTCGTCCTCGTCGAGTAGGTATGTCGAGCCTTCGATCACGTAACTGATCATGTCGTGATTGTGGTGGTGAACGGGCATCTCGGGGGATTCGCCTGCGACGTAGGTCGTTGGCCAGTAACCCGACCGAGCAATGTCCTGCATGACTTCTTCTCGGGAGGAGAAGAAGTTCTTATCGATCGTCATCCGTGCCATCGTGCTCTCCGGGGTCGAACGTGATCTGAATGAAGAGTATCGGATATCTGCGGGGGATTGTCGGCTCAGGCGGCTCGAAGGTACCGTTCACGTGTGCCGTCCGTCGCCAGGTTTGGATGAATCGTCGCTGTGGCTGCACGAGGGAGATGTAGATGATGGGTGGAATTGTACTTGCGGCGCTTGTCGTTGCGTTCGTGCTTTGGTTTGTCGAAGCGCGCAAGCGCAAGGCGCATCCCGTTCCGCCGGGCTATCAGCCCGAGATCGAATTTCCCTTCGAGCAGGAGTTCGAGCTCTACCACAACGCCTTCTCGCTCTGCTCCATGAAGAGTCGGGTCTGTATGGCGGAGCTCGAGATACCCTACAAGAGTCACCATGTCGATCTCGTTGAGACCGGCTTCTACGAGAATATCCGCCCGGAATTTCTCCGCATCAATCCCGGCGGAACCGTGCCGGTTCTTCTGCATAAGGGACATCCGATCTACGAGTCCCACGAACAGATTCGTTATGCGGCGGATTTCGCTGCCCCGGGCGTTGCTTCGCTTGTGCCAGATGATCCGGATCTGCGCGCCGAAATGGAGAAGTGGATCGACCTCTCCTCGCTGACCACCGACCCGATCGGGAATATGGAGAAGAGCGCCGGGAACACCATTCCGGGACAAACGGTCCCACTCTTCTGCACGATGGTCGAGGAGATCCCGCTTTCACGCTTTGGGGAAGGTTTCCTCTTTCACTTCGATAAACTAAGACCGTTCCTCTTTTCGCTGCTCAAACTCCGAGGCATCGATCGGCTCCACAAGATTCCGCCGGCCGCGAAGATGATCGAACGTTCGCGAGGACTTCTCCTGCAATTTCTCGACGACTTCGAGGGGCAGCTCGCAAAGAGCGGCGGGCCTTGGCTGCTTGGAGATCAGTACAGCCTCGCCGACGTGAGCTGGCTCGTTATTTTCGAACGCATCCGTCAGGTTGAGGCGGAATCGGTTTTTCTTTCGAGCGAGGACCGGCCCCTGACATGGGCCTACTGGGCCCGGCTTCGGGAGCGCCCCGCCTATGCGGAAGCGATTCTGGGACATCCCCACCCGATCGTTGAGTCGGGTGGTCGACGCATCGCGGAGGCGAAGGCTTCGAACGAAGATCTGCGAAAGCTGCTCGAGGGCTGACTCGCGATCCTTCCGCAGCTGATGTCGTCGGACTCGCTTGATTAGGCGTCCGCGAGATCGAGAACCTCCGCCGAAGCGCCTGCGAGTGCCCACCACGCGACGATGGGTGAAAGGATCATGGCGAGGATGCCCGCCCAAGCGGCCTTGAAGGCGATGAAACTGCCGAACGCGACGGGCTGCGCGTTCGCGGCATCGAGGAGGAAGACGAGGGGGAGTGAGATCCCGACCAGGCCGAAGACCGCGAGGACGAGCGCCCGAAGATGAATCGAGCGGCGATGCATCCCCGTCGCCGAGACCTGTGCGGGTTCCAGTGCGGGCAGCTTTCCCGATCGCACCTGCCCCGCGACGATTCGCGAAACGATTTCGCACATGCCGACCGGGAGAAGGACACCGGTCGCCAGCAGGTCGACGCCCATACTGACGTCTCCCCAGAGCGGCACGACGTCATTGCCGCGAAGTAGGGCCCAGGCGATCACGCCGTTCAGGACGATGTTGATGAGGAGCGCGTGGCTTCCCTGTTCAACGAGCAGAAGGCGGCGATGGCGATCGGATAGGTTCATTCAGGTCTCCCAGTCAGCGGAATCAAAGTGGCACGCTTTGCGACGGGGGCATGATAGGGATTCGAGCGCGGGATGGGCTGGAGCAGGTATAGTCGCGTCCGCCCATGGAGGACTCGACGACGATGAATCCTTTCGCTGTTGCTGGCCCAACTCGAAGATGGGGCGGCTCTCGCGCTGCCTTGATTCTGGCGGCGGCGATCGTCCTGATGGTGGGATGCGGAGACGAGCCTTCTCATCCTCAAACGACCGGACCCGAAGCGAGTCCGGCCGCGGAACTCCCACGCCGCGCCACGCGCGTAGCGCGTTCGGGCCGAACGAACCTCATCCTGATTACGCTGGATACAGTGCGGGCGGATGCGTTGGGAACTTACGGGCAAGCGCTTCCTACGACGCCCGAGATCGATCGGATGGCGTCAGAAGGGGTCGTCTTTGACCAGGCCATGACGGCGTCGCCTTCGACTCTTCCTTCTCATGCGACGATCATGACGGGGCTCTTTCCGCCTGCACACGGGGTTCGATCGAATGCGGGGTACGCGCTTCACGATGACCAGACGACTCTCGCGGAAATTCTCTCGGGGCGAGGTTACGTGACCGCGGCGGAGGTAGCGGCGCCCGTGATCGGTCGCCGTACGGGCATCGCCCAGGGATTCGCGCACTACCGCGAGCCGGCGGATTTTGACGCCGACCGAAAGCAGCTCATCGTGGCTGATCCGAACGCGCCGGGGGGCCAGCGCGTTCAGGAATCCTACGACCGGGACGGGCGCGACATTACGAAACGCGGGCTCGAGTTCATCGATGCCCATGCCGATGCGCAGCGCCCCTTCTTTCTCTGGCTCCACTACTTCGACCCCCACGCCGACTATCAGGCGCCCGCTCAATACACGCGAGGCCTCGAGTCGAGTCCCTACCATGCTGAGATTCGTTATGCCGACCATCAAGTGGGACGGATCCTGTCGAGGCTGAGAGAGCAGGGCCTGCGAGAGCGAACCCTCGTTGTCTTAACTGCGGACCATGGTGAATCGTTGGGAGAGCACGGCGAAGAGACTCACGCCTATTTCGTCTACGAGTCGACGATGCATGTCCCGCTCATCTTTTGGGGCGCGGGGGGACTTCCGGCGGGCGCTCGGGTCGAGACCCTCGTTCGGACTGCGGACCTGGTTCCCACGATCCTGGCTTCTCTGGGACTGCGTGTGCCTCCGATCTTCCAGGGCGAAGACCTCGGTCCTCTGATCAAGGGGGACGCATCGGCCAAAACCCCGGGCCCGGGATACGGCGAGTCGATCGAACCTCTCGCGCTCTTTGGCTCCTCGATGTTGCGCACGATTCGGGAGGGGGCGTGGAAGTACATCCATAAGCTCGAACCTGAGCTCTACCGCGTGGATGGCACGGCTGAAGGCGCCGCAGAACTCTCGAATCAAGCGGCAGCAAACCCGGAACAGCTTGCGCTGATGCAAGCCGCGCTCGGGGACTTCGTCGAAAAGACCGCGCGCGAGACGAACGCGCAAGGCGGAATCGACGCGGCCCAGCGTGCCCAGCTTCAGGCGCTCGGCTACCTCGGCGTCGAAGCGCCCGAGGGATTCAGCGACGCAGAGGATTTCAATGATCTCAAGGGGCCGGATCCGACCGCGACAATGGCGGATCTCGAGGGCTTTCTCGCCGCTCACGCGAAGAATCATGCTGGGGATGCGGCTGCCGCAGTCGTTGATTTCCGGGCGCTCCTCGCGAGACATCCGGAGAGTCTTGCCGTGCGAGCGGGACTCCTTGATGCGCTGGTTGCAGCCGAACATTGGGAGGCGATTCCGGCCGTTGCGGAGCCGATTCTCTCGGATCAGCCCACGAATCTGAAGGCGGCGGAAGCGCTGGGTGCGGCGCTTAGCAAGAAAGGGGACGATGCCGCGGCACTCGCACATTGGCGCTATGCCGCCGAGGTCTTCTCCTGCGATTCAGGAATGAACTCAAGGCTCGGCTACTTCCTTCTGCAAAGAGGACTTGAAGCCGAGCGGGTCGAGGCGCTTGAGCAGGCTCTTGCGAGATGTCCGCGTGAGGTCGCACTCCTGAACGATCTCTCCTTCGCTCTTTCGACGTCACCCGTTGTCGAGCTTCGCGACGGAGAACGTGCCCTCGCCCTGGCGACCCAGGCCGTTCAATCGGAACACGGCGAGCGCCCAGACTTTCTCGATACACTCGCCTGCGCACAGGCGCGGACCGGCGACTTCACCGCAGCGATTGCCACGATTGACCGCGCCGAGTCGATCGCGCGCAAACGAGATCTTCCAGCGGCCGCGTTCACCGAACTCGCGGAACATCGCCGAGCCTTCGAAGCGGGACACGCGATCGGCGACTAACGGATCGCGCGGCCGCCCTGAGGGAATTTTCGGACGGCGGTATTCGCTTCGAGATCGACTATGGTCGTGGCTTGAGGGGGCTGCCCGTCCGACCTCGAAGGTGGCACTCTGCATGGTCGAGTCATCCGAGCTGAACGCGCCCTCCGGAAATGAAGCGCGCGCCCCGAAGAGCCTGATCGCGCTCGTTCTCTTCGTATCGCTGATGGACACGTTGGGCTTCGGGATCATGCTCCCGACCTTGCCCTTTTATGCCCGAAGCTTGGGGGCCGGTCCCGAGTTGATCACGTTCGCGATGGCCGTCTTCACCCTAGGTCTCTTTATCAGTACGCCGCTCTGGGGACGCGCCAGCGACCGCTTCGGCCGAAAGCCGATCATCTTGATTGGGCTTTCCGGATCGATTCTTTGTTATGTGGCGCTTGCGTATTCCGAGTCTGTTCTTGTCGTTGTCGGGGCTCGCCTCGTAGGAGGTTTGATGGCGGGGAACCTCTCCGCGTGCACCGCCTACCTCGTCGACATCACCTCGGAAGAGGAGCGGGCGGGCGTGATGGGGCTGGGTGGCGCCGTCTTCGGTCTGGGCTTCGTCCTGGGCCCGCTTCTCGGCAGCGTGCTTGCCGGGGATAGCTTTGGGGATTCGGATTTCGCGGCCCCCGCGCTGACTGCCGCCGGGTTGTCGACATCGGCTTTGCTTGCCGTCTTCCTTCTTTTGCCCGAGAGCAGAGATGCCGACACGCGACGAGAGGCGATGGCGGCGACGGCCATTCGTCGCGAGCGCGGTTTCGCGGAACGCATTCGAGGACTGGGTCGGCCGATTCTGATCCTGACTCTGTGCGCGTCGCTCTTCGGTGTCGCGAGCGGCTTCTACGAAACAATTCTCCCGCTCTGGGCCGCGGACTTCGCCTTGATCGACGGGCCGGACGCGATGTGGATGTTTTTTCTGCCGACGGGACTCGCGCTCATCTTTGTTCAGGGCGCGCTCGTTGGGCCGCTGACCGCGCGTTACGGCGAGCCGAGCATGATCCGAGTGGCGGCTCTGTTTCTGGCGATCGCGACGGGCGCGATGACGCTCGCGGGTAACGCGGGGAATCTTCCGGCGGCGATTACCGTTTCTGGGGTGATGGCGGCTTTCGCAGGAGTGATCATGGCCGGGACCCATATCCTGGCGTCGAAGCTCGCCCGGGAAGACGAGCGGGGCGAAGTGCTCGGACTCTTCTCCTCCCTGACAACCCTCAGCCGTTCCTTGGGAATGGTCGCCTCGGGCTTCCTATACGAACTACTCCACCCCCACGCACCCTATTGGATGGCATCGGTCTTCTTCTTGCTGACGATGGTTGTTGCGATCCGACTCGATGGCGCGCCGGCGCCCGCGACTGCGTCTGTCGGAACCGAAGGGCCGGCAGAAGTCTAATCCCCGAGCAGCGCACCGTAGACGATGGATTTCAATTGTCCCCGAAAGTCGAAGGTGCGTGACGGCATGATCTGCGTCATGAAGATGACGGAGAGATCTTCCTTCGGGTCGACCCAGAAGATCGTACTCGCGGCACCGCCCCAGGCATATTCGCCCACGCTGCCGACATTCTGGGCGGCGACGGGATCCTGGATGACGGAGAAGCCGAGGCCGAAGCCGGTTCCGGCGTACGGCGTCTCTCCGAAGAGCCCCGTACTTGCCTCTGTGAGGTAGGCGCCGCCGGCGAGATGGTTCTGGGTCATCAGGCTGAGGGTCTTGGGGCCTAACAGTCGAGTGCCTTCCAGGGTGCCGCCGCCGAGCAGCATGCGGCAGAATCGCAAGTAGTCGGCGGTCGTCGAAACGAGGCCTCCGCCGCCGGAGTAGAGGGTGACGCCCGGTCGGTACTCGCTGTCCTCAGGATCGTCGACGAGGCGAAGCGTCTTGTTTCGCCGCCGCTCGTAGTTCGCCGCGAATCGCGAAAGCTTGGCTTCGGGAACCTCGAAGCCCGTATCTACCATGCCGAGGGGATCAAAGATCCGTTCCTTGAAGAATACATCGAGTGATTGGCCCGAGATGATTTCGATCAGCCGACCACAAACGTCGGTCGAGACCGAGTAGTTCCAGGCGGTTCCCGGCGAGAACTCAAGGGGCAGCCCCGCCAGCTCGTCGATCATTTCCTCGAGGGTGCTGCTCCGGGTTTTCGTTCCGATTCCCGCCTTGCGGTAGCCCGCATCGACGTTGGTTCGCGCCATGAAACCGTAGGTCAAACCCGACTGATGCGAGAGCAGATCGCGCACGGTCATCGGAGCGTCGACGGGTCGCGTGACGTAGTGCGGATAGACACCCTGTTCGTAGACGCCGAGATTGCGGAATTGAGGGATGTAGCGTGCGACCGGGTCCGCGAGGGAGAAGCGGCCTTCTTCGTGGAGCATCATCAGGCCGATCGATGTGATCGGTTTCGTCATGGAGTAGATGCGGAAAATCGTGTCCTCGGTCATCGGCGTGCCGCGCTCGATGTCTCGTACGCCGAGGGCGCTGTGATATGCGAGGTCGCCGCGACGAAAGACGACGGTCTGGCAGCCCCCGATCTTGCCAGGGGTGACGTAGTTGTCGAGCAGATGGCGATCGATGTTCGCGAGGGCATCGCTTGATAGGCCAACGGATTCGGGGCGGACCGTGTTCATCGGGAGTCTCCTGGCGTTTGCGTCACTCATCGAGGGTAGGCCGTTCGGCTCGCTTCGCGAGGCTCGATGTGCGACCCGGCGTGAGGCAAGAGAGGCGCTCAGTTTGGCGAGCGAGGTCCTCGCTTCTACTCTTTCCGGCATGCCCATCCCACTCGAATCTCTCTACGCTTCCAATCCCGGTGTGGTCTCCCGCTCGATTTCCTTCGAGAACCCGACGGGAGAGCGCGGTCGAGGAGGGCGGGCCTCGAGTCCGCTCGGAGTGGGACGGAAGGGCGACCCTGCACGGGTGATCGAGGCGGGGCAGACCGTCGTGCTCGCCGAGATCGCGGGGAGTGGGACGATTCGACATCTCTGGGCAACGCTGCCCGCGAGTCCCATCGCGCTTCGTGGGATGCGCATTCGGTTCTTCTGGGACGGCGCAGACTTCCCGTCGATTGACTTGCCCCTCGGCGAGTTCTTTGGCTTCGCGCACGGTGCGACTCCGGCATTCCAATCTGCGCTGACGAGCGTGGGGCGTCGCTACGGGATGAACTCGTTCATGCCGATGCCCTTTCGTTCGGGTGCGCGAATCGAGCTTCTCAATGAAACGCCGAAGCCCACTCCGTTCTTCTATCAGGTCGACTACACGTCCGGCGACGAACATCCTGCCGACGTGGGTCGCTTGCACGGTTGGTTCAGCCGGCAGAATCCGACGACCGCGGGTGTCGACTTCGAACTGCTTCCGAAGAGAGTAGGGGCGGGACGATTCCTGGGTACAGTGATCGGTGTTCGTCCCTTCGAGGAGAAATGGTGGGGCGAGGGCGAGATCAAATTCTTCATGGACGGGGATGACGACGCGGAGAGCGCGTTCGCGACGATCGTGGGGACCGGTTCGGAAGATTATGTGGGTTTGTCCTGGGGAATCGAGGAGACGGCCTTTCTCTATCAGGGCGCGAATCGCGTCGATCGGGATCATGCAACGGATTCCGGGCGCATCTCCATGTATCGATGGCACGTGCCGGACCCGATCTATTGGCGGGAAGAGATGCGCGTCACGATCCAGCAGATCGGCCATCACGGGGGATCGAAGACCCTCGAGGAGTACAAGCACAATCTCTACGAGCGCGTCGACGATTGGTCGACCGCGACATACTGGTACGCCCCAGATCTCGCGCCGCTCGCGCCGAGTGTCCCTTACGAGGAACGCGTCGCTGATCTCGTCTGAGTCCTCGACCCGTTAGGTCCGCGTCTCGCGACTTCGAGTCACGCCCTATCGCGCCGCACGAGCGCCCTCGACGATCGAACGCGACGCGCCACAAACCGAGCTGGTAAGATTCTTCGCGCGGAGCTCGCACTCGCGGTCTCGCGCCGCCGAAACACCGCGTCGGACGTTGTGCGTCCCGAGGAGTCGCCAGAATGATGAAGGGATATGCAGGCCGCGTACTCGAGATCGATCTCGCTCGCCGGACCTCTGCCTACAAGCCGTTGGATGAAGAGGTGGCCTCACTCTATATCGGGGGGAAGGGCTACGGCACGCGACTGCTCTACGACCGGACAGAGGCCGGGATCGATCCGTTAGGCCCGGACAATCCACTCATTTTTGCAACCGGTCCCCTGAATGGCTCCGTTGCGCCGCAGAGCAATCGTTTCGCCGTCGTGTGCAAGAGCCCGCTGACGGGTGGGATCGGGAACGCGACGTGCGGCGGAAGTTTCGCCTACGCGATGAAGCGCTCGGGCGTGGACGTCATCGTGGTCACGGGGCAATCCGAGCGGCCCGTGCGAATTCAGATCGACGGCAAGACCGATACGATCGAGTTCATCGACGCCGACGATCTTTGGGGAAAGGGGACGTACGAAACCCAGTCGATCCTGGGCAAGAAGATGAAGCATGCCGTGATCGGGCCGGCGGGTGAGCACAAGGTTCTCTATGCCGGCATCGTCTCCGACGAGCGCATCGCCGGCCGCTCTGGCGTGGGCGCCGTCATGGGCTCGAAGAACCTGAAGGCGATTAGTCTTGAGGGGAACCGGAAGCTCGAGATGGATGACCCGGCCGCCTTCAAGGCCTACACGAAGACGGTTCGTACCCTCTTCGCGGATCATCCTCATCTCGGCAGTTCCATGAAACGCTTCGGAACCGCGGGCATCGTCAACACAACGAACGCGCGAAATATCCTGCCCACGCGAAATTTCCAGAAGGGCCATTTCGATGATGCGATGGATATTTCCGGCGAGTACATGGAGGACAACGAACTCGTTGGTGTGAAGAGTTCTTGCATCCATTGTCCCGTGACCTGCGGGCGCCAGGTGGAGATCGAAGGGAAGGGGGCGGTCAAGGGGCCCGAATACGAAACCGTCGCGCTCCTCGGGAGCAATCTCGAGATCTCGGATCTGAAGAAAGTCAGCAAGTGGAACTATCTCGCCGACGACATGGGGATGGATACGATCAGCCTCGGCGCGACGATCTCATTCGCAATGGAACTCGCCGAAAAAGGCATGATGGAGATCGATCTCAAATTCGGTGAGGCGGAAGGGGTCTCTGAGTTGATCCGCGACATCGGTCATCGCAGTGGGGTTGGCGATGTCCTCGCGGACGGCAGCAAGCGGATGAGCGAGAAGTTCGGCGGGGCCGATTTCGCGATGCACGTGAAGGGGATGGAACTCTCCGCATACGATCCGCGCGGTTCGTATGCGCAGGGCGTCGAATACGCGACGACGAATCGCGGCGGTTGTCATGTTCAGGGTGCGAGTATGTACCTCGAATCGACCGGCCCGCTTACGATCAATCCCCAGAATCTCAAGCTGAAGGCAGATATCCCCGTCGTTCAGCAGAACCTTGCGTGTGCGCTGAACAGCATGGTGCTCTGCATCTTCACGAGTTACGGGATGATTCCGGCGATGATCCACAACCTGGATCCCAGCTCGATGACCCATCGCATGCTCTCGAAGGCGCTCGAGAATCTCGGACCGATGTTTCGCATGAGTATGTCGATGAAGGGGCCACCGATGTTCTGGTGGGAGAAGTGGATGACGCAGATCACGGGCATGCCCATGTCCGCGGGGCATATTCAGGAATACGGTGGCCGCATCTTCAATCTCGAGCGCATGTACAACCTGCGCGAAGGCGTCGGCGCTGATCAGGACACGCTTCCGCGGCGCATCCTCGAGGAGCCGACCTTCGAGGGAATGACCTCGGGACATCCCCTCGATCAACTTCTGCCGCGCTACTACAAGAATCGCGGTTGGGATGCCGGGGGGATTCCAACGACGAAGACCCTCGAGAAGCTGCAGGTGCGGATATGAGCGTGACGGTCGAGCTGAGTTACGACATGAGTAAGGCCTTCGGTGAGCGGCGAATCGCGCTCGAGAGGCCGGCGAACGTGAAGGCGGCGCTCGCTGAAGTCGAATCGCGCTTCAATACGGCAGGCGCAGATTTCAAGAGCCTGTCACGCGTGACCGCGATCGCGATCAATGGCGTACTCGTCAATCATCGCCGCGGCATGAAGACCGCACTCGTGGATGGGGACGTCGTTGCGTTTGTGAAAGCTGCATCCGGCGGCTGAGCCGACCCGGCATAGAAGAGAATCGACTCGTCGACGGGAGCTTGCCGAAGCGTGCGCGTGCAGTTTTTGGCAGCACGATCGCGCTAGACTTGACCGCGAAGGGTCTGCCCCGATTAGGCCCGAAAGAGGAGTGCCGCTTGTTCGATCTCGAAGCCGGTGATGAACTCGACCTGGTGGTTGAAACCGCCCGTCAATGGGCACAGAGTGAGCTCGTTCCGTCGATTCGCGACGCGGAGTCGGCGCGCAGCGTGGCGAAGGGGCTTCGCGAAACCTGGGAGGAGGTCGGACTCGGCACTCTTGAGCTGCCTCCGATGCAGGGCGGAGCAGGTCTCGGCTGCGTCGGGCGCGTGCTCGTCAATGAGGAGCTCGCTGCCGGGGATGCCGGACAGTTGCTCGCACTCGACTCGAGCGCGCCGATCTATTCGGCCGCGCTTGAGATCGGTGGGGAGGAAGCCGTCGGTGAATTGCTCAAGCTGACCGAGCAGGGGCGCCTGCGAGGGATCCTCGTCGTTGCAGAGGATGCGGCCCGTTGTGATGTGGATGAGAGCACGATGACGCTCGACGTGCCGTGGGTTGCGGCGGATGCTGCGGACGTCGTTGCCGTACTGACCTCCGATTCGCTGCTGGTCGCGACATCGGGTCTTGTTTTCGACCCGGTTCGGGGGGCGGGCTTTCGTGCTGCGGGTGGTGCGGGGCTTCGCGTCGACGGGGCGGCAATCGTGTCTCGATGGACGAACGCAGAGGGCGCGGGCCGTGCGAAGGCCCGAGTTCGGCTCCACTACGCGTCTGTCTTGTTAGGCATCCTCCGCGCAACCTGCGAATTTTCGAACGCTTATGCCCAGGAGCGAGAGGCCTTCGGTAAGCCCATCGGGCATCACCAGGCGCTCGCCTTCTTGATTACAGACATGCGCATGGCACTCGAAGCGGCGCGAGGCCTTGTGCATGAGGCGGCTTGGCGCGTCGACGCGGGCCTGACCTGTTCGGTGGAAGCGGCTGCCGCCTGGGCCGAATGTATCGAGATCGCCCGATCGATCGGACCGAATGGTGTCCAGATCCTTGGGGGCCACGGTTTTATGGCGGACTATCCCGTCGAAAAACATATGCGGGAAGCGCGCGCACTCAGCCTGTTATGTGGAGGCTTTGACGCCGCGGTTGAGGAGGCGGGGCGGGGCTTGATCGAATCCTCATCTCCGCTTGCTCTTTGCTCCGAGGGGGGACTCTGATGGAGTTTCGAATCGACGACGCGACTCGCGAGCGCATCGAAGCGGCGCGCGAACTCGGCGAGCGGGAATTTCGACCGGCGGGTCTGGCAGCGGATCGAGCGGGGGCTCCGATTCCTGTGGGCGATCCTTTCTTTGATCGTTCGATCGCGCGCGGGGAGGGGCGAACGCGGTGGCGGCCGCCGGGCGCGGCAACACCGAAGGCGAGGTCCTCCTCTTCGCCTTCGGTGATCTCCAATATGCTCGTTGCGGAAGAACTCGCCTACTGGGATCGAGGCGTGATCAATGCCGCACCCGGGCCGGGTCTTCCTGAATCGAACGTCGTATCGATGGGAACGCCCGAGCAGAAGGAGCGCTACCTCGGGCCTTTCGTGGATCCTGACCAGCCTCGATGGGCTTGTTTTGCGATGACCGAACCCGGCGCGGGCTCAGACGCCGCGGCGATTCGAACCCTCGCTCGCAAGGACGGCGACGGTTGGATCCTGAACGGCGCGAAGTGTTTCATCGGCGGTGCGTCCCGGTCCGACTGGATTCTCGTTCAGGCGACCCTCGACCCGACGAAGGGACGCTCGGCGCAAAGAGCATTCTTCGTCGAACAGGGCACGCCGGGGCTCGGCGGCTTCAACATCGAGAAAAAGATGGGGCTCAAGGCTTACGAGTCGACCTCGTTCACCCTCGATGATGTGCGCGTGCCGGCGGAAAATTTGCTTGGCGGTGAAGAGCGCTATCAGAGCAGCGCCGGCTTCAAGACCGCCATGCGCACTTTCAATGCCGGGCGTCCCATCATTGCCGCGAACGCTGTGGGCATGGCGCGGGCCGCCCTCGATGAAACGATCCGCTTCGCGCGGGAACGCGATCTTCTTGGAGATTCGCGAGTACGCGACCGCATCGAATCGATCGCGCGTAAGGTTCGCAAGGCGCGACTCGTCTGCCTGCGCGCCGGTTGGCTGGCCCAGCTCGAGCGACCGAATATCATCGAGGCCTCGATGTCGAAGGCGATGGCGGCGCAGATCGCTCAGGAGTCAACGAGTGCCGGTCTCGAGATTCTCGGGGCGGACGGCGCGCGGGGGGATCACCTGATCGAGAAGCTCTATCGCGACGTGAAGGCGATGGACATCGTCGAGGGGACTGGACAAATCCAGCGCATGATTATCGCGCGCAGCCTAACGGGGCTTCCCAGATGAGCGGACAGATAAAGGTCGATGAGACCTATGGCGATGTACATATTTCCGTTGCGGACGACTACGTCGTCACTGCGGAGATTCGGCGACCACCGAATAATTTTTTCGATCAGGCGATGATCGCGAGTCTTGCGGAAGCTTTCGAAGCGATCGATGCGGACTCTGCTTGTCGGGCGATCGTGCTGAAATCCGAGGGGCGACATTTTTGCGCCGGCGCAAATTTCGCTTCAAAGGAGAGCCCCGTCGAAGGGGCGTCTGGACGGCATCTCTACGATGAGGCCGTTCGGCTCTTCGAAACCCGAACGCCCGTTGTTGCCGCAATTCAAGGCGCTGCGATCGGGGGAGGGCTCGGACTCGCGCTGATGCCCGATTTCAGAGTGGCCGCCCCGGAAGCACGCTTCAGTGCGAATTTCGCGAGGCTGGGTTTTCACCAGGGCTTCGGGCTTTCCGTGACGCTGCCCCGATTGGTCGGCCAGCAAGCGGCCGCCGAGCTGCTGATGACTGGACGTAGAATCAGCGGCGAAGATGCGCTCAAGGTCGGGCTTTGCGATCGGCTCGTATCCCTCGATCAGTTGGGAGCGGAAGCGCACGCTTTTGCGGCAGAAATCGCCGGATCGGCGCCGCTCGCGGTGGATTCGATTCGAGAGACGCTGCGAGGAGATCTTGCGGCGGACATTCGACGTGCGACGGATCGTGAGAAGGCGGAGCAGGATCGCCTCCAGAAGACGAAGGACTTTCGAGAGGGAACCCGGGCGATGGCGGAGCGACGCCCGCCCCGCTTCGAGGGGTGTTAGGCATGGCGCATGCCGTGAATGATCCGCGATTGCCAAAGCTCGTGACCGTCGGTGCGGTCAATTTCGATTCCGTCGAGCGAGACAAGGCGGCGACGCTCGAGAAAATCTGTAGGGAGATCAAGGGAGCTGCCCATCAGGGGTGCGACCTCGTTGTGTTCCCCGAGTTGGCCCTGAATAGTTGGGGTGAATGCTCGGAGTGCGCCTCTGCGGGCGAGCCTTGCGACTGGCATCTCGAACAAGCCGAGCTGATTCCCGGACCCGCGACGGATCGTGTTGCGGGTGTCGCCCGCGAATGTGGGATTCACGTCATCTTTGGAATCGAGGAACGCGATCCGGTGGACGCGGGAACGATCTACAACTCCGCGGTTCTGATTGGGCCCGAGGGCGTGATCGGGACCTATCGCAAGGTTCATCTGGGGATTCCCCTCGAGACCAATCGGTTTACGCCCGGGGACGCTGTCCCTGTTTTCGAAACCGCATTGGGGCCGATCGGGATTTCGATTTGTTACGACTTCTATAACAACCCCGAGCTGTCGCGGATTCTCGCGCTCAAGGGCGCGCGAATTCTCGTCAATCCGACGGGCAGCACGAATCTTCCCGGTAAGGGCTCGATGATCACAGCGACGACGCTTGTTCGTGCGCAAGAAAATCTCGTCTATGCCGTCTCGTCGAATCGAGTAGGCAACCAGGGCGGGAGTCGTTGGGCAGGCAATAGCGCGATTGGCGGTCCCGACTTCCCGGGCTTCGGGCGGGTCTATGCCGAGGCAGGGCTCGAGGAACAGCTGATTGTCGCCACGCTCAACTTCGATCAACTGGCGGCATGGTATGACTGGCTGCCCTGGCGGGAATGGCGAACGGGCCCCCAGCGTTATGCCACGGATCTGATTGCGAGCGAGTTCGCGGCGATCGCCCAGAATGCGAAGGGCGCGAAGGGCTAGGCCGCGAGTGATTAGTTCGATCCGTCTGACTCCCCCGCCTTCGGGCGTGCGGCGAGCGGATCACGAAGGGGGTGCTTTCGCAACTCGGCGATCTCGGCTTCGGCGTAGGGCTTGAAATCGCGCTCGTTCGAAAATTTGCGCAGCGTCCAGTTGAGGAGCTCGGCGAGTGCGGCACTCTTGATCGGTGCTTGGGCAACTCCCGGCACCCGAGCGAGATATTCCCGTCCACCCGGCCTGCTCAACAGATCCGCGAGATCGGTCAGCGGCGGGGTCGAGTCCTTGATGCCTCGTCCGTCGGCGCCATGACATCCGGAGCAGTGGAGCTGATAGGCCTCCGGAGTGGGAACTTCGGAGGGAGCGATCCGCGGGACGATCACGAGAATTGCGACGAGAAGCATCGTCTTCCGTCGCTGTCTTCGGGTGCGCAGCCTCATTTCTCGGGTTGGGCTTCCGTGGCTTGCCCGACGACGATGGCCACCGAACAATGATACGACTGGGTTTCGGTCCCGACGCACCAGTTGATGTCGTTGCTCCGGTACCAATGGTATTCGGGCCGATCGCCTTCGTTCCGATTACATCCGCAGCGTCCGCAGAATCCCTTGCCGCAGCAATCGTTGTAGGAGATGACGTAGTCCTTTCCGTCCTCGGGATTTCGACACGTGCCAATCCAGGTCACTGCGGACATCTCGGATCCGGGCGGGCAGGTGGTTGCCGTCCCGCCGCAACAGGCGCAGAGGAATCCATCGATGGCGCAATGGCGCCAATATTCACATTTCGTGGGGTCGCCCTCGGGACCCTCTGTGGGTTCATTCGGTGCTGAGACGGTCGGGGCCGATTCGCTGGCTGCGGTTTCGGCGGAGGCGCGTGCGACCGGGAGGAGGGGAATGGCCGATGCTCCGACGAAGAGGCTTCCGATTCGGGCGAGGAAGGAGCGCCTTCCCGCGCGACGTGCGAGGGATCGTGTGAGGTGTTCGATGTTCTCGTCGAGGCGGCTCATGCTTTGGCTCCTTCCTTCGCCACGACCGGCAGCTCGCGTGACAGATATTCCTGGATCGAAGCGACACCGCGTTCCTCTGCCTCGAAGAGACTCTCGAGATGTTCGCGGGTATTCACGATCCCCTGAGCGCGAACGATTCCCTCGGCATCGATCAAGACCGCGTAGGGAAGTTTCGCGATCTGGTACTCGACCCCAAGCTCACGCGAGACCACATAACGTGCCGGGTCGAGGCCATGGCTCTTCGTGAAACTGCGATGGTCGAGCTCGGCGCCATCGCTCGCGAGAATGAGCTGAGTTCCCTGTTCGCGAACGACACGCTCGAGTGTCGGGAGAAGAGTCTTGCAGACCGGGCAGGTGGGCGAGAGGAAGAAGAGGAGGGTCGACTGGGCGCGGGCTGAAACTTCGCCGACTGCGATCCGGGTTCCTTCGAGCGAAAGGGCCGCGACCTTGGGAGCTTCCTCTCCGACGCTCGGCCCCTTCGAAAGAGCGAGGGCACCTGTCGGAGAGATTCGTTCGTGAAGCAGTCCGACCTGGCGAGCGAGTACAGCGACGGCAGCCGATAGAACGAGCACGAGGATCCAGAGGACAACTTGGGAGATGGTGAGGGCATCGATCATGAGACGCTCCTTGCGTGTTGGGCCGGGGATGAGAAGGGCGATCGGGCGGTTTGCCCGAGGTGGTTCAGGGTTTCGTAGAGCAGTCCGAAGGTGACGAGTGCAAAGACGATGGAGAACGCGTCGATCGCGATTAGCTGTCTCGGTTGCGGAGGGATTGCGCTGAGTAGAGCAAGGGCGATGAGGACCGCATTTCGCGCCAGCAGCGCCGGACTGATTGGTCGAGACTTCCCGGGGCCATCGCACCCGCAGTCGAGGTCCCGACGACCCCGCATCAGACTCAGCGCGATTGCGCCGGAATAGACGGTGAGCAGGAGGAGGGCCGCGAGGGAGCCAATCGGACGCAGCCCTTCAATAACGAGGCTTCCCGCAAGGCACAGAGTGGCGAGGGCCTCGAATGCGATCAGGGACTTGGCAGCGAAGCGATGGGCCCTTGCCGGAAGGATCTGATAGGCCGCCAGGCTGCTTTGAAAGTGTGAGGGGGCGGCAGCCTTATGAAGACATGACCGACCGAGCACGAGCGCGAGCGATGCGGTGAGCCAAATTGAGAGTGCCGGATCCATTATCTCACTCCAAGTGTCGGGCCGGTGATTCCGGCTTCTTCGAGATTGCGAAGTAGGTCCCCGGTTTCAGGATCAAGGACGGCCACGATGCCGAGTTCGGCGTTACGTGCGAATAACACCGGCGATTCATCTTGAGTTACTGCAATCGAATGGACGCCGGGTGTATCGAGTACGAGGTGCAACAACCAGTCCGCCCAACCTCCGGGCTCAAGCCCCGCCATTTGTCCGAATAGATCTGCGGTCAGGTTCGAAGTCTCGAATCGCCCCAATCGAGCGCCGGACGTGAGGTCGAAGCGCCAGATTTCGGGGCCCGCGTCCTTGTGGGATCCTGCTTGGCCTTCGTGCATGACGACGAACAGCGTGTTCGATTCGCTGTGGATCGTGACGTGTTGAAGTCCGCCCGGACGCCAGCCAGCGGCGCGTTCGTTCGGATCCGCAAGGGGCCAAGGGAGGGCCGTCACGGGGCGTTCGCCGGCGTAGTTGATGCGATGGACTTGCCCAGCAAAGGAAATAAAGACCCAGTCATCGCCCAATCGAGCGCCGGCCATCGCGACCGGGTCCTCGACGACGTCAAAGAAGACCTCGCTTCGTTCAGTTCGCAGGTGCGCTCCGTTCTCATCCAGCACGACGAGGGTCGTCGTTCCGTCGCCGCAAAGCGTGGCGAAACGCGATGGTCCCGCTGGGTAGATCCCGGCGCAGCCCGCGATCGGGACGACGCCTGCGATCGTTCTCGATTCAAGATCGACGATCGTGACGACGGTCTCTGGGAACTGTGTATAGGTGAGAAGGAACCGTTCACCATCGAGCAGTGCTGTATGCGCGATCGACGTGTTGCTCTCCGCAGTTGGGTTCGGGAGCAAAACTTCTCCGGTTACACGGAGCGTCGTTGCATCCAGAATCGTAACGTAGTCGATTCGATCGCCTCGACGTCCGCGCGAGTAGTCGACATCGACCGAATAGATCTCGTTCCGCGTAGGGGCATGCATTGGGGGTGTCGGTGTGAGCTTGCCCGCCGAATCGACGATCGCGAGAACGCCGCCCGTATCTCCGTCGTAGAGCCGGCTATGGGCGAAGAGCCGATCGGGGACCCAGACGGTATGCGCGCCGATCGGGCCGAGGGTCTCGACGCCTCGAGTGACGTCTTGATCTGCCGCTACGGGTAGGCCAACGATGCACACGCTGCTCACCAGCGTCGCGATCAGGGCTGAGTGGACGGATTTCATGGGTTCGATTCCTCTTCGTTGCGCGTTGAATCGCCGTCGAGTTCTGATTCGGATCATGGGTTTGCCAGCCATGTCATGAGGTAGGCGGTTTGCATCCGCTTGAGCTCAGTGAGGGTTCGTCGGGTCTCTGCGGGGCGTTCGACCAAGGCATGGTCGATTGCGGCGACCGCTGTTTCGATCAGCAGTCGGGCCGCGGTTCGCGCGTCCGCGGTCGCGCGTTCGGGGCGAAGCCGCTTGAGTTCTCCCGCGAGAATATTCGACAATCGCTCATTGTCCTCCCGGTCGATCTCGCGAAGCGTCGGTGAGGCCGCCATTGCCCGCCGGACGGCGACACCCCCCGGCTGTTTGCGGAGTCCCTCAATAAAGACATCGATCAATCCAGGCCAGGCTTCGATAAGGGCGTCCTCCGATTCGCTCGGGCGTGCTAGTTCAGAGAGCCATTCGTCCCACTCGTCCGTCATGCGCCGCGCGAGGGTCGAGACCACAGCGAGCTTATTCGGGAAGTAGCGGTAGATCGTGCGAACGCCGATCCCAGTTCGTTCCGCGAGGCGATTCGTGTTGAACCCGTCCCAGCCGACTTCTTCGAGGAGTGCGGCTGCCGCGAAGAGGATCTGGTCGAAGGTTTCCGCGGACCGCGTTTGGACGGGGCGACGGCGGAGCCCGAGGTTCTGGCTGGATGGGCGAGTTGGCATTCGTTGCTTCTCGGGTCCGATTGAAAGTGGGGACGTGTCGAACAAAAGGGAAGCTTATACTTCCCTTTTGAAATTCGCTACATTCGACTGCATGCAGGGGGAAGGTTCGCGCTTTCGCTACGCTGCGCGGCATGACAACAGAGCACGTGAATCCGGAGGGGCCTCGAAGCGCCGAAAGCTCGAGCGCCTTTGGTGCGATGTCCGAAGAGTTCTTCGCGCTTGTCGCGCCCACCCCGGTTGCGGCGCCGAGTCTGCTCAAGCTCAATACAGACTTGGCGGGGAGCCTCGGCCTGTCGCCTGAATGGCTGGCATCGCCGGTTGGTGTGGAGACCCTCGCCGGGAATCGCGCGCTTCCCGGCGCTGCGCCCCTTGCAATGGCCTATGCCGGGCATCAGTTTGGGAACTGGGTTCCCATGTTAGGGGACGGACGCGCGATCCAGATCGGGGAAGCGCTCGACGCAGAAGGGCGGACGCACGGAATTCAGCTCAAGGGATCTGGGCCGACGCCGTTTTCGCGAAATGGAGATGGGCGCGCGGCGATCGGGCCGGTTCTGCGCGAGTACGTGCTGAGCGAAGCGATGTTCGCGCTGGGAATTCCAACGACGCGTGCGCTCGCGATGGTGAGGACCGGGGAGCCCGTCTATCGCGAAAGGGCGGAACCCGGCGCGATTCTGACGCGAGTCGCTTCGGGATTCGTGCGTGTGGGCACGTTTCAGTATTTCGCTGCGCAGGGGCGAACCGATTCGATCCGAGAGTTGGCCGATCATGTGATCGAGCGTCGCTATGCCGATCTCTCGACCGAGATCGAGGGGGGACCCGAGCGCTATCGCGCGCTTCTGTCGCGGGTCGTTGCGGTTCAAGCAGAGTTGATCGCGCAATGGATGTGCGTCGGGTTCATTCATGGCGTCATGAACACGGACAATATGTCGATCATGGGCGAAACGATCGACTACGGGCCCTGTGCATTCCTCGACGAATACGATCCGGGCAAGGTCTTCAGCTCGATCGATCGCAATGGGCGCTATGCCTATCACCAGCAGCCCGGGATCGGGTTGTGGAATCTAACGCGCTTTGCGGAGACGCTGCTTCCTCTGCTGGATGAGGAGGAAGAGGCAGCGATCGAATTCGCGACGAGCGTGCTTGATGGATACGCCGAGCTCTTCCACGCAGCCTACGGGGACGGGCTTCGTCAGAAATTTGGGTTCGCGAATTGGGACCAGGCAGCACAAGACCTCTCAGGGACATTTCTCGATGCGATGGCTCAGGGGAATGCCGACTTTACGCTGGCCTTTCGGCATCTCTCGGAATTGAGTGCTGCTGAGGATCACGCGGACGGAGGGGAGGAGGCGCTGCGTTTGACTTTCTCTGATCCGAGTGCGGTCGATGCCTTCTTGCCACTCTGGCGCGCGAAGGTGCGTGACGAGGGGGGTGAAGATGGAGCCAGGAAAGCCGCGATGCGCGCGGTCAACCCACTCTTTATTCCACGGAATCATCGCGTTCAGGAAGCGATTGATGCACTCGTCGATCGCGGGGACGCAGCTCCACTCGACGCGCTACTCGCGGTAACCGCGCGGCCCTTTGAAGAAAACGAGGAATATGCACCTTATGCGAATCCGCCTGAGCCGGACGAGATCGTCCGCCAGACGTTCTGCGGAACCTGAGATGCGCGGCGTCGAACTCAAATATGTCTCTTGAATCGATTCGCATCGTTCTCGTCGAGCCCAACCATCCCGGGAATATCGGCGCGGTTGCTCGTGCCATGAAGACGATGGCGCTCACCCAGCTCTATCTCGTTCGGCCGAAAACGTTCCCCTCGCCGGATGCGGAGCGTCGGTCGATGGGCGCGAAGGATCTACTCGAGAGTGCGAGGGTCGTTTCCGACCTCGAGGATGCGATCGGGGATTGCCGGCTTGTCATCGGAAGCTCTGCTCGCGGTCGCTCGTTCCCGCACGAGATGTTGGATCCTCGGGAGTGCGGAGCTCGGCTAGTAGCGGAAGCTCAGGACGGCGATCCGGTTGCGCTTCTGTTGGGTCCAGAGCGGACAGGGCTTGCGAACGAGGATCTCGATCGATGCACCTATCAGGTGCAGATCCCGACAAACGCTGAGTTCTCTTCGCTTAATCTCGGGGCCGCCGCCCAGCTGCTTTGTTACGAGATCTTCGTGGCGAGCCAGAGTGGTCGCGAGCTTCCGATCGTCGACCCTGCGGATCGCCCCAGCTACCAGATCGAGATGGAGCATTTCTATTCCCACCTCGAAGACGCCCTCGATTCACGAGGATTCCTCGAAGGGGAGATGCGTGAGGTGACGCTTCAGAAGCTTCGACGTCTGTTCGGCCGCGCTCGCCCCCATTCAGGCGAACTCAAGCTGCTCCATACGATGATGAAATTGATTCATCGCGACCGCGGTTGATCTGCGCTCGTACGCGACCCTAGAAGACCCGGGCCGGAATGTTGTTGATGCGCCGCCGCGATTCACTGAGCTGTTGCGTTAGGTTGTCCTCGAGCACCTGCTCCGCATCGCCCGGCTTCGCTCGGTCCTGATAACCAGCGAAGTACGACGGGATCGAAAAAAGGTCTGGATCAACGGTGCCAGTCAAGATGCCTTCGTAGTCGATCTGCAGACGAACCGACTTTCCGGCGGAGCCGAGATGGCCTTCGAACCGAAGCGGCACTTGATCGCGACTGAGCCAGGCATCGCCCCAAAGGCCCGTGCCACGGACGCGGTAGTGGAAGACCGGAATCCCGTCCAATTTTTCGCGGGCCACGAAGGAAAATTCCCCTCCGCGGGGACCGAAGGGATTGGGAATCGAAGCGAGTATCGCTTCACGGCTCGTGATCGGAAATTCTTCGAACGAGTCACGCTCAAGCTCTAGACGCCAGCTGACGTCGAGGTCTGGACGATCGATCAAGGCGACGGCCTGTCCGGATATTCGCGTTTCGCGCCGCCGCTTCCCAGTCGAGTAGAACTCGACGAGCCGTCCGAGCGACCGCTTCGAGCCGTTTTCATCGACGACATGGATCGCGATGTCGGCCTGGTAGGCCGTGCGCGGTCGCGGTGGCTGGGCGGTTGCGCAGCCGATCGTTAGGCTGACCAAGGCCGCGCTGAACGCGAGAGACACGAACGCTCGGGGCAGAAGGCGAGGTGCTTCCGTGAGGTGAGCGAGGAGGTTGGCATATGACATCGTGATCCCCTGGCGGCGCGCCGTCAGCATAGCAGACGCGGTTCAGACGACTCGGACGCTGTCGCCGACGCGGAGTGTGCCTGCGCGACCTACGGTCATGTAGTTGCCGAAGATGATGCCGCTGCCGAAGGCTTCTTCTTTGGGCTTCCGGCGATACTGGCCGAGCACTTTGAGCAGATCACTCTTGGGCCGCTCGCCCGTCACTTGATCCGTCGCGATGATGATGCATCGCTCGGCGGGCGTGACCTGGAGGAGTTCCACCGCCTCGGTCGACACGGATTCGAGATGATCTTCTGCATATGCTTCGAGCCCCTCGACGATGACATTCAGTCGAAATCGATCCATCCCCACCGGCGAGTCGAGCCGTGTGTTCAAATCGTCGAGGGAGGATTGGCTGCCCAGGGAGACCGAGGTCGCTGCGTAGAATCGGTCCTTCTCGGTTTCGTGTACGCGCGCCATTTGAGGGATGGGGAAGTTGATCTTCCACGCTTCGGTGGGGGTCACGAGTCGGACCGGACGTCCGATGATTTCGGAGAGCCAACTCGCGACTTCATCGCCTTGATCGAGGGTGTCGAATTGGTCGAGAATCCAACCGGCGGCGCGGTGGTCGCCTGCATCTCGAATCGAGTGATCGAAGGTGCCGCGTTCCGCGTGACGAAGGCGCAGGATGCCCTCGTCCCGTCGGAGTTCCGCCGCGATCGACGCGATGATGGGCGTCTCTTTCTGGTCGATGAGCTTCCCGTCCTCCCAGAGCACGAACTCGCGGTCGCCGACGATGCCGCGTTCCTCGATCTCGAGGGTGTCGGTCGCGACGCCCTGACAGCCCTTGATCGGGTAGGTCCAGAGTTCCTTGATGCGGATCGTGTCGGTCGTCATCTACATACCTCTCGCAATCGTTCGATCGATTGTTTGGTCAGTCCTTCGAGCTGGGTGCCGAAGGATCGAGGACCGGATTCCGGCCTTCAAGGATCGGTGCTAGGCGCGACCGAACACGATCGCGACCGTTCTCATGAGTCAGGATCCAGAATTGCGAATCACGGATGGCTTGGGCGACCTGGTCGGCGACGGTCTCGGGCGGAACCGCGATGGCCTTCAGGGCCTCCGTCGCGCCCCCGCTCCAACCGCCCGCCATCGGGCGCTCTGGGGGAGCAACATCTGGGCGAAGTGCGTCCGGACGATTGCGGGCCGAGGTGAGGATCCCCGTCTCGACAAAGCCCGGGCAAAGCACGGACACGTCAATCTGCGAATCAGCGAGCTCGTGATAGAGCGTCTCCGCGAGGGCAACGGCGCCGTGCTTCGCCATCTGGTACGCCGCGTTTCCGGGAACGACGGTGACGCCAGACATCGAAGCGGTGATGACGACATGGCCGGCCTCGCCGGCGTCGAGCATGCGCGGGAGAAAGCTCTTCACGCAATGAAGGGGGCCCCAGAGATTCACGCCGAATACCCATTCGAAGTCTTCGCGGGGGCGTTCCCAAACGGGCCCGAGGCTCTGCATCACACCGGCATTCGCGCAGACGACATGAACGGCCCCGAATCGACGATAGGCGGCCTCCGCCAGGTCCTCGACGTCGTCGGCCGAGGAGACGTCCGTGGGGACCCCGAGAACGTCTGCTCCATTGGCCGCGAGCGCTGAGACCGACTGCTTAAGCGCGTCCGGTTGGACGTCGGAGAGTACGATTCGAGCGCCGTCGCTCGCAAAACGATCGGCCATCGCCCGTCCGATGCCGCTCGCGCCACCCGTGATTACCACCACCCGATCATGAAGGTCTTGCATGATCGAAGAGTATACTGTCGGGAGCATCATTCGTCGGCGATTTGAATCCTGCGCCGAAACAGGGGGCTGACTTGAACGAACGTGAACTCGCCGAAGAGCTCGAGGAGCGCTTTCAGGTGCTCGAGAACAAGGCTGTCCATACGTCCTATACCGTCGACGAGCTGAATTCCGTCGTGATCAAGCAGCAGGACCAGATCGACGCGCTCATCGCCGAGGTCAAACGTCTCAGGACGCTCATGCATGAAGGCGGCGACCGGACGATCGATGCGTCCGAAGAGCCGCCACCGCCTCATTACTGAGATTCGCGAGGCTCGGAGGGATGGGGCTAACCCTTGGCACGCCCTCGAGCGAGGTCACGGATCGGCCCTGCCTGCGCTTCCCAGACCGTATCGATGCGTTCGCCGGAAGACAGGCCGGTGGGCGGATATTCGTCGACGTCGGGGCGGAAATAGCTTCCGAAGATCACATCGAAGAGTGGCAGCCAGATCGCGTAGTTCTTGTCTTGATGCTGGGGCAGGCGCGAGTGGTGGATCCAGTGGTACTGGGGTGTCGAGAAAAAGGGCACCAGGCGATTCAGTCGATCAACGCGCACATTCGCATGGATGTAGATGTCCCAGATCGGCGGCAGAAGGCCCGCGGCGAGGGCTGCGATCGGAATCTGTTCTGCGCCCGAGAGGTCGATCAGCAGTCCAACTGTTAGGCCACGGACGAGGGCCTGTCCCGCGAGTTCGAAGAAATGGGATCGATAGATCGTCGTCGAGTTCATCGACTCGTCGCTGTGGTGGAGTTTGTGGAACTCCCAGAGGAAGGGAATTTCGTGCTGCGCGCGATGCCACCAGTAGTACCAGAGGTCGCCCAGGAAAGAGCCGGTCAGGAAGAAGGCGAGTCCGCGGAGCGCTGTGTCGACGAGGGCTGAGCCGGTCTCGATCGAGAATTCCGGATAGGGGAGGAGGGGAAGGTCGAAGTCGCGGGCGATGAGGACAGTCGTCGTTGTGACGATCGCGTAAACCAGAGGCGTTAGGCAGAAGTTGCTGGCGACGATGGCCCAGTTGAAGTGGTAGCGTTCGCCGGGCGTCTGAGGGACGACCGGCGAACGCTTTTCGAGCAGCAGGAAGAGCGGCCACGTCACGAGGAGCAGCCCGTACGCATACATCAGCAGGGTCACGGCGTTTGGAAGCTGGATCACAAATTCTTCGAGTATGGTTTCCATCGCAACGCTCCGGGATCAGGTAAGAGAGAATCGACCTTTTAGGGGGCCAGCGAATCCGCGAGCCGAATCGAGGAGGCGATTCACCGATCTCCGCTTAGTGTGAGGGCCGCGAGCCCGTCTTGCCAGGGCCGAATGGGGGGCTCGAACCAGGCCGCCTGAGACGACCTGATTGTGTTTGCGTGTTAGCTTCGAGCCTCTCGGAAATTCTCTCCAAGCGCTGAAACCAAAACCATGAGGGGCTCCACATGCAGGGCATGATCATCGACTGGATCTCGCATAACGCCATCAACCAACCGGAGAAGACCGCGACAATCGAACTTCCCAGCGGTCGTCGGCAGACCTATCGAGAAATGGATGATCGAGTTGGACGAATCGCAACCTGGCTTTCCGAGCTCGGCGTCGGACCCGGCGATCGGGTGGGCGTGCTCGCGCTCAACTCCGTTGATGCGATCGATATCATTTTCGCGACCTGGCGTCTGGGCGCCGTTCATCTGGCACTGAACTTCCGGCTGACTCCGCCCGAGCTCGACTACATCATCGGGAACGCTGAACCGGACGTCGTGATTTACGACCGCGAGCTTCAGTCGACACTCGACGGCCTTACTGTTGAGATCCTCCACGCCATTGAGACCGAGGGGCAGGGCGCCGACTCCGACTTCGAGCGGCGCACGGCGGCGGCGGAACCGCGACGGGATCGCGTCGAACTGGAGCCCGAGGACCAGTGCATGCTCATGTACTCGTCGGGGACGACAGGGCAGCCCAAGGGCGTGATCATCACCCACGGAATGATGTTATGGGCGAACATCAACATGGCCGGGCCCTTCGAGGGCTCGCAGGACATGGTGAGCTTCACGGTCATGCCGCTCTTTCATATCGGAGCGATTCAGGTCTTCTCGTTCCCCGCGATCTACTTCGGTGGCACGGCCATCGTCATGCGAACCTTCGATCCGGGCGCGGCCCTCGATGTGTTCAGTGATCGAGAGCTTGGCGTGACCCACTTTCTCGGCGTCCCCGCGATCTACAACGCGTTACGTGATCACCCGAAAAATGCGGAGGCCGATTTCTCTGGGATGCGAATCGCGCTCGCCGGAGCAGAAGCCGTCCCCGAGAGCCTCGTGCATTGGTGGGTGAAGCGCGGGCTCGTGATCCAGGAGGGCTACGGAATGACGGAGAATGTCGCTTGTTGTTGCGGGCTGGCGAAGTCCGATGTCGCGGAACACGTCGGCTCGGCAGGGAAGGCGCTTCGCCATGTCGAGATCAAGATTCTTCGCGAGGACGGAAGCGAAGCCGAGCCCGGTGAGACGGGCGAGATTGTCTGTCGCGGGCCGGCTGTGACGCCCGGCTATTGGCGGCGGCCGGAGGCGACGGCGGAAGCGATCATCGACGGGTGGCTACATACGGGCGATCTCGGGTCGCGCGATGCCGAAGGCTTCATGTACATCGAAGACCGCTTAAAGGATATGTACATCTCCGGCGGCGAGAACGTCTATCCGGCGGAGATCGAGAACGTGCTCTACGAACTCGAAGAGATTCGAGAGGTTGCCGTCATCGGCCTTCCCGACGAGAGATTCGGTGAATCCGGATGCGCGGTCGTCGCCTTGCAGGAAGGCAAGGACCTTTCTGCCCAAGCGATCCTCGATTACTGCGGCCCGCGTCTGGCGAGATTCAAACAACCGAAGCACGTCACCTTCGTTTCGGAGTTGCCGCGCAATGCCACGGGGAAGGTGCTCAAGTTCGAACTGCGCGATTCGATTTCCTTCGACGACTGATCGAAGCGTTAGTCAGGGCGCCGCCTTCGAGGAAGGCTCTGCGATGAAGTCCTTCCAGACGCCGAAGGGCTCCCAGATGCGCTCCATGTCGCGGCGGATTCGGTCGTCGTCTTCGTTCAGAACGTCGCGTCGGTAGCGATAGATGAAGGCCGACACGCGCATGTTGGCGGCGCAATGCACGAGGACGTTCTCGTCCCCGACGGATTGCATCGCCTGACAGAAGGCTTCGAAGTCGGCATCGGTCGGCGCCTGAAAGTCGACGGGGATATGCGTGTACTCCATGTCGAGGGCGGCCAGGGTTCCCGCCTCGTCGGAGAGGGCATTCTCCGCGTGGTGCGGCGCGAGATTGATCACGCGCCGGACGTCGGCGGCACGAACGAGGGCGAGTTGCGCTTCGGTCGGTTGGCCGCTCGTGAGCAAGCCCTCACGGATCTCGACGAAGTTGAAGATGCCCTCGACGGAATCCCGCGAGAGGTCGAGGGGGGTGTGGCGCGTGATCAACGTGGCGAGAAAACCAACGGAACTCTTGATCGTGGCGGCGAGGGACATACTCAGCTCCAGGGTTCCGACTTGTAGAGGACGCGTCCATCTGCTTCGACGAGCCAGGAAACGATGGGGTTCAAATGATAGGGGAGGGCGCCCGGTCCCCGTGCTTCGATCAGAGCGCCGCGGGTCGGCTGCACGTAGCCCGTCTCATCCGTCGCGCGACTGCAGAGCTCGGCCCCGCCGCCCTTCCAGTTCCAGGGTAGGCCGAACCGTGTGTGCGCCGTGGGCAAGCTCGGCCCGACGAGACGCGCATCCTGCCAGTTCGTTCCTCCATCGGTGCTGACTTCAACACGAACGATGCGTCCGCGGCCACTCCAGGCCAGACCGCGTATCTCATGCCATCCGCGCTCAAGCTGGACTGGATACGTGGGCGTCGTGATGACCGAACGCGCATCCATCGTGAAGCTGAACCTTCGCGCTCGTCCGCCGCGAAGCGGCTCCGTGTACTTCGCCGTTTCCTCGCGGGTCATGAAGGGGCGATCGGCGACATCGATCCGCCGGAGCCATTTCACGTGGGTATTCCCTTCAAAGCCCGGGAGTATGAGGCGAATGGGGTAACCCTGGGCGGGGCGAAGCGGTTCGCCGTTCTGCGCGTACGCCACGAAGGCATCATCGAGCGCTTTCTCGATCGGAATCGATCGCGAGAGCACAGCCGCATCTGAGCCCTCAGCGAGCAGCCAGCGCGCCTTCGTTGAGACGCCCGCTTCTCGAAGGAGCGTGGAAAGCGCGACGCCCGTCCATTCGCTTTGGCTCGTTAGGCCACATAGATCCTGGGGCGTCGTCTTCGGACCCGCGTTGATCCGAAGGTTTCCGGAGCATTCGATGAAGCAGGTTCGCGTGACAGCGGGAAAGCGAAGCAGGTCCGGGATCTCGAAGCGAAGGGGACGCTCGACGAGACCATGAATCAACAGCGCATGATTCTGCGGATCGATCATGGGGATCCCGCCGTGATGTCGTTCAAAATGAAGATCGGCGGGGGTGATCGTGCCATGGAGATCTTGAAGGGGAGTTCCCGAGATCACACCGAATGCGGCTTTTCGTTCGGGGCGTGCGAATTGCGAACGCACGCCAAGCGCGCTCGTTCCGGCGCCCGGAACCCGTGTGGGATCCGCTGGGATCGAAGCATCGACGACTGGATCTGAACTCGCCTGGGCTGTGACGGCGAGGCCGGCTCCCGCCGCCCCGAGGATCGCGGAGAGCATTCCACGCCGCGTAAGCGTCGCGTTTCCGCACTCGTCCCGGTCCCCACTCTTGCCCTCGGTTGAGTTATTTCGAGTCACTTGATCTCCTCCCCTCCGCGGCGATCGTCGTCAATGAACCGATCACGAGCGGGCATCTCGATCCCGGGCAAGGATGCGGCGTCCAGCGTCGCGTTTTCCGGAATCAATTCGTTGAGGAAGAGGACGTAGGCCGTCACGGCGTAGACCTCGTCATCGCTCAGAGACCCAGGGCGATCGAGCGGCATCGCGCGCCGCGTGTAGTCGAAGAGCGTCGTCGCATAAGGCCAATAGTTCCCCACCGTCTTCTTGATCGTCGGATCCTCCGCGAAGGGGAACGCGTCTCCCGCAAGCCGGCCGGCGATCCGATCGAAGGGGCCCTCCGTTCCACTCTCCCCGTGACATCGAGCGCATTGCGCCGCATAGATCGCCGCGCCCGTCACAACGGCTCCCTCGCCCGGCGGCAGCCCGGTCCCATCGGGCATGACGTCGATGTCCCAGGCCTCGATCTCCTGGGGTGTGGCCGATCGTCCCAAACCAAAGCGCTCGATCGCGGGCGGGGGCGTCGTCTTCGGGTTGGACGAAACGTTTGGGAGCATCGCGCAGCCGGTGGACGCGACGATCGCGAGCACGAGACATTGCCGGAGGAAGGCTTCGGGGAGAGCAAGGGGGCGATGAGATCGAGGGCGCTGCATTCGGGAAGGATAGGGGGGAACCGGCCCGGGCACCGGGCTCTCGATCGTGCCGTCAGGCGGGCCCGGGGCTGACTCCGGGGACCGGGTGAAGGGGCGTCGGCGCTGCTAAACATCCCACTCGCCGTAATCGACTCGACAGGAGAGCCTCCGCATGACTGCCTTGCCCAGCACCCCCGAAATGAACGATCTCAGGATGTCCGAAGCCGCACGTCCTCTCTTTGATCGCGTGAAAGAATTCGTCGAGAAGGAAGTCGCGCCGGTCGCGCCCGAGTTCGAACGACTTGGCGAGGGACGCGCGGAACGATTCTCCTTCGCAGACGGCCAGCTTGAACTGCTCGATGGACTCAAGCAGAAGGCGCGCGACGCGGGGCTCTGGAACTTCTTCCTTCCCGACGCTGAGACAGGTGAGGGGCTCTCGAACCTCGACTACGCCTACATCGCCGCGGAGCTCGGACGCCAGCCCCTCGCTTCCGAGAGCATGAACTGCTCGGCCCCGGATACGGGGAACATGGAAGTGCTTGAACGCGTCGGCACGCCAGCCCAGAAAGAGAAGTGGTTGACGCCGCTCCTGAATGGCGAGATTCGATCCGCGTATGTGATGACGGAGCCCGATACGCCGTCTTCCGACGCCAAGAACCTCCAATGCCGTGCGATTCTTGAGAACGGCGAGTGGGTCATCTCGGGCGAGAAGTATTATGCGTCCGGCGCCGGCGACCCGCGCTGCAAGATCATGATCGTGATGGTGCGAACGAACGACGATGGCCCGCCGCATCAGCAGCAATCGCAGATTCTGGTGCCGATGGATACGCCCGGCGTCGAGATCGTGGGTCCGATGCACGTCTTCGGTGAAGACGACGCGCCCCACGGTCATATGCATCTTCGCTTCAACGACGTTCGTGTTCCCGAGGACAACATGCTGCTCGGCGAGGGCCGTGGCTTCGAGATTTCGCAGTTGCGCCTCGGCCCGGGCCGGATCCATCACTGCATGCGCTCGATTGGCGTCGCAGAACGCGCGCTCGAGCTGATGACGAAGCGCGGCATCACCCGTGAAGCCTTCGGCAAGCCCCTGGCGAATCTCGGGAAGAACACCGAGATGATCGGCAAGGCGCGCATCGAGATCGAATCGCTCCGCATGATGGTGCTCAAGGGCGCGAAGGCGATGGACGTGTTGGGTAATGCGCAAGCGCGCGTCTGGGTCAGCGCAGTCAAGGCGCACGTCCCGATTCGAGTCTGTCAGATCATCGATGACGCAATCCAGATTCACGGTGCAACGGGTGTTTCTGATTGGACGCCGCTCGCCCGGCTCTACGCGAACCAGCGCACGCTTCGTCTTGCGGATGGTCCGGACGAGGTGCATTGGCACGTCGTCGGGCGAAACGAGATCGCCTACTGGAGCGAGAACGACGCGCGGAGCTACGACCCGAAAGCCGCCTACTATGACGAGTTGAAAAGCTAGTCGGTCGTCGCGCAACGAAACGAAGGCCGCGGACTCTCCTGGAGTCGGCGGCCTTCTTCGTTTCGGGACTCCTGATCGTCGCCTACGAGGAGGATCAGGCCGGAGCGAAGGCCCGGACGACGAGGTAGACCCAGAGCGGGATCAGACTCGCCCAGTAGGCGGTCATCCAGGTGAGCCCGATGACGCCACCCCACGCCGCCGCATCCGTCGATCGATTTCGTTCGACGAGCGCGGCAGACACGGCCTCGCCGATCGTGCGACGCTTGGCAGACAGGACGTCGGCTTCCTTCGCTTCCTTGCGAAGCGCGTTCAGGTGGATCATCTGCCACGGCAAATAGACCGCGCCGAACCCAAGGCTCAAGCGCAGCAGGAGCAGGCGCGGGTCTTCATCGGTCAGGTCGAGGCTCGCGTAGAGATAGGCACTTGCGAGGGTGTTGGCGAGAAAGATGACCGCCCAGCCGAGTTCTTCGTAAACGTAGAGCGCGAGCCGCCCGGTCAGGATCGCACTCCATACGAAGCACTGGGACAAGATGACCTGAAGCACCATGAGTGTTGCGAGGCCATCGATCCAGCCTACGTCCTCGAGATTGAGCAAGCGCAGGACATAGGCGAATTGATAGATGTAGGCGACTTCCGAAAACGTCGCGATGACCCGCGTGACGAGTGCGGACGACAGCACGGAGTCATGAAAGACGGTGTTGTTCTCGTAGCGGTTCGGGAAGAGGCATCGATAGCCCGAGACGAGAAAGAGGATCTGTGCCGGCACGAGGAGGTGCGGGTCCGTCGCGGTTTGCCCGGGCGTGCGTGAGGCCGCGAGGAACCAGAGATTCACGAGGGCGCCGAGCTTCAGGCACCAAAGGATGGCGGTGTAGTCGTTAGGCATTAGGCGGCGGTGATTGCGGCTTGCCCGAAGCAACGCCTTGAACGGACTCGATCGCTGCGGCGACCTTCTCCTCGTTCATCCATTCGGCCTGCCAGGAGTTGTTCTCTCGAGACATGATGCCCTCGCACGCCGTGACGAGTTCGACGAGCGCTGCGGCGCGTAAGTCTGGAGACATCTTCTCTCGCTGTGCGCGTGCATCGTGCCAGGCTGCAGACTGGAGGGCGAGTTGCGCGGCGGTCTGCTGGTAGAGCTCGATCGTCGGCGCGAGTCGTTGAGTTTGGATCCAGGCGGCGACCGCGGCCGCGGCCATGGTCGCAATCGGGACGAGCACGAGTAGCCCGGGGAAGTGGGTGCCGAGAATGCCGAAGACAAGACTGGAGAGGCCTACGAAAAAGGACAGGCGGCTAATCGTTCGAAGCCTTTTGCGATGCCCTGCGGCGGTCTGCTCGTAGTAGGCGGCTTGTTCGAGTGCGCGCTGCCGGAGGTAGTCCTCCGCTGATTTGGGGCGCGGGGCTCCGTCGGGTGAGCTGGTCGGAGTTGCTTCAGCGATTCGATCGGGATCAAGGGGCGGGATCGGTGCGCGATCGAGGGTCATATTTGCAGCGAAGTCTGAAGCGGTGCGACGCAGAACGGCTCCCGCGTCTTCGCCGTCATAGGGCGCGACAGACATGGCGCATCGCCAGCATTCCCGTTTGAGCGCTTCGCTCAGGATCCGCGCGCGCGTCCATTGGTTTTCGCGATCGGCGGTGACGAGGGTGCGGCCGAGGTAGCCGGCCACGGCCAGCACGAGCGTGGCGAGCAGGCCGACGATTGCGGGACCGTCTTCGCAGAAGGCCTTCGCGTGCGGAGTGATCGTCGCGAGGGCCGAGCCGATCAGGCCCGCCAAGAGAGCCCAGTATCGAGCGAAGTCCTGGCTCTTCTTGCCGGAGCGAGAGACAGACGCCCACGCTTGTCTTTGGCGCCAGACCTCGTCGATGGTCGCGTAGGGCGGATTCATCGACTCGATTCCTCCTGGGAAGCTTCGAGCAGGTCGCGGCTTTTCAGATGAACGACCTGTGCCCCTGCGCTTCTTGCGCGCTCGACCATGTCCTGAGTGCCACCGGGACCGTCCCCCGCTTTGCCATCCCAGAGCGCGATGAGCGTTGCGCTTTCGGGGACGTCCGCGAGAGCCGCCTCGAGCATCCATTGGTTCGTTCGCGAATAGACATCGAGATCGGAAGTAGTGTCTTCGGCCAAGACATGCGTCGGCCTCGCTTCGATCAGTGCGTGGAAACGCTCGACCCATTGCGGACCGCCGTCGGCGACCGAGTCCGCAAGGAAATCCGGAACATCCTTCGCGAGATAAATCTCGGTCTCGATGCCGCGTCCTTGGCACGTCTCGAGGAAGAGAATGTCGCCGCCGTTCGCACAGCTGCTGATTCCGAGCAGTGGGCGATCCCCAGCCCGCGCAATCGCATCATCGACCGCGGCTTCGATCAAGCGCAAGGCCGCGGCCTCGTGCTGGGCGGGGAAGCGAGGCTCAGCTCGGCCGGGCGCATCGATGCGATGACCCGTGAACAGGACGATGCGATTCGCGGATTCCATCTTCGTGACGACGCCTCGTGGTCGCGTTGAACTACTCGATCGTGTGCTTGTGGAGGAAGGGAGCGAAGTCCAAGACGTTGACGTCCTGGGCAATCCGTTTTCCGACCCGTGAAAGCTCGTCGATGAATTCGACGGACCCGAGGTTCTTGACCTTAGCGGCTTCGATGTCGGAAAGGCCCAGCGCGTCGAGTGAGTCTTGTTCGAGATGCGCGTTGTATCGGGCGTACAGGAAGTGACGGCCGAGATCCTGGCTAAGTGGGATCTTGTTTCCGTCGGCGTCGCGCGGAATCATGTCGCCGACTTCGCGGTCGAGTGGGTCGCCGTGGACGCATCGCCCGACCTGCCGACAATTCGTGTCCTGGTCAACGACCATGCCCTGGATGAGTGCGCCGGGAATCTTGCGATTGAGCAGCGCGCGTCCGAAGCCCGTTGCCTTTCGTAGGATGTTGTCGTCGCCCTTCGAGGAGGTCCCGGTTCCGACGGAGATGACGAGCATCTTGTCTTCGCCGCTCTCCCATCCGAGGTTGTAACGGGCCTCGGTCGCCATGCGATAGAGCAGCCACGCAGGGTTGTTGTAAGGCGTCACGCCACCATCGACGAAGATGAAGCTCTTGCTCGTGTCATTCGGATCCCAGTTGATGCGTTCCGGGCGAAACGCGAGCGGGGCTGCGGTGCTCGCGCGAACGATCTGCCAGAGGGGGATCTTCAGGTTCGAGTCGGGGCGCGTGGGATCGTTGTACTTCGCCGCGGGGTTGCTGCTAATTGGCCAGGGCGAGTCCGTCGTCTGATTTCGTGTGACGGCCAGAAAGAGGCATTTCAGATGGCCCGGTTCAAGCGTCGTCTTCTCACCGAAGACGTCCTTGAGTGCGTTCGCGAGCGGGGTTGCGTCGTAGGCGGACTGTTGAGAGAGAGCCGCTTTGAGCTTCATGTACCAGCGGTTGTCGAACATCTTCGGCCCGACGTTCTGGTAGAAGCCCATGATTTCTTCGACAGACATGCCGAGCGCGACGCAAGCCGCCACCACGGCACCGGTACTAGTTCCGCCTACATAGTCAAAGAAGCCGGAGAGCCTGAAATGCTCAAGCGGGATATTCTGCTCTTTGGCGAGCTGGCGTTCCATCTCAGCGAGGATCTCGAGAGCGAGGACCCCGCGGATTCCACCGCCGTCGATCGTGAGGAGTTTGCGCTGCTGAGTCATAACGAGCCTCTCATACACTTGAATTCCCGTCGCGCGGAGATTCCGGGCAGAACCGATCATTCACGTTCTAGCAGATCTCGGCCCCGAACTGGGGTGCGATTCGTGGGCGCACCCGAGTCCTGAATTCCAGTGTGGGTGGAAGCCATCCGAAGCGACACGCCTAAGTGTGTTTGGCCCCGCATGGATGGCGGCCTAACTGCCTCTTGAGCGACGTACCGTAACGGTGGCTCTCTGGGCGCGAAATCGCCCATATGGATGAGCCCGCTAGGAATCGACGAGGATCCCGTCGCGCTTCAGTTCGCCGATCTTGTGGATGGCGGCAAGTTCGTCGTTGAGGAAGTCCGGGCCGTCTGCGGTGGGGATGAACCAACCCGTCGGGCACATCGTGAGGATCTCAACGAAGGAGAAGCCCTGCCCCTTCATCTGCGATTCGAACGCTCGGTCGAGGAGGCGCCGGGTCTTGTGCACGTTCTTTGCGTCGTGGACAGAACCGCGGGCGACGTAGGCGGCGCCCTGAAGTCGACTAATGAGATCCGCGATCAGGATCGGATAGCCGTGGGTTTCGGCGTCGCGGCCGTCGAGGGAATTCTTTGTTCGCTGGCCGAGAACGGTCGTCGAGGTCATCTGTCCCCCGGTTTCGCCAAACACGCCGTTATTCAAGAGCACGCAGGTCACGCTCTCGCCCCGCGCTGCCGTATGGATCACCTCCTGGAGGCCTTCGTTGACCATGTCGCCATCACCCTGAAGCGTGAAGACGAGGTTCCCCGGTCGCATGCGCTTGGCGCCCGTCGCAACGGAGGGCGCTCGGCCGTGAAGTGCCTGGATCAGGTCGACGTCCATCAAGCTCGTGAAGGCCGTATAGCAGCCGATGCCCACGACTCCGATTGCGTTGGTCGTGTGGCCGAGGTCTTCGATGGACTCGAGCATCTGTCGGATCGCGACGGGTTCGCCACAGCCCGGACACAGGTCGTGCTCTGGAATGATCGCGAGGTTCGGTTCGAAACTGCCGACGACCTTGCAAGCGCCGGTTGGGGGCTTGTCCGTCGGGATCACGCGTAGCTTGTCGTTTACGTCACTCATTCGATGACTCCTGCATCGACGTCCTTCCCCTCGAAGGCGTCTTTGGCACGTGCTGCAATCAGGTCGCTGTCGAGGATGGGACCGACACCGAATCCGGAGGGGTCCGTCGACATGCCCCCGATTCCCGTGATGGGCACGGATCCCAGAAGCGAGAGTTGAACGTCGTCGATCATCTGGCCTGCATTCTGTTCGAGGACCGCGACGTGCTTCTTTCCCTTCGCCGCTTCGATTAAAGCGTCCTTCGGGAAGGGCCAGAGCGTGACTGGTCGAAAGATTCCGACCTTGTAGCCCTGTTCGCGCAGGTTCTTGACCGCCGTATGGGCGAAACGTCCGAGGGTTCCGAAGGTGACAATCAGGTAGTCCGCATCGTCCGCGCCTTCGACTTCGAATCGCGGCTCTTCGACCGCAATCTTCTTTTCCTTTTCGAGCAGGGCTCGCCAGAAGCGGGCGGGCTCGATTCCCTTTGTTCCCTTATCCATCCCGATCGGGTTGATGTTCTTCGACTTCCCGGTTCCACCGAGCCGACCATCGACCGCCCAATCCTTGTCGGGGAGCGTTCCGAAGTCGACCGCGGAAACGTCGACCGCTTCTGCGGTATGCCCGAGTAGGTAGTCACCATAGATGACGACGGGGTGGCGCCATTTGTCGGCGAGGTGAAAGGCGAGTTGGGTGATCTCGACCGCTTCGTTGACGGTCGCCGGGGCGAGGACGATGTGACGATAGTCGCCATGCCCCCCGCCACGGGTTGCCTGGAAGTAGTCTCCCTGGCCACGCGCGATATTGAAGATCACGATCGGGATTTCGGCGCGCGTGATCTCCGACATCGATTCCTGCATGAGAGACAGGCCCTGGCCCGTCGATCCCGTCGCCGCGCGATAACCCGTCGCCGCCGCACCCCAGGCGTGTCCGATCGCCTCGAGCTCGCTCTCGGAGTTGATGCAGGTGCCTCCTTCTTCCGGCAGCCGACGCGCCATGTGTTCGAGGAGTTCCGTGAAGGGCGTCATCGGATAACCGGAGAAGAATCGGCAACCGGCGGCCACGCACGCTTCGGCGATCGCTTCGGAGCCTTCCATGAGTTTGCGCGTCATTGGCCTGCTCCCGTCTGTCCTTCCGACGATTTCGTCGCCGGCTCAAATTTGTAGACCTCGAAGCAGAAGTCCGGGCAGACCATTAAGCACGCATTACAGCCGGTGCAGCCTTCGAGGAGTTCTGGAACGAGATATCCCGATTGATTTCGATTCGGCGACATGCGCAGAACGCGGGGTGGGCATGCGGGAATACAAAGCTCGCATCCCTTACATCGCTCCGCGTTCAGCACGATCGTGCCGCGTGGTCCGTTCTCGTTTCGACTCATGCGGCCTCCGAGGTCCATGCGGGGACGCCTAACGCCGGGAGTGCATCTCGCCCTGCGGCAAGCGCTCGCAAGTTCGATTCGAGAGTTTCCTTTCGGTAGCTCGGAAGCGCCTCGTCGAGGGCCGCGGCGAGTGCGTCCGGAGAGACGACGCCGGTCAGTGCCGCGTAAGCACCGAGCAGGACGAGCGACGTGCCCTTGGGAACATCGTTCTCCCGCGCGATCGTGGTCGCCGGAACGGGAAGGATTTTCGTCCCCACGAGCCCGAGATCGCCTTCGAGCAGATCCTCGTCGACGACGACAAAGCCGTCCGGCTGCATCTTATCGCGGAAGGGCTCAAAGAATCGCGGGTGGCAGATGATTGCGCTCCAGGCGCGGCAAACCATCGGAGGCGACACAATCGGTTCGTCCGCCAGGACGATCGTCGCGTCGGTATTCCCGCCGCGCATCGTTCCGCCGTATGTGCCGAGCCACATGACTTCTCGCCCCTCGGCCGTCGCGGCGAGAGCAAGCACCTTGGCCGCGAGCTGTACGCCCTGGCCGCCGATGCCTGTCAATAGGACTTCTCTTTCCATGGCCTAACGGCCTCCTTCTTCTGATTCGACGACGGGTCGTGCGAGCCCGCCTAATACGAAGGTTTCAAGTCGCTCAACTTCCGCATCGTCCGGGATGCGTGATTCGACCAGACGAGCCTGGACCCACCCCATCACCAGGTGATAGGCGGTTTCCGCGTCGGCCGCGGGATCCACTGACTCGAAGGGGGCGGAGCTCTTGGCGCGCTCGAGGACCTGCTCAAGCGGCGTGGTCACCGTCGACTGCGCTTCGAAGACCTCGGCGGGAAACTCCTCCGCCAGGCGTCCGCGGGCGAGGGCGAAGGGGCGGGAAGCGCGGGCGCCATTCGGATCCTGCGCTTGAAGCGCCATACCGCGGACCCATTCGCGAATCGCGCTGACCGGATCGGGACTCGTCGACATGCGCCGCTCGAGATAGTCGGCGAGGCCGCGAATGCCTTCGTCGAGCACGGCGACCAAGAGTTCGTGCTTGCTGCGGAAATGGCGATAGAAGGCCTGATTCGAAAGGCCGGCCTCGGCGAGGATGTCGCTCACCTTCGGTTCGAGGTTGCCCGTTCGCTCGATCAGCGTGAAGGCAGCCCCGACCAATCGCTCGATCTCGTCTTGCGCAACGGCACGACGGCGCTCGATCGCGCGTTCGACGACGCGCTCGACACGACCTGTGGATGACGATTCGGGGGCTGAAACAGGATTCACCATAACCGGTCTATTGTTCTCCGATTCGAGAATGGTATTCTCGAATCGGTCGGAGGGCAAGGGCGAAACGCAGGAAGCGAAGCGCGGGGGAGACGTTGCATGCTCTCGTGACGCGCGATTCGTGCGCGAGGAGCGACGCATTTGGACGGACGTGAGTTGTTGGTGGGGGAGATTTTGCGGCGGGCCGCCGAGTCGGTGCCCGATGCGCCTGCGGCCGCCATGGACGATGTGGAGCTCAGCTATGCCGAGCTCGATCGTGCGGCCAGTCGGATGGCGCTCGCGATGCGCGACGCGCTCGGGATCCGCAAGGGCGACCGAATCGTGCTTTGGGCCGATACAGCGCTCGATGTGGTTCCGCTCTTTGTTGCGGTCGCCAAGCTCGGTGCAGTCTTCGCTCCACTGAACGCGAGGCTCGGTGCGGAGGAAGCGGGCGAGGTCGGTGCGCTCGCACGAGGGACGCTGCTCATCGTTGATGAAGCGCGCCAGAGCGACGCTCGGGCCGTCGCGAGTTCGGCGGGAATCAAGCACTGCGCGCTGCTCTCGGGATCACCTCTTGCCGGCGGTGAGATCGTTGGGCTCGACTATCGCGATTTGCCGGATCCGGAGGCACCGGTCACCGAACCTGCGCTTGTCGAAACCGATCCGCACGTGATCTTCTTCACGAGCGGAAGCACGGGCCGCCCGAAGGGCGTCGTTCTGTCACACCGCGCGAATTGGCTGCGCGGCTTCCAGGGCGTCTTCCTGTCCGAGCCCGAACGCACGGTCTGCATGTTCCCCCTTTTTCATATGGCCGCCTTTACCCTTGCGATCGCGGCGTGGCATACCCGCGGCGAGATCTGTTTTACGCAGCCCACGGCGAAGGCTCTTCTGGACGCGGTCGAGCGCCGGCGTGCGAATCGACTCTACGGGTTACCTTTGATCTTCAGTCGCATCCTCGATGAAGACACGAGCAAGTGGGATCTCTCAAGCCTCAAGAAGATCGATACCGGCACTTCAGCGACGCCCATCGAACTCGTTCGACGGATCAAGGATCGCTTTCCGGAGCCCGCGCTCGGGATCTACTACGGCTCCACCGAAGTGGGACTCGCGGCGTGTCTCGTTGACGGCGATGTCCTGCGAAAGCCCGGAAGCGTCGGGCCCGCCTCGATCAGCGCGGACCTGCGACTCGCCGAGGACGGCGAGATCTGCGTGCGCAGCCCCTTTCTGATGGAGGGCTATTTCGATGATCCCGAAGCGACTTCTGCGGCGATGCAGGACGGTTGGTTTGCGACGGGGGACCTCGGTGCCCTGGACGAGGATGGCTATCTCTCCGTCGTCGGCCGGAAGAAGGAGATCCTGCGAACCGGTGGTGAGAGCGTTTCTCCCTCCGAAGTAGAAGGCGTCCTTCGTGATGCACCGGGTGTCGAGGAGGTCGCGATCGTGGGGCTCCCCGATGCGGACTGGGGAGAGGTGTTATGCGCGGCGGTCGTTCCGAAGGAGGGGGCCGTGATTTCCCTCGCAGACCTGCGCGATCATTGCGAGGGGCGACTCGCCGGCTTCAAGAAGCCACGGCGCATTGCCCTGCTCGATTCACTCCCCCGCACAGCCGCGACGTCGCAAGTTCAGCGAAGCTTGCTCGTCGAGCAGATTCAAGACCAGGGGCTCGCGAAAGAGTGATCGATCGGGGCTCTTGCTAGTCCCTTGCTTCCCAGGATCGTGCCGCCAGGAACGCGGGCCATCGCTGTTCCGCCGCGCGCATCATGGCCGGGTAGACGATCGCATGCCGGAAGGGCCCGATGAGCTTCATGTAGAAGCGGCCCAGCGATCCCTTCGGTTTGACGTAGACCGCCATCTCCGGTGACCAGGTTCCGTCGTCGTTTGGTACGCGCCCGAGATGCATCAGCGCGTGGACTGTGGCGTTCGTGATCTCGGAAAGGGTCTCGCTCTCCGTCAGGTAGAGCGGTGAAAAGCCAGCTTCCCGATCCCCCGCGATCTCGATGACTGCTTCAGGGTCGACCGCTTCGTCCGGACCGAGTCGATTGCGAATGGTTTCCTTCGCGACGGGTTCGGCGACTCCGCGACGCTCTGTCTTCTTGTCGTCCCACCCAAAGAGGCGCCCGAGGGCGCCGCGCAGCTTGAAGAGCGCTGCGGCCGGGCCGCTTCCGGAGACGAGTTCCGCCTGGGTCTCCCTCATGAACCTGAGGAACGCGGAGAAGGGGACGTCGGGCGGTGCCACGACGGGGTAGCGCCAGACATCGAGAAGCTCGAAGTCCTGTGCGATCCCGTGGACGCGCCACACCTTCGCCAAATGAGATTCGTTGGGTCTTCGCATCGGAGTCTCCCAGCGGGCGCGTCCTGAGCCTACGCCGAGTTGTCCTCCCGCGCATCGCAACAATGTGCACCGCCCGTTGAGTCGTGTCATGGACGGTTTTCGACAAGGTTTGCGATCTGATGGCGAGGGAAGGGAAATGGCGTAGTCTCGCTCGCTCTAACCGACTTCGGTGCGAAGGAGACGGAAGTGTTTCGCTTGGACGACAGAGTGGCATTGGTAACGGGCGCGGCAGGCGGTGTGGGTCGGGAAGTTGCAGAAACCTTCGCTCGGCAGGGCGCGCGTGTCGTGCTGAACGATGTGAACGAAGAAGGCCTCGACGAAACGCGTCGACGAATCGAAGGCGATGGCGGCTACGCGAAATGCGCCGCCTTCGATGTGACGGATCATGCCGCTTGTCTTGAGACCGTCTCGGCGGCTGAATCAGAGGCCGGTCCCATCGATATCCTCGTGAATAATGCCGGCGGGACGAGCGGTCGATGGCCGACGCCCTTTATCGATACGCCTCAGGAAGACTGGGACGATCTCGTTGACATCAACCTGACGGGTACTCTCAACTGCACGAAGGCGGTCGCGGCGGGGATGAAAGAGCGCGGTTACGGGCGAATCGTGTCCGTTTCATCGGACGCGGGGCGTGTGGGGAACCGAGGCTCCTCGATCTACGGCGCAGCGAAGGCCGGCATGGAAGGGTTCATGCGGAGCTTATCGAAAGAGCTCGGTCGAAACGGTGTGACGGCAAATTCGGTCGTCCTCGGATTGATCGACACCGTGCCGAAGGAATTCCTCGAGCAGTCGGGTGCGGCGGACCTCTACGTGACGGGGCGCGTCGGCACGGCCGCGGACGTTGCCGCAGCGATTCTCTATCTGGTTTCCGAAGAGGCGGGCTGGGTCACGGGACATTCGCTGGTCGTGAATGGCGGCGGAACGAATCGTTAGGCGAGCGCCTGCGAGCACCTAAGGGGCTATTCGGCTTACGCTGCGGCCTGTAACGCAATGCGATGACACGCGTTGTTCAAGTAGCCCTTCGGATTCCAGCCGGGCACAAGCATGGGCTGTGTCTTGCCCCTCGCGTCCGTCGCACGCGCCCAGACCTCGTAGTAGCCCGTCATCGGAAGATGGACGGGACCTTCGAAGCGTTGCCAGGCCAGTCGATTCGCGGGCGGCTCGAGGTTTGCGCGGCTCCATGTCTGGCCGAAGTCGATCGAGAGATCGACCGACGTGACTTGATGATCCCCCGCCCACGCGAAGCCGCCGATTGCGATGGGTTGATCTGTCTTGACGATCGAGCCCGATGCGATGTTCGTGATCAACGATTTGACCGGCATCGATTCGATGATGCACATGTCTTCGTCGGCGATGGCCTCACCCGGGGCGATCGGCTTGCACGGCACGCGATAGGCCATGCCCTTCATCTTCGCGCCGTCGTGAACCCGATCGCGGACATCGATCCTGCGCAGCCATTTCCCGGAGGTGGAGCCCGGCCATCCTCCGCAAACCAGTCTCAAGGGCGCACCGTGCAACGCGGGGATGTCCTCCCCGTTCATCGCGAAAGCGATCAGGGTCTCGTCTTCAAGTGCCTTTGCGATCGGTACCCCCCGCGAGATCACGACCTTGCTCGGGTCGCCGCTCGGGTGATGGTCAGCGCCTTCGTACCCGATATAGACGGCGTCCTGCCGGATCCCACAGGCTTCGAGGACATCGCGGAGCCGAACACCTGTCCATTCCGGGCAGCCGATCGCTCCGGTCGTCCATTGGTTACCGCGAGCGCGTGGTCGAAATTCCGCGCGACCGTTTCCGCCGCACTCAAGCTGGAGCTGATAGGTATGGATCGAGAAGTCGCGCTTCAACTCGGGGATTGAGAATCGCCGCGCCTCTTCCGTCGATTCGCCACCGATTTCGAGGGTCCATTCATCGGCGCGTACGTCGTGAGGCAGGGGAGGGAGACCGTTATTGCGAACGAAAAGACGTTCCGCCGGCGTGACCCGATCATCGAGCAAATGGGCGGGCGTCTCGGCGTTCAGTGGGCGGTCATTTAGGACGACGAGCCCCGGGTCCTTGCCCTCGATCCGAAAGGGTTCGTTCGTCGCTGCGAGTGCCGCCGGAATCAGACCGCCGGGCATACGCGACGAATAAGGGATCGATCCGCCAATGATGGCGCCTAGCATCGACAGCCCCGTCCCCTTCAGGAACCCTCGACGGGTTGTCGGATCGGAGCGCCGCCCGAATACGCGCTCGTCCGCGGCGATCGGGTCTTCGTCGTAGAGTTCGAAAAGGCCACGTTCGATTCGACTCCGACTCATCGTATTCGTCCCTCTTGATTCGCCGCGGGCGGCATCAAGTCGGCTGAAATGCGCGGTCTTCGTTCCCCATCCGCCTCGGTCTCCGGTCCATACGCGGCCGCGAGGTAGTCGAGCATGCGCTCCTCCACGTTAGCCTCGAGCTTCCAAAGCCCCTGCTTCTTCTGCATCCACCGGATGATCTCGGCCCAACCGGGGCGCGTTGCCCGATTCTGCTGCACGAGTTTGCCGGAGTGGCAGCCTGTGCAATGCATGGTCACGAGGTCGCGACCGGGCGAATCGACGAAGCCGGATGTGTCGAATGCAGGTGGGCTCTGCTCCATTAGGGCAGGGGACGCGGGAGCGCCGGAATCGATGGCCCCACATCCGCTCAAGACGAAGAGGCCAAGCGACACGGCGTAGGCTCGCCAGACTTTCTCATGACGGCACGGCATGGGATGAAAGATACCGGTCCCTGGTCGGCCGTGAAAAGCTAGGGCTTCTCTATCGCCAGGTGCTCCTCGAGAAAGTCGCCCATCTCCTGAAGCATCTGGATCGTGTAGTCCTGTTTCTCGATCTGGTGACCCGCTCCCTTAAACTCCGTGTAGCGGACGCTCTTTCCTGCGTCGTCGAGAGCATCCTCCAGATCTCGGCTGTGCTTGACCTCGACCCTGCGATCCAAGTCACCGTGAAAGAGGAGGACGGGCACCTTGAATTCCGCGGCGCGGTCAAGTGGGGAGGCAGCGGCCATTTCGGCAGGATCCTCGGGGAGGACGTTCTTGAGAAATATTCGTCCGAAGAGGGAGGTGTCGAATGGGTGGCCGTCCAAGTATCCGAGATCGGTGACTCCCGCAACGCTCACGACGCAGCGATACCGGTTCGGCTTCTCGACGGCGGAGATCAAGGCTGCGTAGCCACCGAATTCCCATCCCACGACGCACATCCGATCCGCATCGACGATTCCCTTCTCGATGAGATGTGTGACGCCGGCGTCGATGTCCGAGACAGCGGTTCGCCATAGACGGAACACGCCTTCTCCGTGCCAATCCTTGCCGTAGCCCCAGGATCCGCGGTAGTTGGGTTGAAGGACCGCATAGCCCCGCGATGCGAAGTATTGAGGCAATCGATTGAAGCCCCAGACGTCTCGCGAATATGTACCGCCGTGAGGCAAGACAACGAGTGGAACCGGACCTTCTGCGTTAGGCGGGAGCGTCAAGTAGGCAGGAACCGTGGCGCCGTCCGCTGCCTTGTATTCGATCGGCTTCATTTCAGCCAATTCGATCTCGTCGAGCCAGCCGAACGCCTTCGTGATCTGTTGGAGCGCGTCAGTTTGGGTGTCGAAGCGATAGTAGGTATCCGGCTCGACGTCGCTCGAGGCCACGATCAAGTAGTAGCGGCGGTCCCAGCTCTCATCGATAAAGAAGATATTCTGATCTGGGAGATCGATTGAAAAGCGGTCTGCGAGGGCCTTGATCGTTTCGTCGAAATACTCGATATGCGGTCGTTCGGTTCGATAGACGACGCCGATCGCGCGTCGATGGGGTCCGATTGAGATCAGCGTGGTGAGATCGACCTCTTTGTTCGACAAGACGAGTTCGCGTTTCCGCTTTGCGTCGTCGTCTTCGACGAGCCATTCCCGAAACAGAGCGGCCCGACTCTCATGCCAATCCCAGACGAGAACCTCGTTGGAGCCGGGTGTGGTCCCGGCGATGTCGTAGATGTCGTCGACTTGAGAGGGCTCGACATGGTGGAATCGCCGCCAACGATCATCCCCGGCCAGCTTGTATTCGACGTCATACGAGGCTCGCGAGCCCTTGATTCGCTTGCGAAGCTCGCCGCGGCCATCAGAGCGGTAGCCCCCGACGCCATTCTTCGGACGCTCGATCGTCTTCAGCTTGTTCTTGTAGATTTCGAGCGTACTGACCCCCTCACCTCGGCCGCCGCCCTTGCCCCGCTTGTCTTCTCTGACTTCCACCCAGATTTTCTTCGGATCGTCGGGTAAACGGTCCACGATTTGACTCTGGAGCAGCGCATGGGCTTCCGCTTTCTTTTGCTGGCGCTGAAGCAAGACTTCCATGTTCTTGCCGTCGCGATCGACGGCCACGAGCCGCGTCGCCGGAAGGAGTGTGCCTCGGTAGTCCCAGGTGCCTAGATATTGGCAGAGCAGTCGAGTCTCGTTCGCCCATTCACACGAGTCGATGTCCACACCCTTCTTGGGGTCGCTCGCCAGGATCAGGTTCCCCTTCCCCGTTTTGAGATTTAGCGCCATCGCGATCGGAAAACCCTCGGGATGGAGTCTCAAGAACGAGACGTGCTCACCATCCGGTGCGAGTCGCATTCCCCAAACCGAGGGCATCCGTCCGAAGAGCGCCGCCGAGGAATCGAGATCGATCTCCGCCTTCGCTGTCCCGGCGAATAGCAGCGCGAGCGTCGCGAGGAACGAAAGCGATCGCGCGAGCACGTGGGGCGGTGAAGGGGGAAGGGTGCGGTGCATCCAAAGTCTCCTGGAGTTCTCGAAGAGTAGAGGATGTTATTCAATCTCCGAGTTCTCTGCTTTGCGAGGGTGGGTTGAAGCCGGGGACCGAAGGTTTCGTTTTCGCAACGATCGATGCTGAGAGATTGGCGCCCGGCGTTCCTTCAGCTCGCTCTCGGCGCCTCGGATCGAGGCTGCGACGAGCGCGTGTCAGCCCCATTTTGCTCTAAGGGCCAGCCCTGTCGCTCCCGCGCCGATTTGGTTATACCCGCGCGGGATTGCTCCTTGACCGATGCCTCGGCGAGGCTTTAGAGGAGCTCCAGTCTGTACGGGAAGTGCCGTACTTGCCCGTTTTTACGATGAATTTGAGGAAATACGTTGCACTGCCGTCGACTCGCTGAATTCGCCCGATTCACCCTGGTTCTGCTTCTTCTGGGGGCGGCGCCGGCGTTCGCGCCGATCGCATTCGCCGGGTCGGACGACGCGTCTGCAGATTGGCAGGCGCTGAGAATTGATGACCACCTTCCGGAGCGCTTCTCGCTCTCGGTTGAGCATCGCGCGCGATACGAATTCTTGAGCGACGAGTTTCGACGCGGAACGCGGGGAGATCGAGAGATCGCCGTTCTGCGCACACTCGTCGATGGGCGGGTTCGTCTCTTCGATGGCCTTTGGCTCGGGGCCGAGCTTCAGGATTCGCGGGCGGTCGTGAATGGGGACACCGTCCTCAATACGACGATCGTGAACTCGGTTGAGTTGTTGCGGGCCTATCTGGAATTCCAGCACGACGACGTTCTCGGCGGCAAGCTCAAGGCGCAGGCGGGTCGGATTACGATGGACCTCGGCAGTCGACGTTTCGTTTCCCGCAATCGCTACCGGAATACGATCAATGGCTTCACCGGTTTCGATCTCCAGTGGAATGCCGATTCGGGGACGGAGCTTCGAGGGTTCTGGACGATGCCCCAGCGCCGGCGCTCGACCCGCCGAGACAAGCTGCGCGACAACGCGGTTCAGATCGACAAGGAAGATCTTGATCTTCAGTTCTGGGGAGTCAGCGCGTCGTCCGAGCTCTCGGGAATCGGCACCGGCGAGGTCTTTCTGCTCGGCCTTCACGAGCGGGATGAACGCGGTCGAAACACGCGTCGCCGACAGCTCTACACACCCGGCTTCCGCCTCTTCCGCAAGCCCGCGACGGGGAAGATCGACTACACGATCGAAACTGCGATTCAGGTCGGCCGATCACGCTTGGGGACCAGCGGCGGAAGACTCGATCACCTCGCGCATTTTCATCACATCGAGGTCGGTTACCGCTTCGATGCGCCCTGGTCGCCGCGTGTTGTACTTCAGTATGACTACGCAAGCGGTGACGACGACCCGAACGACAGCAATAACAATCGTTTCGACACGCTCTTCGGGGCACGGCGTTTCGACTACGGTCCGACGGGGATCTATGGCCCGATCGCACGGAGCAACGTGCATACGCCCGGGCTTCGTCTGCAAGTCAAGCCCGGGAAACACGTAACGTCATTCGTCGCCGTGCGGTCCTTTTGGCTCGCGGACAAGAGAGATGCCTGGACGACCTCCGGCGGCCTGCGCGATACGACGGGATCTTCGGGCGACTATCTGGGCTCGCAGATCGAAGTTCGGATCCGGTGGAATGTGCTACCCGGAAACCTGAAGCTTGAAGCCGGCTATGCCCATCTCTTTGATGGCGAGTTCATCGACAACGTGCCCCAGTCGAGCAAGCCAGGCGATCTCAGCTACGCCTACACGCAGATCGTGCTCGCGCTCTAGCGCGCCCGAACGCGCGCTCCTGTACGCGCGCTCCTGTACGCGATAGACCCACGAGCCCGAGGCCGAATAACAACGCCATCGAGGGTTCCGGGATCGGTGTCGCTTCGATTCGGAAGGCGACGTTCGAGCTGAACGAGGTCCAGGAGCCCGTGTCGCCCGATCGATAGGCGCCGGTCAGGTAGCTCCCCGCCGCGTTATTTCCCCAGCCGATTTCCACGCCCGGGGGCGGTGTGTTGACGAGCCAATAGCTCTGTCCGGCGAGCAGGCTGGCCGGCGCGAGCGGAGCGACGGAGAAGATGTCGCCCGGTAGCGGGTTCAGCACGTCGATCGTCGGGAAGTTGGCGATGACCGCACCCGGCGCTCCACCATCATCGATCGCCAGAAAGATGTGGGTCGTCGTCGGGGCCGTGACCGAGTCGAGGGGGAGCACGACCTGGGACAGGTCATAGTCGGGCCCGAGAGCATCGACCGTAAACTGGAAGCCCAGCTGAAAGGGCCCCGTGATGTCGGAGTCGGTCGGTCCGTAGCTATCGCCGGGCCCGAAACTGTTGAAGACAGTGGCCGCGGAGCTCGTCGAGGCGTAGGCGGCGATGGTCAGCAGTAGGGCGAGGGTTAGGGCGACGGTTGGGGCGACGGTTGGGGCGACGGTTGGGGCGAGGGTGAGAGAACGGCGGCGAGCTTGCAAGCGTGAGAGTGTGGACACACGAATCCCCTTTGATGGCTTCCCAGGAGATTTCAATCTACCAGAATAGGGTCGAGTAATGGGACTTGAGTTCGCCCTGATGGGAGGCGTGCCGGCGACGTGGCATCCTAGGACGCTCAGGGACGGCTCCCAGATCCACTCCGTGTTTCGCGATCCGATCTGCCGTTCCTCAGCTTCAACCGTGACAGGCTCCGAAGAAGGGGAAAGACGTGCGCACGATCATTCGCAACGGTCATCTATTCGATGTGGAGGCGCTCAATTTCTCGACCGAACAGACCCTCGTCATCGAAGAGGGGAGAATCGTCGCCTGGGAGGATGCCGGGCAAGTCGATGAGACCGACGCGCAAGTCGTCGATGCCGGGGGCGCCTTTGTTCTCCCTGGATTCGTCGATGCCCACGTTCACTTTCGCCTAACGACCCTCGACTTTCGAAAGCTGAGCCAGATGACCGAGGTCGAGTTCGGGATCGCGATGGCGCGGCTCTCGAAAGAGGCGGTCGAGCGGGGCTTTACCGCAGTTCGTGATACGGGAGGCGATCTGCGCGGACTCCTGCGCGCGATTCGCGAGGGGGTCATCGTCGGCCCCCGAATCGTTCGCTCGGGGTTGATGATCTCCCAGACCGGTGGCCACGGTGACGTCGACGGGGGCGTGCGCGAGGTTCCCGATTGCGCGTGTCAGATGCGTCATTCCGCACTCGGAATTGTGGCGGATGGTCCCGATGCGGTGCGTAAGGCGGCGCGCCATCTCCTTCGCGATGGGTCCGACTTTCTCAAGATCCACGTTTCAGGAGGCGTGGCCTCTCCGTCGGATCCCCTCGATTGCATTCAGTACACGCCGGAGGAAGTGCGCGTCGCGGTCGAGGAAGCGGAACATCGACGCACCTACGTTGCAGCCCATGCCTATCTCCCCGAGTCGATTCAGATGGCGGTCGAAGGCGGCGTGCATTCGATCGAACATGGCAACTTGATGGACGATGCGACTGCGCGATTGATGGCCAAGAAAGGCGCTGTGCTCGTCCCCACGCTCGTGACCTATGAGGCGATGCGCGAGTTGGGAGCCGCTCTCGGTTTGCCCGCGAAGAATCAGGAGAAGAACGAGACTGTTTTCGAGGCGGGACTTCGATCCCTTGAGATCGCTGCAACCGCCGGCGTCGAGATGGGGTTCGGAACCGATTTGATCGGCGAATCCCAGACGCGCCAGAGTCGCGAGTTTGCGATTCGCGCGGAGGTCCAATCCGCCCAAGAGATCCTCAAGTCGATGTATATCGTGAATCCGCGCTTGATGGAACTTGAAGGGGAGGTCGGAACGCTCGCGCCGGGGGCGTTGGGCGACGTCGTCATCAGCCGCGAGAACCCGCTCGAGAAGATCGCGGCGCTGGCCGATCCCGACAACGCGCTCAGTCACGTGATTCAGGGCGGAAGGGTCGTCCGCAGCGACGCGAACTAGCGGCGACCTAACGCCTCGAGAATCCGCCTAGGCCTCACCACGCTCATTCAATCGCGTCATCGCTTCGCCTCCGAAGACCCGCCCATGCAGCTCGGGCCAGTCCTTCCATTCGGTGCCGAAGAATCGGTCCATGAACGTGCTCGCGAAGGAATAGTTGTTCTTGAAGCGCGCGTGGTGGAGCGAATGATAAAGCCAGGGATGAACGAGCCAGGTGAGGGCGCGTTGGTTGAGCGGGTTCAGCTCGACGTTCGCATGGCCCGCGACGTTCACGAAGGTGTTGGCCACGAAATAGATCATGAAGCCTTCGAAGCTGATCGGTGCGATCTGACTCGCGAGCGCCGGTGGGATGAGTACCCCGGCGATCCATCCGAGCGCTTCAACGACGCTGAGCGACTGCCCCGTCCAGGCCGTTGTGACGTGGGATTCGTGATGGTGGGCGTGGAAGCGGTAGAGCGCTTGAGAGTGGAGGGCGCGATGGAGGCCGTAGTAGTAGATCTCGAACGCGGTCCATTGAATCGCGAAGGTGAGCGCCACCGCCCCGATCCCGGTCGCGCCAAACTCGACCCAGCCGAGGCCGAGAAAGAGGGTCGCGCTCGCCGCGGCGAGCACGATGAAGCGGAGATAGCTCAGGCGCTCGTGTCGGAGTTGGCCGTCGCGTAGCGGCACGGCCCAGATCTGGGTGTGGCTGGAGAAGGCGAGCTCAGCGAGGGACCCGAGGCCCGTCGAAACGAGGGAGACGCCGGCGACGACGAGCAGGCAAGCCAACCCGAGTTCAAGCAAACTGGCATTCGCGATGAAGTCCATGATCGTACTCCTTGCAGAGGACGATACGTCGCGAGATAGCCTTCGGATTGCAGCGCCTTGTTGCGGAAACCGGGGTTGGTCGCGGCGCTGGACGATCCTGGCGTCTCCGTGGGACAGAGGCTCCTAGAGCGTTGTATCCGCGGGGTTGTAGAGGACCTTGATGACCTTCAGGTTGCCGGTGTAGCGATTGCGCGAGAAGACGATGCGTCCCTGGCCGACGTAGAGCCAGTCGGTGCGCGCTGTGTCCGTCCCGTAGTAGTAGGGGATGAACGCCTTGCCGGTCATATATCCGTTGGTGTTGTCGGGGGCGCCGAGGATGCTGCGCACCTGTTCGGCCCCCATATTCAGCTCGATCTTCGCGAAATTCGAGTTCGGCGGGATCGGAATCGCGGCCGCTTCTGCTGCGCCGCTTCCGCCGGCGCAAGCCGAGGTCAGCATGGCGATCGCCAGGAAGGCGGCGATCGGAGCGATGGTGGCGAGTCTCAATGAGCGTGCGTTCGGCATTTGAATTCCCTCTTGCGGGTTCGTTCCCGCTTACGCCGAGAGTCTACCGCGTGCGTTCGGGGATGCGCACAGGAGGTGCTGTGGGATCTCGCACGTCCGGCGTCCGCTAGTTGGCTCGGGACCGTGGGCCCGCCACGTGAAGCCCGACCAGCCCAAGTCCGAGCAGCAGAGCCGTTGCGGGCTCGGGGATCGCCGTGAGAGAGAATTCGAGCGAGGCGGAGGTCGTCGAATTGATTCCCACGAGGCGACTGCTCGCGAGGGCCTCAACCGTGTACGTGAAACCGGGGAGAAGCTGAAACGTGACATCGGCCGTCGTGTTGTCGAACAAGCGAACGTCAACCTCGGTGGGTCCATTTGGGAATCCGCCAAAGATCCGCACGCGGGCGGTGGAATTGGACTCCGATGCCGATCGGCCCACGAATCGAACCTCGCTCGGGACGTCGACTCGAAAGCGGAAATTGAAGTCCCGTTCGCTGGAATTTTGAGAGTAGTCGCCATACTCGTTGTAGGACTCAACCCAGCGGCCAGATGTTCTAACGGACACCTCCATGGAGTTGGATTGGAGATCCGCGCCCCAGCGCTGAAGGTCGTCGTCGATCGATTGTTCAGTGACTCTGAGACGCGGCTGATAGCGGGGGGGGGGCCGTCTGTACATTCGAATAGGAAACACGAGACGGAAACCTGCTCGTAGACCAGTGCGGAACCCGCGATCGGATCGAGATACGTAAACTCGAGTGCTGCAGCCGGACTCGATGCAAGCAGAAAAGATAAGCAAACCAACGCGATTCGGTTTGAAATGGCCATATTCCGCCTCCCCCAGCGACGCGGCTGGATGAAGGCAAGTGGCACGTATCTTCGGAATGTGTCCGGAAATTGTGCAGGGGGGCGAGCAGGGGGAGGATCGCCCAACGACCCTGCTGAATCCTAGTGCGCGATGAGAAGCCGCAGCCGGTTCCCGACGCGCTCCGCGTAGTCCGCGAGGTCTGCGATCCAGAGGAGCACCTGGTGCCAGTAGACCGTTGCGACGCCGAGTTCGCCTTCCATTGCGAAGAGCTTCCGGCAGGCGTCGTCGAGCAGGACGTCCGTCTCGCTCTCGATCTGCCCCAGCTCAGAAATCATGTTCGAGACCCGTGCGACTTCCCGCTCTCCGAACCCCGTCTCGATCAGTTCATCGAGTTCGTCGATGACTTTCTTGCCCTGCTCGCAGGCGGCTACGGTTCGGTCGGCGAGTGCCTTGAAGGGGGCGACGAGATCCGTCGGGAGATGCATGCCGCGCTGATCGGCGAGTTCGGCGATATCCTGGGTGACGTCGGCGATCGAGTCCTGACTATCGAGGATATCGAGCAGGTCGCGGCGTTCCATCGCCATCATCAGTCGGCGAGGCATATTGCTACGGATGTCGTGCTTGATCTCGTCGGCGGTGTGCTCGAGTCGATCGATCTCGGCGCGACAGGCGCGAATCGCTTCATCGTCGCCCGCCGCCATCGCTTCCATCAGCGGCACGATCTCTCGCGCGCATTCGACGGCCGCAGTCATATGAGCCTGCATCGGTCCGATCGGGGATCGTCCGACAAGTTTGTCCATCCAAAGTGCCATGGCGATTGCGCTCCCGTTTGCCTAGCCGAATCGGGCCGAGGCTAGAAGGTTAAAGGATCAATTAGCCCAGGAGGCCCTTGAAGAAGTAGAAAAAGAAGATCGAGAGGGTCGCTGCGATCGGTAGGGTCGCGATCCACGAAATGATGATGCTGCCGACGACGCGAAGGTCGACGGCACCAATTCCGCGAGCGAGGCCAACACCCAGCACGGCACCGACAAGCGTATGCGTCGTCGAAACCGGAATGCCCATCCGTGAGGCCAATACGATCGTCGTTGCCGCAGCGAGTTCTGCGGCGAAGCCGCGACTCGGTGTGAGCTCCGTGATCTTCTTGCCGACCGTCTCCATGACCTTGTAGCCCCAGGTCGCGAGTCCGACGACGATGCCGAAGCCACCGATCGCGAGCATCCAGGGCTGAACCGGGGCCTTCCCCGCAACTTCCGCTCCCTCGCCGACAGCGGCGGCGATTGCGGCGAGCGGGCCGATTGAGTTGGCGACGTCGTTTGAGCCATGCGCGAAGGCGACGGCGCAGGCGGTCAGGATTTGGAGGACGACGAAGACGCGCTCGGTTTGGCTGAAGCGCTGGCCTTCGTCTTTGGGGCCTTCATTGACACGCCGCAGGAGGACGGTGCCGATTCCGGCACCGAGGAAGCCGAGACCTGTCGAGGCCGCGATGGACTGGCCGAGGGTGAGGTCGAGGTCGATGTGCTTCAGGCCCTTGAAGAGGGTGACGAGGCCGATGATGAAGAACACATAAAAGAAGAAGAAGGGACCGATTCGCCGAACCTCCGCCAGCGGATTGGCCTTGTTCAGAATCAGCGCGCGCGTGATGCCGAAGATCAGGAAGGCGAGGACGCCCGAGAGGAGCGGCGAGGTGAGCCAGCTCAATACGATCTGGCCGACCTTGGCCCACTTAACGGCTTCCGGTCCGATGGCGACGGCGCCGAAGCCGACGATCGCGCCGACGATCGAATGGGTCGTCGAAACGGGAAGGCCGAGGCGGGTTGCGCCTAACAAGAGTGTGGCCGCGGACGCGAGCGCGGCAAGCATCCCGTAGATCAGAAAATCGGGAGGCATCGCATCGAGATCGAGCATGCCCTTGCGGACGGTGTCGGTCACGTGCCCGCCGGCCAGGAAGGCGCCGGCGAATTCGAGGATGCCAGCAACGAGAATCGCGCCCGTGATGGTCAACGCGCCGGAGCCGACGCTTGTGCCCATGGCGTTGGCGACGTCATTGGCGCCAATGGCCCAGGCCATATAGAGGGCAAGCATGCCCGCGATCAACAACTCGATGGGGACGGACTCGAACATCAGGGGGGACGCTCCACTTGGTTTCGACCGGTTTGTACCACGTTGCTGAGCGCTTGGATTGGTCTGCCACTGAAATTTTGCGGGCGGTTTCGAGACGCCGTTCTTGTTTTAGACGCCGCGCGCGCGAGAGCTGGGATACAGCTCGTTAGAGCCGTTTGTCGAAGGATTCGAGCCCATCGCCGTCACGGATTTGCCACGGCTTGGGAAGGAGGGCGGGCGGCTCGATTCTGCCCCACCTTCCCGGCGCGAAGAAATGCCTCCGGGACCCGGCGGGCATCGCGAGGGAGATGAAGATGGCGAGCAAGCGAGCGGAGCAACTGCGAATCGAGGGAACGGTCGAACCCGGCTTTGAGTCCGTCCGGGATCTCTACGTCGAGAACATGCGCTCGCTCGAAGAGCGAAACACCCAGCTCTGCGTCTACTACAAGGGCAAGCGTGTCGTCGATCTCTGGGCCACCGCGATCGGCGACAACGATTTCTCCGCAGACTCCCTCGTCAACGTCTTCAGCAGCAGCAAGAGCCTGGCAGCCATCGCGCTCTCTTCCCTCGTCGGAAAAGGACTCCTCGACTACAGCGCAAGGATCAGTTCGTATTGGCCCGAGTTCGCGGCGAACGGCAAAGAAGCGCTGACCGTCGCGGACCTGATGCGACACGAAGCGGGACTGGCCGCGTTCAACACCTCGCTGACCCCTGAAGATCTCCACGCGGAGAACCTGAAGAAGAATCCGATCGGGAAGATCATCGAAGGACATCCCGCGACGTTTCCGCACGGTTGGGAAGGCAATCGCGAATACCACGCGATCACCCGCGGCTGGGTCGCGAACGAAGTCTTCCGTCGCGTGGATCCCGGCGGTCGAACAATCGGAGAGTACCTGCGTGCAGAGCTTGCCGAGCCGCTTGAAGCGGACATCTTTCTCGGCATGCGAGAGCCCGAACTCGTGCGGCGATCACCGGTGGTTCAGCTCGGCTTCGCGTTCCAATTCATTCAAAGCCTGATTCCGAAATTTCTCGGACGGCGAATTGAGCACAACCTCTTTCAGCTGATCCGTCGCATCGCTCGGCTGCTTCCGGGCATCCGGCATTCGACGTCACGCAACGCACCGCCGCCCTACAAGGGGATGAAAGGCGTCGACTTCTTTAATAAGCCGGTGGTCGCGATGGGAGAAACCCCTTCCGCAAACGCGAATTGCTCAGCGCGGGGGCTCGCCAAGGTCGCTGCGATGGTGGCGGGAGGCGGCTCCTGGCAGGGCAGGGAGTACCTGAGCGAGGCAGCGCTTCAGGCGCTGCACGCAGAACCCAGGCCCGCGAGCATGGGTCTGATGGATACCGTGTTCTCGCAGGGGGGTGTCAACGCGTTCGTTGACGTCGGTCCCAATGGAACTCCCCACGCTCGGGGACTCAACGAAGGGCGTGAAGGGTTCTGGGGGTGGATGGGGCTTGGCGGCTCGATCTTTCAATGGCATCCCGATCATGAGATTGGTTTCGGCTATGTCCCGACGTCACTCAACGTGCTCGATATCCAGAACGAGCGCGGCAAGGCCTATCAGAGCGAGGTTCTGCGCTGTGTCGCCAAGCTGAACGGCGCCTAGCGAATCGGCGCCTGCGCTAGGATCGAATCCGCGCGCGCGAGGAGACCGACCATTTCGAACTCAGCACCGACGACGAATGCCTCCGACTCGACTCCGAAACCCGGCTGGTATGGCGTCGAGCCGACAGAAGGCCAACTCGAAGATCCCTACAGCGCGTATCGCACGCTGCGCGAGACCCAGCCGGTCAATCTGACCCCGGAAGGCAATTGGCGCCTTACGCGATACGAAGATGTTCGGCGCTTGCTGCGCGGTTCCTTCGCCGGGATGCGCCGCACGAACGGTCTCCTGCCCGGACAGGAGGAAGCCCAGGAAGAGGCGGGGCGCTTCATGCTCCTTCAAGACCCGCCGACCCACACGCGAATTCGCAAGCTCGTCAGCAAGGCGTTTACGCGGCGAGCGATCGAGAGTCGTCGAGCGCGGATGGAGGTCGTGACGAACGAATTGCTCGATCGGGTCGCCCCGCAAGGGGAAATGGATCTGGTGGCGGATCTCGCCCGACCCGTTCCGGCGACGATGATCTGCGAGATGCTCGGGGTTCCGAGCGAAGACCAGGAGATGTTTACGGCCTGGACCGCCGATGCGACCCATGGGCTGCTCACCCTCCGCGGCTTCGGGGACGATGCGGTCCGCGAGAAGGTCGAGGCCGCCGGAGCCGCGCTGCTCGGGTATTTCATGAAGCTGATCGAGGAGCGCCGCGAGAACCTCGGCAACGACTTGTTAAGCGTGCTGATCACGGCAGAGGAAGAGGGGGACAAGCTCGACCCCGTCGAATTGATCTCGAATGCGGTGGGTTTGCTGATCGCGGGCTTCGAGACCACGATCGGGCTGATCGGGAACGGCCTTACGACGCTGATCCGACATCCAGGGGAGCTCGCGCGCTTGCGAGATCATCCGGAATGGGCGGCGAGTGCCGTCGAAGAATGCCTTCGTTACTCGGGTCCAATCCTGGCGAGCGTCCGCGTGCTCCACGAGCCACAAGAGTTTGGCGGCTACACGATTCCCCGAGACGACGAAGTTCTCGCCGTTCTCGCGGCGGCGAATCGGGATCCTGAGGCGTTCGAGGATGCCGAGCGCTTCGATGTTTCCCGCTATGCGCTGGGCAAGGATGTGCCGGATCATCTCTCCTTTGGCGGTGGGGCGCATTTCTGCCTGGGGGCGCATCTCGCTCGGCTCGAGTCGCAGGTCGCGATCGGAACCTTCGTTCAGCGCTTCGACGAGCTCGAACTCCTCGACGAGACGACGCAATGGGGGCGCTCGATCTTCCGGGTGCCCGGTCGCATCCCGGTTCGATTCGTTCCGCGCGAGCTCTGATGCGGCCGGCTTAGGTCGCCTGCCCGTCTGCCCGTCTTGTCGCTGCGGGCTACACGGCGCCGCCGAGGCCGAGATTCTCTCGCAGGGTCTCCGCCTCGTATTCCGCTCGGAAGAGCCCGCGCTCGACGAGAATCGGGATCACTTCGTCTGTGAATTCACGCAGACCCGACGGAAGAACGGGACAGTCGAGCATGAAGCCGTCAGAGGCGCCCGCCTTAAACCAAGTCTGCATCGTGTCGGCGATTTCGACGGGGGTTCCGATGAAGTCGTGCCGCGGGGTCGTCGTCGACAGAGCGACTTCGCGCAGTGTTAGGCCGGCTTTGCGTGCGTACTTCTTGATCCCGTCGGAAGTGCTCTGCCAGCCGCTGCTTCCGCGATCGCCCAGGTCGGGGAAGGGCGCGTCGAGGTCGTAGCTCGACCAGTCGATGTCATCGAAGAAGCGACCGAGGTAGGCGAGGGCCACATCGACATCGACGAGCTCGCCGATCGCGCGGAACTTCTCCTCCGCTTCGGCGTGAGTGCGACCGACGACCGGGCCGATTCCGTGGAGGATCGCGAGATCGCTGGGCTGGCGGCCGTGCTTCGTCGCACGTTCATGAATATCCGCGCGGAACCGAATCGCGCTCTTGATCTCGGGTTGGACCGCGAAGATCGCGTCGGCTCGATGGGCGGCAAAATTTCGTCCTGCCTCGGATGCCCCCGCTTGAAAGAGCACGGGTTGGCCCTGACTTGAGCGGATTAAGTTGAGCGGGCCCGCGACAGAGAAGAACTCGCCCTTGTGATTCAGTTTGTGGAGTCCATCCGGATCGATGAATTGCCCCGTCGCTTTGTCGCGCACGAACGCATCGTCGTCCCAGGATCGCCAGAGTCCTTCGGTGACGTCGACGAACTCGTTGGCCATGCGATAGCGAACGTCGTGGTCAGGATGATCCGTCTTGCCGTAGTTGGCGGCGCTTCCTTCGAGGGGGGAGGTCACGATGTTCCAGCCGGCCCGCCCCGCGGAAAGAAGGTCGATCGTTCCGAATTGACGAGCGACCGTGAAGGGTTCGCTGTAGGTCGTCGAAAGGGTTGCGACGAGCCCGATGTGCTTTGTTGCAGGCGCGAGAGCGGCGAGCAGGGTCAGCGGTTCGAAGCGCGTGAGGAAGTTGGGATGGGACTTCTCGGAGATGTACAAGCCGTCGCCAAAGAACACGAAGTCGAGTTTCGCGGCTTCGGCGCGGCGGGTCATGTCGAGGTAGTGCTCGAAGTTGACGGCGCCGTCGGGCACCGATTCCGGATGCCGCCAGGACCCCATATTGCCCCCGGTCCCGGAGAGAAATGCACCGATCCGAATCTTCTTGTCTGCAGCCATGGGAGAAGCGTACAGAACCGAGACGTTGTGCGCGGAATCTCGGGTATGCTCACAGCGTGTGCGCGAAGCCGAATCTTGAGCGCGACAGCAGCATACGAGGAGGGAACCGAATGAGTGAAAACGAATCTCCATTTCGGATCGAGCCGATCAACGGGGGGCTGCAGCTCTCGTTCGACGTGCGCGCGAAGAAGGGGCCCAAGCAGACGAAGCAGGCGCAATTCGATCGCTTTGAGATCGTTTGCGACGAGTCCTCACTGATTGGAGGCGACGATTCAGCGCCGCCACCGCTCGCCTACTTTGCCGCTTCGGTCGCATTTTGAATGCTGACCCAACTCGCTCGGTCGAGCGAGGCAAGGAAGATCGAGTTGCGCGACGTGTCGATGCGGGTCACGCCTCGATTTGAACAAACCGGTTCGATCGGCGCCGATACAGCGGCAAGTCGTTTGCTTGACGTCGAGACCGAACTGCACATCGATTCGGACGAATCACCAGAAGTGATCGCACGTCTCGTTGCGACCGCCGAGCGCATGTGTTTCCTCATGGATACGATTCGAGAGCCCCACGAAGTGCGGAATAGCACGACGCTCAACGGAGCCCCGCTCGAATAGCACGGGTGGCCTGCAAGGGCTCCGCTAGTCGACGAGAGCCGCGACTTCCCGCGCCATCGTGGCGATGTCGTCGTTCGCCTCGCGGCAAACTCGGGTCATCGTGATGTAGCCGTGGGGAACTTCGGGCTGCCGGATATGACGGACGTCGACGCCTTCCTTCTCAAGGCGCTCGGCGTATTCCGTTCCCTCGTCGCGGAGCAGGTCGAAGCCGGCCGTGAAAACGAGGGCGCGAGGGAGGCCCTCAAGCGACGGGGCGAAGAGGGGCGAGACGCGGGGGTCTTTGCGGGATGTGTCCGCAGGGACGTATTGATCCATGCACTCCGCAACGTCTCGCATACTGAGGCCGAAGCCTTCGGCAAACGCGACCTGAGAAGGGCGATCGGTTCGGCTGATGTCGACGGTTGGATAGATCAGGAGTTGCAGGCCGACCTGGTTTCTTCCGCTTCGCAAGTCTTCCTGCGAGACGACCGCGGCGAGGTTACCGCCGGCGCTATCGCCACCGACCGCGACGGGACCGGTCTTTGCGCCGAGGGATTCCGCGTTCTCGAAGCACCACTCGGTCGCGAAGCACACGTCCTCGACGGCGGCGGGGAAGGGGGCTTCCGGGGCCATGCGGTAGTCGACGCTGACGACGATTGCCGAGGCTCGCTGCGCGATGCCGCGGGTGACCGCGTCCGTGTAGTCGGGACTTCCGACGACGAAGCCGCCTCCGTGGAAGTAGACCAGAAGGGGGAGAGGGCGATCACTGGTGGGCCGGTAGATCCGAACCGGAAGCGAACCGCCCGGACCTTCGAGGGTGCGTTCTTCGACGATGCCATCGAAGGGCGTCGGTTTCGAGAGAGCGGCCGTGCTCGCGTCGAACTCTTTGCGAACGGCAAGCGCAGACTCGGCGTCGGTCATGCTCGCCGCATCGATGACCCCGCCCGCCTGCCGGCCGCCGCGCAGCCTTGTTAGGCGAAAGACGAGCGCGAAGATCGGCTTGATGCGCCCGTGTGGGGTGTTCGCCCAGAACTGGGCGAGGCCGAAGAGCGCAAGGCCCGTGAGCGCGATGATTCCGAGGAGGCCGAGAAGGATTTGCATCGGGCGAAGATATCACCCCGGCGTCAGCTCGGGACGAGGTCCTTCGCCATCTCTTCGACGGTGGAGCTGCTCAGGAGATTCATGTCGCGGTCGAGCATCTCGAAGAGGGTGCCGTCTGGGGGCGCCTGGAGGGCAAAGAAGACAGTGGCGCCTTCGGGGCCGCCGAATTCCATATGCGCTTCGCCGCCGGGGCTCGAAGCGTAGGTCCCTGCCGGCCGGACCTTGTGTTCGCCTTCGCTGCCGTCATCGTTGATCTCGATGATGTGTTGCTCGCCTTCGAGGACGAGAATCGTGGTCGCGGCCATGTGCCGATGGAAATGGCAGTAGGAGTTGGGCTTCCACTTCACGATCAGGTCGAGGCGACCGGTGGCGGGATCCGCGCCGAGAACCGCAGACTTGTAGTCGCAGGGATAGCCGCCGGAGTCGTCCTGGATGTCGATCCAGTTGATGTGGTCGCTATCGAAGCTGTATTTCGGGTTCATGGGATCTCCGATCGTTGGCTTGGGCTCACCCAGGAGATTGGCACTCGTTCAGGGCGCCGTCGAGACGTCGATCACGCACCCTTCGGAGACTGAATCGGTTGCCAGCGGGGGGGCGAGATACGTCGTAAGTCCTAATCTCGAACCTGCAGGCGAGCAAGCTGCGCATCGCCTGCTCATTCATTCGAGGGCTCGACCATGCGAATCCATCTTTCCCGCCGGATCTTTGTCGGCGGCACCGTCCTCTTTTCTCTTCTGCTTTCTCTCCTGGGTGCCACGTCCGCTCATTCCGAGAAACAACTTCTTTGGGGCGACACTCATCTCCATACAGCGCTCTCGACCGACTCGTTCCTGAATCAGAATTTTACGATCGGTCCCGAGGACGCGTACCGCTTCGCGAAAGGGCAGCCCGTTATCCACCCGACGACAGGCGTGCGCGTTCAGATCGAGACCCCCCTCGACTTTCTGGTCGTCTCGGATCACGCAGAGAGCTACGGCATCGTTAGGCGGGGCTATTTCGAGGGACTTCCGATGGAAGGACTCGGCCCGATCGATCGACTGAAGGCGTGGGGCGTTGCAAAGACCTTCAACTATCTCGCGGGTGAGCCGGGGAGCATCACCCGAGTTCTCGAATTCGCCGCGACGGAGATGAACTCGGTCGTCGCGGCGGCGCATAACCCACCGAGCCTGTCGATCCCGAATGATGACCTCGTGCTCCGGGAAACCTGGCAGACCTCAACCGAAGCCGCAGACCTGCATAACGAGCCGGGACGATTCACAACGCTGATCGGATGGGAATGGAGTTCGATCCCAGCGGGCGCCAATTTGCATCGCGTCGTCTTCACGAGCAGCGGTGCTGAAGTCGCTCAGCAATTTGAACCCTTTTCGTCCTCGGAAAGCAGCTTTCCCGAGGATCTTTGGCGATGGCTCGACAAGACGTCGACGGAGACGGGTGCGAATTTCGTGGCAATTCCGCACAACTCGAACATCTCGCGGGGGTACATGTTCCCCGACAAAAAGCGACTTCGAGATACAGACATCGATCGGGAATGGATCGGCCTTCGCGCGAAGTGGGAAACGGTCGTCGAGGCAACGCAGGTCAAAGGGGATTCAGAGACACACCCCTTGCTCTCCCCAGACGATGCATTCGCTGACTTCGAATCCTATCCCCACTACATCTCCCCAGACCCGATTCCTTACGATCCCGGCGCAGCGGACTTCCTGCGAGCGGCGCTCCGTACGGGTCTTGTTCTCGAAAAACAGTTCGGGACGAACCCCTATCGATTCGGAATGATCGGCTCGACGGATTCCCATACGGGTCTCGCGACCGCCGGAGAACCCAATTTCTGGGGCAAGTTCGTTACCGACTCGACGCCCGAAGACAGCCGCCGGGACACGAATAACATCGAGACTTTTGGTTGGGCGATGTCCGCTTCGGGGTTGGCGGCAGTATGGGCAGAGGATCATACGCGGGAAGGGATCCTCGCGGCTTTCAAGCGGCGTGAAGTCTACGCGACGACGGGGCCACGTATCGCCTTGCGTGTCTACGGAAGTGCGAGTTACGTGCCGGGGGACGAGGAGCGCGTCGATTCTGCGGCGATCCGCGAGGCCGGGGTTCCGATGGGCGGCGAGCTTACCCGTCTGGACGGCCCGCCGTCGTTTCTGATCCATGCGGCGAAGGACCCGAAGAGCGGTCATCTCGATCGCGTGCAGATGGTGAAGGGATGGCTAGGGGACGATGGGACCCACGAGGAGGTCTACGACGTCGTCTGGGCCGGTGATCGGCAGGCGCGCGCGGATGGGTCTATTCCCCCTGTGATCGACACGGTCGATTCGGCGACCGGACGCTATTCGAACGAACACGGCGCAGCGACGCTCTCGGCGGTCTGGATCGATCCCGACTTCGATCGTGCGCAGCCGGCATTCTATTATGTTCGGGTTCTCGAGGTGCCGACGCCGAGGCACTCGACGCTCGATGCTGTGGCGCTGGGCATGGACGGAACGGAAACCGGACATCCCGTCTCGATTCAGGAACGCGCATACAGCTCACCGATCCACTACACGCCCTGATGAGCGCCTGATCCGTCAGACAATGCCCGACCGCGATCAGCCTGCGGCGAGCGCTCCGAATGCGGCGCCGGCGACCCGGGCCCCGCGCGGGTCCCCCAGCAGGTCGGCTTCCATTCGGTTCATGACGTAGGAGATGGTGGCTCGGGCATCGAGGTCGATGATCGCGAGGGACCCGCCCCAGCCACCCCAATAGAAGGCGCGCGTATTCGGCGACATCGGGGCTTCGGGATTATTCAGGCCAAAGCCGTTCCCAAAGATCAGTGGCGCACCCATCACGAGATCGACGCCCCGAATCTGCTCTTCGAGAATCCGTGCGACCCCTGCCTCCGAGAGCAATCGAACTCCGTCGACGGTCCCGCCGCAGGCGAGCGCGGAATGGATGCGAGCGACACTGCGCGCGTTGCCTGTTCCACCGGCTGCGGGGATCTCTGCGCCTCGCCATTCACGGGTCCGCGGTTCCTTCGCGGTTAGGACCGCGCCCGCGAAGGTGCGCGCGGCAATGGAATCGGCGGGTGGTCCGCCATCGGTCGAATCTCCGAGTCCGCGCGACGGCGGCACGAGTTCGGCGACGCGTGCGTCCTCGCTCGCCGGAAGACCGATATGGAAGTCGGCGCCGAGCGGTTCAGCGACCTCGCGACGAAAGAAGCTGCCGATCGTGTCGCCTGTTATGCGGCGCACGACTTCGCCTTGGAGATAACCCTGGGTGATCGCGTGGTATCCCGAGGCGGTTCCCGGCTCCCACCAGGGTGCCTGCGCCCCGAGTCGATCGATACAGGCATCCCAGTCGTAGAGGACGTCGACGGATTCGAGGGGCGGGTCGAACCCCGAGAGGCCGGCTGCGTGACTCATCACGTGGGAGATCGTGATCGCTTCCTTGCCGTTCTTGGCGAACTCGGGCCAGTACCGGGCAACCGGCGCGGCGAGATCGAGTTCTCCGCGGTCCGCGAGCATCAGGACACAGAGCGCGGCCATCGTCTTCGTCGTCGAATAGACATTGACGATCGTGTCGCGTTCCCACGCACGGCCGGACGGGTCCGCCTCACCGGCCCAGAGATCGACGACGTTCTCGCCGTCAAGAGTGACGGTCGCGGATGCACCGCGCTCGAGGCCGCTCTCGAAGTTCTTTGCGAAAGCTTCTTGAACCGGCTCGAAGCCCGGGGCGACCGTGCCGTGGATCTCAATCGAACTCGAAGAGGACATGACGACTTCCTTCACTAGGGGGAGGAGGGCGAGCGAACCGAACGGTAACGATCTGGCGCCCACGCCGCTTCTGGGCGTGAGGCAGCACTGAGGCGCTTCTTACGGGGTTCTCAGGCCGACGATATGCAACTCAGGCGTAACCGGCGTGCAGCCGATGTACCTCGCAGGAGGCCCCATGGATCAGATGAATTCGCGAATCACTGCCGATGTTCGAACTCGGAGGACCGTCGCGGTCCTGACGTCGGGAATTCTCATGCTTGCATTCGTTGGCGTGAATTTGGCCAGCGCAGAGGATGAAGCGACTCTGCGGGCGGAGAAGGACTTCTGGCAGGAACGGTATTCGAGTCTCCTCAAGCGTGCAGATTCGCTCGAGGCGACGGTCGAGCGTGAGCGCGAACTCTATGCGGACGCGAACCGCAGGAATTATCGCCGCGGCACCGTCCGCCATGTTCATCGAGACGCGATGCTCGAGGCCCAGGCAGAGCTTGCCGAGGTCAAGGCGGAGCTCGCTGGGATCCAGGAAGAGGGCCGACGGGCGGGCGCGATGCCGGGATGGTTCTACGAGGTCGAGCTGGAGCGCGAGAGCGGGCCACTGCGACCGGGAACCGAGACGGGCCCGAGCGATGAGGGGCGAAACCCGCTCTATCTCGAAACGGATTCGCCGTCCGAGTAGGTCGACTGCTCAAGAGGGGCGCCTCAGGTCCCCCTGAAGTGGCGTTCGGGCATCATCTCAGTTCGAGTCAACACTGTTGACTCACGCCCTGCCCATTCGCTATCCACCCGTCTGAGCATCGAGCGCCCGCGAGTCGATTCTGACGCCCGAGGCGCTCTGCGGAGGAACGATTATGGATGCGATTCAGCAACTCGTCGAAATCGAAGCGATCAAGCAGCTGAAGGGCCGCTACCAGCGGTCCGTCGACACGAAGGATTGGGACCTCATGCGGAGCGTTTTCGCTCCGAACGCCCAGAGTGTGTACAGCGACGGCAAGTACACCTTTGATGACCGCGAAGCGATCATCAAATTCCTTCAGGATGGATTGGGCGATCCGGAGCGCGTGCAGTCAATGCATCACGCACACACGCCGGAGATCGAAATCACGAGTGAGACAACCGCGAAGGGGACCTGGTATCTCGAGGACTTCGTGGTGAGCCAGCTGCCGAGCGAAGGCGCACCCCACGGTACGGTGATGCATGGGACCGGCATCTACATGGACGAGTACGTGAAGATCGACGGAACCTGGATGATCGCAAGGACGGGCTACGAACGGATCTTCGAAGATTTCCAGCCGCGGGGTGAGGGCTCTCGTTTGCGCACGCGTTGGGACAAGAAAAAGAAGTAGGCGGCCAGCGTCATGAGCGTCGTCACGCAGGGCATCGATCATCTGCATTTGAATGTGTACGACTTGAACAAGGCGATTGAATTGTTCACGGGTCTATTCGAGTGCAAACATAACGTCCCTCTCTATATCGATTCCATCGATGGTATGAACTCGATGAATAGTCTGGGGATGGATGTGATCGCGCCGGCGTCCGACGCCGGAATGTACGGCCAGATGATGCAACGCCTGGGCGAAGGTTTGTCCGCCGTTTCCTTCTACGTCGATGACCTCGATGACGCGACGGCTCGGATCGAAGCGACGGGCATTCGAAAGATCAGCGAGATCGGATTCCCGGACATCGAGCGCCAGACTCAGTTCCACCCCAGGGACTGCTTCGGTATGTCGCTTGAGTTGGTCTACCTCTACCCGGGTGCCAAAGAGAAGATGGCCGCCATGCAGGCGAGTCAGGCGAAGGACAACGGCGGGAAGCCCCACATCGAGGGGCTGCCCGGATCCGTCAAAACCGGCGGGATCCATCACGTCCGGCTCAGCGTGAAGAGCATCGAGGATCTTGAGGCCGCAGTCGCGAAGTTCGAGAGCTGGTTCGAATGCAGCTGGGCGATCGCTTCGGATCGACGTTCCGCGACTTCGTCTCTCGACGTGCACATCGTGGTCAGCGACGACCAGAGCCAGGGGATCAGCGCCTTCGCGATGGCCGTTCCCGATCTCGCAGAGGCCGAGAAGAGGGCGGCTGCGATCGGGCTTACGAAGATCGAGACGCCCGAATATCTGTCGAGCCTCGAACGCGCTGTAAGTTTCGCCCCCGCGGACTGCTTCGGGCTGAGCCTCGTTCTGGTCGAGAGCGACATGCGGCGCGAACATCGGCACCACTGATCCGGTGCGTACTCCGAGTCGGTGGGCTCGGTCTAGCTGAAGTCTCGGGCCGAGTCGCCGTCGGGATCGTGTTCGAGCAGTTCGATGACGTTGCCGAAGGGGTCTCGACCGTAGGCGAAGCGTGAGGGGCTCGCGCCGAAGTTGGCCGCGTTGAACTCGACCCCCGCCGCTTCGAGTAGGGCGCGGTCTCCATCCGGGTCATCCGTCGCGACCGCGATATGGGTGATGCCGAGTCGGTTGACCGGGCGCGCCTTGTCGCCTTCGAGGGCATTCGCGAACTCGAAGAGCTCGATGAAGCTTCCGCCCTTGCGAATCATCCGCACTTCACAGCCGGCGTCGTCGATCCCGAAGGCCTCCGCGAGTACGGCGATGCCGGAGGGCAGGCTCGCTTCGCTGCACACTTCGAAGCCGAGCACGCCGCAATAGAAGTCGAGTCCCGCCTGCATGGTGGGGACAGCGATGGCCGTATGATGGATGCCGAGGATCATGGTCGATTGTGCTCCGGGTGATCGGGGGTCGCTATGTCGGTTCGGACACTCGCCCGAAGCGGCGGTCTAGAAATGCAGCTCGACGCCGAAGACCGGCCCACGAAATTTCAGGTTGGCGTCCGACTCTTCGGATTCGCGGCGCTGATCGTAGGTAGCCCAGCGATAGCCTGCGAAGAGGCCGAGCGGGTCGTCTCCGAAGATGCGCGCGCCGACTTCGCCTCGGCGGACTTCCATCGCGACGACGCGGCCGCTTCCCCCGAACAGGTAGCCGAAGGTGTACTGGCCGTAGAGCTCGAGGAATTCCAACGGCCGGATCGCGCTTCGTCCACCGACGATAAAGCCGCCCGAGGTACTGACATCCGTGCCCTGAACGGTCGGCGAGACGAGTTCGAGATCGACGTTGACGACTTGGATGCCGGCGACGGGTTCGAGGGTGAATGCGTCGCCGATCGCGAGCCCCGTGCGCGCCGTGGCGGTCACATCCAGGGCCCGAGCCCGTGTCTTGACCGTCGCTGGACCCGCGACGGTGACCTTGTCGAGGGAGACCTGTTCGGCGGCGGGAAGGGTCTGCCGGTCTTCGCCGGTCAGTAGGTAGGAGACTTCACCGTCCAGCGTGACGCCGCTCCAGGTCGCTTCGGCCTGCTCTCCCGATTCCGGCTTCGGCACGACGGGGAGACTGACCCGAACCGAGGGGATCAGGACATCTCGATCGGTCATCTGGAGCGTGTTGTTCGCGCAGGCGACAAGGGAGGTCGAGGCATACACCGTGAGGAGGATCAGTACGCCGAAGCGAAGGGATCGATTCATTACGAGGAGTTCTCCGTTGTCGTGTTATGCGTTCACTCGGTCAGGCGCTGTCCGAGGTATTGTCCGAGGTGCTGTCCGAGGTGTTGGGCGAGCGTGGTCAGAATCAGCGGGAGAGAATACAGCGCTCGCCGCGGCGAGACGCTAGCGAGGGGAGATGCGGTAGAGGCGATCACCCGGTTCTTCGCGGCTTGCGCGTCCAGTCAGGATCTCGCCGACTTCGACGACGGTTCCGTGCGCCGCGGTTTCCGCCGCGGCCCGTCCTCCACCATCGCCGGAGTATTTCTGATTCCGCCCCGCGCGGACTCGAGTGTACTCGGGCGTCTCGTGCGGAATATGGACGAGTCGTCCTTCTGCGAGCTTTCCGTCGATTCGGACAGCGACGCGGTCGTCTCTCGCAATCTGCTGGGGCCATCGTTCGAGGCGCCCGCCGACGCAGTCGAGATCGCAGGCGACATAGGGCACGCCGTCGTGCACGCTGAACCAAAGTGTCAGGGAAGTGGCCTCGGCGACGATCTCGAGTTCGAGTTCGGTCAGGCGATCGAGCTCGCTCCATTCGATCGCGGCGAGTTCAACCCGCTCTCCCGACTGAAGAGGACCGCCCGCAAAGACAAAGACCGGCCCGTCCGCGTTTGAGATGAAGAGCATCGCAGCAAGGACGACCGCACTCGCGATCACAGCAACGAGAGCGAGACGGCGGGGCCAGCTGCGTTGGGGGGCTTGAGTTTCGTTCATCATCGACTTTCAAGAGAGGGCTGCGTAGCGGCGCGGTCTTTGGGCTTCCCGCCCGGGAGGTTTGGACGTTAGCAGTTCGGATGCGGATGAGATTCATCGTTCAGACCAGGCGCACAGACCGCCGAACCTTCAAGCCTTCCGTCGACGGGGCTGTGGTACCGTGGCCAACGTGTCGGACGAAGACGTTCTGAAGAGCGGTGGAGGGGATCACGCGGCGAGCGCCGAGGGTGATGCTGAGGATCCAGCCTACTCACGTTATGTGCTTTGGATTCTCTTTCTCGTCTACGTCGTAAACTTCGTCGACCGCCAGATCTTGTCGGTTCTGCTGGACCCGATCAAAGAGGATCTCGGTGCGACGGATACCCAGATGGGATTTCTGACCGGGTTCGCGTTCGCGCTCTTCTATACGGGGTTCGGCATTCCGATTGCTCGTTGGGCCGATCGGGGCGTACGCCGTTCGATCATCGCGCTCGGGCTGACCGTGTGGAGCGCGATGACCGCCGCTTGCGGCTTTGCGACTTCGTTCCTGCATCTCGCGATTGCGCGTGTGGGTGTCGGAGTGGGCGAGGCAGCAGGAAGCCCGCCGGCGCACTCTCTGATCTCGGATTACTTCCGGCCCGAGCAACGGACGACGGCGTTCTCGGTCTACAATTTCGGCATTCCCGTCGGTGTTATGTTGGGGTATCTCGCCGGTGGTTGGATCGTGGAGTTCTTCAACTGGCGCGTCGCGTTCTTCGCCGCGGCCGTTCCGGGACTCGTGCTCGCATTGGTGCTGCGCTTCACGGTGCGCGAGCCGCCGCGCGGACGCTACGACGGCGTGACATCGGAAATGAGCGAAGCCGCTCCCGAGCCGAGCTTCCGCGAAGTCTGCAAATTCCTCCTTTCGCTTCGGTCCTTCGTCCTGGTCTCCATCGCTGCGGGATTCTCCGCCTTCGCCTCCTATGGCTTCGGGTCGTGGGTGCCGGCCTTTCTCGGGCGGGTTCATGGGATGGGTTCGGGGGAGATCGGTACCTGGATCGGCATCGAGAGCGGAGTCGGTGGCGTCCTGGGGATGCTCGCGACGGGACTGATCGCCGATCGTCTCGCTCGTCGGGACTTGCGCTGGTACGTCTGGATCTCCGCGATCAGCATCGTGATCTATGTGCCGTTCTGCGCGGCGTTCTTGTTGTTGTCCGACACGACGATGGCCCTGATGGCGTATTTCGTGCCCGTTGCCCTGAGTTCCGTCTACCTCGCCCCGAGCCTGGCGCTGATCCATCGACTCGTGAAACCGAATATGCGGGCAGTCGCGTCGTCGGTTGCGATGTTCTTCCTGAACCTGATCGGCATGGGCCTCGGACCGCAGGCGGTCGGATTCGCGAGCGATTGGCTGGCGCCGACGTATGGAGACGAGAGCCTACGTTATGCGCTCCTGTTTGCGCTCAGCTCAAAAGGGATCGCCATCGCGCTCTTCCTGCTCGCAGGAATGAGTGTGCGCAGCGATCTCGCGGCGCAGAGAACGGTCGCGACGGCATAACCCGATTGGGCTGGCCGATTTCGCGGACTCAGCCCATGCGTGCGGTCAGGATCGTCATCGCGCCGGTACCGTAGTCATCGACTTCGAGGTTGAAGTCGAGCCGGCGACATGGGTCCTGAATTGTGGCGAGCACTCTCTGTTCGAAGGGCATGCCCGCGTCGTCGATTCCGATCAGGCGAACATGGGGAGCGCCGTCTGCGCAGAGCAGCGCTGCCATGATATTGGCGACCTCGTAGTAGGCGTCGAGGAGGTCTTCGCTCAGCGCGCCGGCTTCGATGTCTTCCTTCGCCGTGCCCGCCGGAATCATCGCGAGGGCCGCACCGAGATAGGCCGCCAGGTCGAGATCGACGACAACGAATCCGGCAAGCTCATCCTCACGCGTCACGTAGTAGGCGACGTGGCACGACTCATCGAATTTGTTCCGGCCTGCGATATCGATCACACGCGCGGTTCGGCCGACGAGCGTTCCGACCTGGTGGCCGAGTTCGAGGTTCTCGGGTACGTGGATTTCCGCCATCCGCTTGTTTTCCCCTCCCGGACCCGATGAGGGTGAGCCCGGAGATCCGATTTCCGTTCTCTCTGGAATCGGCCTGATCAGACGGGGGCTGGAGTGGGAATCGACGGGCGAAGGCGCCGATCGGGCGCGATGCACCGATGCGTATTTCGATTTGAAACGATCCGGGTTCGCTAGTCCATGAAATCCGGCTCTTCAGCGACGAGCACATCGTAGATGGGCTGAAAGCTGAAATAGCCCGTGAAGGGATTTCCGGTGAGCTTGGCGGTCGCGGCCGCCTGATCGGCGTCGATCTGAACGGGGGTTCCCGCGGCCTCCGCGAGAAGCTGCGCCTGGCAGCATCGCTCCATCGCCACGTACCACCAGCAGGTTGCATCGACGGTTTCCCCGACGGTCAGTAGCCCGTGGTTGCGGAGGATGACTGCTTTGCAGTCGCCCAGCGCCTCGCCGATTCGGTCTCCCTCCGCCGTATCGAAAACGACGCCCGTGTAGTCATCGAAGAGGGCGTGGTCTTCGTAGAAGGCACAAGCGTCCTGAGTGAGTGGATCGAGGAGTCGGCCTAACGTCGACCACGTTTTCCCGTAGATCGAGTGCGAATGTGCCGCTGCGACGACGTCGGGTCGGGCCTGGTGGATTCGGGAGTGAATCGCGAACGCCGCCTGATTGAGAGCGCCGCCGCCCTCGATGATCTTGCCGTCGTGATCGACCTTGATCAGGTCGGAGACGCGCATCTGCTTGAAGGATCGGCCGACGGGATTCACCCAGAAGTGGTCGGTGTCGAAAGGATCCCGCGCGGTGATATGTCCGGCGGCTCCTTCGTCGAAGCCGAACCGCCCGAAGATGCGCAGCGCTGCGGCGAGCTTCAGTTTGCGTTCGGCAAGTTCTTCCTCGGGAGACCGATCTGCTGGACGGGCAATCGACGCGAGGGCCGCCATGGAATCGTCGTCGTTCATGAGTGCATCGTTCGTTGTTTCGGCCGTCATGGGGGCTCCGGGGCAGGGCGATGGCGCGCCGGCCGAGGGGCCGGCGCGCGCAGTGGTTTTCGGTTCCTGTGAGGGCGAGCCGTTCAGCGCTTCTCTCAGCAGTTCTCTCGTTACGTCAGCTGAGGTCGCCCTTGATCGCTTCTGCGATCTCTTCCGGCGTGACCTGGGGGCCGAAACGTTTCAGGACCTGGCCGTCTTTACCGACGAGGAATTTCGTGAAATTCCAAGCGATGTCTTCATTTCCCTCTTCATCCGGGTTTCCGGACTTTAGGAACTGGTAGACCTCGGAGGCACCGTCGCCATTGACCTCGAGCTTCGAGAACATCGGGAACGTCGCGCCGTAGTTCGAGGTGGCGAATTCAAGAATTTCCGCATCCGTCCCCGGTTCCTGCGCACCAAATTGGTTGCAGGGAAACGCGAGGACATTGAGCTGATCCGTATCGTCGTGAAGGGTACGCAGACCTGCGTACTGACCGGTGAGGCCTCAACGACTTGCGACGTTGACGACCAGGCAGAGCTGACCTTCGAACTGGGATAGCCGAATCGGCTCGCCTGTAATCGAAGGGACTTCGAAATCATGAAAGCTAGGCATGAGATCTCCTGTTGAATGACTGAGTTGAGAACATAGCGTGTTCGGCTGGGAGCCCTTCTCTGTGGATTCAGTGGGCTGCGCGGCCGGAGACCCCGTCTGAATGGCGGGGCTAACGGTTGGAACGCCGATGGCGCGCCGCTCTCGACGTCGGGTAGTGTCTTTTCCATGCGCCATGGGGGGCGCGAACCGAGGAGCGACATGTTTGATTTGACCGGAAGAAAAGCGCTTGTAACCGGAGCGGGGCAGGGCATCGGCGCCGGAGTTGCCCGTCATCTTGCAGGACAAGGCGCGCATGTCGTCGTCAATGACTACTACGAGGAGCGCGCGGCTGCGACGGTCGAAGCGATCGTCAAGGAAGGCGGCAGTGCGGCGGCACTCGCGTTCGATGTGACCGACCGCGATGCCGTTGTGGGACATCTTCGCCCCCTCGATCTCGATATCGTCGTGAATAACGCGGGCAATGCCGGCGCGCATACGATGCAGCCGTCTCCGTTTCGCGACATGGACCCGGCGGCCTGGGCATCGGCGATCGAGGTGAACCTTGGCGGCGTGATGAATACGACGCACGCTGTGCTCAAAGGCATGTGCGATCGCGGTTTCGGTCGTCTCATCACGATCTCATCCGGGGCGGGGGTTGTCGGGCTTCCGATCGGCGTCGCGCCCTACGGTGCGGGTAAGGCGGGCGCGAGTTCGTTCATGCGCCATATGGCGATCGAGAACGCACGGCTCGGTGTCACCGCCAACTCGATCGCGCTCGGCTTGATGGAGATGACGGAGGTCACCGACGAAGCCCTCGTCGCAAGGCTCTCAAAGACGGTTCCGGTGGGTCGCCTCGGAACCGGTGCGGACCTCGGCCCCGCCGTCATCTGGCTCGCGTCGGACGAGGCTTCGTTCGTTACGGGCCAGACGATTCATGTGAACGGTGGCGGCGTCACGACCTGAGTTGGGCGACCTGCGGTCCCGTGTCTCGCTTACTGAATCTGCAGTCCCTGTCATCCCAAAGGAACCCACCATGAACGGTGCCGAAAGCCTTCTTCGAACTCTGGTCTCATCCGGGGTCGAACTCTGCGTTACGAACCCCGGAACGTCGGAGATGCATTTCGTCGCGGCCCTCGATCGCGTCCCCGGCATGCGTGCTGTGCTCGGTCTTCAGGAAAACGTCGTGACCGGCGCAGCGGATGGTTATGGACGAATGGCCGACAAGCCGGCTTCAACGTTGCTCCATCTGGGGCCTGGGCTGGCGAATGGACTCGCGAATCTGCATAACGCGCGGCGGGCACATACCCCGATCGTGAACGTCATCGGCGATCACGCGGTCGATCATCGCCATCTCGACGCACCGCTCACCTCCGATGTCGAAGCGGTTGCCGCGCCGTTTTCGCATTGGGTGCGCACTTCGAAGACTTCCCGCTCGGTTGGCCGTGATGCCGCGGCTGCGGTTGCGGCGGCGCGCGCCGTTCCTGGGCAGATCGCATCCTTGATTCTGCCGGCGGACGCTTCCTGGAATGAGCCCGGGGCTCCGGCGAAATCGCTCTCCGTCGAAGGTGCGGCGCTCCCGCCCGATGCGACGATCGATGCGATCGCGGAGCAGCTTCAAAAGGGCGAGCGGCCGGCGCTGCTGATGAGTGGGCGCGCGCTTCGCGAAGAAGCCTTGGGTCTGGCGGCAGCGATCGCTGAGGCGACCGGCGCTCGCATCATCACGGACACGTTCTACGCGCGGCTCGAGCGGGGCGGAGACCGCGCCGCGATCGAGCGCTTGCCCTATTTCCCTGAGCAGGCCGCCGAGGCGATCGCTGAGGTGACGGACCTCGTGCTCGTTCATACAAAGGCGCCGGTTGCTTTCTTTGCCTACCCGGACAAGCCCAGCACAATCGCGTCCCCGCAGACCCAAGTGTCGACCCTCGCGGAGCTTGAGGAAGATGCGGAAGGCGCTCTGCGTGCACTCGCGGAGCGACTCGGAATCAAGCGAGTCGAGCCGGGTGCTCATCGCGTAACCGACGGCGTGTGTGACAAGCCTTCGGGGCCACTAAACCCGATGACCAACGCGCAGGCGGTTGCGGCAACACTGCGCGAGAATACGATCGTGGTGGATGAGGCGGCGACGGGTGGGGTGCTGATGCTGCCTTTGACGGCCGGTGCACCCGCGCACGATTGGCTCGCGCTGACCGGTGGCGCGATCGGGATGGGGATTCCGGTTGCGACGGGCGCCGCACTCGCTTGCCCGGATCGACGCGTCCTGAACCTTCAAGCGGACGGATCGGCGATGTACAGCCTTCAGGGGCTCTGGACCCAGGCGCGGGAGGGGCTCGATGTGACGACGCTCCTCCTCAACAATCGGAGCTACGCGATTCTCAACGCGGAACTCGACCGAACCGGTGCGGCTCCCAGCAAGGAAGCCGAGAAGCTCTTCGACCTGAGCGGTCCGAACCTCGAATTTGCGACGCTCGCCCGCGGCATGGGTGTTCCCTCCGTACGCGTCGAGGATGCGGACTCGCTCTGCCGAGAGCTTGATGCGTCCTACGATGAGCCCGGTCCGCGTTTGATTGAAGCGGTGCTGTAGCTTCGAGCACCGAAGCCCCATCGGGCTTCGCATGCTGATTCAGGATGCTCTTTTAGGCGCTGCTGGGTGTATAGAGCGATACTTTTCTAAATTAGGACGATCTATTTGGGGCCGCCTTTAGTGTAGTTTCGGGCGCCCGCTCGACGCCGAGCGGTTATCCGCGAGACGCGGACGCTCGAATTGGGCGCGGCGTAGGCGAAGTTGAGAACGTTCATGCAGTCTTCCGACAGAGTCACCGACCACGCAGCGGGCTCGGGCAAGCGTGCAACCGAGATTGCGGATCTGATCGAGATTGACCTGATGGAACGCGGATGGCCGGTCGGCGAGATCATCGGCACGTTCGCAGACATGATCGAGACCTACGGTGTTAGTCGTGCCGTGATTCGCGAAGCGATCGGCCTGCTCGAACATAAAATGGTCGTCGAGATGCGCCACGGTCCCGGCGGCGGAATCGTCGTTCGCGCTCCCGTTGCGGAAGCGATCGTGGGCTCGATCAGCTCTTATCTTGACTATACGGGCGTCAAAGGCGAGGAACTCTTCAAGCTTCGTCTCCGTCTGTTGGGGCTTGCGGCTCGCCTCGCGGCAGAGCGAATCGATGACGATGGCATCCAGCAACTACGCGATGTCGTCGACCGAACGCGTTTGGATGAGCGAGAAGATCCTCAAACGAGGGTGCGCACGCTCGAGATCTTCTCTGCGATCACAGAGCATTCGGGAAATCCTGTGCTCACGATTTTCTGGTCCGCTCTCGTACAGCGAGTCACGGCCGGCGTGATCGGTGGGTACGATGTTTCTCCCGAACGTCATCAGAGAATGTACGACCACCAAAGAGTGGTCGTGGACGCGATCATCGCGAGAGACAGCCGACTCGCCGAGCGTCGCATGCATCAGTTTCTTGAGGACATCTACGCCGACGTCGGGTCACAGGCCGAACAGGCGGCGACCCAAGAATCGGAAATGCGCGAAGATGTGCAGGAAGCGATTACAGGCGTTGGGATTCCGCTGCCGGCGATCGGCAGAGATCGGCGCAAGAAATTACCCGCGCGCGTGGTTCGCCAACTGCTTCGAGAGATCGAGGAAAAGGGACTTCAGGCCGGTGACGTACTGGGAATGGAGCGAGACCTGCTCGAACGTCTCAGCGTCAGCCGCAGTGTTTTTCGCGAAGCCGTCCGGATCATCGAGTTCTACGGGCTTGCAGAGATGCGACGGGGCCCGAAGGGCGGTTTGACTGTGAGTGTGCCGGATTCGGCGCATGTTGAAGAAGCGATCATCCGATATCTCGAATTCGTCGGTGCGAATCTTACGGATCTCCACGAGATCCGCGTGGAACTCGAACTGAGCCATGTTGAATGGACGATCGAACGCGGGGACGAGGTGATTTCGCGTGTGGCCGAGTACATCGAGAGCGCGGACGACGAGGTCAGGCGCCGCGGCGGGTTCCGCCAGATGTTCGTCGATCTCTCCGGGAATCGTGCGTCGCGCCTGATGTCGAACGTGCTTTCAAAGATGCTCGACCGGTTCGTCTTCGAGCACGAGCTGATGATGAAGTACTCGCCCTCTGAAAAAGAAGAGATTCAGGCCCGCTTGGATCAGAACCATGTCGACATCGCGACCGCGGTTCGGGCGCGGGACGCCGAGAGTGCCGCGAGGTTCGTTCGACGGCATCTTGAGTTCGTCGGTGGATTGCTCGCGTCGACCGGACGCTGATTGTGTACCGCTCTAGTCCGAGCGACCCATCAGCGCTTGCCCCCATTTGTCGAGGGTCTCGTTCGTCGCCACGAGGTGCTGGCCTGAGCCGATGACGTCGCGAAAGGCGCGCTGAATCGGATGGTCAAGATGAAGTGCCCCGGCGCCGGCATACGGAAAGAGGCGGGTGCACGCCTGAACGACCGTCTCTGTCGCCCAGCCAACGGCGGCTTCGACCCGCGCCACATCTGCGCCCGCAAGCGGAGCGTCGCTCGCGCCGGCGATCGCGAAGGCTCGGTCGAGTTCGTCCATGAGGTAGACGCGAGCGGCCGAGAGCGCTGCGTCGGTTCGTCCCAATTCCTGTTGGAAGGCACCGCGTTCACCGACCGTCGTCGGGTCGAGCACGCGCTTCTTGCTCTTCGCGAGCTTCGCGATCTCCTCGACCATGCGCCGCGCAACGCCTAACGTGAAGCCGAAGTTTTCGCCGCCGACATAGCCGCGGTATCCCATCTTCGTATATTGCGCGCCGCCGCGGACCTGCACGAAGGGCGAGAACGCCATGTCTTCCGGAACGAAGACATTCGCAACGGCGACGTCGACACTTCCCATGCCCTGCAGCGCGGCGACATGCCAGTCATCGTGCAGCGTGACTTCGCTCGTTGGGATGAGGACGCCCATGGGCGCGGGTGGATCCGGGCAGATGCAGGCGAGGAAGATGTAGTCCGCGCAGGTGACGCCACTCGCGTAGGACCATTTCCCGTTCACGCGATAGCCACCGTCGACCTTTTCGGCCTGGCCGGTCGGTGCGGAGACGGCGGCGACGAGGGGGGTCGGGTGCGCTGTGAAGATCTTTTCGAGCGCGCTCTCGCTTGCGTTGGCGCCAACGATGCCGAGGGATCCGCTCTGGTTGAAAGCGAGCCAGCCCGCGGTTGGGTTCAGGTAGGAAAGGCGCGCAAAGAAGTCGACATGGCCGGACGGAGGGAGCTCGCAGCCGCCCACGACCTTGGGCAGTTTCGAAAGTGGGATCTGGGCGCGACGCATCAGATCGGCGAGGGCCTTCGTTGGGCGCCGTTCGACTTCGGACGGGCGCGCCTCGGCCTCGAACTCCGGGGCGAGCTTGTCGATGGCGGCCACGATCTCATCGATCGACAGTGGCGTTCGGGATGCAAGGAATCCTGCGTCGGACATCGGTGTCTCCTGCTCGAGCCTCGTTATGCGAAGCCTGCTTAAGCGTCTGTCAATTGGGTGCCGAACTCGAACATCCGGCTCATCGCCGTCTTCACGCGATTCTGAAACTCAGCCTCTTCGCCGGGTTCGACCTCGGCGAGCACGAGCAGCAACTCTTCGAAAGCGACCCAGCCGAGTTGCATGGCGGCGGCAACGGCGAAGCCTGCGCGCAGGTCGAGGTCGTCCGATTGAGGATTGGCTTCGCGTAGGTGATGAAGCACGCGAAGCGGGACGGAGACTTCGTCGTCTCGATCGACGGTCATCACGAGGTCGATGTCCCCGTCCAGGACGCATTGACTGATGGCGCGGAAATAGGTGCGATGTTCGATCAGGGCGAGGGGGGCGGGGACGGCTGCGCCACCCGCGCGCTCAAGGGATTCATCGAAGTGCTGCTTCGCGAGTGCATGCATCGCCGCTTCGAGTAAGCCGCGCTTCCCGCCGAAATAGTGATGGACTTGTCCGTGATTGACGCCGGCGCGCTCGGCGACATCGCGTACGGAGAGTCGCTTCGGGCCGACCTCGGCGAGCATTTCTCCGGCGGCGTCGACAAGGGCCGTCTTGACGGCGGCGTTGCCCTTGGCGCGCGCGCCCGGGAGAGGCGAGGGGGCTTCCGCAGTGCTCATGTCGCCTCCGTGGGTTTCGGCCTTCGCAGACCCGCCGCAGATCGGCCCGGGCTGAATTTTGTAGACAGTCGACTAGGATTAGGTTACACACTTGACTAGGCGGGAGCAAGACCCGACCTGACCATCCCCACCAGGAGGATCTCAACCATGGCGCTTCATCGTTTGCTCGGCATCGACATCGGCGTGCCCGATCCGCAAACCCTCGACGATTTCTATCGCCATATCGGCTTCGTGGGCAGCGACGCAGGCTGGGGCCCCGCGGAGTCTCCAGACCAGATTGCGGTCAAGGAGGCGCCGTACCGCCAGCTCCTCGAGATCCGCTTGGCCTGTCACTCGGAAGCGGACCTTGCCGAGATCGCGGGACGGCTTGACGGGATCGGCATCGACCACGAAACCGCGGACGGAAAGCTGATCGCGCGGGACCCGGTCAACCAGTTCCGGGTGACGGTCGAGCCGAAAGAAGTCGTCGATGTTCCCGAGCCCGCGCCGCGTGCCACCAACCGTCCGGGCAATCGGCCTCGCGTAGGCGCTCGCCCCGGGATCATGACGGAGCCGACGCTTCGCCCGCCTCGCCGACTCGGACACGTCGTGATCGGAACCCCCGACATCGTCGCCACGCATAACTTCATCGTGAACGGTCTCGGATTCCGGGTCTCCGACATCATCGCGGGAGGCATGGCGTACTTCACGCGCTGTTCGTCCGATCACCACAACTTGTTATTCGCCCCAGGTCCCGTCCCCTACCTGAACCATTAT
>Ga0316209_1000363_pt1 | contig 84864 bp, 66 predicted proteins | sample 6monopyrite_MG_FD_204945 | JGI IMG/M metagenome (GOLD analysis project Ga0316209, IMG submission 204945) | Microbial mat bacterial communities from mineral coupon in-situ incubated in ocean water Damariscotta River, Maine, United States -... | ecosystem: Environmental > Aquatic > Marine >... | reverse complement strand
TCATTTTCTTTTTTGCTCAAAAAGAAAACGAAACAAAAGAAAAGGAGCCCACGAAAAAGGCCATTCTCCCCGCTAAACGCACATCCCACCCTGCGAATCCAGCTAGCACTCTTGCCCCAAATGTCCCACACCTTCGTGGACAACCCACCCGCCGTTTCGCACTACACCAAATCCATACTTCCAACTACCCATTAAATTCGTGGTAGAACCAAAAATCCTAAAAAACATGAGACCAAGTTATTAGTGACTGCTAAAGGGGTGGTTTACTAAAGGGGTGGTTTAATGATGTATTAGTGGATACTCAAGAATCGGCATTCTTCACCTGAATCAACTTCGCCAAAATGCTCACGGCAATCTCATCAGGCGTCTCGGCCTCTATCTCAAGCCCCATTGGCATGTCCACCTGATCAAGTTCTTTTTCACCTGCAATCTTCGCTTCAATAAACTTCTTTTTAGTGATCTCAATTTTTCGCTGGCTTCCAATCATGCCCAGATACGCGTGAGGTTTGGTGAGGCAGTAGGCCAGAATATCGCGATCAAAGGCGTGATCATAGGTCATGATCGTCACGTAGGTTTCATCACTAAATGGCAGGACAGGTAGCGCCTTTTTATACTCCATGTGCATTTTGTTCACACCTTCCACTTTCACATTATCTATGTACTCTTTTCTGTCATCAATCACATACGTGTCAAAATCCAGAGCCACAGAAAATTTTGCCAACGCATGCCCCGTGTGTCCTGCGCCGAAGATGTAAAGTCTCTTCATTCTTTGAATCGGTTCGATGTAAATTTCTACGCTTCCTCCACAGCACATCCCGTGCTGATGCAGTAGATCGTGTTTATAAAGTTTAGATGCTTTGTTGTCAATTTGTGCAACGGCATTTTCAATCACCTCCTTCTCAAGATTCCCTCCACCGATCGTCCCGACAATGCTACCGTCAGCCATCACGATCATTTTGGAACCGACTTTTCTCGGAGTAGACCCCTTGGTATTCACCACAATACACAAAGCGGCCTTCTCACCACGTTCTCTTATTTCTTCTACTTCTTTAAACAAATTCATTCTTGCGGCAAGACCCCATTTCAGCATCGAAGATATACTGATTTTATTCAGCTTTTAGTCTGTGTACACTCAGTATTCCTAAAAAACCACCTTCTAATTTTGTACACCAATGATGACAAACGCTCTTCTCAAAAAATACAACGTGCCTGGGCCAAGGTACACAAGCTACCCTACCGTACCCTATTGGGATACAAACTCTTTTTCTATTGAAGGCTGGAAGGCAGAATTAGGTAAGGTTGATCAAAACGAAGGTGTATCCATTTACATTCATCTGCCCTATTGTGAAAGCCTTTGTACCTACTGCGGGTGTACGACTCGAATCACGAAAAATCACGCCGTTGAAAATCCATATGTAGCAGCTTTGCTCAAAGAATGGAAAATGTATAGCGAGTTGATTGGCGGTACGCCCGAGATCAAGGAGCTTCACTTGGGAGGCGGGACACCCACCTTTTTCTCTGCGGAAAATCTGGACAAGCTCCTCAGCGAATTATTAAAGCACAACGCTACTCCTCCTGAAATAAGTGTAGAAGCACACCCAAATAATACCAACGAAGATCATCTCCGAGTTCTCAATAATCTGGGCTGCCGGCGTTTGAGCCTGGGTATCCAAGATTTCGACAAAGAAGTACAAGCACTGATTAACCGCCACCAATCATTTGAGACCGTTGATTGGATCACCAAACTCGCAAGAAACATTGGATACGAATCCATAAACTATGACCTGATTTATGGGTTGCCCGGACAGTCGGAAACGACAGTCAGGCAAACAATAGAAAGCACAATTAAGCTCAGGCCAGATCGGATCGCTTTTTACAGCTATGCCCATGTACCTTGGATGAAGCGAGCCCAGAAATCGTTTGAAGATAAACTTCCAAGCGCTGAAGAAAAACGCAAACTCTACGAACTGGGCAAAAAATTATTGACCGAAAATGGGTACGTGGAGGTGGGCATGGATCACTTCGCTCTTGAAAACGACTCACTTACCGACGCTTTTAAAAACGGCACATTGCATCGTAATTTCATGGGCTACACAACTCAAAAAACCAATTATATAATTGGTCTTGGTGTTTCGTCAATTAGTGATTTATGGGCGGCATTTGCTCAGAATGTGAAAAAAGTAGAGCCGTATTTATCGCTGATAGAGAAGGGCGAATTACCCGTTGAACGAGGGCATTTACTGACAGAAGAAGACTTGAAACTCAGACAACATATTCTAAATATCATGTGCAGGTTTCAAACAAATTTCGCTGATGATATCGATTTGATTGTACAGCTTAGCGAACGACTTTCGGAAATGGAAACGGATAACCTTATCTCTTGGGAAGGCTCGATCCTACGAGTAACCAAAGCAGGAGTTCCTTTTGTCAGAAACGTATGCATGAGTTTGGATCAACGAATGCTTTTACAAAAACCAGCGACCCAACTCTTTAGTCAGACAGTCTAGTTAGGAAGACCTTGTTTATTCATTTTATCCGCTCAAGCCGCGGTGGCTTCTACTTTTTTCCTTAATGAAAAAACTAGAGAAAAAAATCAAGGCTCTAAATAAATTTCGAAAATTCAGGTTGTTAGCTGCACTGAAATCCAAACTCGCTGCGCTCAAGCAGTGGATTTCAAAACAATTTTCAAGACCTGAATTTTTAACCGAAATTTCTTCAAGGCCAATTCAAAATCTCGAAAATGACCATTTCTCTCCCTTCTAAAATTTTAGTAATTTATTCTGCTTAGAAAATTTTAGTTTTGAATACTCTACGACTAAATTTTTATTACAAATCAATTTTCAAGGAAACATAATTAGAGCAGATAGCTTTACTCTGTCCGTTCCTTGATTGTCTCAATCAGCGGAATCAATTTCTCAATATTCACATGATCCATGACTACAATTTTGTACCATTTTGGATCATGGTGATTGTCTGGCACTAGGCCATATTCTTGAGCTATTTTTTCATCGATATGCTTGCTTCTAATGGTGATGATGTTGGACGCATGATGACGATAAAAATCAATATTTAATTTTACGAGTTGGTCGCACATCCAAGCCGCTCGCTTTTGCAAAACAAAAATCTTTTCTTGCCACCCAAAAGGTCCATGCTTCATCAGGATCATCCAAACGGCAATGGCGTTTGCTCCGGACCGACTACCAATTAGTGTGTAATCCTCGCCTGCTACATAGCTCGCCTGCTCTGTATTGGCGTACGCCATGAAACCCTTTCGGATAAGAAAGATACCGGTTCCATAGGGTGCCTGAGCCATCTTGTGTGCATCCAGGGTAAATGATGTTATGTTGGGGTTCTGAAAAGTCAATGTGCTGAGCTCTTCAGAAAAGGGATAATAAAAGCCGCCGAAAGCTCCATCAATATGGATTTTGAATTCACAGTTGAGATCCGTCAACGCATCCACATAATGATCAACGTAATCCACCGAACCAAACATGGTCGTCATCATATTTGAGATCACAATGAAATACTTCTTTCCATTTTCCTTTGCCACTCTAACAGTTTGAGTCACACCTTCCAAAGTGATCTCACGGCTGTCAATGTCAACTGGCACTTTGCAAATATCCAACACGAAAACATTTGCCCCCTTGTCCATGGAGTAATGGCTATCCTCACTACAAAGGATGCAGATTTCATTCCTGTCAGCTCCGTGCTTTTTCATGAAGTAGTTTCTATAAATCCAGATAGCCTGCAAGTTGGCCTCTGTGCCACCTGATGCTACGTACCCATCTTGTTTGTCAAAATCTCCTTTCAAAATATCAGTCGCACACAATTCAATCAACTCCTTTTCGATCTCCTGAGTACCTTTGAAATAAGACTCAGACTCATTCAATGTATGGCAGCCGATATGATTTGGATTTTTTATTAGGGATGAAATGAAAGGTGCTTCCTTTAGAAAAAATTCGTCCTGGGAAAAAACTTTTTCGTCCAAATGAGAGGCGGGTACTCCTAGTACATATTGCTCACTGTAGTTAACATTTTCACCCAATGCCCCGAACACGGCGGTCTTTATCTCCTCTTGAGATTTTTTCTTCCAAAACTTATACATTCATTCAATTGATTAATCCGAACCGCAAAGCTAGTCCGCCAGCTCAGGATAAGGCTGATTAAAATCATACGGCACAAAAAAAGCCCTCAACAACTGTCAAGGGCTTTCACTTACTAAACTTAATTCTCTATGAATAGAGGTCGTACGGGAATGCATCCGCTTCAATCATCTTTGCGGCTATGCTTCTCCTAAGTTCCTTGGTATTGTATGGCTCTACTTTTGTGAATCGCTTCATTCCCATCATCAGCACTTTCAGTTCATCTCCCGTGGCGTAGCAGGCAATTGCCTCATCTCCATGGTTCTTCACTTTCTGAACAGCTTCGGCAATATAAAGTTGAGTCATGTCCACATAGATCTGAGCTCCCTCAGCACCATATCTGGCGATAAGTTTTTCCGTACGGAGAATGGCTGACTCAGCGACGTATACTTCAATGATCATATCCGCCAAACTCATCAATACTTCTTGCTCAGTATCAAGCTTGGGACCGAAAGTCTCTGCGGCTTTGCCGGCTGCCATCAGGACAGCCTTCTTTAGATTTTTCACCACTTCCTTCTCTGCAGCCAATGGTAAGCTCATGTCCGGAGATTCAAACGAAGGAACAGAAGTTAGCTCCTTTCCTACGGCCATGGCAGCAGAAAACAAATCAAGCTCTCCTTTCATTCCCTTCTTGAAAAGCATGCCAACTAAAAGCATACGATTTATTTCATTTGTCCCTTCATATATTCTCGCAATCCGTGCATCCCGATAAGGTCGCGCCATTGGTCCTTCCTCAGAAAATCCCATTCCTCCATAGACCTGCAGCCCCTCATCCACCACATAGTCAATAATTTCCGATCCATGAATTTTGATAATGGCACACTCTATCGCAAATTGTTCTACGCCTTTCATTTTAGCATCACTATGCGAAAGCCCCTCGCCCTCCAATTTCTGGATAAGGTTATCAATGTCTTGCCCACCTCGGTAGGCCGCTGATTCTGTAACAAAAGTTTTAGACGCCATTTTTGCCAACTTCGATTGGATAGCCCCAAAAGTGGAAATAGATACACCAAATTGTTTTCGTTGATTGGCATAAGATGTAGCCACCGAGGTGATTTCTTTACACCCCTGAACACATCCAGCGCCCAACTTTATGCGACCAACATTCAGGATATTCACAGCAATCTTGAATCCATTTTCTCTGTCTGAAAGTAGATTTTCCGCAGGTACTTTACAGTCGTTGAAAAAGACCTGACGGGTAGATGATCCTTTGATTCCCAGCTTTTTTTCTTCGTCGTTCAGGGTAATTCCGCCGAAGGTTTTCTCAACGAGGAATGCACTCAGTTTTTTATCATCATCAATTTTAGCAAACACAATAAAAAGGTCAGCAAAGCCCGCATTAGATATCCACATCTTCTGACCATTGATCAAATAAGATTTTCCATCATCGGTAAGTTTGGCTGAAGTCTTTCCTGAATTAGCATCTGAGCCTGCATCTGGTTCTGTCAGACAATAAGCCGCTTTCCATTCACCTGAAGCTAGTTTTGGTAAATAATTTTTCTTTTGTTCCTCGGTTCCATAATAGATAATTGGGAGCGTACCGATCCCGGTATGTGCACCATAAGCTGTGGAGAATGACCCTCCAATTCCGACCACATCTGCAATCAACATCCCCGTGTTGAAACTCATGGCCATACCGCCGTATTCTTCAGGCACGTTCACTCCAAGCAATCCAAGCTCACCTGCCTTGGTCATCAGACCACTCATGAATCCTTCCTCCTGTGTTTCCATTCGTTCAACATTCGGATCAATCTCTTTTCTGATAAAGTCGATGGTCGCAGCGGCCATCATTTTCTGCTCTTCTGAGAATTCTTCTGGAATGAAAATATCCTCTGCGTTAGTTTCTGTGATGAGGAATTCACCTCCTTTTAAAGCTTCTTTTTCAGCTGTAGCTTCCATAATTATGATTTTCTTATTCTTGGTTGGAAATAAATAATAGTATGCATGCATAACAAATGTACTGTATTATTTAGTATGCATGCATAACAAATATCATTTAATATAAATCTGCTGATTTTTGTCATGGAGATTAAGGGTTTCATTTTGACTACCTTTGCGCCTCAAGTACAACCAGCAATACATATGGGTCAGGCAATTAGCATTAAGTTCAATAATAGTATCCGGAAGGAGTTCAGTAAGGTCTTGAATACGCGCGTGAATGATTATTTCAAGAATCGAAAAGGTGGCAGGTATGCCAACGCTGAGATGATCTCAAAGTCGGTCGTTATGTTCACGCTATATTTTGTACCCTACGCTTTTATTCTTTCAGGACTTTTCACAGCTGGATGGCTTTTCTTCTTACTTCAGATCGTGATGGGCCTTGGGCTAGCCGGGATAGGTCTATCTGTGATGCACGATGCTAATCATGGCGCATATTCAAAAAACAGACTAGTGAATCGTATTATTGGATATTCACTAAATTTGGTAGGTGCAAATGCCACGAATTGGAAAATTCAACACAATGTAAAACACCACACTTACACCAATATTTCTGATCATGATGAGGACATTTCTCCCAAAGGAGGAATCATCCGGCTTTCGCCTAATTCTGGCAAGAAAAAGATGCACAAGTACCAGCACATCTACGCTTGGTTTGCTTACGGGCTTATGACAATAAGCTGGATGTTAGTTAAGGATTTCAAACAGTTGGTTGGCTACACCTATGATGGAATGCTCAGGAAACAGCAACCTATTGCTAAAGCTTGGGCATGGATGATATCAACAAAGGCATTTTACTATATTTATATTTTGGCCTTACCGATGATCTTCAGTCCATTTTCGTGGTGGATGATCCTATTGGGTTGGATGACAATGCATTACGTGGCTGGATTTATTCTTGCCATCATCTTCCAACCTGCTCATGTGATTGAAGGTAATGAATTTCCAATGCCCGACGAAAAACATTTGGTAGATGAGAATTGGACCATTCACCAAATGAAAACGACTTGTAATTTTGCCCAAGGAAATAAATTACTTTCCTGGTATGTGGGTGGTCTCAATTACCAAATAGAGCATCATCTCTTCCCGAATGTCTGCCACGTACATTATCGTAAAATTGCCAAGATCGTGAAAGAAACTGCGAAGGAATTCAACGTCCCGTACACGACCTACCGAACCTTCTGGGATGCGCTGGTGTCTCATGGAAGAATGCTGTATGCTTTGGGCAGATAATCAGATTCTTGGAGGAAGCACGGATGCGTAATTTTCTTCAGACTACAAACATATCACGTCAATCGTAATTGAGGCTAAAAGGTGGCCAGCAAAACAGTCGACACAAAAATCAAGAACCACACTGACATCTAAGAAATACCCACTTTCATAAGGCTATTTTCATAAAATGATGCATCTTTAATGCACACCAACTAATCACCTTATGAGTTTGGATGCCTACCTCGCCGCACAGGGTTTTGACTTGCAGCATTCTGATAAAGAAATCCGATTTGAAAAAAAACGCAAAATCAACGTAACGTCCCTTGTTATAGGAGTTATTGGGATTGGGGTATTCGTTCTGATGGGAATTGTTTTTTCACAGACCTCTCTCTTCGTGGTGGCGGGATTGATCGTGCTTGTAGTCATGCGCTTCAATTTCAGGGGAGCTCGTCCAATCACCATTTTCGATTGGACACACACACTGATGGTGAAAAAATCTGTTTGGTTTTTTCTGAATAGCAAGTCGTTCAAAATCGAAAATTACAATGGTGTAGACTTGAATATCATTGATCTTGGAAGTGAATCTTCTGAAGGAGTAGATGAATTTCAAAAGACCATTTATCTAAAAACATCAGCGGGGAATATTGATGTGGTAGATTTCTATTCTGAGGTGAAGCCTATGGAGCCTGAATTGAAGGAGATCATGGAAATTATTCATAACTACCTGACACGCAAGCCGGCATAAAAAAAGGGTTCTGTCCCGATACATAGGAAGCAGAACGCCTTGTCACCAGCTACTCAAACTACTAGTCACCAGCTACTACTTAGGGTCTGCTGAAAAACTCAAGTTGATTTGTTTTACTATTCTGTTTTGCCTTCGAGCCGGGCGGACTTCTACTTCTGTCTTGATACAGAAAGTAGGCAAACCTGCCTGCGGCAGGCAGGGAAATCAAGGCTGCAAGAAAAAGTCTAAAAATCCGTTCCAATGCCTAAAATCCACCAAACTTCCAGTCGCACCAGCCTGCTCGGGCAATGGTGTATTTTTGTCGGCAGTGTAGCGGATTTTCTTAACGCCATTTTCATGAGGCCGATCCATACCACTAATGTGCACGGGTTTTTAGTACAATTGCCATTTTTGTGTGCACCTAAAATTAGCAATACGCTAAAAATCCACCCTTGGTAATGTGGAGTTATAGATTTCGCCTTGGTTTTAGTTTCTCAGCAGACCCTAATTAACTAACCATTTGTTACATCATCAGTTGGGCTAAGCCCAAAACCTTTGGAGTTAATACAGGGCATGTGGGATGTCCCCTACCAGACTATAAGAAATTTGAAATTTGATCGTTGAGGTCAGATTCACCCTCGCTTCTCAACAATCATGATCATGCCCGCAAACTCCACGGTATCTCCAACTCGGAGTTTTTTCCGCCGCTGAGTTTCTATCTCGCCATTCACCTTCACCAATCCCTCATCAATCATTTGTTTGGCTTCTCCACCTGAACTGGCAAGATTTTGAATTTTCATGAACTTAAAAAGCTCAACATATTCGAACGTAAGCAGGGTGAATTTTTCCATACTTATGAAATCCCCGCCCCATTTTCTGCGGATGTATCTGGTGCCACAGCCATTAACTTTCCATCCGCATTCTCCGCAAACAACAGCATGCCTTCTGATTCCACGCCCATGATTTTTCTTGGGGCGAGATTGGCCAACACCACCACCTTCTTACCCACCATTTCTTCAGGAGAAAAATGCTTGGCGATACCGCTCAGAATCGTTCGAGTATCTACGCCGGTTTCCACAGTCATTTTCAGCAGCTTGTTGGACTTCTCCACGGGTTCAGCCGTTACCACCTCTCCCACTCGCATGTCCATCTTCATAAAATCATCGTACGTGATTGTGTCCTTGATTGGCGAAGCTTGTGACTCCTCTTCTGCCTGATTTGATTCTTTGGTGTCCATGAGTTTTTTTACTTGTTTTTCTACTTCCTCATTTTCTATTTTCTCAAATAGAAGCGTCGGTTTTTCAATTTGGCTGTCAGTCGGCAACATGTCGAATTGCTTTGCTGCTTCCCATACCGGCTCATCCATATTTAGCATAGCTGCCAATTTTTTAGATGTGTTCGGAAGAAACGGAGATGCAAATACGCCCAATGAAGCTACTATTTGCAAACTCACATGCATGATTGTCTTCACGCGTTCTTCATCTGTTTTTATCAATTTCCAAGGCTCGGTCTCCGCCAGGTATTTGTTTCCAATCCGAGCCAGTTCCATCATTTGACTCAATGCTTCTCTGAATTTAAATTTATCCAATGATGCTTCGATTTTTGCTGGAATGGCCTTAGCAGCAGAAAGTGCCTGCTCATCCACTAGTTGTAGCTCGCCAGCTTGTGGTACCTTCCCCTCATAATATTTGTGCGTGAGTACCACGGCACGATTTACGAAATTGCCAAAAATCGCCACCAGTTCGCTATTATTTCTTGTTTGGAAATCCTTCCATGTGAAATCATTGTCCTTAGTCTCAGGTGCATTGGCCGTGAGTACATACCTCAATACGTCTTGCTTGCCAGGAAACTCTTCTAAATATTCGTGCAACCAAACCGCCCAATTTCTGGAAGTGGAGATTTTGTCGTTCTCCAGATTCAAAAATTCGTTCGCAGGTACATTCTCCGGAAGGATGTAGCTGCCCTCTGCATGAAGAATGGACGGAAATATTATACAGTGAAAAACGATGTTGTCCTTGCCAACAAAATGCAAGAGTCGGGTGTCTTCATTTTTCCAATAATCTTCCCAATTTTTCCCTTCTTTGGCCGCCCATTCTTTGGTGGCGGAGATGTACCCAATCGGAGCATCAAACCAGACATAAAGCACCTTGCCCTCCCCACCTTCCACAGGCACAGGAATTCCCCAGTCCAGGTCTCGTGTGATCGGGCGAGGCATCAGTCCATTGTCAATCCAGCTTTTGCACTGGCCATATACGTTCGGTTTCCATTCCTGGTGATCTTCGAGGATGTATTTCTTCAGCCATGGCTCATATTTATCCAATGGCAAATACCAATGCGTGGTTTCTTTTAGAATGGGAGGCTCTCCGCTGAGCATCGACTTGGGATTTTTCAGCTCCGATGGACTTAAGGTTGATCCGCATTTCTCACATTGATCGCCATAGGCCTCTTCATACCCACAGTTCGGACACGTGCCTTTGATGTACCGATCGGCTAAGAATTGTTGTTCTTTTTCGTCGAAATATTGCTCAGAGGTTTTCTCCACAAACTCACCTTTTGCATGAAGGGTCTTAAATATTTCGGATGCTGTTTCATGATGAATCTTGGCACTTGTTCGATGATAAATATCGAAAGTGATTCCGAAATCTTCAAAGGATTTTTTGATCTGTTCGTGGTATTTATCAACTATTTGCTGAGGCGTTTTCCCGTCCTTTCTGGCTCGCAAAGTAATCGCCACGCCATGCTCATCCGACCCACAAATGAAAGCCACATCTTCTCCCTTCATTCGAAGATATCGTGTATAGATATCTGAAGGGACATACACTCCTGCCAGATGTCCAATATGGACGGGCCCATTGGCGTATGGAAGGGCGGCAGTGATTGTGGTGCGATTGTACTCTTGGGGCATGGTTTGATTTTGGAGGTGCAAATATAGCCTAGCTTATTTCTTAGATTAGTAGCAGTCTATTCAATTTCTCTCACCACACAAATACACCGAAAGCCAACCCAATCGTAGGCTTTCGTGGCATCTATGAATATTTTTTTTGACGGAAAACTAACGGCCAAATTATGTCGCCAGTCCCCGCCTTTTGTCACCCCCTTCTTGGCTACCAACTCCGATACATTTCCAATCATATTCAAGGGCAATCTTAGATTATCAGTAGATTCAAATTCTTCGGGAAAGTAAACACTCTGAGGGAGTCTGTCCTGGATCAGGGCAAACCATGGATATTCTCGATTCAATTTGAAAGCTGGTATGCTGTCATTTTTTTTATGTCTGGCTATGACCTTTTTCAATTTGCCAGTAGAGCTTACCGAATCTGGAATGAGGGTTAAGGCGTAGGTAGGGTCATCCAATTTAAGATAAGCCTCAATTGAATAGGCTCTGGGTTTTGAATATGAAATAGTGTCGGATAATCTGGCCGCCAACTCCCATTCGTTCTCTGTAGGCAAGCGAAAACTGACTTGATATAAGTTAGTCAATACCTGCCGCTCATGTTTTATTTTCAGAAGTGCATTAACAATTATGCTTTTCCATGCACAGTATCCTTCGGCCTGAATTTGTGATATCCCAACAACCGGATAATTGCGAAACCCAGCATCTCTCAGGTAATTGGGACGGTAGTTTTTTGTGACAATTGTCTGAACTGTAAATAAAGAATCAGGCCCATTTCTGCTCTTAACAAAATGCTCGTATTCCAGCCAATGGACATTGGAAACTTCCGTTCGGTCGATGAATATATTGCCACTTACATGCACCGTACCTTCAGGAATGAATCCGTCAAAGGGTTGTGAAAAACCCATGGTCGAAACAAAAAACAAACTAATAAACAGCCACCTCATGATACAAATAAAGCTAATCGGTCAGACATTGAAAATCGCTTCGCACCGAATGAGACTGTCAAACTAACCCCGCTCTCTCCAACAGCGCATCCACCGTCGGCTCCTGACCTCTAAATCGTTTGTACAATTCCATTGGCGGTTCTGTACCTCCTTTGGAGAGAATGTTTTCTTTGAAGGAGGTGGCCGTTTTTTGGTCAAAAACGCCTCGCTCCTTGAACAACGCGAATGCATCGGCATCTAGCACCTCTGCCCATTTGTAGCTGTAATACCCTGCGGCATAACCTCCTGCAAATATGTGACTGAACTGCACACTCATATTCGTACCTTCCACTTTTGGGAAAAGGTCAATGGGAGCAAGTGCCTCTTGTTCTATTTGCTCCACATCAATATCTGGATTTTCACTATCATGAAAGGCCATATCCAAAAATCCAAAACTCAACTGGCGCATGGTGGCGTATGCCTCGTGGTAAGTGGAAGCCTTTCGAATTCGGTCAATATATTCTTCGGGAATGTCCTCACCAGTCTGATAATGCTTCGCAAAAAGGTCCAGACATTCCCTTTCGTAACACCAATTCTCAAAAATCTGTGACGGCAACTCCACAAAATCCCAATAAACACTGGTGCCAGAAAGACTGCCATATTTCGTGTTGGCCAGCATCCCATGAAGTGCATGACCAAACTCATGAAAGAGCGTCAGCACTTCGTCGAATTTCAACAAAGACGGTTTATCGGGCGAAGATGGAGTGAAATTACACACGATGCTCACCTGAGGGATAATTCGCTCACCGTCTTGATTTTCCTGATCTCGGAATGACGTCATCCACGCTCCCCCTCGCTTCCCCTTTCTGGGAAAAAAATCTGCCCAAAAAACAGCCACCTTCTCCCCTGCCTTATCGGTCACTTCATACGCCCTCACTTCTTCCTGATAAACAGGAATATCGGTGTTCTCCTTGAAAGAAATGCCATACAATTTTTCGGCAGTTTGGAACACCCCATCTATTACTTTCTCTAGCTGAAAATACGGCTTAGTCAGCTCATCATCCAGATCGTATTTCTTCTTTCTCAGTTTCTCTGAATAGTATCCCCAATCCCATCGCTGAAGCTCATGCTTCACTCCCAGTTCCTTCATGTAGGCTTTGATTTCCTCTACTTCATCAGCAGCTTTTCCTTTCGCTTTTTCAAGCAAATCTTGTAAGAAACCCTTGACATTCGCCGGACGCTCCGCCATGCGTTCTTCTAGTACAAAATCGGCGTATGTTGCATAACCAAGCAAACTGGCTAGCTCCTTTCTCAGCGCAACTAGCTTCTTCACGATCATCTTATTGTCACGATCACCATCCTTCAGGGCCTTGGACATGTATGCTCTGAACATCTTCTCTCGAAGTGCTCGATTGTGCGCATACTCCATGAATGGAATATAGCTAGGCGCCTGAAGTGTGAAAATCCACTGATTCAATTTCCCTTTTTGGGCAGCTAGCAAGGACGCTTGCTGCACTACGTCACCTGGCAAACCAGCCAAGTCCTTTTCATCCTCAATGACCAATTGGTAATCATTGGTTTCGGCCAGCACGTTCTCACCAAACTTCAGCCCAAGAGTAGAAAGCTCCATGGCCACCTCTTTAAATCGCTTCTTATCAGCTTCATTCAGCCCCGCTCCACTTCGTAAAAATCCCTTGTGGGTTTTCACCAGCAACATCTCCTGCTCTGCATCCAAAGTCAAATTATTTTTAGAATTAAAGACCGCCTGAATCCGATCAAATAGCTTCGCGTTTTGTTTGATTTCATTGTTGAAAGCCGTGAGAATTGGGGATGCCTCCTGTGTGATTTTTTGCATTTCCTCACTTGTCTCGGCGGAATTCAGATTGAATAAAATGGAGGTTGCACGCCCCATCACTTCACCAGATTTTTCCAATGCTTCAATAGTATTTTGAAAAGTGGCTGGTTCCTGAGAATCTGAAATTTCCAAGATTTCCGCTCGTGCGATTTCTATAGATTGGCTGATGGCGGGCAAATAATGCTCATTCTTAATTTCCCCGAAAGGAGGGGTCTCAAAAGGCGTACTAAACGGCATCAAAAGTGGATTGCTCATATTCTGAAATTAGTCGCCAAAGGTATCTGGTTTAACTTGATATAAAGTCTCTTTTGGAAGAGATCCAAACTAGCTCATCAAGACTTCCTGTACCAATTTTTTTTCTATCATTGTCTCATGGACTCCATGTAACTTTGCAGCCTCAAGATGAAATTCTGATATGATCAAAACGCTTTATTCCTTCCTGCTACTAGCGCTCGTTTATTCAGCCACGGCACAAGAAATTGACTCTGTTGATTTGAGTTCTCCCTACAAGTCTATTTGGACGCATCTGTATTATTTGCAGCCTGATACTTTTAATGATTCATTGGCCGCACAGCCGTTTCAACCTAAGCGGAGGGGGCTGGAAAAAGCCAAAGAACTGGCCGTAAAGCTGAAGCAAATTCTGGATGGAAATGGATTATTCATTTACATGGATGAGGTGCCGAAGAAAGCGAACTATTACGATTCCACTATAAACAAGTACAAATACCTCATCACAGAGGAATATCAGGAAATTTATCTTCTGCGGCATGGAGATACGGGCGACTGGGTGTATGCCGATGCATCCGTGGTGGGTATAGAAAATGCCCATGAAAATACATTTAAATTTGGGACAGGTGTATTGTTGCAGTATCTGCCTAAGCTGGGCTCAACAAAAATTCTGGGGCTCTATTTATTCCAATACATGGCTATCTTGATATTGGCCCTACTGAGTGCCATTATCTATCGAGTGTTCACCTTCCTTTCTGAACGAGTGCTTCGGAAAATTCTGGTTACGTCAGGTTTTAGTGAGACCTCTCATAAATACCTTGTACCTGTCGCTCGACCAGCGAGTTTTTTCATCATTGTTTTGTTGCTGGTTTTGTTTGTCCCAGTCCTGCAGCTACCCCCTGATTATTCCCAATACGTCATCATCACGCTTCGGATTCTCCTACCCGTAATAGGCACCATCATCGCCTTCCGATTTGTGAATATACTCGCTCAGTATTTTGCTAAACTCGCTGGCAAAACAGAAAGCACGCTTGACGATCAATTGGTCCCCCTGATTCGGAAAACGCTCAAGACTTTTGTTGTAATCATTGGCACGCTATTCATTCTTCAGAATCTTAATGTGCCAATTCTTCCGCTGCTCACAGGACTCTCCATTGGAGGTTTGGCTTTTGCTTTGGCAGCTCAGGACACGATCAAAAATTTCTTTGGGTCGCTCATGATTTTCATTGACAAGCCTTTTCAGATCGGTGATTGGATAACCACGGATGGTGCCGATGGAACGGTCGAAGAAGTGGGTTTTCGATCTTCACGGATTCGAACATTTGCCAATTCGCTCGTGTACGTACCCAATGGAAAGCTTGCAGACAGTACCATCGACAATCATGGCTTGCGGAAATATCGGAGGTTCTTTACCAAAATAGCATTGACCTACGATACGCCTCCCGCCCTGATACAAACCTACATTGAAGGCCTTAGGAAAATCGTGGACAACCACCCGCACACGCTCAAGGACAACTATCATGTGTACTTCAACGACATGGGAGCCTCCTCGCTCGATGTGATGTTTTACATTTTCTTCAAAGTACCGACTTGGGGAAAGGAATTGGAAGCTCGTCACGAAGTGCTGATGGAAATAATGAAGCTTGCTGAAAAACTAGGAGTCAATTTCGCCTTCCCTACGCAGACCTTGCACATGGAGAATTTCCCTGGTAAGGAATCGTTATCACCTGACTACATGAGCGAGGAGGAGATGAAGAAAGAGATGGAAGGGTATTTTGGGAAATAAGTGTTCAACAACGTAATTTAAAATCAGCACATTTTGCATGTCAATTCATCGGATATCACCCTTTTGATGTACATGCGACCACTCAAAAACATGAAGTTCTAGTAATTCTTCTTCTGTCTCATCCATAAAAATCTCCTCCACAATGATAAAAGCCTTCTAACTATGCCCTTCTCTGAGACCAATAACCAAAATCATAATTGGCCACATCTACACAGTATTAACACTTACGGTTAATTTTAATATTGTATTTGGCCATAACTATGAATTTATATACATTTATGGCCAATTATGGGTGACATTATTGGAAGGAAAAGAGAGATCACGCAATTGAATAAAGTTGTATCCAGCAAGAATGCTGAATTTGCAGTGATCTATGGACGAAGAAGAGTCGGCAAGACCTATCTAATTCGAGAATACTTCAACCAAACATTTGATTTTGAGCTCACAGGATTAGCAAATGCCAACACAAGCCAGCAGTTGGTTAATTTCCATACGGCACTACAAAGACAATCAAAAAATCCATCCGACCAACTACCTACCAATTGGTTTGAAGCTTTTCAACAGTTGATTGATCACCTGATAAGCATCAAAACATCATCCAAGCGTGTTGTGTTTCTTGATGAGCTTCCATGGATGGACACCTCTAGGTCAGATTTCGTAATGGCCTTGGAGCATTTCTGGAATAGTTGGGCTGACAAACAAAAGGATGTAGTTCTTATCGGCTGTGGGTCTGCGGCTTCATGGATGATCAATAAGCTTGTCAACAATCATGGAGGCTTACACAATCGAATAACCGAACGAATTAAACTACTCCCATTTGATCTACAAGAGACCGAACTCCTGCTGAAGTCAAACAATAATGTACTGGACAGATATCAGATTCTTCAGATTTATATGGTCATGGGGGGCATTCCCTTCTATCTCAATAAAATCTCTCCAGACAAAAGTGCCGCGCAGAACATTGAAGAGTTGTGTTTCCGCAAAGGAGCCTTGCTAGCGTCAGAATTCAAAAACCTTTTTGTTTCTCTATTCAAGAATGCCACCCGACACGAACAAGTAGTGACCGCATTGTCTTCCCGTACACTAGGAATGACTAGGAAAGAATTGGTGAAGGCCACCAAAATGAGTACTGGTGGTGGTCTGACACGGCTCTTATTTGAATTGGAAGAAAGCGGATTCATCGGCAGCTACATTCCTTTCAATAAAAAATCTCGTGACACGATCTACCAGCTCACTGATTTCTATAGTTCGTTCTATCTAAAGTTTATAAAAAGCAACACCAATTATGATTCTGGAGTTTGGACAAACGCCATTGACAATCCGACACAACGAGCTTGGGCCGGGTTTGCGTTCGAACGTGTTTGTCAGGCGCATACTTTTCAAATAAAAAAAGCACTGGGCATTCATGGGATTCTTTCCTCAACCTCCTCTTGGAGAAGTACCAAATTAAAGAATGGAGCTCAGATTGATTTGGTCATTGACCGAAGGGATCAAGTAATCAGTCTTTGTGAAATGAAGTACTCCATCAGCCCTTTTAAAATTACCAGCTCATACAATGAAAACCTGAGAAATAAAGTTGCGACGTTCAAAGAGGAGACCAAAACAAGAAAGGCACTTTTCCTGACAATGATTACAACCTTCGGATTGCATAAAAATAAATACTCATCATCTCTGGTTCAAAATGACCTGACTATGGATGCCTTGTTTGATTGATTGATTGATTTATCCGCCTGGAATCAAGACACCTCCCTACCCCCTATGCTGTACATGCGACCACTCAAAAACATGGAATTCAAGTAATTCTGGGCTCTGAGTAAATCGTGGGGAGAAAAGCCGTGAGAATCTCTTGATCAATGAGACTCCTGGGGCGATTCCAGCCACCTGCCTCGCATAAAATCTTCTCTGAGTAGCGTCTAAGCTGTTTTTCGAGGCAAGTAAACAAACTCAGGCCATTAACTAAAGAATTAGTTCACAATAATTTGGATTTATAAACTAAGTTATTAGTTTTGAAACTAAGTTGTTAGTTGATATGCGAAAATAACCCGAAAAAATGAAACCACTTACCCAGGCAGAAGAAGACGTAATGCAGATTCTATGGCGATTAGAAAAAGCCTTTGTCAAAGAAATCGTTGGGGAGTTTCCAGAACCCCGACCGGCCTACAACACGGTCTCAACCATTGTTAGAATACTTGAGAAGAAGAAATTTATTGACTTTGAAGCTTTTGGAAAATCACATCGATACTTCCCCACTATGAACAAGGATGAGTACAGTAAAAAATACCTGAATCGCTTTGTTGATAAGTATTTCAGTGGGTCGTATGAGCAACTGGTTTCTTTCTTTACGAAAGAGGAAAAAATGAGTGTGACCGATCTGGAGGAATTACTGAACGAACTTAAAAACCAGAAATCATGATTGTGTATATCCTTGAATTCGCCCTAATCCATTCGCTCTTTTTCCTAGTGTACAAGCTACTGCTTACCACAGAATCTCATCTTACTTTTAGACGATTCTTCCTTCTCGGATCCACTGCCTTGAGTTTGATTATTCCGTTAATAGAAATCCCAACCTCCTTCTCCTCCATTGCCACCATCAACTTAGCGGAAGTGATGGTGCCATTTGATGGAGTCGTTAGATCCGACTTTCTGCCAGAAACAACCATAACTCAGACACCTTGGTATGTCTGGTTGATTGGTGGGGTTGGTTTCATCCTATTGCTTCGCCTCTATTTTGGGTTAATAAAAATTGCAAACTGGTATAGTCAAAGTCAGTTTGGAGAACTATTTAATACACCAGTGAGAATGGTTAAAGGTCTGCAAAACAGTTTCACTTTCCTACGATGGGTATTCATAGATCCAGACCATTTCAAAAACACTTCGGCTGTAGTCAGACATGAGTGGGGGCATTCAAGACATTTGCATTCAATTGATGTCCTCTTTTTTAACTTTCTAACCATTCCATTTTGGTGGATACCCAGTATCTGGTTTATGCTGAATGAAGCCAAAAAAGTGCATGAATATCAGGCAGATCAATTCGCTTTAAAATCTACCGAGACACAATCGTATGTGAAGACTTTGGTGCATGGCGCCATTAAGCTTCATGGTATGAACCTGGCCAGCTCATTCGATGATGCACCTATTGTTAAACGCTTAAAATTTATAAAAATGATGAAACGAAAAATGAACCCCTGGAAAGTAGGAAGTATTGCGGCCATCATGGCCATCACCGCGGTTATGTTCGCCTGTGAGGATGAACTAGATGCCGAAATTGACCGGATAGCACAAGAGAGCAATCAACAGCTAGTTTATTCTGACGCAGTAAAAGCCGAACTTGAAGAACTCACCGCTAAATTTCCAGATATGGAATTTGCAGTAATCGAGACTGACATTGAGAACAAGGAAAGCTTTGATAAGATCAATTCCTACGACCCTGAGCAGATCAAACGAATTTTCATAAATCGAGATGGAGATTACAAAACCATGACGGTAATACTCGCAAAAGGTGAGGCATTGTTTGAAAGAACTATTGCCACCGCCAATGCCGGTGAGGATGATGTGTTCACTATCGTGGAAGAACAACCTCAGTTTCCTGGAGGAATCAATGAATTCTATGAATATGTGGGTTCAAGAATCAACTATCCCAAAAAGGCATCAGATCTGGGAATTGAAGGAAAGGTGTATATCCAATTCATTGTGGACACAGATGGTTCGGTGACAAACATACAGCCAGTTAAAGGAATTCATCCCGAATGCGATGCTGAGGCGGTCCGAGTTATGAAAACCATCCCCAATTTCATTCCTGGGAAGCAAAAAGGCAGGGCTGTTAGGGTCAGGATGACCATCCCAATCGTTTTTGCGCTTGATGGGGATAATCCTCCCAAAAAAGACACATCCGAGATAATGGAAAAAATAGCTGAAGAACATCAGAACTAACCAACGATAAATTTGTTACTCAATCTAAAGCTGTTCAATTTTGAACAGCTTTTTTTATACCCAAAAATTTATCCATACATCTCCATGAAATTCGGAACTAAAGCCCTTCACGCCGGTATCAAGCCAGACCCTTCTACAGGTGCTATCATGACGCCTATTTTTCAAACCTCTACTTATGTGCAGGACGCACCGGGAGATCATAAAGGGTATGAATACGCCCGAACCCAAAACCCGACTAGAGAAGTGCTTGAAGCGAATCTTGCGTCGTTAGAAAATGCCAAGTATGGCCGATGCTTCTCTTCGGGAATGAGTGCCAGCGAAACAGTTATAAAGATGCTCCGCCCTGGAGATGAAATCATTAGCACGAGCGATTTGTACGGTGGCACGTTCCGGATGTTTACAAAAATTTTTGAGGAGTTTGGGCTGAAGTTCAACTTCGTGGATATGACAGACGTGGCAAGTATCGAAGCTGCGGTGACAGCCAAGACCAAGCTTATCTGGGTGGAGACTCCCACCAACCCGATGATGAATATCATCGATATTGCAGCAGTCGCTGAAATTTCTAAAAAATGTGGAGCCATTCTGACGGTGGATAACACATTTGCTTCTCCCTATCTCCAGAATCCATTGGACTTAGGTGCTGATATTGTGATGCACTCGGTCACTAAATTTATCAACGGCCACTCCGATGTGGTCATGGGATTCTTGGGAACAAACGATGAGGAACTTGAAGAGAAAATAGCCTTTATCCAAAATTCTAGTGGAGCTGTACCAGGCCCCCAAGATTGTTTTCTTGTTTTGCGAGGCATTAAAACAATGCATGTGCGAATGGACAGGCATTGTAAGAATGGTGAAAAAATCGCCAACTATCTAGCGAGCCATAACCGCGTAGAAAAGGTCTATTGGCCCGGATTCGAGTCGCATCCAAACCACGAAGTGGCTAAAAAACAAATGAGAGGATACGGAGGAATGCTCTCCTTCGTTCTCAAGGGTGACGACATGGATGATGCCTATCGAGTGATGGGAAAATTCAAAGTATTCAGTCTGGCAGAGTCTCTTGGCGGTGTAGAATCCTTAGTTGGCCATCCGGCAAGCATGACCCATGCAGCTATTCCGAGAACACAACGAATGGAAGTCGGCTTATCCGATTCGCTCATTCGGCTGAGTGTGGGTATTGAAGATGGCGATGATCTGATTGCTGATTTGGAGCATGCGATTGGGTGATTTTTGAATCAAATGCCAACAGCCCGATCCAAGAATTAGAAAACCTTAAATATAAAATCTGATATTTCCGGATTCAATTGAATCTTCGTCACAACAGCACTATACGAACCATACATCTGAGATCTTTCCACAGAGAAAGAGTGTGGAAATAAAATCCCGTCAACGGCTTTATAATCGTCATAAGTAATGGTCCCTTTAAAAGCTGACTGTTCTTTAATTAAAAGACCCGAAACTACGTCATAAAATTTAGTCACTCTGTCGTTGGAAGGAAGGGTCACGAACATTTTGTAGCACGCCTTGCCATCTACTTCAACAATGTCCTTCAACTTCATTTTAACATTCCATTTGCTATCACCGTAATATATTTCTTCATGAATTCTTGTCGAGTAGACTAACTTTTCGATAGCCAACGGATCGATTGTCCTAGCACCTTGAGAGCTGGCGGATGAAGCTTTCCCTCCATTCAGGGTGACTTGAAATACCCTTTTATCTCCACTAATCATAGAATTAACGGCCTTGCCCCATCCCTTCCGTAACATATTTATTTCACCACTTGCCGAAGAACTAGAAATAATTATGGAATTGATTTTTTTCATCTTTTCACCTCCTACGGCTTCAGAATATTTTGCAATAATCTCTTCTGGTGTTATATCATCAATGGATAAATCCTCCAAATTCACACTAACAATTTCTTCACCTGTTTTTTTAAATTCTACAATTTCCCCATATGGTTCCAGTTGAGATCGAATTTCATCTCCTTTACCTACGACAACTATGTTGGCATTCTCAGGTCTGATATATTTATTAGCTGCCCTATGAACATCATCGACTGATACTTCGCCCAATCGATTGAGATACTTCTCGTAGTAATCGGAGGGTAAGTCAAACCGCCGAATTGTCGTTGCGAAATTGGCAACCGTTTGAGGGTTTTCTAAAGACCTGGAAAAACTACCAGCCATTTTATTCAATGTAAATTGAAGTTCCTCTTCAGATACTTTTTCATTTTTAATTCGATCCATTTCATAAAGAAGTTCTTTTATAGATTCTCCTGTAACTTCATTCCGGACACTGGCTGTCGCACTAAAATTTCCCACAAACTCACCCCTAGACAATGAAGAATAAGCACCGTATGTATACCCCTTATCCTCCCTTAGATTATCAAATAGTCTAGCACTTCCTCCACCCAAAATAGAATTCATGACACTAGCCGAAATCTCCTCCGAACCCCCTGGTTTCAAATCATTTACAGCATATGTTATCCGAATTACCGATTGCTTAGAAGATGGTCGATCACTGAGCATTATTTTAGTCTTGTCAGGATCAATTCCCTTTCCAATATTGATATTCTTTGTGACCTCACCTTTCTGCCATTTTCCGAAGTAATTATTTGCCACCTCTTTCGCTTCATGCAGATCTATGTTTCCAACCATTACCAAATAGGCAGAATTAGATTTGTAATATTTTTTATAATAATCAATACATTCTTTCAGGTCAATGTTACTCACGGAGCTAGCTGAAACTGATTCCCTATATGGATGATCTTTGGGATAATTCACATTGCGAGTTACTTTGCTGGCTATACTGTTTGGATCGTCTTGGTCAGTCAATAAATTTGAAATTGTACGTTTCTTTATCTTGGTTAATTTGTCCTCCGGAAATGCTGGGTTCAACAAAATGTCAGACATGATCTCAAGAAGGTCATTCTGATACTTTTTTAATGATGATGCAAACATTCCCCCATCGAAGCTTACTAACGTTGCGGCCATAAAATCAACTTCATCTTCGATCTGAGCAGCTTTTCTTTGTCGAGTTCCATTCTCCAGCAACTCTGCTGTCACACTTCCAATTCCAGCATTTTCACCTTCCACAATTCGCCCATGCTTTAGCATAGACAATTGAAAAGAAACCCTTGCCGATTCTTTGTCTTCTATGACAAAAACCTCTAAACCATTTGGCAAAATGAACGACTCATAAGAGCCAATTTCAATTTTTGGAGTGGGGCCTGGAGTTGGTGCTTGACTTCTATCAAATGCTCTAATGTTTGATTCTGGATTTTGAGAACCAGCCCAAAAAGACAGCCCAAGAAAAGCCAATATTACGATACTTCTCATTTTACGATAATTTAGTTAGGAAGATAAAACAATCGAACTCGGTTCGATTCTATAAAATACTTATTCGCTACTCTCTTCAAATCCTCTCTTGTCACTTTCATATATCTCTCAATTTCCGAATTAACCAAATTTGCATCACCAAAATACGTATGATAATTGGCCAATGCCTCGGCTATTCCAGCAACAGAATTCATCGAACTCAATTTCCTGTTTTCTATTTCGTTTTTTAACTTTTGAAATTCCCTTTCCGATACTAATTCGTTTCTCACCTTGGCGTACTCTGCATCAATCGCATCATTCAAATCGTCAACATTGGTTCCACGGGAAGCAATGCTGAACGTCAACGCCAGCCCTGGATCCTCAAATGACAATGGAATCACCTGAACCTGAACTGCTTTTTCTTGCTGTTCTACCACTGCTCTGTATATTCTTGAACTTTTCCCTGAGGACAATAAGTTACCCAACATCTCGACTGCATAGAAATCGTCAGATCCTTGTTCAGGAATTTTAAAAGCATGTACTACGGCAGGTAGAAATATATTATCGTTCACACTCCCTTTCACCTCCTTGTCCATTTCTGGTTCAACAATTGACGGTCTGGGAATGTCACCAACACCTCTATCAATTTCACCAAAGTATTGCTCAATCAATTTTTTCGTCTTATCAATATCAATATCTCCAGCAATTGAAAGGGTAGCATTGTTAGGGACATAAAATGTCTTATAAAAATTAATAAACTCTTCCTTCTTTGCAGAATTCAAGTGACTAAGAGATCCAATTGTAGTCCATTGATACGGGTGTTTTTTATATGCACGTTTTAGAACTTCTTCTAAAATACTCCCATACGGAGTGTTATCAACTCTTTGTCGCCTTTCTTCTTTGACAACCTCTCTTTGAGTTTTAATTCCTTCGTCATCAATCTTGGCATGCATTAGTCTCTCGGACTCTAACCAGAGCCCTAATTCAAGTTGATTCGACGGAAGCAACTCATAATAAAAAGTTCTATCAGCACTAGTGTTGGCATTATATGTACCGCCTGCATTTTGAACATACTTTGCATACTCTCCTCTCAAAATATTTTCACTTCCTTCAAACAATAAGTGTTCGAAAAAATGAGCGAAACCTGTCCTTTTTGGATCTTCATTTTTAGATCCAACATGATATAGCATAGTTACGGCCACAATTGGGTTCTTCTTTTTTTGATGCAATATGACATGCAGCCCGTTGGATAAATCATATTCCACAAATTCAATTTGTCCCTGCCCTATGGCATAGTTGCAGCTAAAAAGAACACATAAAATTAAAAATTGTCGCATGCCGTTTTCATTAATGATTCTAAAAACTTACTTGATGTTCAAATATATACTAATTTCTTTCATGAGATTCAATTCAATATTTTTTTCAGTACAGAAATCGATGAACTCCTTGTCTTCTCATAAATCGTATCTATTTGTTCTTAGGATTGTAAATCACTATACCTTTAAGTCAAAACCGAATATGCTTAGCTTCATGATTGCTTGGTTCAACTCTAATTTTGATATGCCTTGTTTGTAGACCATATGCAAAAAACTGAGATCCTCTTGTTTTGCTTATTGCTACTTCTCGGTACTATGCTTTTCGCCCAAACCCCCACTTCAAACCTTCGAGCCATCAGCATCGAAGGGGACACTGATTTTACCGGGTTCGATCTTCTTGAAATAAGCGATCAGCAGCTGTTTGTCTTGGCTGAAGACTGGCACAATATCCGGAGTGTCCCCCGAGCCACAATAAAAGTACTCAAGTATCTCCACCAACATGGAAATGTCCGGATACTGGCCATCGAACAAGGACTAAGTGCCGCTCATATGATCAACAAATATTTGGCCACTGGAGACAGTCTGATCTTGAAACAAATTGCTAGAAATACGATGTTTTGGGGCCGAGAGAATCAGGTGTTTTTTCGGGATTTGTTGGCATTCAACAAAACCCTTCCTGAGCAGAGTCGAATAATTGTTCGGAGCATTGACATAGAATACAAAATGGAATCGGCCATTTTCGTTATTAATGATCTTATCAGAGACAAAGCGATCCCCACGTCTCTGGCCGAAACTATTGGGAACTTCAAGAAGTTGTTTGATGAAACAAAAGTACATCGTGAGCAGTTCGATGGTCTATCGGTAATGTTTTATTATGACCGGGAAATGGTCACCAATCTGGTTCGATACACGCTTTATGATATTGAAAATCAGACAAAGACTTATGAAGAATTCTTTGGTGATGATTTTATCCAGTTTGCCACGATGATCCTGGACATGGACGATGGTTTGGTTTTCGATTATACCAACCCCAATACCAACTACAAATTTAGAGACCGGCTTATTTATGGAAAATTTACAGACCTGTTTGAAAGCCATCCTCACAAAGGTATTCTCTGCGTCATTGGCGAACGCCACGCTACCAAAGGTTCCTCGATCCACAATCTGAATACCATGACCTCCTCTCCGATGCAGAGGAAAGTGATGAATATTAGAATCGCATCTCTTCACAACAAGTCTTTCACATCGGGCGATTTGCGTAGAATCAATTTTACCTTCCCCGATCATCTAAAAATAAACAGCGCCACATTGATTAAGCATGACCCTAACGACCCTACCTTCAAATCCAAAGAAGATTTCCAATACACACTGTTCATCAATGAAAGCGGTAGTCTCACTCCCTTTGAAAACGTGTATCGAGGAGAGAATTGATCGATTACTTCATGACACCTCTTCATCTCAACATAATTCTGGGGGCCGAATCCGCTAACCATAGGTTTATAAAAGAGTAATTAGGTTCTAGTCGGATATATTTTCTAATATTGATATACTAATTTCACCTAACACACTCTCCATGCCCTATTTAGTTCGAACATTATTCTTGGCTCTCCTACTTAATCTCGGCCTGACAACCGTGATGTTTTCACAAAGTTCTTCACCCAAATATTATCGCCTCACCACCCAATGGCAAGGAGAGAGCAAGTCCCTTGACATTATTAATAATGGGGAAAATAATAGATTAAAATTAGCAAACACGAAAAATGTATCAAGTCAATACTGGCAGATAATAAGTCTTGGTAACGGGTATTTTCGATTTACAAATAAGTGGCTTGGTCAAGAGAAATCAATTGACTTGCTCCAAGAGGGCAACTACTACATCCCTCAAATTGCAGGTACGGGTAACTTTTCCGGGCAAAACTGGAAACTTTCAAAAGTTGACGGGTCTGATGAATTTTTTCGACTGAGTACCATGTGGCAGGGCGATGGACTTGCACTTGATATCGTAAATGATGGAGAGAAGAACAACAAACCTCGACTTTCCAATGTTGGAAACTACTCAGGCCAATTCTGGAAACTCACGCTGATTGCTACCAATGAACTGGCCACAGTTGTTGACAGAGTGCCGAAAGAACCAAAAAAAAATGTGCCTATTGGGAAAAAGTATGAAAAGGAAATAACTGAGGGAATGAAGAAGGTTCAGGAATTACTGGATAATAAAAAGAAGAAAAATTGATATTAAATTCATCAAAAAAACTCCCAATGGTTCGAATTTTCAGGTGATCACTTTCACTTATATTTGTAGTCTGAAATATTCATCCACCTTCAAAAAAACGAACCATGCAATTCCGACCCGGCGTACTCACAGGACAAGAGGTAACTGACCTTCTCAACTACGCCAACGAAAATCAATTTGCACTTCCGGCTGTCAATGTGATTGGCACCAATACTGTCAATGCTGTATTGGAGGCTGCCAGAGAGGTGAACTCTCCTGTCATGATTCAGTATTCCAATGGAGGTGCCGCCTTCTTTGCAGGAAAAGGACTAACAAATGAGAGCCAATTTGCGGCGATTGCTGGCGGAATATCCGGAGCTCAGCATGTCCATGCTATGGCAGAAGCCTACGGAGTGACAGTGATTCTTCATACCGATCATGCAGCCAAGAAGCTTCTTCCCTGGATCGATGGATTGTTGGATGCGGGCGAAAAGCATTTTGAGCAAACGGGCAAGCCACTTTATTCTTCTCACATGCTGGATCTTTCCGAAGAGCCTATCGAGGAAAACATAGATATCAGCGTAGACTATTTTAAGCGAATGGCTAAGATGGGCATGACCCTCGAAATTGAACTCGGTGTGACCGGTGGAGAAGAGGATGGTGTGGACAATTCAAGCGTAGACAATTCGCTTTTCTACACACAGCCTGATGAAGTAGCATATGCCTACGAACGATTGAAAGAGGTGAGCGACAACTTCACCATCGCTGCGGCCTTCGGAAACGTGCATGGCGTGTACAAGCCTGGGAATGTTCAACTCACTCCAGAAATATTAAAGAACTCTCAAGATCACATTCAGGAGAAGCATAGCACTGGTCACAATCCAGTCAACTTTGTTTTCCATGGTGGTTCTGGTTCGTCAAGGGAAGAAATCAGAGAAGCGATCGGTTATGGAGCAATAAAGATGAACATTGATACAGACATTCAATGGGCGTGCTGGGATGGCCTCCATGAGTATTATGAAGGCAAGAAAGGCTATCTGCAAACTCAGATCGGAAATCCTGATGGAGACGATAGCCCAAACAAGAAGCACTATGATCCACGGGCGTGGTTAAGAGCATGTGAGCAATCCATTGTCACTCGACTCAAGGTAGCTTTTGAGGATTTGAATTGTATGAATCGAAATTAGTGACTAGTAATTAGTTGACTGGTTAATTAGTTCTAAACAACTGACAACTGACAACAAGAAATGAACATTTCACAAACGCCCACTATTCAACTATTCAACCAATTCACTAATCAACTAATCAACTATTCAACTAATCAACTATTCAACTATTCAACTATTCAACCATTCAACCAATTCACTAATCAACCATTCAACTAATCAACCAATTCACTATTCAACTAATTAACCAATTCACTAATCAACTATTTAACTATTTAACTATTCAACTATTCAACTATTTAACTATTTAACTATTCACTAATTAACCAAGAATGAATAATATCTCAATCATCGGATCAGGCACCATGGGCAATGGAATCGCTCATGTTTTCGCACAGGGAGGACACAGCGTGGCACTCATAGATATCTCAGCAGACAGCCTGGAGCGTGCTTTGGCGACCATATCGAAAAATCTGGACCGGCAGGTGAAGAAAGAAAAAATTTCGGAAGCTGACAAGGAGGCTACTCTGGGTAGAATCACGACATTCACATCTACTGAGGAAGGTGTGAAAAACGCCGATCTGGTTGTAGAGGCTGCTACAGAAAACTTCGATATTAAAAAGAAAATTTTCGAAACCATGGATGCACATGCGCCGGCAAAAGCGATCCTTTCCACGAATACTTCATCCATTTCCATTACGGAAATTGCTGCCGTTACAAAGCGACCCGATAAGGTAATAGGCATGCACTTTATGAATCCGGTTCCTGTGATGAAGTTGGTCGAAGTAATTCGAGGCTATGCTACCTCAGATGCTACCACCAAGAAAGTCATGGAAATGAGCCAAAAGCTTGGCAAGATGCCCGTAGAAGTAAATGACTATCCGGGTTTTGTAGCCAACCGTGTGTTAATGCCAATGATCAATGAAGCGGTCATTACTCTTCATGAGGGCGTAGCAGGTGTTGAGGAAATTGATACGGTTATGAAACTCGGCATGGCCCATCCGATGGGGCCACTTCAGCTTGCCGACTTTATCGGTCTGGATGTTTGTTTATCGATCATGAACGTACTGTACAATGGATTCGGGAATCCGAAATACGCGCCTTGTCCCTTGCTGGTGAATATGGTAACCGCCGGGTACCTGGGAGCTAAGTCGGGTGAAGGTTTTTATAAATACACCACTGGGAGCAAGGAGATCGTTGTGAGTGGGATGTTTGATAGGTAACCAATACGACCAAACCTTCTGCTTAATTGGTCAGGCAAGTTCAAATTCGTTTCTTTGACACATGAAGCATTTCGTTTTACTATTCTGCCTCACAGGTAGCTCTTTGGTCTTCGCCCAATCTCCGGGTTACGGAATAGACGAAACCGGCGGTATTCCTGAAGGTCTAAAAGAAGGAACCCTCGCGCCGGACTTTTCAGGAATGGATCAAAATGGAGAGAACATAGCTCTAGGTGACCAACTCAAAAATGGACCCGTGGTGCTGATCTTCTATCGGGGGTATTGGTGTCCCGTGTGTAATAAATATTTGAGCGAATTTCAGAAAGACGTCAATCTTATCTTGAATGAAGGAGCGTCAGTAATCGCGATTACACCAGAGCAAAATGATGGTGTGGAAAAGACTATCAAAAAAAATGACATTGGTTTTTCAGTATTGACCGATGACAAATATTCTATAATGGACCAATATGGTGTTCGTTTTTTGGTTACTGACAAATACAGTAATAAAATCAAAACGTTCCTTTTTGCCGATATAGCAAACAACAATGGCGATGATGAAGCAAACCTACCCGTACCGGCAACCTACATTATTGGAAAAAATGGAAAAATCATCAAAACTTTTTTTGATGTGAATTATAAAAACAGGCCCAGTGTTGAGGAAATAGTCGAGTACCTTGATTGAGAAATTGACGACCTACCACTCTTCACATTTTCAATAGAATCTGATAGGATTTGAATAAATTCGTGATTCTCAAAGTAAAAACTGCGCCATGACCTATCTAAAACACACACTTTTTACAATTTTCGGAGCTGCGCTAATTTTGGCTTGCTCCACATCTACCACCGAAAATTCTACAGACTTGAAACCACCAATTGCCGAGAAAAAAGACTCTGTCATGACCATTCATGGCGACACCCGAATCGATCCTTATTTCTGGATGCGTCTGACCGATGAGCAGAAGCGAGCCGAAACGCCAGACGAACAAACGACGGATGTCCTGACTTATTTGAATCTTGAAAATGACTACAAGAATGAAATAATGAAAGACACAGAAGGGTTTCAAACACAGCTCTTCGACGAAATAGTTGGGAGAATTAAGAAAACGGATGAATCCGTTCCTTATTTTTTGAAAGGCTATTGGTACTACACCCGCTACGAAGAAGGTAAAGAATATCCAATCTATGTCAGAAAAAAGGGATCCATGGAAGCTGAAGAAGAAACGCTGCTCAATGTGAATGGACTGGCTGAAGGTTTTGGCTATTATTCTGCAGTTGGACTCAACATAAGCCCCGACAACAACCTGGCAACATTTGGAGAAGATACGCTTAGCAGGCGAGTCTATACCCTTCGATTCAAAAACCTAGAGGATGGCCGATATCTCAATGATGAAATCCCAAATACAACCGGACGAGGTACCTGGTCAAACGATGGTCAGTACTTTTTCTACACGACCAAAAACGAAGTTTCGCTTCTGTCTGAGAAAATATGGAGACACAAATTAGGGACACCCGTGACTGATGATGTGGTGGTCTATGAAGAAAAAGATCCGAGCTACTACATTGGGGTGTACAAATCCAAATCAGATAAGTTCATCATCATTGGGTGCGGTAGTACACTTGTGAGTGATTATTATATTTTAGATGCCGATGATCCTACAGGTGAATTCAAGCAATTTATCCCCAGGGGAGAAAAACACGAGTACAGCATTGCACATTTTGAAGACAAATTTTATATCCTGACAAATTGGGATGCGAAGAATTTTCGCCTAATGGAAACACCCGATGACGCTTCTGAACAAGAAAACTGGAAAGAAGTAATCGCCCATAGGGATGATGTGCTTTTAGAAGGAATTGACCTTTTCAAAAACCATATGGTGGTAGATGAACGAAAGGCTGGATTGACTAACCTACGGATTATCAACCAAAAAACAGGTGATGAGCATTACATGGAATTCGATGAATCAGCCTACACGGCCTACACCACCACCAATGTGGAATTTGATACGGATGTGCTGCGATTTGGCTATCAATCCATGACCACTCCAAATTCCACTTTTGAATACAACATGAACTCAAAGGAGCGAACTCTCTTGAAGCAAACCGAGGTAGTAGGTGGTCACAATCCTGAAGATTATTACACAGAAAGAATCTGGGCAACCGTTCGAGATGGTGTGAAGGTGCCTATTTCTGTTGTTTACAAAAAAGATTTTGAAAAAAATGGCAAAGGGCCACTCCTGCTCTATGCCTATGGATCTTATGGCAGCACGGTAGATGCCTATTTTAGTTCCACTAGACTCAGCCTTTTGGATCGAGGTTTTGGCTTTGCAGTTGCCCATATCCGTGGTGGACAGATGATGGGACGTCAATGGTACGAAGATGGGAAAATGTTCAAAAAGCAAAACACGTTCAATGATTTTGTGGATTGCGCCAAATACCTGATCGATGAAAACTACACGTCTGCTGACCACCTCTACGCTCAAGGCGGAAGTGCAGGTGGATTGCTCATGGGTGCCATTTATAACATGAATCCTGAACTCTTCAATGGGGTGCTTGCGGCAGTTCCCTTTGTGGATGTGGTCAGTACAATGCTAGACGAGAGTATTCCACTTACAACAAACGAATTTGATGAGTGGGGAAATCCTAAAAACAAAGATTCGTATGAGTACATGCTCTCCTACTCGCCCTACGATCAGGTGGAGGCAAAAGAATACACCAACATGCTGGTGACTACCGGGCTTTTTGATTCACAGGTGCAGTACTGGGAACCAGCCAAGTGGGTGGCCAAACTCCGAGATATGAAAACGGACAACAACATTCTGATCATGGACTGTGATATGGAAGCCGGACATGGTGGTGCTTCTGGTCGATTCAAAAGATACCGCACCACCGCATTGCAGTACGCATTCTTGCTCGACTTGGAAGGGATCATCGAGTAGGATTGATTATCTTAGCTGGCGTCATTGCAAGTGTGGTGATTTTTGGGTCTATATGATTTTGGTGTGGATTACAAATGGAGGTTGTCAAAAAACGAAGATCGTGATAGACCGCATCCCGAAAATTTGTACAACTGAAATCAGCCCAATCCTAAATCAATTGCCCCACCCTTTAGGGCGGGGGAGTTTGGATTCTTGGTTGTAAATCAGGGCTTTAGCCCTTTTCAAAAACAGAAATTGGGCTGATGCCTTCATATGTTTCTGATGCTATATCTCGGCCCTAAAGGACGGAATTATTGCTCAAAAAATTGAGTGGAAACTAAATTACCCACAGTATTCCACATAGACCTGATTTTTAAATGAGTTGACTAAATTTATGTTATTATTTTGTGTTCAGACAAGGCGACATTTGAGAGCATAGCATCGCTACGGAAGAAAATTTCAACGAAGCATGAAGGAAAAAGAACTTAAAAATAGTTGACCTATTTAGGAATCACCACACTAGAGCCAAACTCATGAAATCCGAAAAAGACTGGAAAGAAAAACTCACCCCTGAACAATACCGAGTGCTTAGAGAAAAAGGCACTGAACGACCAGGGACGAGCCCATTTATATTGAGCGATGACAAGGGCATTTACGAATGTGCTGGTTGTGGAAACGAACTCTTCAGCTCCGACACTAAATTTGATTCCGGATGCGGTTGGCCAAGTTTTTATGATAGCATCCGCTCAGATGCCGTGGTACAAACCCGAGATACTGCTCATGGAATGATCCGTACCGAAATCACTTGCGCCAATTGTGGTGGACATCTAGGCCATGTATTCCCTGACGGGCCTGAGCCTACCAGAAATCGTTTTTGCATGAACGGGGTTTCTCTACACTTTAGAAAGGAAGAGTAATTACAATTCATCCACCTTAATCACCTCTTATGAAAATTCACATCGTTTTGTTTACAATTCAGAGTATTTTACAACCCAGTTAAATTAACCCTAAACAAGTGAAAAACCTAACCCTACTCCTACTTTGCCTAGTCTTGGTATTCGTGGCTGATCCTGTGTCAGCACAACGGAAAAAGAAATCGACAACCTCACCTACCATTCTCTCATCGACTTACGAAGGACTGCAATGGCGACATATCGGCCCCTTCCGTGGTGGTCGGTCTGCGGCCGTCACAGGGGTGTCGGGTAAACCGAACCTCTACTACATGGGGTCGACTGGAGGTGGTGTTTGGCGCACAAACGATGCTGGGAATTCATGGGAAAATATTTCAGATGGTTTCTTCGGGGGCTCCATCGGGGCAGTGGCTGTCAGCGAGTGGGACAACAATGTGATCTATGTTGGAGGTGGTGAAGTGACTGTCCGCGGTAATGTCTCCTCTGGCTATGGCATGTACAAATCCGTGGATGCGGGGACAACATGGGAAGCCATTGGCTTAAAAAATTCAAGACATGTTCCTAGAATCAGAATTCATCCAAAAAATCCAGACTTGGTTTATGCTGCTGTGATGGGCGACTTGTACAAATCTTCGGATGAAAGAGGCGTGTATCGAAGTACCAATGGAGGTCAAACTTGGCAAAGAATATTATTCGCCAACGCTGATGCCGGGGCAGTGGATTTGGTGATGGATCCCAACAACCCCAGAATTCTTTATGCGAGTACCTGGCGAATCAGACGAACACCCTATAGCCTGGAGAGTGGTGGAGCAGGCTCAGCTCTTTGGAAGAGTTCGGATGGGGGAGACACCTGGACTGACATTTCTAAAAATGAAGGATTGCCCGGAGGGCTTTGGGGAATAAATGGTGTGACGGTCTCCCCACTCAATTCAAACCGAGTTTGGGCAATTATCGAAAATAAGAAAGGCGGAGTGTACCGATCAGATGATGCGGGCAAGACCTGGCAATTGGTAAATAAAGAGAGGAAGCTGCGTCAGCGAGCGTGGTATTACACCCGCATCTATGCGGACACGCAAGATGAGGATAGAGTGTATGTAATGAACGTTCGTTACCACAGATCAAAGGATGGTGGAAAGACCTTTGAAACCTACAACGCACCGCATGGAGATCACCATGATCTGTGGATAGCACCGGAAGACAATCAACGCATGGTCATAGCTGATGATGGCGGTGCACAGGTGTCATTTGATGGCGGTGAAAACTGGAGTACGTATCGAAATCAACCTACTATCCAATTTTATCGGGTGACAACTGACAATGCCTTCCCATATAGAATTTATGGAGCCCAACAGGACAACTCAACAATTCGAATACCTCACCGAATTGGTGGTGGCGTCATTGGTGAGGGGGATTGGGAGTCAACAGCTGGAGGCGAAAGTGCTCACATAGCCGTTGACCCGTCTGATAATGATATCGTGTATGGCGGTAGCTACGATGGTTTCTTGACTCGCTACGATCATCAGTCCGAGCAGGTTAGAGCAATCAATGTATGGCCCGACAATCCTATGGGACATGGAGCTGAAGGCATGAAATATCGCTTTCAGTGGAACTTCCCTATTTTCTTCTCACCGCATAATCCGAAAAGACTCTACACCACGAGTAACCAAGTTCATGTTACGACGAATGAAGGTCAGTCTTGGGAAATCATCAGCCCTGATCTGACGAGAAATGACTCAGCTAAGTTGGTTTCTTCTGGTGGGCCGATTACGAAAGACAACACGAGTGTGGAGTATTACGCCACCATTTTTTCCGCTGTAGAATCGCATCATGAAGAAGGTGTGATCTGGGCGGGTTCTGACGATGGGCTGATCCATGTCACACGAGACGGAGGAAAGAATTGGAAAAACGTCACTCCTACGGGAATGCCCGAATGGATGATGATCAACAGTGTGGAAATTGATCCTTTCAATAAAGCAGGTTTATATGTGGCCGGGACAAAATACAAGTCTGGAGATTACCGTCCGTATTTGTACAAGACCACTGATTATGGAACAACCTGGACAAAAATAACGAACGGAATAGATTCTGAGCATTTCACCAGAGTAGTACGAGCCGATCCAAAAAAACAGGGGCTGCTTTATGCAGGAACTGAGAGTGGCATGTACGTCTCCTTCAATGATGGTACCAAGTGGCAACCTCTTCAGATGAACCTCCCAATGGTACCGATCACCGACTTAGCCATCAAGAATGACAATCTAATTGCAGCTACCCAAGGTCGTAGTTTTTGGTTGATTGATGACCTCACGGTGCTTCATCAAATGAATGCAGACGTCCAGAAAAAGTCTGCTCACCTCTTCAAGCCCATGGATAGCTATCGTCTGGGAGGAAGCGGAGGACGAACCTCTCGTACGGCAGGAACAGATCATGCTGGAGGTGTACTGGTGCATTATTTCATCAAAGACACGTCTGCGACAGACACCCTTCGATTGGAGTTCTTTGACAAATCAATGGAGCTAATAAAAGCCTATTCGACCCATCCTGACGAAGAGGAAAACGAAAGTAAATTAGAAGTGAAACCGGGTCTCAACACCATGAACTGGAATATGCGGTACAATGGTGCGAAAACCTTTAAGGGTATGATTCTCTGGTGGGCCACTACGCGCGGACCAGTAGCAACTCCTGGCAGGTACAACGTGAAGTTTACAGGCAAGAACTTCGTAGAAGGACAAACCTTCAACCTGATCAAAGACCCACGAAGCGAGACAAGCGAGGCGGATTTGAAAAAGCAATTCGACTTCTTACTAGCTGTCAGAGATAAGCTCACGGAAACGAATCAAGCGGTGATCGACATCCGCAAAGTAAGAGGGCAGGTCAACGATGTGTTGGGTAAGCTCGAAGATGGTGACTTGGAAGATTATGGCAAAGACATGCTCAAGGAGATGAAAATAATCGAAGAAGCACTTTACCAAACCCAAAATGAAAGTGGACAAGATCCGTTGAACTTCCCTGTTCGACTGAACAACAAACTAGGTCATTTGGCATCACTGGAAGGAATGGGCAGCTACTCTCCTACAGATCAGTCCAAGGCCTACTTTACCGAAGTGAGCGTATTGATTGACTCGGAGTTAGATAAGCTGAAAGCCATTTTTGATAAGCGGATTCCTGAGTTCAACAAGATGGTGAAAGAGGCTGATGTGGATGCGGTGAAGTTGGGGGAATAGAAGAATTCTACGATTGTAGAGTTAAAGAGTTAAGATTGGATTCTTTAATCTTTAAATCTACAATCCCTTTTACCAACTCAGTTTTGATAGAACCCACTATCCATATAAACACAAATTCAACCAGTCATTAGGCTATGCTGTAATTGTATTTTTCATCCGACATCTTATAGCTCATTTTGTCTTTTCAAAAAGACAATTATATGGGTTTTTAAAACCTGAGTTGATTTGAAATGGAAGATTTTATCCCCAACAACATCCACCACGAACAATTTCTAGTCGCCGCAGATCATATTGAAATTGGCTATAAAAACAAGATACCCCTGTGGTTATTTGGGGTGATGTATGAATGCGAAAGTGGATGCAATGTAGTTGGTGAAACGATACCATTTCAGATTGATTCGAGTGTAGCATTCGTTCGATTGATTTTAATTCTACCCTGCCGCCGAATCGAAACATTAATCGATCGAGTTAGTCGCCAATCCATTAGAAAATCTAATGATCTCAGCTACTTTTGTCGCACAATGTTCAGGCAAATTCTTCTTTGCAGCTAAATGTTGGAATTATTTATTTAAAAGCTACCTCTTTTGCCTAAATCACTCATCTCGCAATACACCTTCGACAACAGCGAATCCAAGATAAGAAGTCGGGCAAACCACATCCGAATAAAAGCTTTCGGGCTTGGAAGTGACAACCAGCGAGCAACGTATGTCGTCTACGGGAGTGGGCGTAAGATGTACACAGTTCAAGTCAATAAATTCAATTCTAAAGATATATCCACTACTTGCACGTGTCCATACGACTGGGGTGGTCTGTGCAAACATGCAGTAGCGGCACTTCGTCATCTCGATGGGGAAGTGGATCATGTGGCAGCACCCCAAAAGAAAAAACACGAGACAAAAAAGAAAGAAAGATATAGCCGGACAGATCCATACAGGATCAAAGGAGTCAAGGCCATTACCACTGAATTGATCCACGAGCACATGCAGATTCAAGTGCATCCGCTCTACCAGAATTTGGGAATGAAGGTACTCGAGTTTGACGATAAGTCTATTCGACTAGAGGTCATGAATGATTTGGGCAATTACTATACTGACAAATATGAAAATGTAGTGGTGCAGCATGACGGCCATGACCTCCATCTCAAGTGCTCATGTGGTACTACTAACGAGCAAATCTGCCAACATCAGGCCTGGGCACTTTATCATATTCTTTCCAATTTTTCACCATATTATTTCGATAAAGAATATAAGCGAAAAATATGGGAAGAGGGATTGGCCAGCTATGGCTACACACTTGAAGACGATTACAAAGAGTTGTTTGATCTCCGATATGAGGGTAATCAACTGAAAATTGTACCCCTTGTGGAAGGTATGATGCCACTGAACCAAGGATGGTTCGGCTTAGCACAGACGTTGGATTTGCAGACGGAAGGCAACACACAACCATGGTTTATCCAAACTGGACAAAAGAAAAAAATCATCTATGGTTATGCCATTGGAGTTACCAGTGAGACCTTTGCAACAGGTGTCTTTCTACTAGAGGGCAAGGCAAATAAAGATGGCGCGATCAGTACCAATATAAAGGTTATCCGGACGTATGAAGAGGTAAAAGGCGACAGGAAGAACGAGGTATTTCTTGATTTGTACAAACATACCAGAGAGTTGTTTGACGATCTACCCGATTTTCCGGAATTTTTTGATGGTAAGGGAATTGCAAATTATCTCAAGAGAGCACAGCCCCAGTTGGAGCACTTTACACACTTGGTCAATAATCACTCCGATGATATTCCTTTTTTTGAAATGCCTTACACCTTCTATCAGGTATCAAAACGGTCGATGATACCGATAACTATTCATCAGGATTCATGCGATCTTGCCTTTGTTTTTTCTGAAGAAGAGAAGTTTTTTAAGTTAAAGGCATTTCTAGTGCTAGACGGAAAAAAAATACAACTAGACGATGACCAGATTACTGACTGTTCGTATTACGTTGTGTATAATGAGACATACTACCTCTATCCATCGGCTAATTTTCATCTGGACTTCCGTTATTTCATCGGCCATCCAATTCAGCGAATCCTCAAACACAAAAAGGAAGCCTTTCTGGAAGATGTCATTTTCTCCCTAATGAAAAAATACCCGGTTGAATTCAAAATCTCATCGATTGAGGTGCAAAGTAAAAAATTGAATTCAGCCCAACTGACCAAGAAAATATACCTCTCCGAACTGGAGGATCATATCTTATTTAGACCCATGGTGTGCAAGGGCAAGGTGGAAACTGAATTGTTTGGAAGTGATGCATTCTCCGAACATAAAGGAGAAACAATCGTCCGCTATCAAATAGACGAATCATTTCTGGATGACTTCAAATCAACGGTCAGGGGTCTTCACCCTGAGTTTGAAGATCAGATACAGTATGGTGCATGCTATATCTCCTTCAAGGAATTCACACAGAAGCAATGGTTTCTCACAGCTTTCGAAAAGCTAAAAAGTAACAAAGTAGAAATATTTGGTTTGGACAATTTCAAAACCATGAACTACAATACCAATCGGCCTGAGATAAATGCTGTCGTGAAATCTGAAGTCGACTGGTTTGAAGTGAACATGGATATCAGGTTCGGCGATGCAAGTATTTCATTAAGCGATGTAAAAAAAGCCGTCCTGAAACAGCAGTCGTATGTGAAATTGGACGATGGCTCTATGGGATTTCTGCCCGAAGAATGGCTAAAAAAAATGGAGCGACACTTTCGATTCGGAGAGATAGACGATGATAATCTGAGGATATCGAAACATCATTTTTCGATCGTTGACGAATGGTTTGACGAATTGGATGATGAGGAAATCAAAGCAGAAATTGAAGAGAAAAAGAGAAAGCTGCTCAATTTTGATAAAATCAAAGAACTAAAAAAGCCAACAAAAGTACTCGCTGATCTCAGAGACTATCAGTTGCATGGATTCAATTGGCTTGGGTTTCTGGACGAGTTCAACTGGGGCGGATGTCTGGCCGATGATATGGGGCTGGGGAAAACGCTTCAGGTGATCGCCCTTCTTCGTCATAAAAAAGATAAGAAAATAAAAATACCCAGCCTGGTGGTTGTCCCAACTTCGCTGATATTCAACTGGCAAAAGGAGATAGACAAATTTTGTCCAAGTCTCAAAATTCATGTCATTGCGGGAGTATCAAGAAAGAAAAACACCAAAGACTTTGACAAAGTAGATGTGATTCTTATTTCGTATGGATTGATCTTGAAAGATGTGGATTACCTGAAAGATTATATGTTCAACTATGTGATTTTGGACGAATCTCAAGCCATCAAAAATCCAGGTAGTAAACGCTACAAAGCCGTGCGTTTGCTTCAAGCCAAAAATCGGATTGTGATGACTGGCACACCTGTAGAGAACTCCACACTCGATCTCTACAGCCAAATGTCTTTTGTCAACCCCGGGCTATTGGGCAATCTCACTTTCTTCAAAGATTACTTCGTGAAACCCATTGAAAAACACAAGGATGAGCAACGAGCCCAGGAACTCAATCGGCTAATAAAGCCTTTCATGATTCGGCGCACCAAAGAACAGGTAGCTACCGAGCTGCCCGAAAAAACGGAGATGACTCTCTATTGTGAAATGGAGAAAGCTCAACAGAAAGTGTATGATGCCTATCGAAACAAATACAGAAATTACCTGTTAGGTAAAATCGAAGAAAATGGTTTGCAGAATGCCAAAATATATGTGCTTGAGGGTCTACTGAAACTACGACAAATATGTAACTCGCCTGCACTGCTATCCGATGAGGAAGATTATGGAGATGAGTCTGTCAAAATACAGGAGCTGATGAGACATATCACCGAAAAAACGGGTCAGCACAAAATTTTGATATTTTCTCAATTTGTGAAAATGCTTCACTTGATAGAAGTCGGAATAAAAAAGGAGAACATCCAATACGAATACCTCGATGGCAGCACAAAAGACCGCCAGAAGAGAGTGGATAATTTCGAGGAAAATGATGACATTCGAGTATTCCTCATCAGCCTGAAAGCTGGTGGCACAGGTCTCAACCTGACCTCTGCTGATTATGTATACATCGTGGATCCCTGGTGGAATCCGGCCGTAGAGTCACAAGCCATCGACCGTTGCTACCGGATCGGGCAAGAAAAGCACGTGATGGCTTACAAGATGATATGTAAAAATACGGTTGAAGAAAAAATAGTAGCACTTCAGGATCGTAAGAAAAAATTAGTCACTCAGATCGTGACTACTGATGACAACATGCTGAAATCACTCACCAAGACAGATATAGAGGTTTTGTTTTCATAAGATTCGATTTTAGATTGGCTCAATTTACGGTTGTAGATTAGTTCGAGTCACGAGTGATTCGAGTTTAGATTAGGCGGATTACAAATCCTGATACCAAAGGCTTTCGGATTGCAAATCCGAAAGAGTACTAGAAAATAATTTTGCCTTATGCCTTTATAGATAGTGTCTTTTCAATTCGACATTTTATTTATATATTTGTCATCAAATAAAGTCATTTATATGGATATTTTGTTCTCATTTCAAGACAATTTACTCAAGCAGGTGACGAATAATTTCTATCGATCACTATATGACCGAATCAATTGGCAGCAACGCATGCTGGCCATAAAAGGTCTGCGTGGAGCAGGAAAAACTACCCTGATTCTACAATACATAAAGTACAAGCTTGGAAACGCCCGCAATGAAGCTCTATATGTAACAGCCGATCACCATTGGTTTTATACCCATACCTTATTAGAGGTGGCTGACGAACATTATAAAAATGGGGGGAGACATCTCTTCATAGATGAGGTCCATAAATATCCCGGATGGTCCAATGAATTAAAACTCATTTATGATGGATATCCTGATTTAAAAGTAGCATTTACCTCTTCTTCTGCTCTGGACATTTATCGTGGCGAAGCTGATCTGAGCCGACGAGTAATCAGCTATGAACTAACGGGACTTTCTTTTAGAGAGTTCCTTGAACTATCAGGAACAGCATCAATAGAAACCTTCTCTTTTCAGGCAATCAGAAAGGATCATGTGAAAATAGCAAAACACATCACCAATCAATTTCAGCCATTACCTGTCTTCAAAAACTACCTAACCTATGGTTATTTACCCATTTACACTGAAAATTCAGCAACAGAAATTTCACAAAAACTTGAACAAATAATCAACACTACGGTAGAATCTGATTTGTCTTACATACAGCAGTACACAGCCGCCACCGCACATAAAGTAAAAAGGCTACTGGGCATTCTGGCTGAATCCGTACCCTTCAAACCCAATATTTCAGCCTTAGCAAAAAAGCTGGACGTAAGCCGCGATTCGATCTATGCCTGGCTGGTACATTTACAAAAAGCCCGATTGCTAAATTTGCTTTCACCCCAAGGCAAAGGCACTTCCCTGTTGCAAAAACCCGAAAAAATCTATTTGGAAAACACCAACCTCTCCTTTGCTCTAAAAAGCATCCCCGATGTGGGTTCAATAAGGGAAACGTTTCTCCTGAACCAGTTACTTAACAATGGGCTTGACGTGCATTTCCCTAAATCCGGTGATTTCTTTACCAATGATACATTCATAGAAGTGGGAGGAAAAACAAAAACGGCAAAACAAGTGGATCAATATGACCAATTCATAGTCGCCGCAGATCAAATTGAAATTGGCTATAAAGACAAGGTGCCCCTGTGGTTATTTGGGATGTTGTATTAAAGGGAAAGTAAGTCGAGTTTAGATTAGCGGATTACAAATCCTGATACCAAAGACTTTCGGATTGCAAATCCGAAAGAGCTGGGATTACAAATCCCGACACTCAAAACCTTCGGTTGCAAATCCGAAAGAGTGTAAGTATACGAGCCGAATAGCATTCATATTTGGCTCATGCTTTACAATTGGCAGCAAGACAATTGGCCCCACTTCACTTATGATCTATCCGATTTGGAAGACAGTCTGCCGGAATTTATCCGAAGGACGGGACGCATTGGCGGACTTATGGAAGGGCTTTTGCCTGACAGCCAGAGTGAATTTTCCATTGACTTTATGGTCAAAGAAGCCCTGAAAACTTCCGAAATAGAGGGGGAATACCTAAGCAGAACTGATGTCATATCCTCTGTGAAAAAAAAAATCTGGGATTCAGTGTCTCTGAGCGCCCCAAAGACCAAAAGTCAATAGGCGCAGCATCACTTATGACATCCGTCCGAGAACATTATCTTTCGTCCACTGTCCAAAAAAGCACTATTCGAATGGCACAAATTGATCATGATGGGTAGTCGGGGAATAAAGACCGGTAACAATTTGAAATTAGGTTGTAATTTTTCGAAATAAAAACATCCCCACGCCTCTCAACATCGTCCTAATCGAACCCAAAATCCCCATGAATAAGGGGGAATAATCAGACGTAGGTTTCAAAATCACGGATCAAATACTTTTATTAGTTTTCAATTCCAAGTTGGATCAGGGAAGGATATGTACTAAATTGAACCAATGCCATGCAAAAATAAATTAATCTGGTCATTCGTTTTCATTGCTTCTATTAGCATTAATACTGTCGATTGTCAAAATGATCAAAATCGATTGGCGCTGGTGATTGGGAATGCTGCCTATCAACACGGTGGAGCTCTGAAAAATCCTGTCAACGATGCAAAGCTCATGTCTCAGACTTTGAAAAATTTGGGTTTTGATGTGATCGAAAGTACTGATGCAAGTTTGATCGAAATGAAGAGTGTATTCAAGCAATTTGCCACTCAAATAAAAAAGTACGACGTTTCACTATTCTTTTATGCTGGTCATGGGATGCAAATCGATGGTGAAAACTACCTCATACCAGTTGATTCAAAACTCGAAGACAAATACAGTCTAGAATTTGAAGCCTTGAAACTGAGCATAATAAATCGATACTTTGCGCTGAACTCAGACAATTTGAACATTATGATTCTTGACGCTTGTAGAAATGATCCCTATAGGTCGTGGAGTCGTGGGGGTAATCGCGGGTTCTCTGCTGTAGGTGATCAAGGAGCTGGAACAATTATCGCATTTGCTACCAGAGAAGGCGAAACAGCCAGTGATGGAATTGGGTCGAATGGTTTATTCACACATCACTTAGTTGAACAAATGAATATCAAGCAAAACATAACAGATGTTTTTCAGAATACCCGAGTAAGCGTACTTAAGGCAAGCAATAAGCAGCAAATCCCACAAGAATGGAACATGCTTACAGGTAATTTTTATTTTACTCAAACAGTGGAACGGGGTAAGATTATCACTTCCGATCCTACTGTGATTTCCACTAGTGAAGAAAAAACACAATTGGGGACTTCATTATCAAATTACCATGAAGGCGTTTCCACGTTTCTTGACGAGTACACAAATACGCGCTATGGCACTATTGGTTTTAAAACAACAGACTCTGAAGGAAATGTAGCTGGAATGGTCTGGCTTACCGAGAATGTCAATTCATCCCAAGCCGAATCTTTCAAGATTCCAGGAACAAATGATTTCCTTTACACTTGGCAATCCGCTATGAAGGCTTGTCCAAAAGGTAGTCACCTGGCTTCTAAAGCTGAATGGGAGCTGCTGGTTACTAAATATGGAGGCCCTGACACGGCCGCAAAAGCCTTAAAAGCCACACAGGGTTGGAAAGTGGATACTTGGAGTGAAATCGGAAATGGATCGAATAATAGTGGGATGAATATTCGTCCCTTTGGTTATCGCAATGATTTCGGAACATTTAGTGGTCTAGGGGTGGGTGGATATTTTTGGACATCAACAGATACGGGGAGAAAAGCGCAAAAAATTACTTTGTATTACAATGAGAATGAAGTGGAAATAAGTACATCTGACAAAGAGAATGCGTACTCCTGTCGATGTGTCTTGAATTGATTTGGAACGATTCAATATTAAAAATTTTTTATACCTTACTTGGAATGATTGTCTATTCACAACGGTATCCCTGTTTGCAACCATTCAGATTAGCTCTATTTTTTTTGGTCTTGCTAACTTCTCAACTTTCTTATACGCAAGATCAATACGGAGAAAACGTGGTACTCGTGCCAGGTACTGGAAGCGAATTATTCAATCTAGGGAGATCAGATATATATTCTTTTAAAGATGTGAAGGAACGTGAGATTTCGCTGAATTCATTCCATATCACTAAGCATGAAATCACGAATGAAGAGTTTAAGAAATTCCTAACGGAAGCCAATATTGACCGGAAAGGGAAGCTCAAAGGATCTCTCCTAATTAATCTGACATTGAGTAGAAATTTAGTTTGGTCGATGAATAAGTTCATCGTCAAGGAAGGGAAGGAATCACTTCCCGTTTCATATGTTACTTGGTATGGAGCAAATGAATACTGTAAATGGAGAGGTGGCAGATTACCTACAGAAGCAGAATGGGAGTATGCCGCAAGAGGTGGCATGAATTCTCATGAGAGTTATTCTGGTTCAGACTTCCCTGATGAAGTAGGTTGGTACAATGAAAACTCAAATGGCGAGCTTCAACCTGTGGGTCAAAAGAAGCCCAATAAATTGGGCGTTTATGATATGTCAGGTAACGTAATGGAATGGGTGAATGATTGGTATCCAACCGAACTGACACTTATTCTTAAAAAAAATGATCCGGAATTAAACCATAACCCACAAGGCCCAAAGAGAGGTAAGTCAAAAATTGCCAGAGGAGGTGGGTGGAATAGACAAGTAGAAAACATGTCTATTATAAAGCGTTATCCGCTCAGTCCTGCTTACAGCAATAGCAACTTGGGCTTTCGATGTGTCTTTGACTTAATAAACTAATTACCTAACAAACTCAACCATGAAATTTGCATTATCAATGGCCATATTATTTAGTATGACTCAAATATCAGCCCAAGTGTTCGCTCAAAAATCCAGAGATATCAAATTTGAAGAAGTGAAAGAAATTGGAATTAAATCATATTTGAACATCAAAGAGCCTGTCCAAAGTACCCGAATGGCTTCAGGTCTTCAGGTTCAGATAGAACCCATCGATGCTTCTACCCTGAACGAAATGTATTATGAAAATTCGAAATACAGCGGGAAATATAATTACACCTTCTTCACAACCAATGTTCAAGATCATTTTTTGACGCTAAAAAAGAGGAAAAGAAGATATCTGAAATCAGAAAATGAATTTCTCTACGAAGGTCTTTACTACCTTTTGGATAATGACGAAATAGATCAAGACATCTATGATAAACTAGTCTATGAAGTAGCACTTGGGTCTGAAGAGGAGGAGGAGCAAAAGATTGCTGACTTGTATACCTCAGACAATAAACAAAACTTCAATCCCTTCTACATTGGAGGTAGGTACCTGAATGTATTTAAAGTCACGGTTAAGAATCCAACTTCATCGGCGATGAAAAATGATTTGAATTTTCAGGTATACAACGGAGGAGAAAGTTTACAGTTTCTTGGCGATGGGTCTGTAGCTAACTGGGGATTTTCCGGAGGTATCAAATCACAAAATCTTGTTCGATCCAATATCAATAATTATGAGCTATTTCCTTCTAATAGCACAACTATTTCATATTTTGCCACGCTACCACTTAATCTAAATACCGAAGAGATAAAGATTGCAATTTCTGATGGAAATAGTACCTCGGAAATCTCATGGAATGCGGACGTAAAACGAAGTTCAATTGATAACATCAAGCTATTCTATGAGATTCAGCTTAAACCAACACATTCCAGCCTACGAGCATATTATGTTGTCGAATCCGAAAATGCCGATATATATGTAGTTGGAAATTACTTGTACATAAATGAAGCTGACATAGACAAAGACATTGAGATTTATTACTACGGCATGCTAACCAAAAGACTCTTCCGAGGCGTATCAGATGTAATAAAAATTGGTGACTATATGGATTTCGAAAAATCAAAAAGAAGTAAAGTGAAAATTCAATCTAAGATTCTTTCTGAGGTAAAGCGAACCGCAAAACCTGATTAAAAATAGCGTGTTTTGAACATCGTCCTTATCGAACCCGAAATCCCCATGAACACCGGAAATATCGGAAGGTTAAGTCTGGCCTCAGCATCCAGCCTACATCTGGTAAAACCCTTTGGGTTTGAGCTGGATGACAAAAGGCTAAAAAGAGCTGGCTTGGATTATTGGCAGCACATTTCACTGAATACCTATGAGAGTTCGGCTAAATTCTTCGAAGAGCATTTTGACAAGAATATGGCTTTCTTTTCCAGCCATGGAGCGAAAGATTATTGCGATGTTGAATACACCGATGACCTGTTTTTGGTTTTTGGGAAGGAGTCCGTTGGGTTGTCTTCAGAAATCACAGATCAGCACAGAGATCAGCTCTACAAGATTCCGATTTTCAGCTCACACGTCAGGAGTTTGAATCTGGCGAATGCCGTGAGTGTGGTGGTGTATGAGGGGGTTAGGCAATTAGGAGACGGTCATGGCATGACTTAGAATTAGCTATCTCTCATAATGAACTGTATTTCGTTCATCCCATCTTCTCCCACCGACTCATCAAACGATCCAGCTCGGATTTCTTCTCTTGATAGTTTGCGTTCAATTCTTGAAATTTTTCAGCATTCTGGTACGCAGATGGGTCGGACATCTCGACCTCTTGATTGGCTAGCTCCTCCTCAAGAATTGAAATCCGAGATTCAAGTTTTTCGAGTTCCTTCTTACTCTTTTTCTCTTTTTCATTGTCCCTAGGCTTTTCTTGCTTCGCGGCTTTTTGTTTTTGCTTCCCACCTGATCGGTCTGCGGGCTTGTCTTTCCTGGGCGCAGACTTTGCTTCACGCTGGCTCATCCACCAGGTGTATTCTTCATAAGTTCCAGGATACTCCTTTAGTTCCTGATCCTCAATCCACCAGATTTTATTGGCCACCTGGGAAATGAAATACCTATCGTGCGAGACCAACAAAAAGGTGCCTTCATACTGTTGGAGTGCCTGAACCAAAATACTCACCGAAAGCATATCGAGATGGTTCGTCGGTTCATCGAGCATTAGGAAGTTCGCTTCAGAGATCAACGTCTTGGCTAAGGCTACTCGAGACTTCTCCCCTCCTGACAGCACCCGTATTTTCTTGAATACATCATCATCAGAAAACAAGAAGCAGCCAAGTACACTTCTCAACTCTTGCTCAGTCTTCCCAGTACCCTCCAGATTTAACTCCTCGATTAAATTATTGGTGACGTGCAGTGCTTCCAGTTGATGCTGCGCATAAAACGAAGTGATCACGTTATGACCAGAATCCATTTTGCCTTCATGTGGTTCAGTCCCGGCTACCATTCGGAGCATGGTGGATTTTCCTTTTCCATTTGCCCCGATCAAGGCTATCTTGTCGCCACGCTCAATGTGTGCCGTTGTGTTTTTAAGGATCGAAAGATCGCCATAGCTCTTACTCAAACGCTCACCACGCTTCACGTGCCTACCTGATTTCGTCTTGAAATTAAATTTGAAGTTAACCTTCATATTTTCATCAACCACAGCCTCCACTCGATCAACTTTTTCTAACATTTTCACCTTCGACTGCACTTGTCTGGCTTTGCTTGCTTTGGCTCGAAATCGCGTGATGAACTGCTCGGTCTGCTTGATTTTTTGCTGCTGGTTTTCAAAAGCATTCTGTTGAAGTTCGTTCCTCAGCTCCTTCTCCTGCTCATAAAAATCATAGTTGCCTTTGTACACATTCAGGTTTCGGCTGTACACTTCCACTATTTTATTGGTCGTGGCATTCAGGAATTGCCGATCGTGTGACACAATGATACATGCGCCTTCATACGTTTGAAGATACCCTTCAATCCATTGAATGGAGGGTAAATCCAGATGGTTTGTTGGCTCATCCAGCATGAGCAAGGATGGCTTTTCCAAAAGCAGTTTGGCCAACATTACGCGCATGCGCCAGCCGCCTGAAAATTCCTGAAGAGGCCTTGAAAGATCTGCTGTTTTAAATCCTATTCCTTCAAGAAGCTCCTCTGCCTTCGCTTGTAGGACATATCCATCTTCAGCCTCAAAGCGCTCCTGCAATTTCGTGAGTTTCGGCACCAGCTCCTCCCGATAATTCTCTTCCATTTCCTTGATCACGGCATCAATCTGATCCTGTATCTTCAAGGTACTTTCAAAGGCCTTCATGGCCACATGCAGGATGGACTCATCCGATTGATAGGAAAGCAAATCCTGATTCAGAAAGCCAATGCTCGTAGAATTGCTCATAGATATCTCACCCATGGTCGGCTGATCCTCTCCAATAATCATTTTGAGCAAGGTGGACTTACCTGTCCCATTGAGGCCAATCAGGCCAATTCGATCCTTTCTATCAATAAAAAGGGATGCATTGTCAAATAGCGCACGATCACCTAGAAAGTACGAGAGGTTGTTTATAGAAATCACGGGCGCAAATGTAATTGACTAAACATTTTTCGTCCCGCATTTTTTGGTCAGAGTACATCGTGTAACTTTATATTTCCAAAATCAAACCCATGAAAAAATTCATTCCTCCATTTTTCATTCTATTTGCCTTGACCTTTTGCGGCACGAGCGATAACACCACAACTATTGACCCACCCGTAGACGAACCAGACGATCCTTCTGATGCTGTGACCGTGACTGATCAGTTGGTAATCGAATCAGATCCCGAAGCATTACAAAGTGAAAGTGAGCTTAAATTGGAAGACTTAAATCTTCCTCCCGGATTCAATATGGCCGTTTATGGCCGGGCAAATAATGCCCGATCAATGGCACTCTCTCCTTCGGGGGTGCTATTTGTCAGCACACGATCCGAAGGAAGTGTGTACGCATTTGTTGACGAAAACATGGACAACAAAGCTGACAAACGAATCACCTTGGCAACTGGTCTGGATATGCCAAATGGTGTGGCTTTCAAAGATGGCGATCTGTTCGTGGCAGAAATCAGCAAGCTTTGGAAATATGGAGATATTGAAAATAACCTTACGAGTACTGCCACGAGAGAGTTGATCTATGATGACTATCCAACTGACAGCCATCATGGTTGGAAATACATTGCCTTTGGGCCAGATGGAAAATTATATGTGCCAGTAGGAGCGCCTTGCAATGTTTGTGAAAGCAAACCTGATTTACCTGATTCTCCTAACGTCCACTATGCCTCCATCACTCGAATGAATGCGGATGGATCAGAAAGGGAAGTCTATGTAGATGGCGTAAGGAATTCCGTTGGATTTGCCTGGCATCCCGTGACCAATGAAATGTGGTTCACTGACAATGGGCGGGACATGATAGACCCTGATCAGAGTATAACGGACAATTTGCCTCCATGTGAATTGAACAGGGTGTCTTCGCTTGGTCAACATTTCGGATACCCGTATTGCCATGCGGGCTATATATTGGATCCACAATTTGGTGATGGGAAAAATTGTGATGACTATGTAAAGCCGGCACAGAATCTTGGCGCTCATGTAGCTCCCTTAGGAATGAAGTTTGTCACTTCAAATGCCTTTCCTGCCTCCTACCTCAACAAGATTTTGATTGCTGAGCATGGATCATGGAATCGGTCAACCAAGATTGGCTATCAGATTTCGCTGGTTACAGAAACGAACGGAACTGGCCAAAGCTATGAAACCTTTATCGATGGTTGGCTGAATGAAGCTACGCAAGAAGTATGGGGACGTCCGGTGGATTTGATTTTTGCCGAGGATGGTTCCATGCTGATCTCTGATGACTACTCCGGAACCATCTATCGCATTTGGTATGATGGGTGATTCCTTGGGGAAGGAGTTTTTTCTTGTTTGTGTCCTGATTTTCTTGTCTGTACCTCCATCTTTTAGTCAGCGAGTCCTGCTTCTCATTAATGAGTCAGAAAGCGAATTGGTGGTCATGCACAAGCGAAACATTTCAGATATTCTGACGCTTGACCATGAGTATTTGGGTGATGCCAAAGGTATTTCGAAACAAGGTCTGATGACTCAGCGCAAAAACGTTTCCCTCGATAGCGTGCATTCTCTGGTGGCCAAACATGGGAATATCGGCGCAAAACTTGGCTTCCCTCTCAAGGTAATCGGATCTGGTCTTGCGCTCGTGGGTGGATTAGTTATTTGGAGTTCGAAAGAATCGTCCGAGGACGCATTCGCCGAAGAAGATGAAACAAATCTAGGCAGGTTTGTCGGTGGCGGAGCGCTGTTGGGGATTGGAGCTGGACTTTTTCATCTAGGAAACAAGGCGGGCGATCGGGCGATTGAAAATGATAAAACCACGTACTACCTGCATCAATGGAAAACGATCATAACAGATAGAAAAAATATTCAACGTTACAAAGACGCCCTGGAAAAATGATTACTTCCTCACGTAGCTAATCCGCCAATTGAGCGTCCAGGTCTTCCCTCCATCTTGAGACCTTTCCCAATCCCACATGAAGGAATCTGATTTCAGATCGTAAAAAACCATTCGTTGAATCACCACATTTCCATTGATCTCGCGAGGTTGTGTTTTAAATATTCGTTTATTTCCGTCGAAATCCCCAATAAAATCATAGTAGCCGCCCTGGTTGTCTGCCCACGCTTGTCGCCAAACCTTGGTCTGTGTATTGAAAACAGAAATACTCGTTCCAAAGAACCCCTTGTTTTGACCCTGATAAATTTCGAAATTTTCCTGTAGCACCTTATTGCCTGTCGTCCATTCGATAAAATTGGTTGCTTTTCCTTCTTTATCACCTTCAGCCCATGTCCCTTCCCAAGTGCCCTCCCAAAAATTGAAAAATTTAGACGAATCCAGTCTGATGAGGGACAGTTCTTGCGCAAATCCGGTCATGGCCAATAAGAGGATAGAAATCATCAGAGTCGTTTTCATAATTGGGTTTGGGCGGATTTAAAGTAAAACAAGATTATATCGTATTCCCTTAAGGAACGCAACTAAAATCAAGCTGAACCAAAAAGAGCAACCCCTCCGGGTTGCTCTTTGTTGAGGCGCTAAGCGGATTACTCATACGCACAACCATGCCGCACAATCCCCTCGTGAACCTCCTTCGTCGGTTTAGCTCATACGCACAACCATGCCGCACAATCCCCTCGTGAACCTCCTTCGTCGGTTTAGCTCATACGCACAACCATGCCGCACAATCCCCTCGTGAACCTCCTTCGTCGGTTTCGATCTATCGGTTCTCATCCACTTACGGTATAACCAAAAAGAGCAACCCCTCCGGGTTGCTCTTTGTTGAGGCGCTAAGCGGATTCGAACCGCTGTAGAAGGTTTTGCAGACCTCTGCCTAGCCACTCGGCCATAGCGCCTTTTGGTTAATATCGCAAAAGTAAAAAAATACCGAGAAGATAAATTCTTCTCGGTATTAAATATTACTCAAAGTCAAAAGAATTACTCCTCGTCTTTCTTCTTGGTTGCTTTCTTCGCAGCAGGCTTCTTTTCAGCTTTTGGCTTCTCTTCGTCCTTTTTCTTTGGAGCGGCCTTTTTGGCTTTAGGCTTTTCTTCCTTCACCTCTTCCTTCACTTCCTCTACCTTTTCTGCCTTCTTCTCAACCTTCTTGGCTTCTACCTTTTCAGCTTTCTTTTCTGCCTTTTTCACTGGAGCCGGAGCTTCCATTTTTTGCTTCAAAGCAGACAATGCATCCAAATCACCGAGGGTTGATTTCTCAACTTCTTTATTGATTTTATCTAGCGTGTTTCCTTTCTTAGCAGACTTCTTCTTAGCAGGAGCATCAGTCACTTCCTTCCAAGTAGCTGTGTGCGAAAGTTGGATTCGCTTCTCCTCTTTAGAGAAATCCATCACTCGGAATTCGAGCGTCTCGCCCTCAGCAGCTTTCTCACCATCCTCTTTGACAAGGTTCTTGCCAGTCGCATGTCCTTCAATGCCATAAGGCAATTCTAAAATGGCTCCCTTCTCAGACAGGCTCACAATGGTACATTTGTGAACAGATCCTCTTTCAAATACACTTTCAAATGTCTCCCAAGGATTTTCTTCAAGATGCTTATGGCTAAGTGCCAATCGTCTGTTCTCAACGTCCAATTCCATCACCACTACTTCCAACTCCTCGTTCACTTTCACAAACTCAGAAGGATGTTTCACCTTCTTAGTCCAGGAAAGATCGCTGACGTGAACAAGCCCGTCGATTCCTTCTTCTAGTTCGATAAACAATCCGAAATTCGTTAGGTTTCTAACCGTTCCGGTATGCTTTTCACCAACTCCGTACTTCGTCAATACGTCTTGCTTAGTCCAAGGATCTTCACCCAATTGCTTAATACCTACAGACATCTTTCTCTCTTCTCTATCAATGGTCAAGACGACTGCCTCAAGCTCATCACCAACATTGATGAAGTCAGATGGATTTCTCAAGTGCTGAGACCATGACATTTCAGAAACGTGGATAAGTCCTTCAACACCTGGTATGATTTCTAAGAATGCTCCGTAATCAGCCACATTCACAATCTTACCTTTCACTCGTGTGCCCTCAGAAATTGTTGCATCCAAAGAATCCCAAGGATGGGCAGTCAGTTGCTTCATGCCAAGAGAAATTCTCTTCTTGTCGTCATCAAAATCAAGCACTACTACATTCACTTTTTCATCCAAATTCAATGCATCCTCTGGGTGATTGATACGCCCCCAGGAAATATCCGTGATATGTAGCAATCCATCTACACCTCCAAGATCGATGAATACACCAAAGTTGGTCATGTTCTTGATTACTCCTTCGAGTACTTGGCCTTTTTCAAGGTTATTCAATATTTCAGACCTCTGCTTTTCAAGATCTTTCTCAATCAGAACTTTATGAGATACGACCACATTGTCATTGGAGTAATTGATCTTGATGACCTTCACTTCCATTTCCTTCCCAACAAATATGTCGAAATCTCGAATTGGTTTCACATCAATTTGTGATCCTGGAAGGAAAGCTTCCACGCCATGTACGTCCACGATCAAACCTCCTTTGGTGCGTCGCTTCACCATACCGTTGATGATCGTATCGCCATCAAGAGCTCCTTGTATAAGCTCCCATGCTTTTACGATTTTGGCTTTTCTTCTAGAAAGAATTAACTGGCCCTTTGCGTTTTCCTGCTCCTCTACATATACTTCTACTGTATCACCAGCTTTGAGGTCTGGCATGTCTTTGAATTCAGTCAATCCAACCAATCCATCAGACTTAAAGCCAATGTTAATGATCACGTCCTGATTAGTGATCCCAACAACTGTTCCTTCAATTAGCTCTTTTTCGTTGATTTCATTGAGCGTCTCCGTGTAGAGATTTTCCATCTCCTCACGTTCCTTAGCTCCATACTCTGGAGAGAATCCAGTATTCCGGGTTCCATCCCAATCGATCTCTTCTTCTTCCATTTCTGGAAGCTCCAACGGATCAACTTCCTCGTCGACTTTTTCTTCCTCCACAACAGGTTCGGGTACCTCTTCAGTGATGATGATGGTTTCAGTCGATTCCTCCGCTGCAATTTCCTCCGCCTCCGCTACAGGTTCAGTCGTTTCTTCTTTAGATTCTTCCGTAGCTGCCGCCTCCGCTTCTACTTCTACTTCTACTTCTACTTCTACTTTTGGTTCTTCTACAGCCACTTCCTCGGGTGTAGTTTCTTCTGTTTTTTGTTCGGTCGCTTCAGTTTTTACTTCTTCCTGTAGCTCCTCGTTTTTTTCTTCTGCCATAACAATAAAAAATGACCCTCGATTACATCCATAGCCCTGGGTCAGCCGACTATAGCGTTTTAAAGGTTTGTAATTCCTCTCAATTTCCATTGAAAGGCCATTCACTCGAATGGGAGCGCAAATTTAGAAGAATAATTTGTGAATAAATATAGGTGGGTCATTTATTATATAGAAGTCAAACAAGCTCACTGAGAGCCTTTTAAAGATTAATCGCTATTCCTGATAAATAGCTGGTTTACAAAACACCCCGCGCTTAAGCATTCGCTCAATCATATTGGAAATGTGACTATTTTCTTTGCTCGTTAGTTCAATGGAATTATTCAAAAAAGTAAACAGCGTCAGGGAACTCATTTGTTCCACTTCGGCTGGCAAAGAGGTCAGTTCATTGTTATCTACATCCACTTCTTCCAGAGATTTTATGTTCAAAAACTGACTTGGGAAATCAAGCAAATAATTATCGTTGACCCTCACAACTTTCAGACTGTCCAAGTTCTTCAAAGATTCCGGCAACACACTCAGCCGATTGTGATGAAGATACAGCTCTCGCAGCTCAGTCAACTGACCTAACTCATTGGGAAGAGAAAATAGTTTGTTGTGCGACAGATAGAGCACTTCCAAACTCTCCAGATTGCCGATTTCTTTAGGGATTATTTCAAGCTGGTTGTAGTACAGATCAGCCACCTTCAATCTGCTCAGACCGAAAAAATCTGAGGCAAATCTTTTAATTTGTTCTGGTAACACGAGAATTTTGTCAATGATTTCAAATTAGAAATTCCATCGGGCAAGTGTGTCAACCTGTTCTCATGTAACTGGATTTCGTCCAGCCCCGTAAGCAAATAAAAAGATGGATGAACAGTTTCCAATCCGCACTTGTTGGCTTTAAACGATTTCAGAAAAGCTAGTTTTTTATACTTGGCTTCTTCAATTTTCAACGGGTTCTCCCCTATTGCCAGTTCTTTGAGTTTTCTATTCTTCTTTAGCCTGTTGACGGGAATTCGCTCAAATTCATTCCCCTTCAGCTCCAATATCTCCAATCCGGCGAGGCGTTTTGTCTTTGGTAGTTTTTCTAGTGAATTATCAGCAAGGCTCAATTTTTTCACTTGGATGAGTTTGCTGATTTTGGGTCTAGCTCCTCCCAATTGATTATCTCGCCAGTATATTCGCTTTAAACTATCCAATCCGCGCAACTGCCTGGGCAGTTTAGTGATCGAATTATAATCCAGAACCAATGTTTCCAACTTCTTCGCTTTGTAAACAAATTCAGGAATTTCTGTTAGTTGGGCATAGCTCAGATCGATTTCCTTCAAGGTGTCAAGATTATTATTTAAGCGATACCACTCCACTCGTTGTTCAGCCTCAACCAAGTTCCATTTGATACGTGCTCGCTTCATAGAATCTCTCGCTCCCTGAGGATCACGCTCCATGTGCCTCATAAAACGTTCCATGCTGGCTCTCTGTTCTTGTTCATCCTTTCCTGAAAGCCCAATATTCTCTTGCGAATGGCCTACAAAACCATTCAATAGCAAGAGAAAAAAAACACAATGACGTGTGAATAAACGTCTATTAAAAAACCTCTCCGTAGTACCCATAAATTGTTTAATTTCGCAGCTTCTAAAATAAGACATGGCAGACAAAAAACCGTTAGATAAAGATAATTATTCAGCTGGCAATATCCAGGTACTCGAAGGACTGGAAGCTGTAAGAAAGAGACCCGCAATGTACATCGGGGATGTGAGCATCAAAGGACTGCATCACATGGTCTGGGAAGTGGTGGACAACTCCATCGATGAGGCCATGGCCGGGCATTGCGATGAAATACTCGTCGAGATCAATCCTGATAATTCTATTCAGGTGACTGATAATGGTCGAGGTATTCCGACCGACATGCACCCAAAGGAAAAGAAATCTGCTCTGGAAGTGGTGATGACCGTACTTCATGCCGGCGGAAAATTTGACAAAGACACATACAAAGTTTCTGGCGGACTCCACGGCGTGGGTGTTTCTTGTGTAAATGGCCTCTCAAAAGATTTGAAAGCGACTGTTCATCGTGATGGTAAAATTTTTGAACAAGAATACAAAAAAGGGATACCTCAGTACGATGTGAGGGAAATTGGTAAAACCGATATTACTGGCACAGTCATTCATTTCATGCCAGATGATACCATCTTTACAGCATCAGTATACAGTTACGAGACCGTGGCTTCACGGCTTAGAGAACTATCATTTTTAAATACGGGCATCAAAATCAAGATGATTGATCACCGGGAGCAAGATGACAATGGCGATGATCTATCAGAAGAATTTCATTCGGAAGGGGGGCTCAGAGAGTTTGTGGAATTTTTGGATAGCACCCGAGAAAAACTGATTCCTGAACCCATTTTTGTCAGGAGCGACAAAGGCACAATTCCTGTAGAAATAGCCATGAGCTATAATACGTCCTACACTGAAACAGTGGTTTCTTATGTAAACAACATCAACACCATTGAGGGCGGAACACATGTTGCGGGTTTTAGACGAGCACTCACCCGAACACTCAAATCCTACGCAGATAAATCAGGATTATTGGAGAAAGCAAAAGTTGAGATTACGGGAGATGATTTCCGTGAAGGATTGACAACCGTCATTTCTATAAAAGTGGCTGAGCCACAGTTTGAAGGGCAGACCAAAACCAAGCTTGGGAATACCGAAGCAATGGGAGCGGTGGATACGTCCGTTGGAGATATGCTCAAGGAATATTTGGAGGAGCATCCCAAAGAGGCCAAGTTGATTGTTCAAAAAGTGATTCTCGCAGCTCAAGCCCGTCAGGCGGCTAGAAAAGCGCGTGAGATGGTACAGCGAAAAAGTGTGCTTTCAGGATCCGGGCTGCCAGGAAAGCTGGCCGATTGCTCTGAAAAAGACCCCACTCTTTGTGAAATTTATCTGGTCGAAGGAGACTCTGCCGGTGGGTCAGCTAAACAAGGGCGTGATCGGAAGTTTCAGGCGATCCTACCCCTAAGAGGAAAAATTCTGAACGTGGAAAAAGCACAGGAGCACAAGATTTATGACAATGAAGAAATCAAAAATATGCTCACGGGTCTTGGTGTTTCTTTTGGAACTGAGGAAGATGATAAAGCGATGAATCTCGAAAAGCTTCGCTATCACAAGGTGATTATTATGACAGATGCGGATGTCGATGGTAGTCATATTCGTACCCTTATCCTCACCTTCTTCTTCCGCTACATGAAGGATTTGATTGATAAAGGATATGTGTATATCGCCCAGCCACCTCTTTACTTATTAAAAAAAGGAAAGCAAGAACGGTACGCCTGGTCGGAAGCTGATCGAGAACGTACGACGCTTGAAATGGCTGGTGAAGGAAAAGAAGATACGGTAAACGTGCAACGTTATAAAGGTCTTGGAGAGATGAATCCCGAGCAACTTTGGACAACCACCATGGACCCTGAGCACCGTACATTAAAACTAGTGACCATCGAATCCGCTGCTGAAGCGGATCATTTGTTCTCCATGCTTATGGGAGATGAGGTGCCACCACGTCGAGAGTTTATTGAAAAGAATGCGAAGTATGCCAACGTCGATGTATGACAGACCGCTCGTGTAATCAGTGACATTCTTGAGACGTCAAATTATTACCATTGTATCAAAAATTGTGATATGAAAAAAATAACAAGCCTTTCATGCTTGGTGATTACGCTAGCATCCTTTGCTCAATCCGGCTATTGGCAACAGAGAGTTGAGTACAAGATGGACATCAACTTCGATGTAGAAACCCATCGTTTTACTGGCGATCAAGCCTTGGTGTACACCAATAATTCGCCCGACACACTGAAGCGAGCCTATTGGCATCTCTATTTCAATGCCTTTCAGCCAAATAGCATGATGGACATGCGAAACAGGACAATTAAGGATCCTAGTGGGAAGATCGGAGGTAAAATATCCAAACTGAATGCTGAAGAAAAAGGCTATCATTCTATCACTAGTTTGACCCAAAATGGAGTCGATTTGAAGTATACCATCGAAGGAACAGTATTGGAAGTTGACCTTAACGAGCCGTTGCTGCCTGGCGCATCCACAACTTTCGCTATGACCTTCGATTCGCAGGTACCGCTGCAAATTAGAAGAAGTGGTCGATTCAACTCCGAGGGAGTAGATTACTCCATGGCTCAGTGGTTTCCCAAATTGGCAGAATACGACGAGATGGGCTGGCATTCTCACCCGTACGTGGGTCGGGAATTTTATGCTCCCTGGGGCAGCTACGAAGTGAATATTACTATTGATCGAGATTTTGTGATTGGAGCGACCGGTGTTCTTCAAAATGCAAATGAAATAGGCAAGGGCTATGAAGATGAGGGGGTGAAGGTGAAGAAATCAAAAGACAAAACACTGACCTGGCAATTCAAAGCCGACAATGTACATGATTTTGTGTGGGGAGCAGACCCGGACTACACCCACACCACTCGCGTGATGGACGATGGACTCGTGCTTCATTTTTTCTATATCGACAGTAAAGAGACAGAAAACTGGGAGTTCCTACCCGAAATGACAGAGAAAGCCTTTGACTACATAGAAGCCAATTATGGCGAATACCCCTTCCCGCAATATTCAATAATCCAGGGAGGAGACGGAGGCATGGAGTATCCAATGGCCACCTTAATAACGGGACATAGAAGTTTGAGAAGTCTGGTCGGTGTGACCGTGCACGAAGGGATTCACAGCTGGTATCAAGGACTCCTTGCGACTAACGAAAGCTACTTTGCCTGGATGGATGAAGGATTCACCACGTACGCCACAGCAGAAACAATGGCCACCCTGTTCAAAGATGGAGACAACCCAAGAACCCAGGCGAACAACTACAAGGGGTACATCAGAGCAGCATCCTATGTGGGAGAGGCGTTCAAAGAAGAACCGATGAGTACGCACGCTGATCACTTTGTGTCGAATGGCTCGTACGGGTTTGCCGCTTACACCAAAGGATCAATTGTACTGGCGCAGCTTCGGTATCTTATGGGTATGGAGAATTTCTCTTCGGGTTTTAAGAAATATTTTAACCAGTGGAAATTTAAACACCCAGACATGAATGATTTCATTCGAGTAATGGAAAAAGAATCAGGGCTGGAATTGCATTGGTATTTTGAGTACATGATTAATACCACGCATACTATTGATTATTCGGTGGATGGGCTTTCTGAAGAAAATGGAAAAACTGTTGTAACCCTAAAAAAGAATGGAGTTATGCCCATGCCCATTGATTTGACCATTACAAAAACGGATGGCTCAAAAGTTCAATATTATGTTCCGCTGGTAATTATGCGTGGTGAAAAACCAACAGATGCGACCCTCCTGCCCGATTGGGCCTGGACACATCCAGAATACAAAGTGAAGCTGAGCATTGCAGCGGATCAAATACAAAAAATTGAAATAGATGAAGCCGGACTAATGGCGGACGTGAATCGTGTGAACAACGTTTGGAGTAGGTAACTAGCTTAGCAAAAACAAAAAAGGCCGATACCGTGCATAAGGTATCGGCCTTTTTTATTTTCATTGTAGAATCTCAATTCGATATATTTGGATTCAATTGACCAAACTCATGCGCAACCTACCTCTACTAGTCCTCCTATCGATCCTCATTTCATGCACACCTCCCGAGTCCGCTGACCTGATCATCACCAATGGTCAAATTTATACGGCAAATGATGCCAAACCGAACGTGGAAGCTGTTGTAATCAAAGAAGGAAAAATTATATATGCGGGAGACAAATCCGGCCTCAAAAAATACGAAGGAGAAACGCTTGACCTCAACGGAAAAACCTTGCTCCCCGGCCTGCACGAAGGGCATGCACATTTGATGGGTGTGGGGAATAATCTTCTCAATGTGGATTTGATGAAAGCTCAGACGTATGCTGAAGCCATAGAGCTGGTCAGAGAGCGGGCAGCCAACACACCTGAGGGGCAATGGATTATCGGGCGTGGATGGCATCAGGACAAGTGGATTGACCAACCTGAACGAATGTTCAAAAACTTGCCGACGCACCACGATTTGTCCGAGGCAGTCCCCAATCACCCAGTTTATTTGAGTCACGCAAGCGGACACATGGGGCTGGTCAATGCCAAAGCCATGGAGCTCGCTGAGATCACCTCCGAAACAGAACAACCTGAGGGCGGAGAAGTCTTTATGGATTTGGGAGGGCCAACGGGCATTTTTAATGAAACTGCTCAATCCCTTGTGGGGAAAATGATCCCAGGCCAAACCAAAGATAAAAATGTTCAAGCACTGAAACTAGCAATTGAAGAATGTCTCAAAAACGGTATCACTACCTTTCATAATGCCGGGGCTAACCAAGGAACGATTGACTTGTTTAAAGATTTCGCAGCTCGAAATGAATTGAAAATTCGCCTGTACAACATGCTCTCGGGCCGTGACAACACCCTAATTGCTAACTATTTTAAGAATGGACCAGAGATTGGTTTGTACAACAATCACCTGACCACTAGGTCGGTGAAACTTTATAGTGATGGCGCACTCGGAAGCCGTGGCGCATGGCTGTTAGAAGAATACACGGATGCGCAGAATGTCTTTGGTCATGAAGTTACTCCGATGAAAGAAGTTGAGGAAGTAACAAAAAAATCGTATGAGGCTGGTTTTCAGGTTGGCATCCATGCCATTGGAGACCGAGCGAATCGAGAAGCGCTTGACATTTTTGAGCGAACTTTTGAAGCTGGTACTCAGGACGATCCTCGGTTTAGAATCGAACATGCCCAACACATCCATCCAGCCGACATCCCTCGGTTTGGAGAATTGGGCGTGATCCCGGCTATGCAAGCCATCCACATGTCCTCCGATCGTCCTTGGGCCATTGACCGATTGGGGAAAGAACGAATCGAGACTGGCGCCTACATGTGGCAAGAACTTCTGCAAACAGGAGCGAGAATCGTGAATGGAACAGATGCACCAGTAGAACCCATTGATCTGCTAGCTACCTTCTATGCTTCGGTCTCCAGAAAAACCTTAAAAGGAACACCCGAAGGAGGTTATGAACCTGCACAAAAGATGACCAGAGATCAAGCGTTGAAATCACTGACACTAGATGCCGCCTACGGAGCATTTATGGAAGATATCGTTGGTTCGATCGAAGTAGGCAAGCTTGCCGATTTCACGATTCTCGACAAGGACATTATGACGATACCTGAGGACAGTATCTTAGCGACAAAGGTGCGCATGACCATTATTGATGGGACGGTGGTTTATCAAAAACCTTAAGCATCAAGTCTCAAAAACCCAAATCAATTACCACGAGGCACGAGTTTGGAGAAAAATTAACTTATTCGATGTAAGCATCGGGAAACCTGCCTTCAGCAGGCAGGCAGGTAAAACCCACTAGCGAGCTTCAATATTTCTACGGTTAGATCATTTGGGACATTGAAATTTGGCGTTTATTTGTTTTTTGGTTTATTGAAATTTGACGTTTCAATCTTGTCAACAATGGTAGAATCTAAAATGCGAGCTTTTTGATCATTCATCAGAACTATTCCTTAAAACTCCACAACACCTTCGGTCTCGATGTGAGCACCCAACAATACACCAAGGTAGAAACTGCCGATGAACTTCACGATATTTACTTGGGGTTCAAGTTTAGAAATATCAAAAAAATGGTTTTGGGTGGAGGCTCAAATGTGCTCTTTACCAGAAACTGGCTTGGATTGATTGTACACATGGGCATTCCCGGGATTGAGGTAATTGACGAATCCACAGAGCAAGTTCAGGTAGCCATCGGAGCGGGTGTCATCTGGCATCAACTGGTGATGTGGGCTGTCGAGCATGGTTATGGCGGGATCGAAAACCTCTCGCTTATCCCGGGCACGGTGGGGGCAGCTCCCATGCAAAATATTGGCGCCTACGGAGTAGAATTGAAGGATACTTTCCACTCATTAGAAGCGCTTGAGCTCAAGACAGGTAAGACGGTTCGCTTCTACAAGGAAGACTGTACGTTTGGCTATCGGTTCAGTATTTTCAAAGGGAAGCAGAAAGGTAATTACATCGTCACGAAGGTGTTTCTGACACTCGAAAAACTACCCATTCTCAATACCAGCTATGGCGCCATTGAGCAAACACTTGGTGAATTAAATATTGACAACCCCACGATCAAAGACGTGAGTCAGGCAGTAATTAATATCCGACAATCCAAGCTTCCAGACCCTGCTGAAATCGGTAACGCAGGGAGCTTTTTCAAAAATCCCATTGTAGAAAAAGCACACTACGAAGCACTAGATGCACTCTTCCCTGGCCTTCCACATTATGCCCTTGCCAGTGGTGAAGTGAAAATACCAGCTGCATGGCTAATAGAAAAGTGCGGATGGAAAGGACATCAGCAAGGTGAAATTGGCGTGCATGATAAGCAGGCGCTGGTTCTCGTCAATCATGGATTCGGCAAGGGCATGGACATCCGCAAACTGGCCATGGACATCCAACGAAGCGTGAAAAAAGAATTTCAGATTGACCTTCAAGCTGAGGTGAATATGATGTAATAAACTCCATAAACCTCGGATAGCCTGGGTGGGGATAAGTTAAGGTGACAATCTTCCAATGCATTTCGACGTACCCAAAATATCATTGAGTCGAGATAAATGTAAAAAACAGAACGAAACTGAAGGCAAGCTCACGCGGTTACCTGCTGTCAAATTGATAATTTGGTAAAAAAATCAGTGCCTTTCATGGCGGCCAAGTTTTGAAGAAGTGTGATTTACCAATTATCGACGATTCCAGTTCCCTTTTTTAAAAAGCAGTTCAAATTTGCTTCAAAATAGAGAGGTAAGTTTGTGTCATGAAATTGCTTCTCGTCGAGGATCAGGCAGAATTCGCCAATAATATCAAGGATTATTTTTCCAAGGAAGGAGATGTCTGCGAGGTGGCACTCACGTTGGCTAAAGCACAGGAAAAACTATACAGCTTTGACTATGACGTGCTCCTACTCGATCTCATGTTGCCAGACGGTGATGGTTTTTCACTGCTGCACACAATCAAAGACAAGTGGCCAGACCTGGGTGTATTAATAATTTCAGCTAAAAATGCACTTACGGATCGCATCGAAGGGCTGAATCTTGGTGCTGATGATTACCTGCCCAAACCCTTCCACTTAGCAGAACTCAATGCTCGGGCAAAAGCCATCTATCGACGAAGACTTCAGAATGGAATCAATGTGCTGGCCTTTGAGGAAATCGAGCTCAATGTTGATTCGCAAGAAGTCATGGTAAAAGAAACATTACTGGATCTTACACGAAAAGAATTTGAACTCATCCATTATTTTATTGTTAACCAAAACCGGCTACTTACCAAACAAGCCATTGCTGAGCATCTCTGGGGAGACTATATGGACACAGCGGATTCGTTTGATTTTGTGTATCAGCACATTAAAAATTTGCGGAGAAAGATCATGGCGGCAGGTGGAAACGATTATATCAAAACCATCTACGGTGCTGGTTACAAATTGAAAAAAATATGAATCTTCTCTTTAGAATAAGTCTGTTGTTCGTTGGTGCATCCTTCTTGGTATTCCTGGTAGGTGGTGTGATTAGCTATCAAGTGATGAAACGAGAAGTGGATAGTGAGCAGCAACGATTCCTACTTGAAAGGCTGGATCGAATCGACAATATGATCAAAAAAAGAAAGCCGAGAGATTCAGTCAAACATCATCAATTATTGATTGTCCCCTTGCAATCAAAACAGCAAGAGTCCATTTCATTTTCCGATACGGTGGTAATGCACGCCCAGCTCAACAGATTGGAGCCTCATTTGAAGCTGACCGCTATCAAGAACGTTAACAATAAAAGCTACTACGTGAGTATTTATGGCGTTATCGTCGAGACAGATGATATCGTGGATGCTGTCACCGAATCGATGATAAAAATTTATCTCATTCTCTTGGTTGTAATCATCCTTATAGGCTCGGTCGCATCATATTACATTCTTCGTCCCTTTAGGGAGACCCTCGTTGTGATCAAAAATTTTTCGATCAAGGAACCAAAAAAAGAACTAATATTCCCTAAATCCAATGTCAAGGAGTTCAAAAAACTCAATTCTTTCTTGGAAGAAATGACGGAAAAAGTACATCATGACTACTCCCTTTTAAAGGAATTTTCTGAAAATGCCTCTCATGAATTACAGACACCTATTGCAATCATCCAATCGAAATTAGAAGTCCTCATGGACGGACAAAACCTCACCGAAGAACAAATCAGTCAGATCAGCCAGACACAGAATGCCGTCCGGCGATTAAGCAATTTGAGCAATTCCCTGGGCTTGCTTACAAAAATCGATAATCAGGAATTTTCCAATCCTGAAGACATTGACCTGTCGGCTACAATCAGAGCGGTAATGGAGGAGTTCATCGAATTGATCCAACTGAAATCCATTTCTCTGACTTCTCAAATAGATGAAAACATACACATCAAAGCGGATAGGGTACTGATCGAATTGCTTCTCACCAACCTGATAAACAACGCCATGCGGCACAATTGGGAAAACGGCGAGCTCAACATGAAGCTGACCCCTGGAGAATTGACGATAGAAAACACGGGCGCACAACTGGATATCGATCCAAATTCTCTTTTCGAGCGATTTAAAAAATCAAATCAGAGCAATCGATCCATGGGACTTGGACTGGCCATTGTGAAAAAAATATGTGACCTGTACAGCTACGATATCAGCTATCTACAGTCAAACAAAATGCATACCCTGAGGATCAAATTTTGACCACTCATAAAACTTCAGAATTACTTCAATTTTGAATCAACTTCTTATCAAAGTACATGCGTAAAATTGCCTATGATTAAACAATACATCTTCTTGCTGAGAAAGCCACTCACTTTTTCTTTGCTCCTATTGACCGCTATGGCCATGGCTCAGAGACCAGATGGTGTCCCCATGGGAATGATCTCTGGTACAGTGACCAATGAAGGAGGAGATCAACTGTTGGAATTTGCTACTGTGGCCATTCATAGCACTCGAGATTCTTCGCTGGTTGGGGGTGGAATTACGGACGTTCAGGGAAAATTTTCGCTACAGGCCAAACCTGGAAAATACTACCTCAAAATCAACTTCATTGGACAAGAAGAAACCATCGTGCCGGACATCAGCATAGGGCGGGGAGCCATGCAGGCAAATCTTGGAAAGATAGCTATGGGCCCATCTACGCTTAACCTCGATGAGGTGACGGTCAATGCTGAACGTACAGTGATGGAATTGCAACTCGACAAAAAAGTCTACAATATCGGAAAGGATTTGAGCAATCTTGGCGGAAGTGCCTCTGACCTATTGGCAAACCTTCCCTCAATGGAAGTGGACGTGGATGGAAATGTCTTGCTACGAGGCAGTGAGAATGTTCAGATTCTGATAGATGGCAAACCCTCCGGATTGATCGGCCTCTCAGGCACGGGCGGATTACAACAGTTACAAGGCAATCTCATCGAGCGAGTGGAGGTCATCACCAATCCTTCGGCGAGATATGACGCAGAGGGTGGAGCCGGCATCATCAATATTGTGTTGAAAAAAGAGAAAGCCAAGGGCTTCAATGGTAGTTTTCAGGTACAAACAGGCTATCCGGCCAATCACGGCGCAAGTGTAAATATTAACTATCGAACAGGCTGGATCAACTGGTTTGTGAATTATGGTGTGAGTTTTAGAGAATCTCCTGGCGCAGGATTCAATGACGGTTTCTATTTCCGCCAAGACACCACGTATTACATTGATCAAATCAATGATCGGAACAGAAAATCACTTTCACAAAATGTCCGGTTCGGATCAGACATCTATTTCAACGAGAAGAACATTCTCACTTTGTCGGCTTCCTACCGAAACTCGGACGACACCAACGAGACAATCACCCGCTACGACTATTTGGATATGGATCGGGATTCCTTCGGATCAAGGGTGCGAGTGGACAATGAAGGGGAAGATGATCTAAACTGGGAGTACGAGGCTAATTTTTCCAGAGACTTCAATCGCAGAAGTCAGCGACTGACTTTTAATGTCCAATACCGCAATAGCAACGAGGTGGAGATTTCCAAATTTGATGATGTCACCTACCTGCTCAACCAACCGGACAACACCCTGGACCAGCGATCAGACAATGATAATGGACAAGAAAACACCATCATCACGATGGATTATACTCACCCCTTTAGACAAGCCGGGCTCATGGAGGCGGGTTTTCGCTACTCCTTCCGAAATATCTACAACGACTATCAGGTAGAATCTGATTCTTCGCAAACGGGCAGCTACGAGGAGGTTCCGGATCTGACCAACGACTTCAACTTCGAAGAGGGAATATTTGCTTCCTACCTTATGTTCAGCAATAAAATGGATAAAATATCCTGGCAAATTGGTACTCGCCTGGAGCAGACGGATTTGAAAACCCTGCTGGAGCAGACCAACGAGAGAAACGATCAAAAGTACTTTAGTTTTTTCCCAAGTGTCAATTTCACCTTTGCCGCCACCGAGGAGACCTCCTTTCAGGTGAGCTACAGCCGCCGAATCTCACGCCCAAGGTTCCGATCGCTCAATCCATTTATTACCTACAGTGATCCCCTCAATCTCTACCGGGGCAACCCAGAATTACAACCTCAGTTCATCGATTCGTACGAATTGGGGATCCTTAGAAACAAGGAAAATTCCAGTATTTACTATGGCATTTATTATCGTTTTACTGAGAACGTGGTGCAACGAATACAAAGAGAGGAAGGAGGAATCACCACACGGAGGCCGGAAAATCTAGCCACCGGAAGTGACCTTGGTCTTGAACTCAACCTTTCCAAAGAATTTAGTAAGAAATTTAGAAGCACCGGAAATTTCAATTTCTATAATTCTCAAATCAACGGGATCGGACTGGATGCCAATACGACCACCTTCTCCTTCCGTCAAGGTAACTATTACCGAAATCCCAAACTCCTAAATGCACAGGTGAGCATCTGGTATCGTGCGCCGAGAATCACTACACAGGGCAAGCGATTTGGGATGGCTTCTGTGGATGTGGGGCTTTCCAAAGATGTGATGAAAAACAATGGCACCCTCGCCATGAACGTCAGGGATTTACTCAATACCAGGAAATATCGGGGAGAAACAATCACAGAAACATTCTCCACTAATTCAGAATTTCAATGGAGGAAGGGCCCAACCCTAATCGCATCGTTCACTTACCGTATCAATCAAAAGAAGCAACGTCAGCGCTCGGGTGGAAGCCGAGAGGAAGGTGGAATGGAAGGTGGGGAGTTTTAGTTTTTGAAGCACTCAGGACTCAAATTTCACAGTATGTCAACTATGTGTCTATGTGGTTTCTTATCTTTCAGAATCCAAAGGCCGTTTCTAACTATACTTGCAGCAAACAAAATCTCATGATCAAGCTTTTCTTTTCTACCGTTTTTCTGTTGGTTCTATTCATCGCCTCCGCTCAAGAGATGGGCTTTGAAGAATACAACCCAAAGTCTGACCTGGTTGTTCCTGAAAATCCTGTAACTCGAGCCAAGTTCCCCTTCATAGATGTCCACAGTCACCAATGGTCAATGACCAAGGAGAAGGTGGCCAATCTGGTCATGGAAATGGATGAGATCAACATGGGTTCGATGATCAATCTAAGCGGACGAGGATTTGATAGAGCTGCCGGTGACATTGGTTCGCCACAGTACCTTGCTGAAATGGTCGAGCTTTTCAACGAGGAATCGAAAGGTAGAATCGTCGTATTCACAAATGTGTCCTTCAAAAACTTCGGAAGTAAAGACTGGACAAAGAGCGCCGTAGCGGCACTAACCGCCGATGTGAAGAATGGAGCAAACGGCCTCAAAATATACAAAAGCCTGGGACTAAGGAACAAAGACATCAACGGAAATAGGATTCCAATCGACCACCCTGATCTTGATCCTGTGTGGGCCAAATGTGGTGAACTAGGAATTCCTGTCCTTATTCATGCAGCTGACCCTGCACAATTCTGGTTGGCGCACGATGGAGACAATGAACGTTGGCTGGAGCTGACGCTGCGGCCTGGTAGAAAGCGAGAAGCCGACGATCCGGCTCCATTCGAGCAGATCATTGCTGAACAGCACAACATTTTCAAGAAGCATCCAAAAACCACCTTCATCAATGCGCACATGGGCTGGATGGCCAGTGACTTGGACAAGGCAGGCAAGCATCTGGACACGTACCCAAATGTCAATTTTGGGATCGGAGCTGTGATCGCGGAGTTTGGTCGGCAGCCACGAATGGCCAAAGCCTTTTTCGAAAAATATCAAGATCGCATTCTTTTCGGAAAAGATGCCTACCACAAGGAAGAGTTCTACACCTACTTTCGAGTTCTAGAGACAAATGACGAGTACTTCCCCTATTACAAAAAATACCATGCCTATTGGAAGATGTACGGCCTTGGGCTATCCGATGAAGTACTCAAAAAAGTTTATTACAAAAATGCGCTTCGAATCGTGCCCAACTTGGATGCGAGTTTGTTTCCGGAGTAATGGCACACAAGCGCAAAGGCCAGTTGACCACTTCAGGGGAATGGGCAAAACATCTTAGAGGCTTCCTCAAACGATCCTTCTGGAAAGGAGAAAGAAAAGCCGGAAAGGAATTGGTAAAAAAGGAGGTGGATAAGAAGGATTGAAGAGTGGTTAAATCAATCCCTCCCCAAGTTCAATTTCGCCTTGATACTGTTCGGCTCTCACTCCAAATTTTCGTAAGAATTCCACGCCCTCGTCCTCTGTCAATCCTTTATAGGAAGCATACGAATTCAAAAAAATTACCTTCTCGATTCCCATGCTATAAATGATTCGCGCACATGAAAGACAAGGAGACAGAGTGACATAAAGGGTAGCTCCTTCGACAGAAGCTTTATTTTTCACGGCATACAAAATAGCATTTTGCTCCGCATGAATCGCTAGAGAGCACCCTCCTTTTGAATCTCTAGAACATCCTTCATTAGGCCACTCCTCATCACAATTATGGGTGCCCTTTGGCGGGCCATTATATCCAATCGAAATGATCCGTGTGTCCATGGTCAACACAGCTCCCACGTGTCTTTTAATACAATGCGAACGCTTGGCCAGATTCACGGCTAGTTCCATGAAGATGTCATCAAAGGCAGGTCTGCTCATAACGCAAAGCTACTACTCAAGTTAGATTCCTTACATGTAGCATTGGAATAATTATAATAGCTCTGCTCTTTAGGCATAAAACCTACACGAATATCCGTTTTTGCCAGTATTAAAACAGAGGAGACGGGTAAATACATTTGTACTAGTTATTAATCTAGATAACCAGCAAGATTGTTTAGTCACAAGAATGTTTAGTCTGATAATAAGTTTTGTTTTAGTAGCTGCCTACATTTTCGTAGACAGATTTTGGGAAACCAAAGGAGTTTAATTAGTCAACCAGCTAAAGAGAGACTCCAAAAAAAGAGCCCGACTGACGTAAAAATCAGTTGGGTTTTTTTATTTTGATGCCACAATGCGAACAGCCCTTTACATTTCCATTTTTTTTGTGACTCAGTTAGCAATTGGACAAAATTTTCTTTCGTGGAAATTCAGTGATCGATATTTTTCACTTTCTACCGGCACAGGTGCTGTCACATATTTTGGTGATCTCAATGCTACGAATAAAATCAATGCGAGAATAAAACTTTCTACCCTTGGGATCGAAGCTCGACTCTTAAGTCAGGTGAGTGCGCGCATAGACGGAGCTTACTACATGATGGATGGGCGAGACAGTCGGGCGCCAGATGGATCATTTGAGCAACAACGAAATCTTTCTTTCGAATCGAAAAATTTTGAAGGCACATTTCAATTGATTTATTACATCAAGCCATACAGGGGTGACTACTTCAACCGCTGGCAATGGGATCCGTATATCGGCGCTGGCGTGGGCATCACCACCTACAATCCGTCCACCGTGCTAAATGGAGAGAAATATTTTTTACGCGATATCGAAACAGAGCCCGACAAAAAGTACGGCACCTCTACCCTGATCATTCCGCTCACAGCCGGAGTGAAATTTAGAATAAATGATTTTGCCAACCTGATCTTTGAGCTGGGCTATCGGTACACCACCACCGACTATCTCGATGACGTTTCGACCATATTTCCGGAAAGCAACGAGTTTTTTATAGTTGACCAATTGGCCAACCGGCGCGACGAAATTTCAGTAGCCAATATCACGGCATATGATGCGCTCGTTCCCGGGTCTCAGCGAGGAGACGATAGCAAGCGAGACAGCTATCTGTTCATTAGCCTAAAGGCAGAAATATTCTTACCAAAAGACCTGTTTTCCGGAGGTAAAGGTGGACTCAAAAAATCCACAGCGAAGTAGAACCTCATTCCTTCGTCTTCTTCAAAATTCTTGGCTATTTTTCACTTCCATATTAAGCACCATCAATCTGAGCTATGCGAACATTCAAAATTATCTTGTCTTTTGTTGTTACCCTGGCACTGACTTTTGTTCTGAATACCAAAATTGGTTCGACTCCACCTTTAGGAAAATTTCTGAGCCCGTTTCATGGTTTTTGGCAAAATGCAGAGAACGAACGCTTAAGTGTGCCTGAGCATCTGGAACTTGAAGGACTCCAAGCACCGGTCAAAGTTCACTTTGACGACATGCTCATTCCGCACATTTTCGCTGAAAACGAACACGACCTTTACATGGTTCAAGGATATATCACGGCCTACCATCGGCTTTGGCAAATGGAGATGCAGCAATTCAAGACCGCTGGTCGGCTCTCCGAGCTTCTGGGACCAGATCTGCTCGACAAAGATCGGGAGTTGCGTCGTTCGGGTATGGCTGAGGGTGCCCGCCTATCTCAGGAATTGATGATGAAAGAAGAACCAGAAGCTTACGCGAATGTGACCGCCTATGCAGAAGGCGTAAACGCCTACATCTCAAGCCTATCGTACAAAGATTATCCCATTGAGTACAAATTCCTTGACTATGCACCTGAGAATTGGACACCTTTCAAGACATTCTTGCAGCTCAAACAAATGGCGAATGACTTATCTCGAGATGAGCGGGATTTGGAGCATACCAATGCTTTGAAAATTTGGGGAGCTGAGGTCTTCGACATCTTATATCCTGAAAGGCTTCCTGATTTGGACCCGATAATGCCCACAGGAACAAAATGGGAATTTGATCCCCTAGTTCCCGACCAACCTACCGGCACCTACCCCCTACTGGCAACCAGAGGTGAAATATCTAAACCGAATCCACAGTACGGAAGTAACAGTTTCGTGGTGAATGGGAATAAAACTGCAAACGGAAAAACCCTCCTTGCAAATGAACCTGATCTAGGACTTAATCTGCCAAGTATTTGGTATGTCGCCCACCTCAATTCACCCGAAGTAAATGTCATGGGAAGCACATTGCCTGGCTCACCAGGCGTTGTTTTGGGATTCAATGATTCCATTGCCTGGGGATTCACCAATGCCAAAAGGGACTTGGTTGACTGGTTCTCAATTGAATTCAGGAACAGCAAGCGGGAAGAATACAAATACGACAACAAGTGGCTTAAAACGAAGAAAGTGGTCGAAGAAATTAAAGTCAGAGGTGGAGAAACTTTCTATGACACGATTATCTACACCCATTACGGACCAATCGCCTACGACCAGGCTTTTCAAACGGATAAGAAACCCATCAACTTGGCTATGCGGTGGACCGCTCATGATCCCTCAAAGGAGATTTTGGCTCTGAGCCTCATGAACAAAGCCGAGAACTATGAAGACTATGTGGAAGCTTTCAGCTACTACACCGGGCCACCTCAGAATATGTCCTTTGCTTCTACCACCGGAGATATTGCCATTTGGATCAATGGCAAGTTTCCTGTGAAGTGGGAAGGTCAGGGGAAATTTCTTCTGGATGGCAGCAATTCCACCCATGAGTGGGGCGATTACATGCCGCGTGAGCATTTGTATCATGTCAAAAACCCAAAGCAAAATTTTGTCAGCTCCGCCAATCAGCACCCCGGAGATAGCACCTATCCGTACTATGATTATGATTACAATTGGGAATATTATAGAAACAGGAGAATCAATGATCGCTTGAAAAGCATGAGCAACATCAAAGTGAAGGACATGATCCAACTCCAAAATGACAATTTCAATTACATCGCATCGGAAAGTTTGCCAATGATGTTGTCCAGTCTGGATTCAATGCCTCTGAATCTAAATGAGCAAGCTTTCTACGATCAACTTTCAGACTGGGACTACTTCAATGAAGCCGACATGACCGAGCCATCTATGTATCAGCTTTGGAGCAATTTGCTTTATAAAAAAATCTGGGATGAGTTTGAAGATCAGGAAGTGGCACTGTACACACCCAAGATTTACAACACCATATATTTGATGACGAACAAACCCGATTTTGAATTTTTTGACGACAAGTCCACTTCAAAAATAGAGAGTGCTGGCGATCTTATGCGCATCAGCTTCAGGGAAGCCGCTGATTCGTTGGCGATATGGGAAGACAAAAACGGAGAATACCCATGGTACAAATTCAAAAACACCTCCATTAAACACCTGCTTGGTTTACCGGCTTTCACCAAAAGTGAAGTAAAAATTGGTGGGGGCCGTCACATTGTGAATGCCGCAAGTGAACGTGACGGCCCTTCGTGGCGAATGGTCGTAGAATTAGGAGATGGCAAAGTAGAAGCTTGGGGCATTTACCCGGGCAGTCAGACAGGTAACCCCGGAAATCCATCGTATGCAGAGTTTGTCGAAAAATGGGCGAATCAGAAATATGAAAAATTGCTTTTCGGAAAAAATGTTGAGAGCAACGAGAGAATCATCTTCACACAAAAATTAACTCCTTCGAAATGAAATTCTTCTTGAGACTTATACTTATTGGGACACTGAGCTATTTTTTATCCATGATTGCTCCATGGTGGATAATTGTTATTGTTGGATTTTTGTGCGGCCTTTTGATTCCAGGCAGTTCTATGACCGTTTTTGTTTCCGGATTTCTGGGCGTAGGAATTAGTTGGATGGCCTATGCATGGAAGCTGGATGCCGAGAATGAATCGAGATTTTCGAATATAATTTTAGAGCTACTTCCAATCAGTGATTCCACCATTCTCATATCGCTTATAGGGGTCGTTGGCGGGCTATGTGGAGGCTTCAGCAGCCTGACTGGCTCACTCCTTCGTCAACCAAAACCCAAGGGCACGTCTGGGGGGTATTATCAATAGATAATACTTTGGCCTAGAATGTTAATAACTACTGTGGACAGCACGTATTCTAGTCTATAAGTACCTTATTTTAAGCTATTTACAGGTAGGGAAATTGTTAGTTTCTTTTTATCAAAACATCAATTTCAACACCTTTCGCATGGTAATATTAAGTTTTTCAAACTTTAAACATTAGTACCATGCGAAAATTAAAAGCGCTGACCATTCTATTATTTTTTTCTGTAGCTTTCACACTTGGTGCTTGCGCCGAAGATGAGAACATGCAAGAGATCCTTGACAACTCAGAATTGTCTCAGGCAAGTGATCCCAATCTTGACGGATCAGGAGATGACGGTGATGACAAGGATGAAACAGGCGGTATGTAAGAACATAATGACAAAAAACCATGGCACAAGTCATGGTTTTTTTTTACCTTTGAGGATAAACCAGTAAGTACTATCTGTGAAATTAATTGTGCTGTCATTATGTATCTTCACGATTCCTTCAGCTTCGTATTCTAAGGAAGTAACTAATGTTGATTCCCTCCTGAACAAAGCCAAAGAAGTGTTTTCCAAAAACAAGCCACTTGCCTTTGACTTAGAGACTAGGGCTCTTAAAATTTCATTGGACAATTCTTACAAACTAGGTCTAACAAAATCTAACTACTATCTCGGCTATTACTTTGTGAATGTTGAGGGGAAGATTGATTATGGGAAAGCGGTGGTGCATTACCTAGAAGCTATTCGTTACGGTAAAATGGATATAAAGAATGAAGAGACCTCAAAATGGCTAAAACTTGCTTACCTCAATATCGGAGCGTTATTCAGGGAATATCAGGCATATGATTTGGCAACAGATTACTATATGGAAGGTATTTCTATTTCGAATTCAGATTCGGTACTAATAAGAAAATTTTTGCACAATTTACAAAATGCTCAAGAGGATGCTGGCCAATTTGACCAAGCACTAACTTCTACGCTTCAACTACTTGATATTTCACTCAAAAATTCAAAAGAATACTTCAGATCATTAAACAATTTTGGTCTAATGGCAGCAAAAAAGGGCGATCTAGACCTAGCACTGCTGAAATTTCGAGAGATGAAAGAAGAAGCAAAAATGACCCACAATTATCACTATTATGTTTTAGGATTACATAATATTGGATGGACATTTAGTCTTGCAAACCAGTTTGAAGAAAGTAGACGGTTCTTAGAAACCGCTATCAAAGAGGGAGTAATTCACCAATCTGAAATTGCAACCTATCGTTCACACAAACTACTCGGAAAGCTCCTATATGAAAACGGGCTTTATTCGGAATCTTTGGAGTATTCATTGAAAACGGAACAAATGATCCCTCGCCTTTCGAATGAGCCACGATCTTTTGAAGTTTATCATACGATTTCAGAAATACACAAAGCACTTGATGATCCGATTGCTTCCACAAAATATGCTCTTCTGTATACAAAAGCACAAAATGAATATTTGAATGAAGTTGAAAAAATAAAATCAGCCTCCCAACAATACAACATGCAACTTATTGTTGCGAACTACTATCAAGAACTAGAAGCTCAGCAAAAAGCATTGAAAACAAAAAATATCATGGGCTCGATAATTGTTGGCCTAGGGACTATGCTTCTGATGTTTGTCGGCTACCATTTTGCCTATCGATACAAACTAAAGAGAATTCTTTCAAAAGAAATAGAACGACTGAAATGGATTGATTAGGTTTTTTTCTTGAGAGCCTTTAGCACTGCCATCACCTCTTCCTGTCTCTCGTGGAGCTTGAGTATTTTTCTTTGTAATTCATGATTTTCATCAAGAAGTGTTTCTACCAAATCACTCAATTCGTACGCCTGATCCGATTCATTCCTGCTTCTACTAATCTGGTCGGCTAAGTCAATGATTTGAATTTTAATCGATTCAGCACTTGGACGATTGTTTCTTAAGATGTCCGACTTCTTTCTCCAGATTCTCCCCTCTCCTCTCAGAAGCCAATCGGCACTTACTTTAGTATAGGTAAGGAGGATTTTTTCCAGAATCTCATAGCTCGGTTTACTTCGTCTCGCCTTAATTATATTGTGAATTACCGGGGTACTTACATCAATACTTTTGGCAAAGTGATTTTGATTCTCCCCAAGAGCTTTGACGAGATAGGCAATCCTATCGTTAATTAAAATAAATTTACTACTCATAAAAAAATAGAAAGGTCGTGCAATGCACGACCTTTCCTCATTAAGAACCAGCTATGGTATAGATACTCACTATCTATTGCTGTAAAAGTATTATCAATTGATAATACTTTTACACAAAATAGATAAAAATTTATATTATTTTCTAAATAACTCATTCATTCGGTTTAATCCCTGTCACCGTAAAAATTTTTAAGAATTTACACACAACCATTCAATTTTCAACTCTTACCTCAAGAAAAATCCAGAATCAAAACGAATCAGAATGTCACCAGTTGACCAGTTGATGACAATAAATTCCCATATGAGATAAGATTCTATTAGTATTGCTCAAATCAAAAAAAGTGAATGGAATCCACGTACTATAATAGAGAAGATTTAAAAAAATTCGGTGACATCTCTACGTTTCAAAAAAAGCTCGGCGACAAATTTTTCGATTACTACGACTCGGTATTCGAAGAGGGTGCGCTTACCGCAAGAGAAAAATCACTCATCGCTCTTGCCGTAGCGCATGCTATTCAATGCCCTTACTGCATTGACGCCTACACATCCGGTTGTCTTTCCAAAGGTGCGGATGAAGAACAAATGATGGAAGCCGTCCATGTTTCAGCCGCCATCCGAGGAGGTGCGTCATTGGTGCACGGCGTGCAGATGATGGATCAGGTCAATGAGAAACTGATGTGATGAGTCTAGCCACGCTAAAACGACAAAATCATACGCTCGGAAGCCCTGAAGGTCAAATGGAGCAGCTTGATGACGTAGAGTCAATCAATATTCAATCCTTCACGTCACGGCTGGTAGAAATTGGTCTATTTCCATTGAAGCCGACGCGGATTGATATTCTTCAAATCAACGTGGGGAAAATGTGCAACCAAGTGTGCAAACATTGCCATGTGGATGCGGGTCCCGATCGGAAGGAAATCATGACTCGGGAGACCATGCACCAATGCCTGGAAGCGGTAGCTAATTCTTCCATAAAAACCATTGACCTTACAGGAGGTGCGCCGGAAATGAATCCCAATTTCCGATGGTTTGTTGAAGAGCTTTCTGCGCTCGGAAAGGAGATCATTGTACGGTGTAATCTCACCATCATTCTAGCAAACCCAACGTACAACGATTTGCCTGAGTTTTTTAAAAAACACAGGATACACGTGGTGTCTTCCCTACCTTACTTTTCGGCCAGACGAACCGATGCACAAAGAGGAGAAGGCGTATTTGAAAAATCAATCCGTGCCCTGGAAATGTTAAATGCTGTCGGATATGGCAAGACTGATTCTAGTTTACAACTTGATTTGGTGTACAACCCATCAGGTGCATTTTTACCAGGAGATCAAGCCGGTCTGGAACAAGAATTCAAGAACAAGCTCAAAGACGGGTACAACATAGAATTCAACAGTCTTTTGGCGATCACCAATCTGCCCGTCAGTCGTTTTTTGGAATATCTCGTGAATTCTGGAAACTATGAAATGTATATGTCAGAATTGGCCAATGCATTTAATCCCAGTGCCGCAATGGGTGTCATGTGCAGAAGCACCGTGAGCGTAGGGTGGGACGGTTATTTGTACGATTGTGATTTCAATCAGATGCTTGAACTAAAAGTGAAAGCACCTGATCACATTTCGCAATTTGATCTCACAGATCTCACCAATAGAGAAATTATTTTAAATCAACACTGCTATGGCTGTACTGCAGGAGCGGGCTCTAGCTGCGGTGGTACTTTAACTGAATAACCGTAGATAATTGAATGGAAACGTATTTAGAAACAACCAAAGACGTCTATAAAAAAGCAGCAGAAACTCCTGATGTAGGCTTGTGCTGCACCACCACGCCTATTTGGGCATTTCCAGGATTGGATATCCCCAAAAAAATGCAGGAGATGAATTATGGATGTGGTAGCACCGTACATCCAAGAGACTTGGTGAATAATCCGAAAATTCTCTATGTTGGTGTTGGAGGTGGCATGGAACTACTCCAATTTTCCTATTTCAGTCGCCAAAAAGATGGGGTCATCGGAGTGGACGTGGTGGATGAAATGCTCTTGGCAAGTGCTGAAAATCTCGTCGAGGCGGAGCGGATCAATCCTTGGTTTGAGAAGGACTTTGTTTCCCTTAGAAAAGGGGATGCGCTCGATCTACCAATAGATGATGAGTCAATTGACGTGGCGGCTCAAAACTGCCTGTTCAATATATTTATAGAAGAAGACCTAAAGAAGGCGCTCGCAGAAATGTACAGGGTACTAAAACCACACGGCAGGCTCGTCTTATCGGACCCTGTTTGTGAACAAGAAATGCCTGATGGCTTGAGAGCTGATGAGAAATTAAGAGCGCTATGTCTTAGTGGCTCTATTCCGCTTTGGGATTATGTGAAGATGCTGACTGATGTCGGATTTGGCACCATTGAAATTCGGGCAAAGCGTCCGTATAGAATTCTCGACACTTCACGATACGATACGGCTCAGCCTATCTTCATTGAAAGTGTGGAAGTCTGTGCGATCAAAGATCCAATGCCTGAAGATGGCCCATGTGTTTTCACTGGAAGAACGGCTATCTACACGGGCGATCAGGAATATTTTGATGATCGCCAGGGTCATGTGCTTATGTACAATCAGCCACTTTCGATTTGTGATAAAACCGCTGAAAATATTGCAGCCCTGAAACGTGAAGATTTGTTCCTCAGTGAGCGCACGTTTTTTTATGATGGAGGGGGATGTTGCTAAAAAGGTATTGGGTATTGGGTATTAGGTATTGGGTATTGGGTGTTGGGTGTTGGGTATTGGGTGTTGGGTATTGGGTATTGGGTTGTCACTTACGAACAAATTCTTTCAAATAATCAGGTTGTTCCACACGATTCGCAATTTGCGTATCGATCTCTGGAGTTCCATATGAGTATTCCAACGGAATCACGCCCACCCATTTATCAAATCCATTCAAATCCTTGATGCCAGCGTCCCCTTCTCTCATTTTGACAGCCGCTCGATCCAGAGACATTTCCACCAATTTGGTGATGCGGATTTGGTCTGGAGTTGGCTCACCAACATCCGCTATTCTACCAGGGATATAGCGATCCGTAAACGCTTTAAAAAACTCCAACTTCCGCTGTTCGTCGCTCACTTCCATGCCCTCAGCGAAACCAATGACCGACCGGTAATTAAACGAATGGTCAAAAGCTGTTGGCGCCAAAATCAACGCATCCAAGTGCGTCACGGAGAAGCTCACTTGCTTTCCTATAATTGCATCCATGAAGTGGCTTTTGGATGATCCGTGGATATACATTTTATCACCTATCCGGCAATAGCCTGTGGGTATTTGGTGCGGAATGCCGTCACGATTAAAGGCTATGGTACAAAAAAGCCCCGCATCTAAGACAGAATAAATTACTTCCATATCCTCAGATGCGCGGCTCGGATACCTCGATGGTTTCAGGCTCACCCTAGATGATTATCAATAAAAGGATAATAATGATTACAGCTCCGATAGAGATGCTCAATTTATCATCAAGTCCATTGGTTTTTTCAATGCTTCTCAACTCCTTCTTTATGTCTCTCAATTCACCCTTTACTTCCTTCTTTTGCCCTTTCTCTAATTGCGAAAAGTCCATCGTTCGAATTTCCTGCACTCGCTGAATCAGCTCTACGCTTCGTTGATGGGTCTTGTTTGTCGGGTCAGTGGATTCTGCGGCACTAGCGCCAAGGCTCACTACCATAAAAAGAACGATTGCTACTATTTTGGTTTTCATATTTTTCCTTTTTATATTATTTAATTATTCATAGACTAATGTAAAGTGGTTCGGGCTTAATTCCAGATTTTGAATGAACATTTTCACTCAAACTTTCAAAATACCGTATCAGTCCTTATTTCCTAACGAACAAAAAAACGGGTCTATGTGGAATACTGAGGATAATTCATTTCTCATTCAATTTATTTTTGCAAAAATTCCGTCCTTTAGGGCGGAGATATGGAATCAGAAATAAATGAGGGATTCATCCCAATTTCTGTTTTTGAAAAGGGCTAAAGCCCTGATTTACAACCAAGAATCCATATCCCCCGCCCTAAAGGATGGGGCAATTGATTTAGGATTGGGCTGAATTCAGTTATACAGATTTTCGGCGTGCCGTCTAACTCGATCTTCGTTTTTCGACAACCTCCATTTGTAATCCACACCAAATCATATAGACCCAAAAAAGCCGATCCCTAACCCGATAGCTATCGGGAGGGATCGGCTTTTAGTTTAGTTCTAAAAATTATGGTATGAACACAGGTCCAGGTAACCCAGCAATATTGACCTCTGGAACAGATGCTCCCCATTGCGCATTTATTGCACTAATGATTTTATTTGCAATCAGACCATGTCCTCTCTGACAAGGATGTATTCCATCAGTAGAAAAAATACCATTGGGAGAGAAATCTGGAGCTAAGGTCAATCCTTGAGCTTCAATCCCGGTCACACCGTCAAATCCCGCCGCATCTAAAAAGATCGACTCAATATCTACAAGGACAACATCCCCACCAGCCGCATTCACATCTGCTACTGCACCGGCAAGTGCTGCATTATACATAGCCCTATTTGTTTCAATTTCAACCTGCTCTGCTCCATCAATATAGAATGGATCTCCACCTCCAGGTTGAATTCCAGTTGCAAGGCTAAAGCCAAGGGGGATCACCAAGCCGTAAGGTGTGTCGGCAACTGTATCATCTCCATCAGCTTCCACACCCAAAATTGGTGCTGTTCCTAATGGAACAATATCGTCTGCCGTAAGCGGACGTGATTGTTCGTAGGGTACAAGACCCGCTCTGTTAGCTGCGGGTAATCCTAGAAGGTCAAAAAGTGGCCCCAAATCAGTTAAAGATTCATCAATCACTAAAATCGCATTTTGACCTTCGGCATATGACATGAATCGTTTGTCAGCATCCGCTTGGTCAAGACCCACATTGTCTACCAAAGCTTGGATGGCTCCATTCACTGCAGCAAGTCCTGAATTCAATGCACCTGCTGTCGCAGCATCCAAAGGAATTGCATTATACTTTACTGCTTGAAAAAATGGGAACACCAAAATTGGAGGCACATTTAAAACTACTCCCTCAATTTCGTAAGCGTTTGTTCCTCCTGTGGTGGCAAGCGCATGGATGGCAGCATCGGCTGCACCTTCAAATACTGCAGGATTCGTAATCGGACCAATCGCTGTTGTTCCTCCACCAGCCGCGTACAAAGCTACATCGTTGATCCCCGCCTCATATACGAAGAACGACCCCCCTGCACCCAATGCATCGGTCAAAGGCGTGGAACCAGTAGCTCCATCAGCACTTGGGCTTGATGCGAATCTTTTGTAGAAAGGATTATAAGCTGGGTTTCCAGCAGCCGGAACCGCACCTCCGTAGGTATCAGTAACAGGCCCACCAGTCGCCGCAATTACAAGTTGGCCTGACTGTGTCAAGGGAACACCGAAATTATTCAAGGTATTCGTTGTACCAGACCATGGAGTTAAAATGCTAAGCAAATCGCCAGTAGTGTTCACGGGAGCCAACAATGACAAACTCAACTCACTCCTTCCTGATCCATCATTTGCCAGCATGTTATACCCATTCGCAGAGTTAATATCCGGTTGGCCAAAATCAGTTGTTCCGCCAATAGTACCAATTTGAAACTGGCCTCCCAACAACGCTGGAAAACTATTGGCTTGTCCTGCATCGTGAAGAGCACCGTCTTGAAAACCAGAAGCAAGCGAAGTGCCTAGCACAACTAGATTGCTAAGATCAGCAGTACCTGCCTCTCCCGTAGGAGTAGTATCCACCTCAGGATTTTGCTCAACCCAGCTTGACAACACTTCGTCCTCATTACAAGAAGCCAGTGTAAAGATCAATGTGGCTGAGAGTATATAATTAAATATTTTTTTCATGTGTTTATTATTTAAGGATGTTATTGAGATTCAACTGTAGGTAATAAAGCGCTCCCAGTTGTGGATTACCAAAAGAAGTCGTGTACCTCTCATTGGTAAGGTTGGATCCACCCAGTTTCAATCTAGCTTTTAGACTAGGTATATCATAGGACACTTGTGCATCTACAGTGCCGTATTGAGGTATCACACCAGATCCAATGGCTGATTGCCACAAATACCCGTCCTGCCATCTGTAGGTTAAATTGAATCCTAATCGATCAGTAATTTTTCTGTTCCCAAACTTGATGTTATATCTCCATTCAGGTGTATTGAACGCCACATTGAATTCTTGAGCAACCAAATCATCAAGCGATTGTATTTTGTTCTGCGATGCATTTGCACCAAAGGTATAACCTCCACCTAACGAATACTCTGCACTGATGCCAAATCCAACTGACTTTACATCTTCATCAATATTCACGTCATAACCAAAACGCTGAAGCGAAATCCCTGCAGCACCACCTGCCACAAACACGTCTTTCTGTGCATCACTATGTCCAGCCGCACCCACATCATATCCGGCGGGTGTTGTTTGAATATCCGCAGCAGTACCTCCTGATGTCACAGCTTGAGTAATGTCCACTTCTGCAAGGAGATCACGGTATGTACTTTGATAATAGAAGGCATCAATAAATAATTTACCATCGAGCAGTAGCCCTTTATACCCAATCTCCCAGGTACCTACTTTCTCGGTCACATACTCTTGGTACACTTGTTCTTCAATCTCTAAGAGAGAGATGTCTCCAGCAGCTTGAGCCGCTTGCACAGAAGCAGTTGAATACACGGGATTGGTGTCTATGTTGTACCGGTCACGGTTGATCTGATTTCTACCAATCAATCGTCTCGTCACCACATCTAAATCTATGTATTGATCCTGAGTGGTGGGTATACGGAAACCGGTCTGATAGGCTCCACGCAGATTGTGGCCTTCCAAAAATTCCCAGACCAAAGAGACCCTGGGGGTAAACTGTCCCTTAAAGTTTTCATTCTTATCGTACCGGCCAGAAAACTGCAAATCAACGGCATCTGAAATACTCCTTTTTATCTGAAGATATCCACCGTACTCGCTGAATGAAATCTCCTCCCCATTTTCATCTAGAGCGAACAATGTACCTTCAGATTCAAGCTGATACGTTCTGTAGTTTGCTCCAATAACAATGTCTGCCCAGTCAATTTTATCTCTAAAATTATAGCTCCCCTCATAGTGGTAAAGTGAAGAATTATCAAGGAATTTGGCACCACCCTCTGCAATGGAAGTGGCTTTTATGACTTTTGCCGCATCTTGAAAAGCCTGAGAGTCAGCACCTGGTTGTGCGCCATCCGCCACTGTTCTGGCGATACTATGGAGTTGATCGTAAGCATTGGAAGGTAAAATAGTTCCATTAGGATTCGCTCCGGTCGTGTTGCCACCAGTTATATAATCAGTCCATGTCCCAAAATAGGCTGGCAAATAAAACTGCTGATTAATTCTAGAAGCGAGGGTATTTGCTGCATAGGTATCACCTGAGCTTTCCTGTGTCTTGTAAGCTCTTAAGAAAAAATTAGACCCTCTCAATTCCAACTTACCCGTATAAATCGAGAAGTTATCCAAAACGAATCGATCATTTGCTGTATAAACCGTGCTTCCCCATCCTTGATTGAATTGAGCAAGTACTTCTAGCTTATCATTAATCCTGTAATGAAGAGCTGCCCCTACTTTAATACTCTCAGTTGTATTGTCTACAAAATCCGTTTCTCTATAGCCTGTTGGCGTAAAGTATCCATTTGCTCCATTTGGGAATAAGCTTCTAATAGCACCTACTGATGCTCCTGTCGCTCCACCACCGGCAATAACTATGTCTGCTATAGATCCCACATCAATTCCAAAATCGCCATAGGTATTTACTCCATCATAACCTCTAATCCCTGATCTATCTAGTGGGTCAATATCTCCACTTCGTTCCACAATATCACTTTGGTCACGATAGTCCACAGCAATAAAATCTTGCGCATTAAGCCACGATCCGGTCAGCTTGAAGGCGAATTTATTGTTGAAAGCTTTTGCAAATCTGAATCCCATGTCTTTATACAAAGCCGCATCGGCATCTACATTGTCAGCGTGAGTCACTCCCAATTTGGAATAAATATCAAGTCCCTGATAATCAAATGGACTTTTACTATTCATCAGGAGAATACCTTGAATAGCATTTGGCCCATACAATGCAGAGGCTGCACCAGGAATCATTTCTACACTCTCCAGGTCTAGTTCATTTATTCCCACAATGTTACCCACCGGGAAGTTCAAACCAGGTGCCTGGTTATCGATACCATCAATAAGCTGCACAAATCGAGTATTTCCGTTTGCTCCAAATCCACGAGCGTTTACAGAATTAAATGTCAGACTTTGTGTACTAAAATCAACACCGTTTAGGTTCTTAATTGCGCTGTAAAAATCCGGAGCAGCAGCATTCTGAATATCCAAAATGTCCATTCGCTCAACACTCACCGGTGATTTCATAACCGACTCCTCCACTCTGGATGCGGACACGACAACCTCCTGTCCCATCAGGACTGTTTCTTCCAGTTCTATGGTTATCCCTGAAGTGTTAGCATCCGTTATTTCGAGTTCTTGTCTCCCGAAACCAACACTCGTTATTAATAGAGTAATTGGAGGGCTTGAAGAAACCGTAAGACTGAAATTACCATCAACATCGGTAATGGTTCCGAGCACGGTACCCTTTACAAGGATATTTGCTCCAATCAGAGCTTCTCCAGTTCCCGTTTCGGTCACTTTTCCGGAGATAGTTGTCTGTGCACTCGCCATCCAAGCAAGAAACAGGCAACCCGTGGTTAACAAAATTTTTGTAAAATTCTTTGTCATGAGGTTGAATTTTTGGTTAGTAATGTTTGCTATAAGTTTAAAATCAAAAGGTAAAATACAGTAAATGATGCATTTCGCCATACGAATGCTCAATTTCAACAAAATTTGTTATGTATGCATACCATTTGGGATATTTTGTTAAAAAGTCAGTGTATCAAGGTTGAGTTTTGGGTTTTGGGTTCTACCCTCCGTTCTTCACGTGGGTGACAAAATCTTCACAGAGTTCGTTGAGCTTGGAACTCATAAACTCATCGCCCGTGGCGTTCAGTATGCTTTGAGATAACCCGCCAAGACAATCGATGTAGAATCTTTTCATTTCTTCAACAGGCATATCCTTGGTCCAAAGATCAATGCGCATGGTGTTCATCAGCTTCTGATCCCACATGGCCAGGCTCATGGATTTCGTTTCTTGGATCCCCTCCAATTGCTTATCATCAGCATCCCAGAATATTTTCTCGGGAACGTGGTTTTCGTCCAGCTCAACGGTAATTTTTATTTCAGATTTTTTCATAATTTCTTATCGTGTGTAGAAAGTGGCTACTCTCCAAGGGTTTAAAACCCTTGGAGAGTTCTTTAAGTAATTTTTAGCCACGAATGCTCAAATGCTTGGTTAGGTTATAAAATTCACTTTTGGAATTTGTCACGAATGGCTAAGCTCAACGGTAATTTTTATTTCAGATTTTTCATAATTTCTTATCGTGTGTAGAAAGTGGCTACTCTCCAAGGGTTTAAAACCCTTGGAGAGTTTTTTAAGTAATTTTTAGCCACGAATGCTCAAATGCTTGGTTAGGTTATAAAATTCACTTTTGGAATTTGTCACGAATGGCTAAGTTCAACGGTAATTTTTATTTCAGATTTTTTCATAATTTCTTATCGTGTGTAGAAAGTGGCTACTCTCCAAGGGGTTTAAACCCCTTGGAGAGTTCTTAAGTAATTTTTAGCCACGAATGCTCAAATGCTTGGTTAGGTTATAAAATTCACTTTTGGAATTTGTCACGAATGGCTAAGTTCAACGGTAATTTTTATTTCAGATTTTTCATAATTTCTTATCGTGTGTAGAAAGTGGCTACTCTCCAAGGGGTTTAAACCCTTGGAGAGTTCTTAAGTAATTTTTAGCCACGAATGCTCAAATGCTTGGTTAGGTTATAAAATTCACTTTTGGAATTTGTCACGAATG
>Ga0316209_1000361_pt1 | contig 84922 bp, 68 predicted proteins | sample 6monopyrite_MG_FD_204945 | JGI IMG/M metagenome (GOLD analysis project Ga0316209, IMG submission 204945) | Microbial mat bacterial communities from mineral coupon in-situ incubated in ocean water Damariscotta River, Maine, United States -... | ecosystem: Environmental > Aquatic > Marine >... | reverse complement strand
AACAGAACGGATACCGCGCGGATGCTGGAGATCAACCGCACGACGCTCTTCAACAAGATGCGAAAGTACGATCTCCTCGACTTTCCGAGCCGCTCCGCATCATGAATTCAGACGTACTTCGAGCCGAGTCTTCACGGCCCAGCCATGCGACGGCTGGAGCATCGGGTTGGAAGCCTTCGGGTTCCCCACTTGGCGCGCCCGAATCCAACGCCCACAATGCAAGCAACGAAACGATCGGGAGCCCCCCCCGGGGGGAATTGACCCCCAGCCCGTTCTGACCAGAGTCGCATGAAACCTCCGAACCGCTTCTTCCTCTGGAGCTTTCCAGTACTCGCCATCGCGGCAGCCATCGTGACCTACCTGATGGCCGTCTCGGGCGCCGCTCGGTCATCGGAAGATGTCATGCGCGAGTTCGAGGCGGACCTCGCTCTCGGTGGCCCGAGCATGGAGAGCGCGCTGCTCAAGATCGACATGGCCTTCAAGCTCGCCGTAAGCGAGGGTGACAGGGACCAGCAGGCACTGATTCTCAAGCGCAGGGCCAAGTTCTACCGGGACCTGAAGCGCTTCGATCGGGCGCATGAGGACCTGGAGCAGCTCCTCGCGGAGTACCTGCCCAACGACCAGGAATCGATTCGGTACCTCGCCCGAATCGAGTTCGATACCGGCGAAGAGGAAGCCGCCCTCGCACGAATCGAAGCCGAGCTCGCGCGAGACCCGATGTGGGTCAACGGCCTGACCTACCGCGCTGAGTTCCGATTCAAGCTCGCGACCGACATCCTCGCGGAGTGCGCGGATCTCTGTGCGGGCGCGATGGACGACGCCGCAGCGGCGCAGGCGACCAGATTGTCCGAGATGGCCGCCAGCCGCCTTCCCTCCGACCCACGGCGCGCGGCCCTGACGTACGAGATCTCCCAGCTCTTCCCCAAGGGAGCTGAGGACAGTCGCCGCGAACACAACAAGCTCTTCTCGAGAGCGAGCACTCTTATCGCGGCGTCCTACGGCGACTACTCGAAAGCCCTGGAGCGCTCCAATCGCACGACTGCGATGCTCGGCATTCTTAGGATCCAGAATCAAGCGGGGGAGCTCGACGACGCTTCCGACTTTTCGGCCGCGAACATGCTCCACTTCGCGCGATCGGGCTCCAACTACAACGCCGAGAAGTACTTCAAGCACCTCGGCGCGAGCGGACGGTGGCACGAGGTGGCGCAGAACCTCCGCGAGTTCCGCACTCCGGGAAGGCCGCTCTCCATCACGCTGCTCAAAGATTCGCTGCGAGCCTTTCAGTTGACCGGCTCGTGGCAGCTCGTGGGCAAGCTCGCCAACGAGTTGGATCAGGTCAACCGGTCGACCAAGAAGCGCAATGCGAAGGAGGTCTATGCAGGCGCTTCGACCGCCTCCTTCGCCACGTTCTATCGAGGTCTCGCCAACCATCACCTCGGAGCTCATTCCGCGGCCGCTTCGATCCTTCGTGTCTACAACAATTCGCCGGTCAAGGTGCGCCCCTACCCTGGCGCATTCTTGGACGCGGATCTGGCTCTGGCTCGCAGCGCAGCGGAGAATCCTCAACCGATTTGGCGCCGGTACGAGAAGGTCGCGCTGGAGTCAGCGCTGGCAAGGGCGCCGAAGGGCCACGGTGAGGAGTGGTTGAGGCTCGTGGAGCTGCAGCGAGGCCAAAAGGCACCTCCAGCCGTGATGGAGAATTCACTCGCTCATGTGATGGCCTCCGTGCCGAGTCGCTCCAAGGAGTTCGAAGCAGAGTGGCGCTCCGTCGGTCGTAGTGCGATTCGTCAGGCCCTTCTCGCGCCGCGCGGCTTTCGGGGCAAGTCCCAGAACGCGAAGGAAGCCATCAAGCCTGTCGTGCGGGGCTCGTTCGCTCTCTTCGAACCCGCCGAGGAGTTCGCGAAGGAAGGCGAGTGGTACTCGGTCATTGCCGTCTGCGAGCGAGTGTTCGAGTCCGTTCCGTACTTCAGTCCCGCGGTGGAGCTCTACCTCCAGGCCTGCCTGAACCTCGAGCTGCACGAACAGGGAATCGAGCTCTTGCTGGGTCGTCTCGAGTTCCTGGGGAACCACTCCGCGACTGTCTCTAGGCTCTACGCGTTGCGCGAGTACTTCACACCCGAGCAGGAGCTTCGACTGATCGCCGCCGCTCCGCCGCGCGTGGCTCGCAACATCATCGTTCACGAGCTGATCGAGAAGAAGCAGTACCAGGAGGCCCTGCTCGCGTTTCGTTCAAGCCCCGTCGAGGGGCTCACACCTGAAGAGAACCTCTTGCTCGGTCAAGCACAGCTCGGGCTGAACCAGATCGACGAGGCTCTGCTCTCGTTGCGGCGTGTCCGTCCAGATAGCGAACACTATCCGCGCGCCTTCGGGCTCATCCTCCAAGCAGCCATCGAGACCGAAGACGCCACGCTTCTCGACGCCACCATCTCCGAGCTGGCGAGACCGTCCTCCCCGATCGACTCCGACCTGATCCCGATTCACGACAGGCTCTTGGTAGCCGGCGAGTTCGACCTGGCGAGCCAACTCTCGACCTACCTCGACAGCGACGTGTCAACTCGAAGCGGTCAAAACATGTTGCGTCTCGCTTCCCTTCAGATGCGCCAGGGAGATCTCCTGTCCGCCTACGAATCACTGGAGCGAGCCTACGCCTACCGCGCCGACGGCGGCCCGACGATCGGGCAGCTCCTCATCTCGATTCAGAACGAAGACTGGAGCGAACTGCCGGAGCTCCTCAGTACGCTCGACGAGGAGAATCCGAGGCTCGAAGTTCACTCTCAGATGTGCATTGCTCTCCTGCGCGGCCGAGTGCAGGTGGTTGGCGAATACCTCGCGAGCATCAGTCCTGAAGAACAAGCCAAGGGGCTCAACCTCTTGCTCCGCGTTCTCTTGGATGTCCTCGTCGATCCGACGGCACCGATCCTGGAGGAGTACTCCCAGAACATTCGTGATGAAACCTTGGCCTTCATTGGCGGCTCCCCTTCAGGCCGGAGAGATCCGCGCCAGATCATCGCGCTCGTCCTCGCCCTTCAACATCCCGACTGGCTCGGATGGCTGGTCCAAGAGCTTCCAGAGTGGAACTCGAACGGGCTGAACATGTGGGTGGAATTCCTCCACGCCGACGCCCTGCTGCGCTTGAACGCTCTCGCGCAAGCAGACGAGAAGATCTCGCGCCTCGTCTCGCGCTGGCCAGAATTCCTCCCCGCCTGGGAGCTCTCCAGCCGCCTCCAGTTCATTCAGCCACAGGACACCGAGGACCTGATCCGGTTCGCCAAGAACGGTTGGCGGGCGCCGGGTCACCCCGGCGCTCTCCAGCTGCAAAAGGCCCTCGACCGAATCCGCGAGCTACGTGACCGCGGAGAAAACGACCAGGCGATACAAGCGGTCAGGGCCGCGCTCGACAACAACCCGAAGTGCTGCCCACTGCTCTATCAGCTCGGCAAGCTTCACCAGGCCAACGGACGGCATGCACCCATGATCGTCGCGCTCACGCGCTTCTTGAAGAGCTTGGCACCAAGCGCTCGCGATGCCGTCTTGCCGGAGGTCATCGGACTCATCGACGACGCTGCGGCCAAGGGTCATGTCGACTACGAGCTGCGGCGCCAGACCCTGCGAGGTCTCAGCGCTTCGTTCCCGCGCAACGCACTCGTTGCACTCAAATTTGCCGAGAGCGACATCGACGCCGACATCTTGCGAACGCCGGTCAATGCAATCCAGACCGCCTACGAGCGGCTCGAGAATTTCCGCGACTCGACAGAGCAAGTTCCTCTCGTGGAGCTCGGAGAGGGCGGCCTCGCGGCCTGGCACGAGTTCTACCTCAAGTACGATCCGGTGCGCGGCGAGCGGTTCATTCGCGCCGAGCTCTTGAAGACCCCCAAGCAACCGGAGCTCTGGGCGATGTTGGCGGAGTGCCTCTATCGCCAAGGCCGCCACGAAGAGGCGGATGCTCGACTGGAGTTGATGCTCTCCGTCGCGCCGACGACGCGGACCGTAACTCTCTGGATCGAGAGCCTGATCCGTCGCCAGCAACCCAGCTCCGAGGTGGGCAAGTACACCGAGATGCTCGCGGACCTCCGAGGCCTTCCACTCGACCATCCCGAGATTCGTTTCTTCCGCGCGCTCTCCAAGGCGAGGGGCAATGAGAACTCGATTCGCGAAGGAATCGATGGCCTCACCACGCTCTGGAAAGGCCGGAAGAACACCGAGTTCTTGGACGCCGTCGACCGCCCCCTGGAGTACATCACTCGAGTCGGGCGTGAGTTTGGAGTTGCCGCGATGCGCTACGGCAATCGCGCCGAACACATCCTTGCTCAGAAGGCCTTCCAAACACTCGCCAGTTTCAAGATCCCCGCCTCGCAGCAGCGGCTCTACGCCACGCTCTCGTTCATCGGGCCTCACAAGTCGAATGCAGCCGTACCGGAGGTCGTAGTGAAGTCGGGAACGCCCAACCAAGGCACGGCGAATCGCGGAGGTACTGCCGGTGGCCGCAATGAGGCGGTACGGGCCGCAGCCAACCGGGGAGAGACAACAGCTGGAGGGCGCCAGGCCGCCGCGGGCAAGGCGGATGGAGAGCAGCCGGCCGGCAAGACCTTCTTCACACCGGAGCAGCGCGCCGAGTTCGCTCGCTTGCGAGCTGCCAAGGGCGTCGTCGTCAAGACGCCGGCGAAGCCCGCGAGCAGCCTGCCGCAGATCTTCACCGATGAGCAGCTGAAGACCTTCGAGAGCCTGAAAGGGACAGGCAAGACGGCTCCGACGCGTGGCGACCGCAAGAATAAGCGCGAAGATCAGCAGCCGCGGAGAGATCAGTAGGCGAGCTCCGCGCAGACCTGTCCCGAGCCTAGAAGCAGGGTGCCCGCCGCTCTAGTATCTCCTCCCTGTGGATACTCCGAGCCGTCCCATTCCCGTTGCACTCTTGGGAGCGACCGGGAGCGTCGGTCAACGCTTTGCGCTAGACCTCCTCGAGCACCCGTGGTTCGAGCTCGTGAGTGTCGCCGCATCGGAAGACTCCGCCGGTGAACTCTACGGCGACCGAGTTCACTGGATCCAGAGCCAGCCTCTCCCACCTGCGCTCGCCAGGCTCCGGCTCGAGACCTGCCGCGTCGACCTCCCCGGACAGATTGCGTTCTCGGCACTCGACTCGTCGGCAGCGGGAGTCGTCGAGTCGGAGTTTCGGGCCGCCGGCTGGTTCGTCCTCACCAATGCCTCCAATCATCGACTCGACAAGGATGTGCCCCTGATCGTCCCCGAGGTGAACGGCGGAGCGCTGGAACTGGTCGAGAGCCGAACCGCTGGCACCGGCGCTATCGTCGCCAATCCGAACTGCACCACCATTGCACTGACGCTCGCTCTGGCCCCGCTCGCCGGACAGTTCGGAGTCAAGCGCGTCCACGTCGTCAGCCTCCAAGCTCTCTCCGGCGCCGGCCTCGGCGGCCCAACAGGAAACGAAACGCTCGGCAACGTCTTGCCCTTCATCGAGGGCGAGGAAGCCAAGCTCGAGCAGGAGACCGTCAAGATCCTCGGCGAGCTCTCCGTCTCCGCCGCTTGCACGCGCGTGCCTGTCCTCGACGGGCACACCCTGTGTGTCTCCGTCGAGCTCGAACGCCAGGCTTCGCGGTCCGAACTGATCGAGGCTTGGCGCAGCTTCCAGAGTGAGCCGCAGGAGCGCCGCCTGCCCTCCGCTCCAGCTCACCCGACGCTCTACCTCGACGACGAGAACGCTCCCCAGCCGCGCCTGCACGCGGACCTGGAGAACGGCATGGCTACCAGCATCGGCCGGCTCCGGGAGTGTCCGCACTATGGGTGGAAGTTCGTAGCCGTCGGACACAACACGCTGCGAGGTGCCGCTCGAGGATCGATCCTCCTGGCCGAACTGTGCCTGGCAAGAGGGATTGACCTCCAGATCGGCGAGTGAGCGCGAAGGTCGGAGCCCTCCGATGCCGATCATCTTCTATTATTCGAACGAGCGCGAATGAGGCGCTCGACCCTCCCCACGAAGTGGCTATCTCTCCCCAACAACTGACCGAGCTACACAGAGCCTCGAGTGCTCGTGCGGCCCTGGACCTCACCCTGCACTGGGGAGGCATCCTCGTCGTCGCCGGTCTGGCCCATCACTACCAGCACTGGGCGGGCTACGCCATCGCGGTCGTCTTGATCGCGGGCTTTCAGAACAGCCTGGTCAGCCTCGCTCACGAAGCCTGGCACAACAAGACCTTCGGTGCGGCAGCACTGAACCACTTCATCGGCGCGTGGCTGTACTCCTACCCCGTCGGGCTGACGTACTACAACGACATGTACCGTCACCTGGAACACCACCGCCTGATCGGGAAGCCCGAAGACCCGGACTGGATCAACTACTCGAATGCACACTTCGAGACGCGCAGCGCCACGCGCAGGTTCTTGCTCGGCAAGCTGTTCGGGATGCACCTCGTTACGACACTCGTGCAGTACCTGATCAAGGGCAAGCCGAAGATCCATCTCGACACGGAGAACAAGAAGCGTTCGGTCCCCATCAAGCGCGAGCTCGCCAGCGTCTTCGCGGTTCAGGCGCTCTTGTTCACAGCGTGCTTCCTGCTCGGTACTTGGTGGGAGTACATCTTGCTCTGGATCCTGCCGCTCTCCACGTTCACCAGCTTCTTCATCGCCACGCGCGCGCTCCTCGAACACGCACATGCCGACGCACCCGAAGATCCCGACGAGCGCCTGTTCGACTTCGCGCCGGGCCCGCTTGGGCACTTCTTCTTCTCCCCGCGGCACTTCCACCTGCACGCCCTGCATCACAAGTATCCGAGCGCGCCGCACTACCGGCTGCCCGAGCTGAAGCGAGAGCTCCGCACGGACTCGGACCTCGGCTATCCCGGCTCTCAGCGCGGCGGCTACCTGCAGGCTTATCACGAGTACATCGCCTCGCTGCCCGGCGCTACCGACTAGCCGCCCTCTTGGGCTTGGTGCCCCTCGCGCCCAGCCCGTAGCCTAGCAGCCCCTGGCAAAAGTCATTTACCGCATGAACGGCGTCCTTTCAGTCAGCTCGGCACCCGAGAGCCTCGCTGAATCTATGGATTCGGCTACGTTCTCGTGCACCGACCTGACCGAAATTCCGCTGCTCATGCGGCAAAGCACTTTCATCACGGACTGCTAGCTCCCCCATGAACTCTACCGACTCCAGCGAGCGCGCCCCCATCCACGACGGCTTCCAGCTCGTCAGCTGTAACAACTGCGGCGCCGACGACGCGACGACGGTCGTCGAGATCGACAAGGACTACGAGTACGACGGAATCATCGAGGACAAGTACGCGCAGCGGAACTTCACGATGGTCCGCTGCAATCAGTGCAACCTCGTCTACATCAATCCGCAGCCGACGCAAGCGGAGGTGATGCACTACTACCCGGCGGGTCAGTACTGCTGCTTCGCGCAGCTCCCGCCGAAGAACGCGCTGATGTCGATCCTGTATCGAATGATGGTGTTCATGAAGCGCCGGGCACTGATACCCTCGATGCCGGACGACGGCGTCCTGCTCGACTTCGGCTGCGGTACCGGTCACTGGCTGGTCGCGCTGAAGAAGGGCGCCAAACCGGGCCAGCGCTTCATCGGCATCGACGCGAGCCCCGGTGCGATCGCTCAGCTCGAGAGTGCAGGCATCGAGGCCTATGTCGGCGACGACCAAGTGCTCGTCGATACGATCCCAGAGAACAGCGTGGACGTCATCTTGCTCACGCATGTCATCGAGCACGTCCCGGATCCCAAGCAGACCCTGCGCCGACTGATGCGCGTGCTCAAGCCGGGCGGAGTGATCCACGGGGTGACGCCGAACGTCGACGCCTGGGACGTGCGGCGCTACGGCAAGTTCTGGGGCGGCTGGCATGCACCACGACACTTCATCCTCTTCGACGACGTCCTGCTCAAGAAGTACGTCGAGGAGTCCGGCCTCGAGTGCACCGACCTGGTCTGGGACATGGAGGGCGCCAGCCACTGGGCCGTCTCGATGCACACGAAGCTCGCCGAGAAGCGCGGCTTCCGACCGAGCCCCGACAAGTGGCGCATGGGCATCTACCCGCTCTTCCTCCTGATCTCGTTGCCGATCGGCATCCTTCAGAAGCTGGTCTCGAAGACGAGCGTGATGTCGTTCGTGCTTCGCAAGCCACTCGGTCAGGGCTGAGCCGCGCGCCGGGCTACTCGTTCTCTCGACTGGGTGAGAGCGCGCCCGTCGTGAAGCAGATCATGCCGACCAGGTAGATCACGACCGAGAGCAGAGAGACCGAGCGGAAGCCCGACTCCATCGCGATCACGATGCACAGGATCGAGGCGACGACACTCGCGCCACCGTTGACTCCGAGAGCCCACGGAACGAGCCGCGGCGAGAGGCGCTTGAGGCGCGCCAGCCCGAGCGGGAAAGGCATCCCCATCAGGAAGTTCATCGGTGCGAGCAGCGCCATCACGATCAGGACGCGGACGGGAAGCTCGAAGTGAAGAGCGCTGCCCAGGGCGGTCTCCAGGATGACTGCGAGGAGCAGAATCGCGACGCCGAGGAGCGGGATGATCTTGCGCAAGGCCTGCGCTTCCCGTCCGGCGAAGCGGCCCGAGTAGAGGCTGCCCAGACCGGCGAAGAGCAGGAAACTGCACAGCGTCACGGTCAGTGAGTAGGTCGGGTGTCCGAGGAAGAGCACCAGGCGCTGGATCGTGCTGATCTCCAGGAACATGAAGCCCGCGCCCAGCCCGAGGAAGTAGACCATGTGCCTACCTGCGTTCGGTGCGGCGAGCCCCTCGCGCTTTAAGAGCAAGAGCGGCAGGAGGACGAGCAGTGCGACCAGGACGCTGGTCTGGATCAGCAGCGTCGCCATGATCTTGAGCCCGATCGGGCCCCCGCTCATCTCGTACCAGTCCGTGTTCTCGCCTGTCTCGAACAGCGCGTCCCAGTGATGGAAGTTGAAGAAGAAGGGCGCGTCGTCGGCGACCGGGCGCACATCCCAGTGATAGTCCTCGTAGAACGACTCTTCGCTACCTTCGTCGATTGCAGTAGCGAGCTCGGCGTAGGGACCGTCGGTTCGACCGGGCAGGTAGCTGGCGTGGTGCTGCGGCCAGAATTCGTCCGCCAGCGCGTAGCGGTCGAGGACCTCTTCGCTGAAGGGAGTCGGTGAGAAGACACACGCCGTGAAGCGAATGATCAGGTTCTCGACTTCGGGGTGCGGAAGTGTGTGAGTCACGAGGACCGCATGCTTGGAGGGCTCCTCGATGCCGCGTTCACGAAGCACCGTCATTCCGATCGCCATGAGACGCAGCGACTCGCGCGGCGGATCGTAGGCCAGTCGAATGAAGCCGAGCGTGCCGTTCGGCTTCAGCCGGTCGAAGTACTCGTCCAGCGCCTCGACCGTGTAGAGGTAGGACTCCGACAGGACGTACGCACCCGCGTTGCCCGCCGTGTAGGTGTCCGTTCCCGAGAGCTGGATGTGATCGAACTTCTCATCGAGCCTGCGCAGGCTGCTGCGCCCCTCGCCGACTCGAACCTCGACGCCCGGGCGGTGATAGATATCCCCGTTGAAGTCCGCCCAGTCCTCGCCGACCAGCTTGACCGTCTCCGCGTTGATCTCGATTCCCGTGACGCTCTTCACGCCCTGCCGCAGAGCATGTCGAAGGTCGATGCCCCCACCGATACCGATGGCGAGCACCTCCATCTGGTCGCGCGTTCCCGCCAGCTCGTGCGGCAGGTAGCCGACCGTGTTGAGCGAGAGCGGCGGAATGCTCTTCCAGCTCTCGTCGGAGTGCATCACGGTGATCGCATCTCCGTCTTGGAAGATGTTGATCTGACCGCCGGGCGCCTGCTGCAAGGAGAGTCGGCAGATCGTGCTCCAGCGCGAGCCCTTCTCGACCGTCCCCGGCACATCGCGCATCGCCGTCGTCTCGGCCTTGTTCGGAGCGACCTTCACCTCGAGCGCGGTGGGCGCGATCGTGTAGAGCCAGCCCATAGCGGCCAGCACGAGGACGGAGGCGATCAGCGGGACCTTGAGCGTGCTCGGCGCTCGATGAGCACCACCCTTGCGCAGGAAAGACAGCGCGGCCAGGGGCCCGGTTGCCGCGCAGACGACGAGCAAGCGCTCGGCCCCCAGCGGAGTCACGAGCATGATGAACAGCCAAGCTCCGAGCGCACTCCCGACCAGGTTGACGAAGTAGAGCCTGTGGACACGCAGTGCGACGGACAGCGCGATCACGACGACGAGCCCGCCGAAGAGATAGGGAACGAGCAGGTAGCTGTAGAACAGCCCCAGGGTGAACAGGTGCCCGCCCGCGGTCAGGTCGGCGGCCTTGCCCGCCGTCGCCGAGAGCACCAGGTAGCCGCCGATGGAGGTCAGCGCGAAGAGGATCGAGCACCAGGCCAGGCGCACGCGCGGATCTCCCTCGAGGAGCTTCGGGCGAACGGTGACCACGCTTCCGGCCACACCGAAGCCAAGGAGAGTCATCGAGACCACCATGTAGGAATGGTGGTGCCACATCTGAACGGAGAGGATCCTCGTGAGGAGAACCTGCAGCGCCAGGACGGCGGCGGAGATCAGGAAGAGTCCGAGGCCGAGGGGATAGACGGGACTCCCTCCTTCGCCGTCCGGTGAAGACGGTTCATTGGTGGGCTTCATAAGCGCGACATGATGATCGAAGCGAAGGACCCGGTGAAGAGCCCTCATGGGTTTCTGAGAGCACAATCGACCATGCGCGGGGCTCGACTGAGCCCGGATCATTCAAAGCTCGGCGGCCTCTGACAGCTCGAGCCGGTCTGCCGATTGGCCTTGGCCGAGATCCGGCTTGCTTTCGCCTAGGCAAGCGGGATAGCGGGTCCGTCACCCTCGAACAGGCGAAAGCCCTCACTGACGTCGTAGGTCAGCAGCAGGCTGTCCGCCCTCCCACAGCGGCGGACGATCTCCCGCAGCCAGTCCTCCTCACCCGGCCACGGGTAGGCGTAGATCAGGTCGAACTCATCCAGCTCCAGCCCCAGCTCTTGGTAGGCCGGAGCTCCGCTCGTGGGCGTGTCGTGGTCCGGGGGAAGCAGAGCGGCTTCCTCCTCGAACTCGGGCGGCACGAAGGTCCCCTCGACGAAGGTCGCGCCGGACTCGAAACGCCCGGCGAGCTCGCACGACCGCTCCACCAACCACGGCTCCGACTCGACCCCGAAAGCCTCGAAGCCGAGCAGGTCCGCCATGATCGTGATCACGCCCGAAGCAGAGCCGAACTCGATGAAGCTCGTCGCGCGGCTTCGTAGCTGGCGCAGCGCCAAATAAGCCCCCGCCTGGTCGCTTGGAATGAAGAGGTGAAAGCGCTCACTGGCTTCGGCGCGAAAGGCAGACCAGATCTCGTCGCCTTCCCGAATCAGATTCTCGAGGATGTCCTCGGAGACGGATGGCAGACCGTGACTCTTGTCGTTGTGATGGTCGCGCGTCGCGAAGCCTGGCTCCTCACTCATGGACTGGGCTCCGCGATCGCGGGTTAGCGCGACTGCCGATTCGGACGCCCGGCGCCATTGCCACGACCCCGTCGAGCCCCCACGTTCTCGAACGCCGGCAGAATCAAGAGCTCCGGGTCGAGCGCATCCAGAGCGGCCTGCACCGTGGCGGCAAGCTCATTCTGTTCAGCGCGCTTCAAGCGCGACAGCAACATCTGCGCGGTCGACACAGGCGTGAAGCCCAAGCCGTCCAGAGTGGCGGCCGCCGCCGACCTGCGCTCGAACGAAGCCAAGATCTGTTCGGTCGCCTTCGCGAAGTCCTCGCGCTCGAGAGCGAGCCTCGCACGTCCGGCCAGCGCCATCGCGATGTAGTGATCGGCGCCGCGTACCTCGCCATCCTCGCTCATCTCGAGCGCCTGCTCGAAAAAGTCGATGCCGCGCCCGTAGGCGCCGAGCGCCCCGTCGGGGTTCGTGCCTCGCCGATGGAACTCGGCGGCGATCAACGACGCATAGCCCGCGTACCACACGAACTCCGGTTGCGCGTCCAGCGCGCCAAGCCTCTCCGCATAGACCGCCTCGAGCTGCTCGAGCCCGCCGCGCTTGAACACGCTCGCCCGCAAGCGCGCGTGAAGCTCCCAGGAACTCGGGAAGCGATCGAGGCCATCCTCGAGGACCAGGTCGGCCTGCTCGCCCACGCCCAGCTGCCACAAGAAGTCGTAGTGAGCGACGACCTGCGCCGCGGTTCCGTACGGGCTCTGCGCAAGGACCGAGTACGCGGCGTTGATATCTGTCAGCCACTCGGGCGACCAGGGCGTCTGACCGCGCTCGGCCTTCCAGATATCGCGCTGGCGCGACTCGGCGAACAGAGCGAGTGTCGCCATCGCGGTCCAGCCTTCCGCACCGGGCGGCATGGCCCCAGCCGCGAGTTTGGCGTGCTCGTAACCGACGAGGCGCCTGCCCAGATACGTGTGCGCGAGTGCGGCGATGGCTTCGACGCGCCAGCTCTCCGAGCCGAGCTCACGCGCTCGCTCGGCAGCGCGCAGCGCATCCTCGAACAGGAGTCGCTTGTACTTGTTCGCTTCGGCGGCACGCGGCGCGAGCAGCCCGGTGTTCTCGGGATCCACGGCGTAGGAGAGGTAGGCCTCCCCCAGCTCCAGCTTGGTGGACGGATCCTCTGGATGAGCGATCGCCGCCTGTGCCTTGTACTCCAGCTTCGGATCGGAGACCGGCAAGCCGTTTCGAACCTCTTCGGGTTCCGCGCCCTCGATCGCCTGTGTCCAGCTCGACACATCGACGGTCTCCGAGGTCGCCACCAACCCGCGGTGCACGACGGCCAGGGTACGCGCGCGCTGCGAGGACTCTCCGATCCTCTCGAGCGCGGCAATCAGCGACTCGCGCTCTTCCTCGCTCGTCGGAACGCGGAGCGCCTCCATGATCAGGTCGACCGACTCAGCCGTCTCCGCTTTCGCCAGAGTCAACCTGGCCAGCTTCACCAGGTCGAGGTCGAGGTCGTAGAGTGCCAGGCGCAAGAGGCCCGTCTGCGTGGGTTGATCTTCGCGAGCCAGCGCCTTCAGCAGGCGACGGCGGACGGTGACATCCCCGCTCTGGTAGGCCTCCTCGAGCTTGATTCGATCGGCGTTGTCGCGGCTCGTCACGAGCTCGTCGAGCACGCGCTCGACATCGGGCAGCTCCGGCGGCGCGGGACGGTTCGCAATGCCGACACGAATCGTCTCGAACACGGAGTCGGTGTCGAAGGCGTAGTAGACGTCGTAGGACTCGGCGTAGCTGCCCGACTCCTCGAGCTCCACCATCACGTGCCTGGGCGCGACGCGCTGGCCCTCGAAGAAGCCGTCGAACAGGCCGGGCTCGATCGCGATGTGTTCGCCGCAGGTCACACTGCCGAACCTCGGACACGGGATTCGAGCGCCGCGCTCGTCGAAGTCACGCGGCGTGTGGCGGTACACCGACGCGATGACGGTCACGTAGGGCTCGTAGAGCTTCGCCTTCTCCGGCTCGCGATAGCGAATGCCCGCGTAGTGCTCGCTCGCAATCTCGCCATCCATGTTGACGCAGATCAGGATCGGCTTGCCCGTCTCGCGTGCGACGACGACGGCGTCCTCGAAGGTGCGCTGCCAGAAGATCAAGCAGGGCTTCGCCCAGTCCGCTTCGGTCGGTGCGGGCCACATGGCCTCGCGGCTCCCCGGTGCAGGCTGGCCAGCCTGAGCGTACAGAGGAGCGGAGACCAGGGTCGCGGCGAGCGCGCCGAGGAGAGCAAAAGAGAGCGAACCGCTCTTGGGTGAATTAGGCATGGGAGGGAGTCGAGGTACCGATCACGCACCGCTGAGAGTACTTCCGATCATCGAAGCGGCAAAGTGGCCGCGCGTCGGAAGCGCGAAAAGGCCCGGGTTGCCGATCCAATCCTCGACCCGGATACTTCTCTGGCGACTCCAGCCACCGGAGTGCGAGCGTGCCACGGCCGCACTCCGAAACTCAAGCAGATGCTCTCCCCCTCCGCACTCTCCGCTCCGCTCCTGTTCGCACTCGCCCCACTCGCGAGTGCCGCACCGGAGAAGGCGCAGGAAGAGGCCACTCCGCTGGAGCAGCTCTCGGAGCTCGAAGTGCCTGCTCTCGAAGACTCCGGCGCCGCGTTCTTCGAGCTGCACGTGGACGAGGGTGAGCACTTTCTCGGCCAACGGATTCGCCTGCGTCTCGTCTTCGGCATCGAAAGTTCGCTTCAGGACGAGAACCTCATTCAGCTCTTCCAACAGAGACTCGGCGTCCCGGTCCAGGTGAGCGCGCCCTGGCTCGGAGCGCTCGACTGCACGACGGACTGGGCGGCTCCGACGCCCGAATCGATGAGCGACGGTGTCAGCTTCGTGCTCAATGGCCAGATCGCTTGGGGGAACCAGGCAGGCTCGCGCACGATCGACACCAGGCCCTATCGCGTCTTCAAATACGAGACCAGCTTCACGCCCACCTGCGCTCCGCGGCTCGTGCTCCCGGAAGCCTCGCTCCGCTTCGCCTCGGCAACCGAGTTTCGAGCCGACCTGTTCGGACGCAACGCCGCGGTCGATCGAACCGAGCAGCGCGCGAGCGCGAGCTCGCTGACGATCGAGGTCGCTCCGCTTCCCGAAGCGAACCGACCGGTGGAGTTCATCGATGCCATCGGCACCTTCACGATCGACGCGCAGCTCGACGAGACTCGAGTCGAGGCCGGTACACCGGTCATGCTCACGCTGCTCGTTCGCGGAACCGGGAACCTCGAGTCGCTCACCGCACCCCGCCTGGAACGCAGCGCTTTCCACCAACTCGGAGCGAACCGTCACTTCGATGGCGACACACTCGAGCTCTCCTATCAGCTGATCGCCGACCAGCCGGGCACCTATCGACTGCCGGAGACGAGCCTGGCGTACTTCGACCCGACGCCGCCGGGGAGCTATCGCACCGTCTCGACGGGAGCGTTCCAGGTTCACGTCCTGCCCTGCGAGCCCGAACCGGCTCCGCTTCCGGCGATCACACTCCTGCCTCCGCGCCCCAAGCCGCCCGCCGATCCGCTCTGGCCGATCGCACTCGCCGCGGCGGCGCTGCTCGCACTGCTCCTTCTCTCCCAGCCGGATCGAGCGAGCGAGCGCTAGCTACCGAGCTGAATCCGGAAGAACTCGCAGGGAATCGTTCCGTTCTGAACGGGCTTGCGGTCCCCATCGGGCAGACCGAGCGCGCGGCGCAGCTTCGGGTTTCCCAGGATCATGGCGAGCTGGTAGCCCTCGCAGCTCTCGAACAGTCGCTGGCCGAAGTCGCGATAGAGCGGCTCGAGCTCTTCCTCGTCCCCGACCCTCAGACCATAGGGCGGGTTGGTCACGATCCAGGCATTCCAGCCCGGCTTCGCTTCGAATTCGAGCGCGTCGAGCGTGTCCCACTGGAGCTGCTCCTCGAAGCCCGCCGACTCGCCGTTCTCGCGCGCACCCGCAACCTGCTTCGCGCTCAGGTCCGAACCGCGCACCTGCAGCTTCTTCGGCCAGGCGCGTCGGTTCAACTCCTGGACTCGGTAGCGCTCGAAGGCCGCTGCGTCGTGACCGGGCCAGTTCTCGAATCCGAACTTGCGCCAGCTGCCTGGAGCGACATTGGCGGCGATCATCGCCGCTTCGATCGGGAGCGTGCCCGAGCCGCAGAAGGGATCGATGAAGGGCGAGCGCCGATCCCAGTCGGACATCAGGACGAGAGCGGCGGCCAGGGTCTCCGCGATCGGCGCAATGCCTTGGTACTTGCGCCAGCCGCGCTTGTGCAGACTCCCACCGGACGTGTCGACGGAGAGCGTCACGCGATCGTTGTAGAGGTGCGCGTGGATCCGAAGGTCCGGGTTGTCCACGTCGACGGTCGGGCGAACGCCGCTCGAACGGCGAAACTGGTCGACGACCGCGTCCTTCACGCGCTGCTGAATGAAGTGCGTGTGGAAGAGCTCCGAGTCGCGGGACTGCGAGTCGACGACGAGCGTGCCCTCCGGCGAGACGAAGCGACTCCAGTCCACGTCCAGGGCGCCCTTGTAGAGCTGGTTCGCGTCGTTCGCGTGGAAGCGCGCCACGCGCATGAAGACTCGTACCGCCGTACGCAGCCACATGTTCGCGCGCCAGGCGTCATGCATGGTGCCTTCGAAGTAGATGCCACCGACCTGACGCTCGACGCGCGAGAGCTTGAGCTCACGCGCTTCGGAGTGGAGGACGGGCTCGAGACCGGGGGCGCAGCTAGCGAAGAAGACGAGACGACTGGACATGGGGTCGAGAGGGTACGCGACTCGGGCAGCTAGCGGCGCGGCGGCGTGGCGTAAGCCGAGTCCTCGTCGCTCGGAGTCGCGGCGGGCTCGGGCAGCTCCTCGCCGACCACGCCCCCCACGCCACCCCGGCGTGCGTCGCTGATCGCCACCGGCTCACCATCGCGCTTGACCCAGATGGCCTGGACACTCGACCGCGCCGGCATGTCACGGAGCTCGTGCCCGCGCTCCTCCAGCTCCTCCAAGATCGACGCGGGCCAGCCCTCCTCGACGAAGGTCGCGCTCGGGTTCCACTGCTGGTGCAGGCGCGGTGCCCGAATGGCCTCGTCCAGCTCCTCTCCGTAGACGAGCATGCGGAGGATCACCTGGAAGACCGACGTGATGATCCGGGGCCCGCCCGGTGCGCCGATCACGAGGGCCACGGTCTGGCCGCCCTCGCGCAGCACGGTCGGCGTCATCGAGGACAGCGGCCGTTTTCCGGCAACGATCGAGTTCGCCTCGCTACCCACGAGGCCGTACTCGTTTGGAACTCCGGGCTGAATGGCGAAGTCGTCCATCTCGTTGTTCATGACCACGCCGATCTCGCCGACGACGACGCCGCTGCCGAAGAGACCGTTCAGCGTCGTGGTCAGGCTGATCGCGTTCCCATCCTCGTCCAGAACGGAGAGGTGTGTCGTCTCACCGCGCTCCGAGGTCGCACCTACGGGTGGAGCGAGCTCCATCGGTCGAACCGCTTCCCCTGCACGACCTCCGATCGCAATCCGGCGCTCCGCGATCCACTCCGGGGAGAGCAGTTCAGCGGAGGGCACGTCCCAGAAGCCCGGATCGCCCATGTGTTCCGCGCGGTCGGCGAATCCCATGCGCAGCGCCTCGATCCACCAGTGGGTCGCGAGGCCATTTAGTCCGCACAGGCTCGGGTCGTCCGAGAGCGCACGCACGCTCTCGCGCTCGGTGTCGAGCGGAAAGCCGTCGAGGATGCGGAGCGCCTGGACGAGCACCAGACCGCCGGAGCTCGGCGGCGGTATGCTGATCACCTCGTAGCCGCGGAACCAGCCGGTGATCGGCGTGCGCCAGATCGGCTGGTAACTCTTCAGATCCTCGCGTGTGATCAGGCCGCCGTTGCTCTCCATATCCTCCGCGATGGCGTCGCCGACAACTCCCTCGTAGAAGCCGGCGGGTCCGCGAGTCGCGAGCAGCTCGAGCGTGCTCGCGAGTGCGGGCTGGAGAAACAGACGTCCTTCGGCGAGCGGCTTGCCGACGGGATAGAAGAGCCGACGAGCAGCCGGTGAATCCCCGAGCAGCGCACGCGCGTTCGGAATGCGCAAGTGATGAGCGAGCCAAGCATCGACGGGGAAGCCGTCGCGCGCCAGACGAATCGCGGGCTCGGCGAGCTCCTCGAACGGCAGCGTGCCGAACTCCTCCGCGAGCATCCACAGTCCGGCCGGAACGCCGGGGACGCCCACCGCGAGGTAGCCCTGCTTCGAGAGCTCGGACTGGACCACGCCGTCGATCATGTAGTCGCCCGCATCGAGAGCCGCGGGCGCGGTCTCCCGAAAGTCGAGCGCGAGCGAAGCCTTGCCGCCCTGCGGAACCCAGAGCGCAAAGCCGCCGCCGCCGAGACTTCCGGCCTGCGGGAAGACTACCGAGAGGACCAGCGCCGTCGCAACCGCCGCATCGGCGGCGTTCCCGCCGCGCTCGAGGATGGCGAGCCCCGCCGCTGTGGCGAGGGGATGTTCACTGACGACGGCTCCACGCGTCGGGCTGGGGTAGGCGTACTCCTTGTCTCCGATCGGGAGCGCCGCGCAGGCGGCGACGAGGAGCAGAGTGGCGACGCGCAGACTCGAACCGCAGAAGTTCATGGCCGAGTCCCGCCACGAAGCGGGCCGCGTGTTCCTCCGGAGAAGCACCGCTAGTCGATCGCTACAGATCGACCTGATCGCCTTCGGAGATCTCTTCGACCGTCACGCCGCGCTCGCGCATGTAGTTCACCGACTGCGAGATCGCGTCGTCGTCGCCCTCGATCTCGACCGCGACCAGGGCCATCTGCTCCGTGATGCTCGCCGCGCGAATATTCGGCACGACGCCGAACTTGGCATGCAGCGTGTGGCTGATGATCGGTTCTTTGATCAGGTCTTGCGGAAAGGTGCAGAAGTACTTGGCGGTAGCCATGATTCGTTCTCTTGTGCTCGGAAACTCCAGTGCTCGAATCGCTCTGGGTTGGTGGTCTGCGCTGCTAGCTATTCTAGTGTCCAAGCCGCACGTGCGCGTGAGCGCGTGAGGAGGAGTCCCAGGTATCCCAACAAAAGCACGGCGGGAGCCGCAAGCTTTCCTCGGTAGGGTTCGCGGCGATCGGAGAACCACTCCGTTCCCGCCGGATCGTAGACGACGGGATGGCGCATCCAGTCGACGCCGCCCGACTCCATGACCATGGTCATCGGCGAGCTTCCGAAGACGAGAGCGGCTGTCCTCGGTGAGGTCTGCCCGAGCGAACGTCCGCCCCAGAGTGCCTCTCCACTTCCTCCGGACACGGGGAGTACGCACAACAGGGAGGTCAGGCACAGTCCGAGTCCGGCTGCTCGCCACGCTCGTCCCGTGAAGAAGACACCGGCCGCCATTCCAACGATGAACTGTCCGGTCCAGGCCGCCGCTGCCCACGCGGGCTCCGGAAGAGTACCGCCGCTCATCGCCTCCAGGCAGACCAGCACGATCATCCAGATCCCGGGCGTTGCCAAGCCGAATGGCCAGGCCTTCAGGCCGCTCGCTCCCGTGAAGAGGCCGGTCGGGAACGCGATCATCGAGATCCAGGCCGTCCACAGGAGCGGATCGAAGGCGCCCACGAGGAGCGGGAGCACGCCCGCGACGGAACACGAGAGCGCCACGAGGAGCGGTTCGAACGAGTCGGGCTTGGGATCGGGTGAGTCGGGGTTCATCAAGCGAACGGATTTGCGCTCTTGTCGACCGTTCGAAGCGCGTAGATGGCAACTAGCGCTTTCGACTCGCTCGAAGGCCCATCATAATCCCTCCACGCATGCCGACCCGAAGCCTTTTGAGTGTTCGCCTTCCAAGAGCCGTCTCCGCTAGTCGAGTGGGTGGCCGTTCGAAGCGCCTCCCGAGCACCCTGCTCTCGGGTCTCGTCGCCCTGACCCTCGGGCTCACATCTGCCTGCGACGCCGACGCGAGCAAACGCCCGGATGTGCTCCTGATCAGTCTCGACACGCTGCGCGCCGATCACCTGTCGTGCTACGGCTACGCTCGCAAGACGAGCCCCTTCATCGACAAGCTGGCGAGCCAGGGCGTGCGCTTCGCTAATGCCTTCTCGTCCGCGAGCAATACGGCGCCGAGCCACATGAGTCTCTTGACCGGTCTCGATCCGCTGGCCCACGGCATTCGCCCGGTCGGTGGTTCCAAGGACAAGCTGACCAGCCTCTCGCCGCGCACCCCCATTCTCGCGGAGCGCCTGAAGCAAGTCGGGTACCAGACCATCGGCATTGCGGACAACGGCTACGTGATGACCTCGATGGGTTTCGACCGCGGGTTCGACGTGTTCGACAACCAACGCACGAGCCTGCCCTACAAGCTCACTCTGCTCTCGTCGCAGCTGAAGCAGGCGAAGCCGAACAAGCCGCTCTTCGTCTTCTTCCACACCTACGAGACGCACGCGCCCTACCTCCCGCCGCCGCCCTACCACGGACGCTTCACAGATCCCGACTACAGGGGCCCGTTCCAGGAGCGCTACGACAAGCTCGCCAGCCTGCCCGTCCACGTTGCCTGGAAAGAGAAGGGTGACTTTCTCGAGACGTGGAAAGAGATGGGCGACGAGGACCTGGACTATCTCCGCGGGTTGTACGACGAGGGCATCGCATACACCGACAGCAACATCAAGCGACTCTGGGGGACCTGGTCACGACGCCGCGACGCGGAGAACACGCTGCTCATCATCGTGTCGGACCACGGAGAGGGATTCAAAGAGCACGGCAAGCTCGGGCACAAGTACGGCCTGTACTCGGAGCTCTTGAGAGTGCCGCTCATCGTGCGCGGCCCAGGGATTGAGCCGGCAGTCGTCGAGCACTCGGTCAGCCTGACCGACGTCGTCCCCACGATCTTCGACATCCTCGGGTTGCGTTCGGACTCACTCCAGGGTGTGTCCTTCCTCGAGAGCCTGAGTGGACGACCGGAGAGTGCTCGTGCCGCCTTCAGTCAGCTCAACGCGAAGCGCGGGCTACACGACTCGGTGTTCCGGGACGAGCTGCACCTGTTGCGCTGGGATCGCGAGAACGGGGACAAGCTCGAGCTCTACGACGACCGGGATTCGAACCGCGAACGCGAGAACCTCGTCGATGAGCGAGGCGAGGATGTTCGCGCTCTTCAGAACTTGCTCGACGAACGGAGGGCGTTGGGCGAGAAGCACCTGACGGCCAATCCGAACCGGAGTGAAGGCGAGCTCAGCGAGGCGGAGCTCCAAGAGCTGGAAGCCCTGGGTTACGTAGGCGGAGAAGGCTACGAGGAGACGGAAGAGGACTAGTCTCGCACGCGATTGCGCGAGCTCTACTCTTCGTCGTCTTCTTCGTCGGGAGCCTTGTCGAGGAACTCGAATCCGAACCGGCACTTGCCGTTGCCGAGACGCTGCGCCCAGGCAAGGCTTCCGATTCGTTCCACGATGCGAGCGCCGTACCGAACCTGGAGAGCGAAGGGCAGATCGCCACCGATCTCGAAACACACGCCGCCTTCCGAGAGGTCGACACCGCGCGCTTCGACTTCCTCGAAGTTCCCCGCGAAGGTGAAGGTCCCTTCGAACGGCTTGCGCTCTTGGCGAGGATTCAGCTCGTCCCAGCCAGAGCTGGCCTGCTCGTCGAACTGAATCAGGTCATCCTCCAGCTTCTGGAGGCGGCTGCGTAGATAGTCGATCTCCAGGATGAGGTCGTCTTTGAGCTGGGGGATGTCTTGCATGGGAGGGTCTCGGCCGAGAGGATTCGCGGTGACTGCGAGAGTTCTCCCCTTCAACGGCCAGACCTCGACCCGAACTGAATGCGGCTTCTCGATTTGTAGGCTAGCCCCCGCTAGCCCCCGCTGGCCCCCGCTGGCCCCCGCTTGCTCCCGCTGGCCCATCGTACTGAGCCGGCCCTACTCGCCAGTTTCGCCGGTGGACTCGGAAGACTCTTCCGTGTTGCTGGTCTCGCCCGCTGCTGCCCCGTCCGCCCGTGCTTCTGCGCCCAACTGTGCTTCTGCGTACTCGGCGAAGCGTGCGTCGAGGCGGGACTCGAGGCTGCTCCAGTAGGCGCTGCCGGCGAAGTTGAAGGTGAACAGGACGACGGCCACGACGGCGATCCGAAGCCAGACGACGCCGTTCCGATACCACTCCACGGGTTGCGGAAGCTCGTCCTCACCGCCGTCCAGGAAGACCAGGCGGTTGTCCAGCTCGGCGACCCGCCCTTCGAGTCGGGACTTCTCGGCACCGAGCTCCTCGAGCCTGCGCTCTTGATCTTCCACGACGCCTTCCAAACGTGCGCGCACTTCGCGCTCATCGACCAGCCGCTTGCGAAGAACCAGAATCGCCCGGCGAGCTTTGTCGCGCTCGGTCTCGAGCTTTGTGGAGGTCTCCTCGAGAGCGACGACTCGCTCACGCTCGACGGGATCCTCGCCGTGCAAGACGCGCTCCAGATCTTCGACCGCCGCTTCGGACAGCTCGGGATAGGCGCGAATCAGCTCGGCGCGCGGAACGCCCGCAACAATTCGACGGTCTCTGACCATGCGAGTCGTGCGCAGGGTTCCCCGTTGAATGCGTTGGCGAAGAGCTTGGACGGAGACGCGCGCGAGGCGGGCGGCCTCGGTCACGGTGTAGATGGGTGCTGTTGTCTCGGTGGCTGTCATATCCATATGGATCGGCAACTCTTCCTCAAACTTGCCTCCGAAACCACCCCCGCCACGGACCGCTTGCCAACCCCAGATTGGCAAGCACTTTAGGGCCTCCGAATTCTACTGCGCGCGTTCCGTCAGGTCCCGCCGCGTGCGTCGATGCTACTCGCGATCGTCGAGTCGAAAGCCCGTTGAGTAGCGGATGAGGAACAGCGCCAGTAAGAAGAAGCACAGGAGCGGCGTGATCCAGCTCCAGCCGGCGTCGTCCAAGACGGCGACCACCTCACCGCCCAGCTCGAGACCGGATTTCGACGGCCCGGGCTCGGCGTAGTTCGGATTCAGCCTCGGCGTTCGAATGCTGTGCGTCCTCAGGGGCGCATCGAAGGTGGCCCCATCCTCGTACATCGCGAGGGTCCGCTGGCGAAGCTCCGCCAGATCCACCATGGCCACCTCCCCCGCCGAGTTTTGGAGGGCTGGCGTGGCCGTTCGAAAGTCGTTCTCACCCTGGGAGGTGCCGCGGGCTACCAGGACATCCGACTCACCATCGCGCATGCTCTCTCGGTTGCGAGAGCCGGCCAGGAGAGCGGAATCCGCCTCATCCACGGCGCTGGTTTGCGGAAAACGGACGCCCTCTTGCGCGAAAGTCGCCCCCTGGAGAGGACCGGCCGCCAGAGCGACGATCAGGAGGAGCAGAGGCTTGCGATTCATCACTGGCTGAGGCTAGGGCGCAACGGTGTAAGCGTTCGGGTCGCGGTCATTGCGCTCCCAGCGCAGAATCGATGGGACCTGCAGGGTCTTCGGGAGCAAGCTGCCCGCCATGCCCGAGTTTCCGCCGAGGATCCGGCAGTCGTAGTTCATCTCGATCGTCGGAGTGCCGTAGACGATGTTCTCGTTGCGACTCACGAGCGCTCCGTTGATCTTCGCCGTCGTGCCTCCGAAGACCACGTAGCTGAATGAGTGGTTCGTGTAGAAGACCGCGTCCAGGTTCGAGGCATAGACCGAAGAGACGTCGGAGTAGTTCGCGATTCCGGAGCCCGGAATGTTGCCTCCCCAGTTCGCAGCCGTCAGCGGAGCCGCGAAGTCCAGGTCGGCCAGTGTCGTCGTTCCGTCGTAGCCACCGTCTCCGTCGATATCCTCGCCGGTTCCCGGGATCACGTCGCCGACACTCTTGCCGGACGGAATCAAACCGTAGTCAGCATCCGCTTGCGTGTAGTATTCGACGGTGAAGGTGTTGTCGCCTTCGAGGATGTCGTCATCCGCGGTCCCCGCGATGCCATCCTTGCCGTCTTCGGTGTTCGGTACACCGTCGGAGCCAGCATCTTCTTCCGAGCTATTCATGGAAGAGCCCATCCAACCGCCGACGTAGTAACGCCAGGTCGAGTTCGTGAAGTCGCCCACGACCACGTTCTCCGCAGAGAACAGACCGAGGAAGTCCTTGTCCCAGTTGTCCGAGAGCCAGGCCTCGGTCTCGGCCTGGGTGTTGTCGACCGGCCGCGTCGTGGACGGACCGTCCAGGTACATCACGGACTCCGGAACGTAGACGTTTCCGCCGGAATAGATCGCTCCCTGCCCGGTCACGTAGCCGCTGATGATGACGTCCCCTTCGATCACGACGGGGCCGTTCAAGACGATCGGATCCGCCGCTGTACCGACCAGGTAGAGGTTGCCGGTCTCGCTCGGATCGTCGCCGTAGACGGCGTCGGTCATCTCCACACCATTGATCGAGATGTTGGAAGCTTCCGAGAGCGCCTGCGCTTTGTAGGCGCTGAGGTCGGACAGGTTCGGCATCTCGATGGGATCTTCGAAGTCGTGCTGGTTGGCCGCGTTGCCACCGGTTCCCACCACGTTACCCGAGTTGACGATGTCCCAGCCGGAGAAGATGCCGCCGTCTCCGCCGTCGGTCAGGCCGTCGCCATTGTCATCCTGGTAGCCGACCAGAGTCGCCGAAGTTCCATCCCACTCGACCGAGTCGTAGATCGGTTGCCCCGTAATTGTCGGAGCGTAGCCGCCCGAGTCGAACTGGCCATTGCTCCTGGCGTTTCCGTTGCAGAAGATCGTGTTGCCGTACAGCCAGCCCCAGTTGTTGATGAAGTAGGCGTAGTCGAAGACTTCGCTAGCCTCTACCGAGAACTCGACGACGGTCGAGAGTGAGTGCCACGAGTCCACACGAGAACCTGGCGCCAGGTTCTGAGGAGCTGCAGGCAGATAGCCACTCGCTCGGAGTTCCACCTGAATGGTAGAGCTCGTCTCCTCGACGATCGACATGGCGACGGTGTACTCGCCCATGGAGTTGACGCCGTCCATGACCGCCGACCCCAGGAATGGAGTGATGGTCGCTTGGGCTGCGAAGAGAGCCTTGATCGCCGCAATCGGGTCCTGCGGCGCTTTGATGGCGACGTTGTCGAGGTACTGAATCCCGACGTTGATGGCCGACTCCGCCAGATACTTCGTCCGGATCTCGTCGAGGGTGTTCCGTGACGAGCGCACCTCGAGAGTCGAGAGCGCCGTCGTCGAGACAATCATTCCAAAGAGAACTGCGACGACAACGAGCGAACTCACCAACGCACTCCCTCGTCTAGATCTCCGCTCGCGCTTGTCCCCACTGCCTCTGCTAGTTCCGCGTCTTAACATGAAAAACTGTACTCCTACCTTCACTGTTATCTGCGTTGCCCATGGTGGTTAGAGTTACCTCCCACATAACTCCCACCTGCTCAACGCTGAACCCCTTCGGATTGAGCACTCCACTCCTCAATCCATCTACTACCGAGTCCTGTACGCGGACTACATCAAGATCATCCAGTACCTGCCGAACGAGCGAGCTTCGAACCCCTCCGTTCCAGGGCAGATCGAAGACGACGTACCGAATACTCCAGCCCGCCACGCTCTGCTCTTCCGGAATCGAGCTGAGCGACTCCTCTTTGGCTCCCCACTCTTTCACGCCGGCAACCGTGATAGGCATCTGAAAGGTGATCGAGTCGTTGACCCCGGCGCCCGTTACGACCTGGATGCTCGCCGAATTCGCCGAAGCGAGCTCTTCGATCAAGCGCGTGCAGGCCTTGCGGCGATTGCCATTCTCGATCGTGCTCGCGACCACGGCGCGGTGCGACTGATGGGCCATGCGAACGGCGCTCATCAGGGTGTAGCCGATGACGGAGAAGAGGGTCAGAGCGACGACCATCTCGAGCAGGGTGAACCCGCTCGAGCGCTTGCCAGTAGAACGCGACACGGCTCTCATTGGCGTCGCCTCAACGTTCCCATGCGCCCAATCTCATGATCCGACTGCAGGTCGGTCAGGACGGCTTGGATCTGGATCAGATCGATCCCGGCCAAGAAGACGGTCAGGTCGACTCGGTACTCCGAGGAGGCGAGGTTGGCGCCATCGAGGATCTGGTTCCCGTTCAGAGCCAGCAGGTTGTCGAAGTCCTGAGCGAGGACATCTTCCGTGACCGTCTCCAGAAAGAGACCACCGTCGGTAAGACGCTTCGCCTCTTCAGTGGCAATCAGGTTCGAAGAGAATGCCGCCGTCGCCGTCATCAGAGCAATTGCCAAAACAACGCTGCTGACCACAACCTCGAGCAGGGTGAACCCCGATCGACGATTGACTGACCTTCTTATCTTCAACTGTTCCCCTGTGCGTCGGACTACCGAACGCCCTCAATGTTTCATTAACGGAAGGGCGCTGGATTCCTTGTTCGTCACCTCGAAGAGCCAGAATGAAGCCGACAGGGGGTTTTATTGTTCATGCCCCGTAAGGGCCGATTCCCCGCGCGCGATTCACATTCACAGAGCCAACTCTCGGTCGGTCAAAGTGAACTCCTCCTTGCCGGATTGACACTTCGTCGCGGCTCTTGGACACCCTCGCAAAAGGAGGTGGAGGCGGCACCCGGACTCGAACCGGGGAATCTCGGATTTGCAATCCGAAGTCTGCCGTCACAAGTGGTTTCAGGCCAGGGGTTTCTGAATGGAGGGTTCTTCCCCCCACCACAGGCCCCACCAGTTGGCCGCGCGGCTGGTGGGAGCAACTGCCGCCAGACCACCTGCGTGCCTGCAACTCGAAGCCCTCGGGACTTCACGTGCCTCGCCAACAACGGATGGGGCACGAAGGACGTGCGTTCGGAACAACCGCGCGGGCCACCCTCCGCGAAGACAGTCGGCGGCGCATGGGAAGTGCCTGCGACGCGCTGCCGGAGCGAGTACCTCGCCGCGAGACGGACCCCCAACAAGGCCGAGGCCGCACGACGAGCGGTCAGGAGTCGGCGTGATGACCCGTTGCCAGAGAGTGATTCGTTCCAGAACAGGCAGGACCGATCCCGCGACGACGGAACCGGCCCTGTTCTGGATTCTTCGACAACGGGGAGTTGGCGCTCCCCCCTGCCCCAATTCGTTTGCCCATGCAGTATCGCAAGAAACGCCCCCAATCCCAAGGTGCCTCTCCCCGAAAGGTCGCAAGACGAAGGTCCTCGTACGCGAAGGCCGAGCCGTTCACCCTCACAGCGGTCTGGCCCGACCGTTCACGCCGCGACCAAGATTCGAGGAAGCGATTCGCGGCCAGTCTCGAACGTCAAGGCCGACGCGACATCGGGCTCAACGTCTATTGCTGTGCTCCGAAGGACGATGCCCTCGGGGCCTTCCCCTGCAACAGGCCGTTTTGCTGCGGCTACTGCGCGGCAGTGGCCGGGTTCAGGGAGCGGCGGGAGCGAGCGGCTCGCGCACTTCTCGCCCTGGAGGCCAACCCTAACCTCGCCCTGTACTACATGACGCTCACGACACACGACAGCGTTGACTTCAAGTCACAGGTCCTTGCTCTCAAGAAACGGTTGAAGAGGCTCCTGCGAAAGCGAAAGGGGGCATGGTCGAAAGTGCGCGGAATCATGTGGTGGATCGAGCCCGCCAGAGGAGCCGGTGGAAGGTGGCGAAGCCACATCCACGCCGTGGTTGCGTTCGACGAACGCGACGCTCCCCGGAGCCCGAGATGCCTCATCTTGAAGTGGGCGCACGATCATCGCGCGGAGCTATCGGCACCTTGGTCTCGTGACCGCTGGGAGAGCGATCGCAAGTACCTCCCCATCATCACGCACCAGGACATCAAGCCACTGCACTGCTACCGGCAGTCGAAGCTGTCATCTCGTGTTGAAAGCTCCTGCAATCCGGTCCTCCGGCTCTCCGACGTGATGGAGGTCGCGGAGTACAGCCGAACGGACCGCAGGCCAAAATCGTCCAACCCCGAAGTGCGAACGGTCCCGCTCAGCGTGGATGACCGCGTGCACATTACGCTCCTGGGACTTCGCCTGCGTGACTGTCAGGGAGTATTCCGTGGCGTGGACAACGCGGCCAAAAAGAGCTTGGAGAAGCAGCTCACGGCCATCGACCGTCCCCTATCAGTACGTAGACAACTGCACACAGCGGCTCTCCAGCACCCCTCGACGGCAGCGTCGTTGATCCCCACGCCGGAGACCGAGGATAGCTTCATGGACGAGATCGTCGATCCCCGACATGGGGACCGATCGAACGTTTCAGGCACGGAGGCGGCGAACGGCTCAACAACGCTCCCGCAGCCAACCCAGTTCCCCCGGTCGCATCATCTTCACCCCCTTCATTCGACCTGGATGCCAGTGACAGACTGTCACTGGCGGAGGCCCCCTCAACGCTCGGGATTCAGAGCTACCCGGTACGGCCCAGACGAGGAACCCGTCGTTCCGTTGTTCGTACCAGACGGAAGAGGACCCGCGAGATCTTGGAGGAGTATTCGATGACGACAACCGCAAACAAGAAGGAGCCGACGACCGCCCATGACGAACCCTTCGTCGAACGCCTCAGCGAGCGTGTTCACTTTCGCGTGACGGAAGCCGAGAAGTGGGTTCTCGGTCAACTGGCTCGCCAATCAGGACTGTCGCTGGGCCGGTACGTCATGTCCGTGGTGCGGGCCGCCGGAACGAGGCAAGTGGGCCGCGTGAAGGCGCTCATCGAGGAGATGCGGGTCCGAGAGGACAAGGAGAAACGGAGGCGCAGGCGGAGGATCAAGACGCCGCCGACCCGTGCAGAGGTTCTGGGCGAGTTCCGCTGTCCCTTCCTGCGTCGGGAGGACGCCCGGGGCTTCGAGCGGGTCATCCGTCGTTCGGCGCGTCGAATGGGCTGCACGGAATTGAGCGCGGCCCGCTTCACATCGTTCCTCTTCGAGGAGATCGCCAAGGAGATGGTCTCCGGGGGGGTGGTTCGTGTGCCTTCATTCGGGATGTTCGGTCCCCACCACACGCCGAAGGCCAAGGGCGTCGATGGCTGCTTGCCGAGATTCGTGGCAGGCCCTCCGCTGCGAGACTTCGTCCAGTGGGAGTGCCACCCCAGGTTGAACCGCAACCGAGAGCTACAGGCGCAGCGGCGGCGACGCCGATCGCGGCGCTCCTCCGTCATCGACGGGATGGAGACGTTCCGCCGCCACATCTACAAGCAGAACCGGGACGCCCAAGACTGCTTCGAGGTCTGGCTGGAAACTCCGCATTGACGCCGCATCTGGTGCCTATAGGGCGCGAGGCGGCCTGGAGAGAGGCGATGTACGCAACGGGACGGTAGCACGAGATGTCCTGACCGGCGCGCAGGGATGGCGACGACGCAGGCATCGAGCAGCGGTCGGGGGACTGACCGCCGCTTCCTCTCGTCCGGTCCCGCCGCGAGACGCCGCCCGCCATGCCAGTGACAGACTGTCACCGGCTCCCCTGTCGATCTGTAGCGCCCGAGTAGATCGCTCCTGGCGTGAGAAAGCCCTCACCGCCATGCACGCGAGGTGTCCTCCACCCCAACGAAGAGGTGCCGAGTTACAGCCCCGTTGCCGACTGACCGCTCGTCAGGATCTCGATGCCTTCCATCGCTTCGAGTTCGGTCTTGACCCACGCATCAAGCTGCTCTCTCACCACCGGGTTCAGCTCGGGGGAGTGGGAGCCGCGATTCAGGATGCTACTCCTGATTGTCTCGAACGAGAAGTTGAAGGCTCCGAGTTTGTGCTCGTGCATGTCCCGGTCAATCACGATCACCTGAGCTTCCCAATTCGTCAGCTCATCGGGCTCTGACTTGGCCGCAAAGTCCACGACAACGGAAGCAAGCATCCCCGCTGCGGTTTCCACGGTCAGCGGCGCGTAGAACTTCCAGGGCTCCTTGAGCGTGGTCCCGACGATGATCGGTCCCTTCTGGGCCGGTGGTGCCGTTGAAATGGTGCTGGACTCGCTGAGCGGCCTCGGACGTTCTGTGACCGGCTCAGAGTTCGGCCCCGAGGGCGAAACCACCGCCATCGCGCCGAACAAGATGGCCGCGACGGCGGCCAGCCCGACGATGGTTTGGACCGGCTTGAGCGAGTGCGTCTTGAAGAGAGCCGAAGGCTCGCCCTTCGTGCTCTTCGACCGGGAAACGCACTCCCCCGTCCCGAGGGGGTCGGACACGCCCCGAACCTGCCTCCTGCCGACGAACTCCGTCGCACAGCGGTAACAGAACCACTTCCGCTCCCACTCCTCCTGGAGCGCAGGCCATTCCTTCTGGTTGAAGCTATGCCCTGCAAAGGCGAGGGAAACGAAGCCAATCGAGAACGCGGCAAGCGTGCTCCAGGACACAGCGCCTGTCACCGTTCCAATCGTCTCACTCGACGCTCCCGCAAGCCCGCACGCAAACCCTGTGGCAACAGTCACCACGACGGCGAGGATCGGGCTCGCTACGACCGCCGCGATGATGACCGCTCCAACTGGACGACGAGGAGGCGGAGTCGCTCGCGCCGCCAACTGAGTTTGCTGAGTCCCCGTCGAAGACGATGCGGCGAGGATTGGAGCCACTCCTCCATTCGTGAAGGCAACCCCTCCTCCCGAGGTCGTCGTCTCGACAGTTGAAGTTCCCGCCTCGTAGATCGCGGAGAATCGCTGAGTCTTATCGCTGGCGCAGTTGGGGCAGTTCATCGGGTCTCCAGGCTCAGTGCCATGCCAGAGACACTCCGTCACCGGCTCACACTCCCCTTCGGCCACCATGCCTGCGGAGCTTGAACCCGTCATGGGTTCATTCGCGACGGCGTCCACACTGCCGCCCGCAACGAGCGATCAGGCAGACATGGGAACCTCGGCAATCCACTCAGAACGCTATCGAGCGTTCCTTACGAAGCTCCGGCAGGCGCGGGAGGACTCCGGTCTCACCCAGCGCCAAGTCGCCGAACAGCTCGGGCGTCTCCAGTCGTTCGTCGAGAAGAGCGAGCAGGGCCAGCGCCGGGTCGATGCCGCCTAGCTGTTCGAGTTCGCCGAGGTGTACGAGAAACCCGTCGGGTTTTTCGACCCAGCGTCCTGACCTCGGCGCGAAGGCTGGAGGTCCTGGTTCCGACGAGCTGATCTCGGCGACGGAATACCGCCCGGGACCCTGTCCGCCAGTGACAGGTTGTCACTGGCTTCCCAGGGCTTCGGCATCGTGCGCCGCCTGGGGATGAACGAACCGATCCCCCAGGAGCGGACACCGCACCCGTCCGTGAACTACGCCGCTCGAATGGCGCAATACAGGTCGTCTGCTCGTGCGCCCTTCCCCGTCCTCGGGTCAGTCACCGAATCACACGATGAGCAGTACCGCAGCTCTGCCCAATCCGCGAGAGAAACCTCCCATCGCCTCAACTCTCCCTCGTACTCGGAACGAAGCCGCTCCCGGACCCTGGCAAGGGGGAACGTGGTAGCGACGACCGCGACGAGCCACACAACCGAGAGCAGAATCCAGATGACGGGAACCCCGCCCACTGTGAACGCACCGATCAAGAGGCAAGCGGGAAGGATGCCCCCGACAGCCGCGTAGCTGTGGGGCCGAGCCCAGGCGCTATCACGGAAGGTTGGTTGTTCCGGGGGAGAGAGACGCTGCGCGAGTACCGAACTCGTGGCAAACGTCGTGCTGTGCTGCGACACGGCCGGTGAGATACCTCCGTCACCGTCAAAGCCGACAGCGCCTCCCACGGAGGTAACGTCCGTGACCGACGTGCCCTGCTCGAAGATCGCTCTGACACTCGTGAGCTGGGGATTGCCACAAGAGAAGCAAGAAACGTGATCTCCACCGGGGACGTTTGGGGTCAGTCCAGCAACCGCACTCTCAGTGGGGTGATTGAGTTGGGCCATCTCGACCCCATCGGCTGGCTCCACTTGACCTCTTGAGACTTCGCCAGGAATCAACCTGAGTGATCCCAATGGCATTGCCTACTGTCAGCGTCGGGTCCTGCGTCCGCACGGTGTCGTAGATGATCCGGGGTGACGCCGTGCTCAGCGACCGCAGTCAGGACGGCCTGAGCGCCTTGGTACTCGGCGAGCGGGTCCTACGGGGCGAACAAGAGCCCACCAGATCAAGAGTACGTGGTGGCGCAGCCCCGAGCCGGGGTGAAAAGCATTTCTTGAACGGGTAGCGACGGCTCTGGAAACTCACGAGCGCCCCTGCAACGCTGGAGCCTCCCGAGAGTGCACGACGCGAGGACGACTACGTGAACATATCCACCGAGTTCGGCTACTGCCCGGACCAACACGATTGGATTGTCGGAGACATACACGTCTCGACGCTGCCTGGACTACCAGAGACTGCCGACGCCGTCTCGAAGAACGAGGGCGTCGAGGGGGCCTGGATCTACGCGCCTCGGCAACGCACGCAGGACTTCATGTCGGGGGCGGTAACGGAGCAGCCCTATAGCGCCCGCGTCTTCGGGCTGCCCATGACCCACCTCCTTGAGCACCAAAGCGCCGACAGCGATGAGCACGTCCACTTCCTGGTCTGGTGTCTCGGGTTCTTGCTCGGGTTGCGACTGACGCACACCGAGGCGGGATTCCTTGATGCAACGCCGATCAAGCCCGGAACACTGCACGACATCGTATGGTGCGGCAAGGACAGCATCCCGAAGGCTCTCGGATGTGCAGATCAGTTCTGGGGAGCGCAGTCGTCGAACGCAAGGGTCCCGAAGGCAATCACGGGGATCATCCACAGCCTGTTCCTCGCCCAGAACCCGACCGCGTTGATGTTCGAGAAGTTCACCTACCTGTACATCGCACTCGACGGATGCCACTTCGTGAGTCGGTCCATGTTCGGGCAGAAGCCCAAGTACGTACGGCACAAGGAACGGATCGACCAACTCTGCAATGCGTTCGGAATGGCAGTACCGAAGTGGGCGAACCCTGCTACCACGAGCATCGCAGACTATCGAGGCGAGACGCTGCACGAGGGGCTCTTCTTCGACGAGCCGTTGGGCTTCGCATCGTATGGTGGTGCGAGCCAAGTCGCGCGCTCCGAGAACGTCGTGTTGCAGATGCAGGCCCTTGTCTGTCGGTTCCTCTTCGCACTCCTCGGCATCCCTGCGGTGGACTACATCCGTTCGCCGGTCAACATGCGCTCGCAGCACGGCGTCACCATCTGATTCCCTGGGTTGGGCAAGCTCTGCACACGCCTTCTCGAACTCGGTTCCGAGGTTCGTCCGGTCCACTACAAGGCCCTCAGCACCGAAGCTCTGCGCGCGGCCTTCCGATAAAGCGACTACTGTCCTCTCGCCTGCGAGATCGAGTCCTGCGCAAGCTCCTGTGACACTGAGTCCCTCGGCCGGGACGATAGGCGTAGGCCGTCAACGTCAGGCCCTCGGGTCCGGCCCTGAGACGCCGCCCGCCATGCCAGTGACAGACTGTCACTGGCTTCCGTTCCGATCAGGCGCGGCAAGGATCAGTGCCGCCCGGGCAACCCTCGGCCATCGGTTTTGGATCAGGTCGGTGGTCGGCGACAACGGGGCCGGACGGTCTGGCGTCCGCCTGCGGCCGTAGACACGAGGCTCTCCACCCCTCTCGCCATCTCCCAGCCCCGGGAGAGCGCATGTGGGCTCGCTTGACACTCATCCGCCACCGAACTCCAGGAGGACCAGAGGCGCGAGCAGAGCGGCCTGGGAGGCCCCACCGGCCGCGTGGCTCCCGACCCCAGCCTCAGAAAGAACTCGCTCCGATGACAAGGATCGTCCTGGAGTTGCAGAGTTTGACAAGGTTTACTGCCAGCATGGCGAACCTAAAGCAGTACCTGCGCGTGGGAGAGGCGGCCGAGTTCCTCGGTGTCAGTCCAAGCACGGTGCGGAATTGGGAGAGAAGCGGGAAGCTCCGCGCTCACAAGCTCCCCCAGAACGGCTACCGCTTGTTCCTCAAGGCCGACCTCGAAGCTGTCCTCCGGGACGTGAAGGACTCGGGCACGGCCTCACGGAACCTCAAACGCGCACCGCGCGGGAAGAGGGCATGAAGCTCGCAAGGCACGATGCTCGCAGCGTGGCCCCATCCCGGGGCAATTCAGCGGCAACAGGGAGAGACATCCTATGACCAAGAACAACGCCAGCCTGGGCTTCGAGCAGGAACTCTGGAAGGCGGCCGACCTACTCCGCAACAACATGGACCCGGCGGAATACAAACACGTCGTTCTCGGGCTCCTGTTCCTCAAGTACATCGAGGACGCCTTTGAGGAGCGCCGGGGCGAGCTGTTCTTCGCGGTGTCCGACCCCAACAGCGAGTATTACGTCGAGAACGAGGAGGACCGCGATCCCGAGATCGCTGGCCTGCTCGAAGACCCCGACGAGTACCTCGCCGAGAACGTCTTCTGGGTCCCCGAGGAGGCACGTTGGACCTACATCCGCTCGAAGGCGAAGCAGCCCGAGATCGGGAAGATCGTGGACGCAGCGATGGACGCGATCGAGCGAGACAACACTTCGCTCAAAGGTGTCCTCCCGAAGGTCTACGCGCTCCCGAATCTCGATAAGACCAACCTCGGCAAGCTGATCGACATCGTGAGCGGAATCGGCCTGGGCTCGAAGGAGCACCGGGCGAAGGACACGCTCGGCCGCGTCTACGAGTATTTCCTTTCTCGCTTCGCCAGCACCGAGGGCCGGGGAGGCGGCGAGTTCTACACGCCCACCTCTGTCGTTCGCCTCTTGGTCGAGATGTTGGAGCCCTACGAGGGTCGCGTATACGACCCGTGCTGCGGATCGGGCGGCATGTTCGTCCAGTCGTTGAAGTTCATCGACGCCCACGAAGGCAAGCGCGACAAGGTGACGGTCTACGGCCAGGAGTCCAACTACACGACGTGGCGAATGGCTCGCATGAACCTCGCCATCCGGGGAATCGAGGGGAAGCTCGGTCCCAAGCACGCGGACAGTTTCCATGAGGACTTGCACGCCGACCTACGCGCGGACTACATCCTCGCCAACCCACCGTTCAACATCTCGGATTGGGGCGGAGAACGTCTGCGCGAAGACGTGCGCTGGAAGTACGGAACGCCTCCGACAGGCAACGCCAACTTCGCCTGGGTCCAGCATTTCATCCACCACCTTGCGCCGAAAGGTACGGCAGGCTTTGTGCTCGCCAACGGTTCGATGTCGTCCATGCAATCGGGTGAGGGGGACATCCGCCAGCGACTCGTCGAGGCCGACCTTGTCGACTGCATCGTTGCTTGTCCTGGACAGCTATTCTACGCCACTCAGATTCCCGTCTGTCTGTGGTTCCTGAGCAAGGGCAAGGCAGGGAACGGATACCGGAAACGAGTCGGCGAAACCCTTTTCATTGACGCTCGTCAGCTCGGACGGTTGGAAACCCGTGTTCACCGCGTACTCGACCCAAAGGACATCGCACAAGTAGGGAGCACGTACCACAACTGGCGGAGCTGTGACGAGACCTATGGGGATGTCCCCGGCTTTTGCAAGTCGGCACGTCTGGACGAAATCAGGGACCACGGTTTTGTGCTGACGCCTGGACGATACGTCGGAACTAAGAATGTGGCAGACGACGGCGAGCCATTCGAGGAGAAGATGGGGCGACTAACGGCTGAGTTGTCTGCCCGATTGTCGGACGGTGCAGCTCTCGACGAGCAGATCCGCTCGGGGCTTGAGGGGCTAGGCTATGTCCTCTGAGCCCGCACTTCCCACTGACCTTCCATGCCTGCCAGAGGGCTGGGAGTGGAGGCCACTCGAATCGTACGTCTGCAATGACCGAGGCATCTGCTACGGCATTGTCCAGCCCGGGGAGGCTGTACCAGATGGAGTCCCTTTCGTCCGAGTGAAGGACTTCCAGGACTCCAGAGTGTCTCTTGAGTCGGCCAAGTGTGTCGCGCCGAGTGTCGAAGCCGGTTACTCCCGATCGAGGCTGCAAGGTGGGGAGATTCTTCTGAGCCTCGTGGGCACGCTCGGTCTCGTTGCGGTTGCACCGGTGGAGTTCGCCGGAAGTAACGTAGCTCGGGCAGTTGGTGTCATTCCCGTCGATATTGAAACCGCCCGCTTCGTTGCCATCTGTCTTCGTTCCGAAGTTGCGCAACGCTACATCAAGCGATGGGCAACCACGACGGTGCAAGCGACGCTCAACCTCCGAGACGTGAAGCACCTTCCGATCCCACATCCCCCGCTCCCAGAACGCCAAGGCATCGCGTCTATATTCAACGCCCTTGACGACAAGATCGAGTTGAACCGAAAGATGAACCGGACGCTGGGGGAGATCGCCCAGGCCATCTTCAAGTCCTGGTTCATCAACTTCGACGGCGTACCTCCCGAAGACCTCGTGGGCAGCGAAGTCGGTCCCATCCCCGTGGCTTGGAGTGTAGGCTCGCTCAAGGACGTGGCGGAACACATCCGCGATACCGTCCAACCCGGCTCGCTCGACAGCGACACTCCATACGTCGGCCTGGAACATGTACCGCGACGATGCGCGACGCTCGACACCTGGGGCACTGCATCTGACGTGACCTCGGCAAAGGCGAGGTTCGAGCACGGAGACGTTCTCTTCGGCAAGCTTCGCCCGTACTTCCACAAGGTCGTGCCCGCGCCATGCTCGGGGATTGCATCGACCGACATACTCGTCATCCGCCCAAAGTCGGAGTCTTGGCATCCCTTCGTCTTCTGCCATCTTTTCTCCGACCCGATGATCGCGCACGCATCTGCGGCCACGGACGGCACCAAGATGCCCCGAACGAAGTGGACCGACTTGTGCCGGTTTCCCGTCGCCATGCCGCCCGCCAACATGGCCGCCAGATTCGAGTGTGTTGTCACTCCCATCTTCAAGCGAATGGTCGCCAACATGCGCGAATCACGCACTCTCGTTGAACTGCGAGATACCCTTCTTCCCAAGCTCATCTCCGGTGAGATTCGTGTGCCCGAGGCTGGGCAGGCACTGGAGGCGACGGCATGAGCAAGGAATCCCTTGGCCGACTGGAGAAGGTAGACCTGCGAACGTACTGGCAACGAGAGGACACCGACTTCACGCCTTGGCTCGGCGAGGATGAGAACATCGCTCTGCTCGGTGACACCATCGAGATGGACCTTGAGGTGCAGGAGCAGGAAGCGAGTGTCGGTCCGTTCCGCGCGGACATCCTTTGCCGAAACACCGCCGATAACAGCTTCGTCCTCATCGAGAACCAGCTCGAACGCACGGACCACACCCACCTGGGCCAGCTTCTCACCTATGCGGCTGGGCTCGATGCTGTCACGCTTGTGTGGGTGGTCGAGCGATTCACCGAGGAGCACCGCGCAGCTCTCGACTGGCTGAACAGGATCACCGATGAGGGCTTCCACTTCTTCGGCATAGAGGTCGAGCTGTGGCGCATTGGTGAGTCCGTCGCTGCTCCCAAGTTCAGCCTTATCGCCAAGCCCAATGATTGGTCGAAGACCGTCCGCGAAGCAGCTACTGCCCCCGCACAGATCACGGAACTTGGTCGGGTGAAGATGGAGTTCTGGGCCGTGTTCGGTGCCTTCCTGGCGAAGAAATACTCCTCCTTCCGCTCCCCGAAGGCCAAGGACTATAGCTGGCAGAGCTGGGGCCTGGGCCGCACTCACTTCCAGCTTTGCGCTGCCGTGAACGCCCGTGACAAGCGGAACGATGTCTACCTAAACCTCAGCGGCCCGGATGCCGAGGCCCATTACCAACTGCTAATGGCGGAGCGCGAGGAGATCGAGAAGTCTCTCGGGTTCCCGCTCGAATGGGAGAAGGGAGCCAAGGAGCGCAAGCTCATCATTCGACGCCCGGGAGACACTACGGATCGTTCCAACTGGCCGGAGCAACACCAATGGCTTCACGACACGATGTTGGCCTTCCAGCGCGTGTTCAAGCCGTTGATCCGCGACCTGGACGCAACTGAGTGGGCCGATTCCGAGGACGAACAGTGAGCTGTTCTGAGTCCATCGTCGAAGATGCCGCCATCGAGTGGTTCCAAGGTCTCGGATACGCGTATCTGCCCGGTCCCGAGATAGGTCCTGACGGTTCGTCTCCCGAGCGATCCAGCTACGGCTCCGTGGTCCTCGAAGACCGACTTCGGTCCGCGCTCACCCAGCTCAATCCCCATCTCGAACCGGACACTATCGACGAGGTGTTTCGACGCTTGCTGCGTCTCGACGGACCCTCGCTTGAAGAGAACAACCTCGGGTTCCACCGGCTTCTGACGAAGGGAGCGGAGGTGCAGGTTAGGAGGGACGGGCAGGTCCGAGGTGATCTGGCTCGACTCGCAGACTTTGACGAGCCCGATGGCAACGACTGGTTAATCGTCAACCAGTTCACCGTGGTCAATGGAGGGAATAACCGTCGGCCGGACATGGTGGTCTTCCTCAACGGCCTACCCGTTGCGATCATCGAACTCAAGAACCCGGAAGACGAGAGCGCCACGCTCAAGTCCGCCTGGAACCAAATCCAGACCTACAAGGCTCAGATCCCGGCGGTCTTCACGGCGAATGAGGTCGTCGTGATCTCGGACGGTGTGAAGGCTCGGGTTGGAAGCGTCACTGCGGGGCTCGAATGGTTCGGCAAGTGGCGAACGGTCGACGGAACTCAGCTTGCCCCGGCCGCGACGCCCGAGCTAGAAGTGGCGATCTCCGGGCTATTCGAGAAGCGGCGGCTCCTGGACTACTTGCGGAACTTCGTTCTTTGGGAAACCGAGGACGGGTACGTCAAGAAGCTGGCGGGGTACCACCAGTTCCACGCCGTGCGAAAGGCCGTGGCGTCTACCGTCGAGGCGGCCAGCGCGGATGGAGATCAGCGCATCGGCGTTGTCTGGCATACCCAAGGTAGTGGCAAGTCGATCAGCATGGCGTTCTACGCAGGGCGCGTCATCCTCGAACCGGCGATGGCGAACCCAACGCTCGTCGTCATCACGGACCGGAACGACCTTGACGACCAACTCTTCGGTCAGTTCTGCCGGGCAAGCGACCTAGTACCTTCCCCCGCCCAGGCGGGGTCCCGTCAACTCCTGCGCGATCTCCTGCAAGTGGCAAGCGGTGGTGTGGTCTTCACGACCATGCAGAAGTTCGGCACGGGGCAAGGCGAGCGGATGCCGATGCTCTCAGATCGCCGCAACATCGTAGTGATTGCCGACGAAGCCCACCGGAGCCAGTACGCCTTCGTCGAGGGATTCGCCCGGAACCTCCGGGACGCCCTACCCAACGCTTCCTTCATCGGCTTCACCGGAACTCCCATCGAGTTTGATGATCGCTCAACGCCCGCCGTCTTTGGGGAGTACGTCGATACGTACACGATCGGTCAAGCCGTCGAGGACGAGCGCACCGTACCCATCTACTACGAAGCACGCCTCGCGCGCATCGCACTTCCCGACGAGAAGAAGCCCATTGTCGATCAGGACTTCGAGGAGGTGACGGAGAGTGAAGAGGACGCTGACCGCGAGCGGCTCAGAACGAAGTGGGCAAGGTTGGAGGCGATGGTCGGCACCGAAGAGCGCCTCGCCCTGATTGCCCAGGACATCGTGGACCACTGGAAGCGCCGCAAGGAGATCCTCACAGGCAAGGCGATGGTGGTGTGCATGTCGCGGCGGATCTGCGTCGATCTCTACGACCAGATCATCAAGCTCCGGCCGGACTGGCACTCGGAAGTCGATGACGAGGGGCTGGTCAAGGTCGTGATGACGGCCTCGGCCTCGGACCCCGCCAAGTTCATCCCCCACAATCGGACCAAGCAGAGGCAGAAGGTCATCGAGCGGCGCTTCAAGAACCCCAAGGACCCGCTGGAGATCGTTCTCGTGCGCGACATGTGGTTGACCGGCTTCGACGTGCCGAGTGCCCACACGCTGTACGTGGACAAGCCAATGAAAGGCCACGGCCTAATGCAGGCCATCGCCCGGGTCAACCGCGTGTTCAAGGACAAGCCGTCTGGTCTCGTCGTGGACTACCTTGGGCTTGCGGAGCAGCTCCGCGACGCAGTGAGTCACTACGGCGGCGAACGAAGCGAGACACCAGCGGTCCCAGTGGACATCGCCCTGCAAGTGCTGCGCGAGAAGTTCGGCATCGTGAAGGACATGTTCCACGGCTTCGACTACGCGGGGTACTTCGGCACCCAGGCAACCGCACGGCTTGCCACGCTGACCGCCGGGGCCGATCACATCCTTAGCCTGGATGACGGCAAGAAGCGGTACCTCGACAACGTCCTCAAGCTCAACAAGGCTGCCGGTATTGCCCTCCACTTGGAGGGTGCTCGGGACATGCGGGACGGGGTGGGCTACTTCCAGGCGGTCCACAAGAACATACGCAAGTACGCCACTGGCGATAGCGAGCAGAGCGCCGAGGACCTGGAAGCCGCCATCCAACAGATCCTCTCCGACGCCATCACGCCCGAGGGGGTAATCGACGTGTTTCGGGCAGCCGGGCTGGACAAGCCCGACATCTCGATCCTATCAGACGAGTTCCTGGCGACCGTCCAGGCGAGCCCTCACAGAAACCTCCAGATCGAGCTGCTCAAGAAGTTGATCCACGACGAGGTGCGCACGCTGACGAGGCAGAACGTCGTGCAGGCTCGAAAGTTCTCCGAACTGCTTGAGGCGACCTTGCTCCGATACCAGAACCGCACGCTCGAAGCAGCCGAGATTATCATGGAGCTGATCGAACTGGCGAAGCAGATGCGAGATGCGCCAAAGCGAGGGGACGCTCTCGGGCTCACTGACGACGAGCTGGCTTTCTACGACGCCCTCGCCGACCACGGCGACGTGCTCGATGTCATGGGTGACAAGACTCTGGCCGCGATAGCCCACGATCTAGTCGAGACCATCCGCAAGTCCGTGGCGATCGACTGGACGCAGAAGCAGAGCGTCCGCGCCAAGATGCGCTCACGAGTGAAGAGACTCCTCCGGCGTCACGGCTACCCGCCGGACAAGGCGGATGCTGCCCTGGAAACCGTCATCGAGCAGGCCGAGCAGGTCTGCAAGGATTGGGCCTCGGCTGCGTGAAGCACGAGGGCGCACAAGCAATGAGACAATGAGCAAGCTCGGCACCGTAATCACCATTCACCTTGTCGATGGGGCACCAGACGGGCTTCGCTTAGTCCGTACATCCAACTGGAACGGAGAAGCACTCGTCGCACCCCGATCGCTGTACTCCAAGATCCGCACTCGACCCGACCTGCAACGACCGGCCGTCTACGTCCTGTGTGGGATGTCGGAAACGACCCCAGGCCGCCACCGACTCTACATAGGCCAGACCGATTGTGCCGCCGACAGGATTGACCGCCAGATCAAGAAGCTCGATTGGTGGGAGAGCCTCATCGTGTTCACAAGCACGGATGCGACCCTGAACAGGGCCTACGTCAAGCATCTGGAAGCTCGGTTGTTCGACATCGCGTCCAGCGTGAAACGCGCCCAGCTAGAGTACGGTCAGACCCCGACCCTCCCGTCACTCTCAACTGCGGAGGTAGCGATCGTCGAGGGCTTCCTGGCGAACATGCTCCTCGTCTACCCGATCCTCGGAATCAGTGCCTTCGAGAAGGTTGAGAGCGGTGTCCCCCTCTCGGATGAGTACCCCATACTCGCCCTAAGCGGCAAAGGTGCAGAGGCTGAGGGGCGAGATCTACCCGGAGGCTTCGTGGTCTACGCCGGAGCCCGCGCGCGGCGCGATGCAGTGCAGTCGATCCACCCCTACCTTGATTCGGTCCGTACAGAACTCATTTCGGAGGGAGTCCTGGAGGATGAGGACAAGTCCCTTCGCCTCACCCAGGACTACACCTTCTCCTCACCGTCAAACGCCGCCGGTGTTCTCCTGGGTCGATCCGCGAACGGCCGCAAGGAGTGGAGGGACCAAAGCGGAAAGACCTTGAAGGACATCCAGGAGGCGAGCTTGCCTGCCAGCCTCTGTGGGGAGGAGAGTGAATGAAGCACACCACAGCTCGGCCTCACTTCGAGGATCTCAAGTCCACGCCTGCGCCACACCTTCCCCACCACAGTCTCGCTTGAACCGCAATCCGACCGATAACAACTAGGAGAGAGAAATGACACCTGAGAATTGGCCCACGAAACGAATGTCTGTCGTCAGCCTCCACTTGGATTCCAAGAACCCTCGATTGGGCCGTGAGGCTGCACAGAGCGCCCCACGCGAGATCGTCCAGCATCTCTTTGAGCACTACAAAGCGTTCGATGTCGCCCAAAGCATCGCGGAGCGTGGCTTCTTCCCGAACGAAGCTCTCCTCGCCTACAAGGAAGGCAACACTTACATCGTGGTGGAGGGCAATCGAAGGCTCGCCGCATTGAAGGCTCTAAGAGAGCCCGGGTTGCTCGAAGGTGCCATGAGGAACAAAGTGGAGCGTCTCGCCCGGGCGATCGAGCACCCCGAGAGGATTGCCAAGGTTCCTGTAACGATAGCTCCCAGCCGCCGCGCGACTGACGGGCAGCTCGTCGCGCGTCACATGGGTAAGCCGGTCCAGCAATGGGAAGCGGAGAATCGCGCAAGCTTCATTCTCGACAAACTTGCCGAGGGATACACCAACGAGAAGCTTTCCGACGAGCTTGGTTTCTCCCTCAGTGACATCCAGAAGGCTCGCCAAACTCGCGCAATTGCCGACATGGCAAGATCGCTTCCACTGCCCGAGGAAGTGGCGGCGAAGCTCAGCAACCCCAGAGCCAAAGTTTTCTCAACCCTCGGGCGGGTGTTCGATTCGGCCGTTGGCAGGAAGCACCTCAACGTTCAACCCTCGGCTGAGCATGGGCTGAAAGGGACGACAACGAAAACGGAGTTCAAGCGCGTCTTCACACGACTGGTGAGTGATGTTGCCCTCGGTAACGCGTCTTCCAGAACGTTGAACACAAATGAGAACATCGACGACTACTTCAAGTCTTGGCCCGCCGGTGAGCGCCCGAAAAAGAAGCGCGGGAAGTTCGTACCGTCCGATCTCATCCAGGGGAAGTCAGTTGCCTCTCCCAAGGAACGCCCCAAGCCTCCGACCAAGCGCGCGGGATCAGGCCGGGAGGGCAAGACCGTACTGCCGAAGAGCCTCAAGGTCCGGCACGGCGAGACACGGATTCGAGACATCCACAGAGAGCTGACCAAGCTCAAGCGTGATGACTTCCCCAATGCAGGCGCTGTCTTGCTCAGGGTGTTCTTCGAGCTGGTCGCCATCGACTACCTCAAGCGCACTGGCGAATACACCCCGCTCGTCAATAAGCTGGGGGGCAAGAGGAAGCTCGCGCACGGGGTTCCTACCATGAAGCAGCTCACCCCCTCGTTAGCTGGGCGAGCCAAGAAGGTACTCTCAAAGCAGGAGGCCAATACGGTCGAGAAGGCCATCACGCCCAACCCGAAGGCTCCTTTCTCGATCAGCGAACTGCACTCGTTCGTTCACAATCCCAATGACATTCCCTGCGGGAGGGACCTCCTCCAGTTCTGGGAACGAACTGAGCCTCTGTTCAGGATGATGCTGGAGGAAGATGTGGAGAAGTCCGAACAATGAAGACTGCAAGCCCACTTCGGTATCCTGGGGGAAAGTCGGTGATGACGGATCTGCTCGCGGAGATCCGCAGATTGAATGGGCTCGGCAATCGCGCCATTGCAGAGCCTTTCGCTGGAGGCGCAGGTGCATCGCTGTCCTTGCTCTACATGGAAGAGACCCCGGCGATCTACATCAACGACGCGGACATTTCGATCCACGACTTCTGGTGGACGCTAGTCCACCGATCCGAGCCCTTCATGGGGCTTCTCCAGAAGACCCGAGTTAGCATGGCCGAGTGGCGTCGCCAACGAGACACCTACAGATTGGGTGGACGTGTATCTCGGCTTCGTCGTGGATTCTCAGCGTTCTACCTGAACCGATGCAACAGGTCAGGGATCATCATGAACGGTGGTCCAATCGGAGGTGTGCGGCAGACCGGCAAGTGGAAGCTGGGAGCAAGATTCAACAAGCCCGAGCTGCAACGGCGGTGTGAGCGAGTTTCCGAGTACCGTGACCGTGTAACGGTCAGTGCTCTCGACGGAATCGACTTCATCAACAGCCTCGACCTGGATTCGGTCCATCTCTTCATCGACCCCCCCTACTTCGGGAAGGGGCGAACCCTCTACTTGAGCGATCTGGACGAGGGGTACCACGCCGACCTTGCTGCTCTTCTGAGGACCAATCAGGGTGCCGCTTGGACCCTGACCTACGACGATTGCCCGGAGATTCGGAAGCTCTATCGGGAGTGGGCAACGGTGCGCCCCTTCGCGCTTCGCTACGTGGCATCTGATAGGAGGGAAGGGCAGGAGATCCTGATCGCTCCGAAGTGGATGAGGCTACCGTCGTCCCAAGCCTCCAAGGCACTCCAATGGTGATCCCCCTTCAATGCGTCGAGGGTTCGGGCCGGAGTCTCCACATCGAGCGTTCCGGCCCCCTGGGCCGGGGATTTGGCCCCTCGACTCCCCGCTGGGGACCTGAGCCGGATTCCGATCGTGGCGAAGTGAGGTTGCTCCCGTGACGCAGTTTGTCCTCGGCCTATTCGCGGGCGTTCTGGCCTTCTTCTTCAAGGACTTCTGGGATGTACGAAGGCGAAGGAGGCAGAGGCTGCGAACGATTGGCGACGCCCTCCTCAGTGCGGCAGAGGAGATCGACTTCTACCTAAGCAAGATCACGCAGTTGGTCGCGGACATCGAGGAGGACATACGGAATCTGTCTCCACAGACAGGGGCAACGGTTCCAAGCTACTCACTCTATCCCGAGTTCCTTGCCAGCCTTCGGCTGGCGCTGGCTGACCGTATGCTCGTGCGCCCGTTCATCTCCAGAGTTGTCGGTGAGTGCCACTTCGAGCTATCGCACCTGTCCCAGCGTCTTGAGGAGAACAAGGGCAATCTACACCTCCTCAACCTGACCAATTCAGCTTCCGTGCTTGCTCACGTCGGCAACTGGAGGGGCTTGCAGAAGCTCGCGTCCGAGAATGAGGACAGATTCAAGAACGCCGCGAGGGAACTTAGGCTCGAAGCAGCGAGGTTCCAGTCGGTCGTGGACAACTACGAGCTGTGGTCAGGCAGCAACCTTCAAGAGCTGATCGCCGCGCAAAATGTTCGAGAGCGTCGGAACTAGCCGGGTTGCCCAGCGCCCAGGAGGTTCCTCGATCCGGTCGTGCGCGCTCTCCCAATGCTGGTGGGGAGCCGTGCGGCCAAGGAGAAACTCCCCCCTCCGGGGCAATCCAGATGTCGACGACCAGAATCTCCCGAGGGCCGCCGAGGGAGGTTGCATGGTCCTGCCGATTCTACCGGAATAGTTACACTTAGCGGCAGTCGTGGGCCGATGGGGTGCATATAGTTACAGTTCCCTCTGGATGCGTAACGATACCTGCATCTGAGGCCCTCCAATGCCGCCGAGACGCAAGACCACCAAGAAGCCCGGACCTGAGAAGGCGAAACAGGACTCCCGCGACATCGACATTCTCGATCCCGAGGATGTTCGGCTTCTCCTGGACCTCTGCTCCCGGCGATCGCCGACCGGGATTCGCAACCGGGCGCTGATCGCCGTCCTTTACGGATCGGGGCTCAGGATCTCGGAGGCGCTCGCCCTGACGCCCAAGGACCTGCACCTGGACGACCCTGCGACGATCCGTGTCCACCGGGGAAAGGGGAACAAGGCGCGCACCTCAGCCCTCCTCCCAGCCTCCGTCGAGTTCCTCCAGCGATGGCTGGACAAGCGCGCGACTCTGGGTGTGAACGGTAGGCGACCCGTCTTCTGCACCCTGACCACCGGGAAGGTGGTCGGCAAGGAGACCAAGCCGGGACAGCCCCTGTCCTCGGCCTACGTCCGGGGGTGGTTGGCCCGGCTGGCGTTGAAGGCACGGGCCAAGGGGATGGACAAGCGGATTCACGCGCACGGATTCCGGCACAGTCACGCTCACCATCTCAGAAAGCAGGGATTGGACGTGGTCCAGATCCAGAAGCAGCTCGGGCACAGCTCTCTTTCGGTGACGAACGTCTACCTGGACCATGTGGGTGACCACGAGCTGGCCGAGAGGATGCGCGATGCCGATTGGGGTCTGTAGATCCGGCAACGGTGCATGGGAAACTCAACGAAGACTGTGGCCGTGATCCCGAACCCGGGCCTCCGTGCCCTGTACTCCCTGCTCAATGCGCTCCGGGGCGACGGTCGCACGGCTCCAGCGATACGTGTTCGCGGACTCCACCTTGCCTGGAGGGAGGTGGACAAGGGCGTGGGGAGAATCGTCGTCAGCACGACCGACGACAAGGCGTGCTCAGTTGCCTTCGGACACATCCTTGCCGACGGGATGCTCGTGATGGAAAGGACGTGCCGCCCGAAGGATGTCCTCGCCTTGAGGAACTTCGCGGCCGACCCCGAGCGAAAGCTCCGCCGGTTCGGGTTCGATGAACAGGCTTGCCCCTTCTGCGACATCCACCTCCCGCACGGCACCCTGGCCTTCAACGTCGGTCACTGCGGGAAGTGCGCGCTCCTCGTGGGATGGCCGTTCGATCAGTTCACCGCCGACTGCGCGGAGGACGTGCTTCGCGCCGATATCCAGCGCGAGCTTGAGAAGGAGGATGGGGAGGAGTGAAGGTGCGCCCCGTGAGCCAGTGACAGACTGTCACTGGCATTGGGCGTTCGAGGACGGGCGTCGCCGAGACCTTGGCTCTGCGGAGGACGCGGTAGTGCCTCCCACCCGGAGGATTCCGAAAAAAAATTTGCCGTGCGGGCCGCCATTGAAACTGCCGCGCGGCGGCGCTTCTTGACGCCGGGATCTGCTCACGGACGAACGTCGTTGCGGACCCTTCTCGCCCGGAAATTGTGTTTCCACATCTGGCTTTTTTCGGTCCGCCCGAGCATCTCGAAGCCTCTCGTCCCGCGCGAGAGGACCTGAGACGAAACCGCGCCTTGGCCGGAGCCACCTAGCATCGCTCCGCCCCGCGCCGCGAGCAGGGGCTTGAGGACTCAAGGACATGCCGTAGGATGCGCGTGCGCTCTTCGGAGTGCGACTTCCAGAACGGTCGAGCCACAACCGACGCACACGCCCCCGGCGACCGCGCACTACCCGGCAAGAAAGACCGCTCCTGACGAGAAATCGTTGGGGGCGGTCTTTTTCGTTGCCCAAGAACGAGAACACGATGAGCAAGCAGATACGAGAAGCCAGCCCCGCCATTCCTTCCATCCAACTGGTGAGCGCGGCTCGCGCTGCACAGATCCTGGCGATCTCACCGCGCAAGCTGTGGGAGCTGTCCAACTGCGGGGAGATCCGACACCTCCGCATCGGCCGGGGAGTCCGGTACGACGTGGCGGACCTCACTGCGTGGATTGAGGAGCGCAAGGAGGGCGGCGGCAAGCCGTAGGTCGTGCCTGCGGCCAAGTCCGGCTCCGCTGCCCCAGCTTGCCCTGGTGCGAAGAGTGATCGCGCGGGTAGCGCAAACCCGGTCTCCGTGCTCTGTAGAAGGACAACGCCGGGGGAATCGCCCCCGTGCAGACCGTAAACACAGTCAAGGAGAAGTACCAATGGCGAGCGTATTCAAGCGGAATGGGAAGGGTCCGTGGATCATCAAGTGGTTCGATCCGCAGGGCCGCAGGCGAGAGCGTTCAAGCAGGACCACCGACAAGCGCGCGGCCATGCGAATCGCGGCTCAGTTGGATGCAGACGTTGCCTTGCGCCGCGACGGCATCGTGGATGTTCGCCAGGATCGCTACGCAGCGGAGGACTCGAAGCCTCTCCAGAATCACATCGACTCGTACGTTCGTCACATCGAACTCGCTAGACGTAGCCCACGCACGATCGCCGATGCGAAGGCCCACTTGACCTGGACGATCGAAGCCACAGGAGCCTGTCGGCTATCAGATCTGACCCTGACCCGCGTCGTGGATGCCCTCAGCATCCTCCACGCGGAAGGGAAGGCCCGACGGACTATCGAGTACAGGGGCGGGTCAGTGCGTGCGTTCCTGTCGTGGTGCGTGAAAGATGGGCGGATCTCCTCGAACCCGCTCGAACACCTGCCCAAGCAGGACGCTCACCTTGACCCAACAGTCGTCCGGCGAGCCATTACGCCCCAGGAGGTCGAGCGCCTGCTACAGGTGGCTGAGCAACGGGGTCGGAAACTCTGGTACATGCTCGCGCTCTACGCCGGGTTGCGACTCTCTGAGTTGAAGCGGCTCCGATGGTCGGACATCGACCTGGATCAGAGAGTCCTCACCGTGCACAGGGGAAAGGCGAAGCGAGTTGATGATGTCCCGCTGCACAGGTACCTACTAGCCGAGCTGCGATGTGAGCGGCGACTCGATGCCCTGCCCTCAGCTCCGGTCTTCCCGACCTGCCCCACGAACGACACGCGCCGCAAGGACTTCGTTCGCGCGGGGATCGCCTTGGTTGATGAGGAGGGCAGGCGCGCAGACCTACAGGCCCTTCGCGGAACGTTGGGGACGATGCTGGCCCGGAACGGCGTCGCTCCACAGGTGGCGATGAAGATCATGCGCCACTCCCGGTACTCGACCACGCTGCGCCACTACACGCACCTGACGCTGGCCGATGCGTCGGCGGCGATGGACGCGCTCGATCCGACGCGCGACTCTAAGGCGAGCCCCCACCACAGGCCCCACCAGTCAGAGCACGGGGAGGCGCAATCCGGTGCGAGCTGAGACGACCACTGCTCAGGCCCGTCATCTGCCGCAAGTCCTGGCTCTTGCGAGATCTAGCGACGCCGTGCGGCTAGATGTAGATGGAGGCGGCACCCGGACTCGAACCGGGGATAACGGATTTGCAATCCGACGCCTTAGCCACTTGGCTATGCCGCCTCAGGGCCGACAAGGATAGCGAGGGCCAGGGCTTGCGCAAGAGAGCGCCCCGGTCTCGGACTCACTTGCCGCTCAATCGATCGTAGCGATGTCCGTCTCTCCCGAATCCGGCGAGTGCGGTCCCTCTTTCAGCTACCGAGGTTCGAATCCATGAGCAACTCCAGCCCGGTCCAGCGCCGACTCGCCAGCTTTCGTCACGCGTTTCGGGGACTCTTCATGGTGGTTCGAACCCAACCGAATGCCTGGTTCCACGTGTTCGCGAGCCTGGTCGTGATCGGACTCGCCACCTGGCTTCGCCTGGGCGCGATCGAGTGGTGCTTGTTGATCCTCTCGATCGCGGCCGTCTCGAGCGCGGAGGCGATGAACACCGGGATCGAAAAGCTGGCCGATGCCGTTCATCCCGATCCACACCCACTCGTCGGTCAAGCGAAGGACGCTGCGGCGGCCGGAGTCTTGCTGGTTGCAGGGGGAGCGCTGGTTGTCGGAGTGCTCGTTCTGGGACCGGCGCTCGAGAAAGCCCTCTGATCGAATTCGCGGCGTACATGCCGAGTTCGAAGGCGTCGAGGCGTTCGAGCCGACAATCCACGAGCGCCCCTAGACTCGCAGAGAGCCAGGCGGCACTCTCTCTCGCGCTCCCTCTCGAGGCGAGCACTCCGGGGATATGGCGGAATTGGCAGACGCATCGGACTTAAAATCCGAAGGCCGCAAGGCCGTCCGGGTTCGACTCCCGGTATCCCCACCACTCACTTCGCATCGTCGAGTGCGGGCCTCACCAGCGATCCTATCGCGCGCTACTCCCGACGGACTGCGCGCGTCTCGATGCCGTGGTAGATCAGCCGGAACAGGATCGCGTCGCCCTCGCTGTTGAGCTCGAAGATCAGGCTTATGTCGTCGTCATCCATCGCCAGGAATCGCTGGTGGCCCTGATAGCGGAGCAGATAGCTCTCACTCATCGGCGGAACCAGCTCGAGCCTCTCGCCACTCTCGCGGACGGCGTATCGATCGCAACCGACGTAGTAGCCGCCGATGAATACAGAGCGCTGCTCCGAGTCCAGCGGTAGGTCGGTGACCTCGAGCGGCGCTAGCCCGAACACGTTGCGCGCGATTCGACGGGCCAGCGGACGCAGCGAACCCTCCGCACCCATCGCGAGCAGAACGAAGGTCATGTCGGCATCGGGGAACCTCGCCACGTGCATCCTCGCCCCGCCGATGCCCCCACCGAAGGACTCGCAGCGCATGTCTTCGAGCAGGGAGAGGTCCATTCCATAGGCCCGGTCCGTCGTCTCACCATTCTCCAGCCTCACCGTCGAAGTCAACAGCTCGAGAGCTCGTGCACTCAAGAGAACTCCGCTGTCGAGGCTCGCGCGGAACCGCAAGAGGTCTTCGACGTTCGAGCACATTCGCGCTTCTCCGTACTCGCTCGGAAGGACGGCGCGCACGTCTACCTGGCTCCCATCCTCGAGCACCACGACGGGCGCGTCTCGGGCTGGAGAGTCCTCATCACACCAAGAGGTTGCACTCATCTCAGCTGGCCCGAAGAGTTCCTCCTCGAGGAAGTCACCGATCGACTTCCCGGAGACCTTCTCGATCACGAGAACGGCCAGGAGGAGATTCGAATTGCTCGAAGCGTAGCAAGTGCCCGGCTCCGTCTCGAGTGCGGCGGACGCCAGGAACTCGAGCACATGAGCAACCTCCACCTCCGGCCCACTCGCCTTCGCGAAGTCCGTGAAGTCGGGAATGCCCGACGTACCTTCGATCAGGTGTCGCAGCCGGACCGTCTCCCACTCCAGCTTCAGGCCCGGAAGGACTTCGACGAGCGGAGTATCGAGGTCGAGCTTCTCGCTGTCCGCGAGCTGAAACATGGCCACCGTTGCGAGCTGCTCCAGGAGGCTTCCGACGGGGAAGCTACTCTCCGTATCCGCGACGAGCCCACGCTTGGCATCCACGTACCCGAAGCCTTCTCGGTACACGACCTCGCCGCCCCGCGCGATGGCTATCGAGACGCCGTCGGCCTGGCCCTCGCCAAGGAACTTCACGACCTGGCTGCCTACATGGGCTTCCCACTCCGGGCTCGTATCGTCGAAGCCGAGCAGCCATCCGGCGGCGAGTGAGAGTACGAGCAGCGCGCTTCTCGAAGTCATGACGGTCTCCCTGTTCGAGTTCACGGGTACGAAGAGGTTGTAATCTCATCCTCGTCCGGACTCGAAGGGCTTCGCCATACGCCGATCGGCGCAGTTCCCGCGTCCCGAGTGGGAAGCGAGCCCTCTCGTCCGGGGCTCGCTTCGAAGAGAGCTCTTAGCCGCGGCTCTCGATCGGCGTGTACTCGCCGCCGTGGCCACCCATGTAGACCTGTGCCGGTCGGAAGAGCTTGTTGTCGGCCATCTGCTCGCGCCAGTGAGCGAGCCAACCCGAGATGCGCGCAATCGCGAAGACCGGCGTGAACACGTCGGTCGGGATGCCGAGCTTCTGGTAGACGATGCCACTGAAGAAGTCGACGTTCGGGTAGATGCCCTTGTGTCCGAGGTGTTTCGTGACCTCTTGCTCGAGGCGAGTGGCGATCGAGTAGACGGGAGTCGTGCCGAGCTGATCGAAGAGAGCGCGGACGAGCTCTTGCAGCGCGATAGCGCGCGGGTCCTTAACCGAATACACGCGGTGACCGAAGCCCATGATCTTGCCCTTGGTGGCGAGCTTGTCCGCCACCCAGGCCTCGACCTTGTCCGCGCCACCGATCTCTTCGAGTGCCGTCAAGACGCGCTCGTTGGCGCCACCGTGCAGCGGCCCGGTCAGCGAGCCGATCGCGCCACTGCAGACGGTGTACGGATCGGCTTCGGTGGACGCGATGACGCGCGCGGTGAAGGTCGAAGCGTTCATCGTGTGGTCGGCGTGCAGGACCAGGCAGACGTCCAGGATGCGCGCGGCGATCTCGTCGGGACGCTCACCGGTCATCATCCACAGGAAGTTCGCGGCGGTGTCCAGGTCGTCCGCGGGCTCCGGCAGAGCGCGTCCCGAGCGGCCAGCGTGGAACGCGGCGACCAAGACGGGGGTTGCCGCGATCAATCGGATGCAGGCTTCTTCCATGTCGCCCGTCTCCTGCCAAGCGGCCTGCCCGCCATGGAGACCGAGCGCCGCAAGGCCGGCTTGCAGAGCGCCCATCGGATGGCCGTTTTTCGGGAAGTTTGCGATCGACTCGATCAGTGAGGCGGGCAGCTTCCGAGCTTCGCGCAGGCGATAGCGGAAGTTCTCCAGCTCGGTCGCCGTCGGCAGACTGCCGTACAGCAAGAGCCAGCTGACCTCCTCGAAGTTGCTCTTGGCCGCAAGCTCTTCGATCGGGATGCCGCGATACTCGAGTACGCCGATCTTTCCATCGATGTAGCTGATCGCCGATTCGGCAGCGGGAATGCCCGCCAGCCCGGGAACCATTTCTGTCATCTGTAAGCTCACAGAATTACCTCTGCGCTCGAGGGCGCTGTTCCAAGTATTGCACAAGCAAGCGAGCGCCGACGCCAGACCCCATGGCGCCGCCCACCCAGTCTCGATTATCCGATCCCCAAGCCGTTCCCGCGATGTCGAGGTGGCACCACTCGGTGTCTCCGACGAAACGCGAGAGGAAGGCGGCACCCGCGGAGGAGCCAGCGCCCTGCCCCGCGTTGATATTGGCCACGTCCGCGACCTTGCTCTTCAGGTGCTTCTTGTGAGCCTCGAACAGCGGCAGAGGCCAGACCTCTTCGCCGACTTCCTTGCCCGCCGCGATCAGGTCGTCGCGCAGCTTGTCGGTCGACGGGAAGATTCCCGAGACCTCGTGCCCCAGGCCGACGACCACGGCGCCGGTCAGAGTTGCGAGATCCAGGATAGTGTCGGGCTTGACCTTCTTGACCGTGTAGCAGAGCGCGTCCGCCAGAATCAGTCGCCCCTCCGCATCCGTGTTCAGGACCTCGATCGTGGTCCCGTCCATCGCACTGACCACATCGCCCGGCTTGGTCGCGTTGCCGTCGATCAGGTTCTCCGAGGTCGCCACGATTCCGTGAACCTCGTAGTCGCAGCCCACCGCGGCGAGCGCATGGAACGCGCCGAGCACCGCTGCGCCACCGGACATGTCGTACTTCATGTCCCACATCTTGTTGGCGGGTTTGATGCTGATTCCGCCGGCGTCGAAGGTCAGGCCCTTGCCGACGAAGGCGATCTTGCCCTTCGACTTCTTGGTCGGCTTGTAGACCAGGTGAATCAGGTAGGCCGGCTCGACGGAGCCCGCGGAGACGGAGAGCAGAGTCGTCATACCGAGCTTCTTCATGTCCGCTTCGGTGAGCGCCTTGCAGGTCACGCGCGGTGAGCCCTTGGCGACCTTCTTCGCGGCCGAGACCATGTCGCGCGGACGCATGCGGTTGCCCGGCTCGTTCTGCAGGTCGCGAGTGAACATGTTCGCGGCTGCCAGCGCAGCGCCGCGCTTGGCGCCCGCAGCGAACTTCTTGCCCGGCCCGTAGGCGGTCACGGTCTTCAGCTTGGCGGGCTTCGACTTGCTCTTGGCCGCATCGAACTTGTAGGTCCCCATCACGGCGCCTTCGGCGATCGCGCAGCCGGCGCGCCCTTCACCGAGAGCCTTCGAGAGCGCTGCCGGGAAGACGATCGAAGCGTTGGCAGCCGAGCTGGCCTCGGCCTGCTTGACGCCGATCGCGGCCGCGCGGCGCAGACGCTCGGGCGTGGCGTTCTTCGAGTTGCCGAGACCGACGACCATGACCCGCTTCGCGAGCCCACTGCCGGTGTCGGTGATCGCCTTCTCGTTGAGCTTGCCTTCGAAGTTCTCGAAGGCGTGTGCGGCTACTTTGAGTCCGCTCGGAAGCTGGGGCTTCTTGCCCTTGAGAGCGAACACGATGAACAAGTCGGACTTGGTGTGAGCTTTCGCTGAGTCCTTGGCGCTGAATTTCATGGAGCCGATTTCTTGCTGGTAGAGAGGTGCTTGGAGATGAGTTGTTGGTTCTTCGAGAGCCGCGCTGGAGAGCGCTGCTCTACATGTCGATGTACTTGGGACCGCCGGAGCCTTCCGGCACCGTCCACTCGATCACCTGGTAGGGATCGGCGACATCGCAGGTCTTGCAGTGGACGCAGTTGCTGGCGTTGATCACGACGGCGCTCGTCGCCGGTTCGCCCGGTTCAGGAGCTGGCCACTCGTAGACAGCGGCGGGACAGAACTCCTTGCAGGGATTCCCGTACTCCTCCGTGCACTGCGGGTGGCAGACGCTCGGGTTGGTGATCACGAGGTGGGAGGCCTGGTCCTCCTCGTGGACGGCGCCGGAGTGATACACATCGGTGAGCTTGTCCATGCTGCCCGCGTCGTCGAAGACCGGCTTGGTCAGTCGAGACTCGGAGAGGCGGCCCATCGTCTCGTGGTCCTCCGCACTCCGCCGACGAGCGATCAGTCCACGACCGCCGGTAATCATCTGCAGGCCGATGTCCAGGACGGCGGCGATGAAGCCGGACTGGAAGACCTGGCGGAAGTTGCGAACGCCAAAGAGCTCCTGCTTGGCCCAAGACTCCTCGAAGCGACGCGTGTAGCCGGCCAGCCCGGCGGCGCTCGTGTCGCCGCTCTCCAGAGCTTCGACGATGGCATCCGCGGCCATCATGCCCGACTTGATCGCGAGGTGAATGCCCTTGAGGCGCGACATGTTCACGAAGCCCGCCGTGTCGCCGACGAGGACGCAACCGTCGGCCTGTAGCTTCGGCATGGCCCAGTAGCCGCCGCCGGGAATCGTCTTCGCTCCGTAGCGGACGACCTTGCCGCCCTCGAGGAACCTGGCGACCGCGGGGTGTTGTTTCCACTGCACGAACAGAGCGTGCGGGTCGAGCTTGGCGTCGGAGTGGTCCAGCCCGACGACGTAGCCGATCGAGAGTCGGTTCTTGTCGAGGCCGTAGATCCAGCCGCCGCCGTAGCCCTTCGTGCCGAGCGGCTCCCCCGCCGTGTGTACGACCGTTCCGAGCAGCTCCTGGCCGCGCTCTTCGGGGATCTCCCAGATCTCCTTGATGCCCGTCTCGTAGAGCTGCGTGTTCGCGTCGGCCGCGAGCCCGAGCTTGTGGATGAGGCCCTTGGCCAACGAGCCCCGGGTGCCTTCGCCGAAGACGGTGACGGGAGCTCGTACGTTCATGCCCGGCTCGAAGGTGGCCTTCTTCTCGCCCCCCTTCGAGACGCCCGCATCCCGAGTCTGCACACCGATGACCCGATCACCCTCGTAGAGCACCTTGGCGGCGGCGAAGCCCGGGTAGACCTCGACACCGAGCTCCTCGGCCTGATCCTTCAGCCAACGCACGACGTGGTACAGACTGACGATCACATTGCCGTGGTTGGCCAGGTTGGGAGGACAAAAGAGCCCCTTGAGCTTCGTGCTCCCGCCGTTCTTGCGAAGCACCTCGAGCCAGTCGCGCTTGACGTCGGCCTCGACGGGGAAGTCCTTCTCACGCCAATCCGGAAACAGCTCCGCGATGCCCTTCGGGTCCATCACGGCACCCGAGAGCGTGTGGTAGCCGATGTCCTCGGCCTTCTCGAGCACGAGGACCGTCTTGTCGTCCCAGCCCTTCTCCGCGAAGTGGCGCTGCAGCGAGATCGCGCAAGCCAGGTTCGCCGGTCCCGCCCCGACGAGCAGGACGTCGACCTCGAGCTCTTCGCGCTCGACGTCGGAAAGGTTCAGGCAGACGTCAGTGTTTGGACTCATGGTTGGTGGTCTCGAGAGCGCCCCATCCTCTGGCAGTGCGGCTGCCGCGCGGGCGAGCCCGGTCGGGTGAACCGGCTCCCTCGGTGCCTGGCGGGCACTCTCGAGCCAGGGGTTCCGTGCCGCTCCAATCGCCGTAGGGCAAGATTCGAGCGAACCAGCTTAACAAGGGCGGGCCGTCATTTCACGGCTCGAAGTCCCGCTTCGCGCGCGTCGAGCACCGCTCCCGTCAGGAGCGATCCCCGATCCAGTGCTCTCCCTCGGTGTAGAACTCCTTCTTCCAGACCGGAAGACGAGCCTTGAGGGTGTCGATCAAGAAGCGGCACGCCTCGAAGGAGGTATCGCGATGGGGACTGGCCACGGCGATGACGACGGACGGCGCACCGACCTCGACGACACCGGTTCGATGTTGGCAGAGCATCCGCAGGCGTCGCTCCGCATGGAAGCCCTCGTCCCCCGGACTCCCCACCGTTCCGAACTGAGCCCGGCACTCCTGGAAGATTCGCTCCATCTCCGGACCGCTCATCTCCTCGAAGGCGTCATAGTCGAGTCGCGTGACCTCGCGCCCGCGGTTGGACTCACGCGTGGATCCCGTGAAGACCAGGTTCGCGCCGCAGGACGGGTGGGAGACGCGGGCGGCGCAGGCGGCCTGGTCGATCGGCTCGCCGACCAGCTCGAAGACTCCGGCCTCCAGAGCCTCGTCCGAGTCCGGCGCGCCACCGGAGACAGGCGGCAGGAGGGAGAGCTCATCCCCGGACGAGATTCGGGTCTCGTCGGAGACGTATTGGGTGCCGATCACGCCGCGCACGTAGGACAGGTCACCCAGCTCGGGATGGCGGGTCTCGAGCTCCCGTTTGAGCGCCGCGACGTCCAGCTCGTCCGGCAGGCCCGTGACGGAGAGCTCAGGGGAGCCCGCGCGCTCCCTCAAGACGGCAAACAATCGTATGGCCAGGTCCACGGACCTATCCAACACGCCACGCCGGAGCGGCGCAAGGTGCTAGAATTACGCTCAGGCCCATCGCTCCAGCCGCGAAGTCCGCCTCACCGTCCACGTGAAGAGTCCAGCTCCGACCCCGGATGGTCCGAAAACAGCCCAGCGATGACAGCCAGCGACTCCCCTCCCGAATCGACCACACGCGACCTGATTGCCGAAGCTCGCGTCACGGGGGTCAATCCGCTCCCCGTCCGGGCCATGCAGATCGAGACCTCTTCGATCTGCAACTTCCGCTGCAACTCCTGCGTGCTCTCGCTGCCCGAGTACGATCGGCCCGCGAAGCACATGTCGCCCGAGGAGTTCGAGAAGGTCCTCGATGCCTTCCCGACGGTCGAGAAGATCGAGCTCCAGGGCATCGGCGAGGTGTTCCTCAATCCCCAGGTCTTCGAGCTGATTCGCCTCGCGACCGACCGCGGCATCAAGGTCCAGACCTTCTCCAACGCCTCGGTCATCGATCGCGAGATGGCCTACAAGATCGTCGAGTCGGGCATCCAGATCATCAACTTCTCGATGGATGGCGCGGACGAGGAGACCTTTCGAAAGCTGCGCAAGGGCGGAACTCTCGAGCGCTACAAGCGCTGCCTGAACAACATCGTCCAGGCCAAGAAGAGCCTCGGCTCCGAGACGCCGACGCTCGGCATGATGTGCGTGCTGGCCAAGAACAACATGCAGCAGGTCCCGAAGATGGTCGCCATCGCGGAGGAGCTGGGCGTGCAGTCGATCATGTTCACGAAGCTGAACCTGATGGCGGGCGACAAGCTCCTGCCGATCGCGCTCGACGAGGACGATACGCGCGAACTCTCGACCATGCCCGCCTATCGCGGCCGCGTCGAGGTCATCACCGCGGTCACACCCTGGACACTCGAGCAGCGCTCGACCTGCTACTGGCCCCAGTCGATGACCTACGTCACCGTCGAGGGCGACGTCACGCCGTGCTGCAACTACCTCGACAGCCGCGAGATGAAGATGGGTAACGTCTACGAGAAGTCCGGCGAAGAGATCTGGAACGACGAGCCCTATCGCGAGTTCCGGAAGCGCTTGCTGGCCGGCGACCTTCCGACCATGTGCCAAAACTGCTGATCGCGAAGGTGAGATACCGCGCTCGGCGCATCTCTAAACTTTCAGCCCCACAGGAACGGCCTTGGCCCATTCCTGTGGGGCTGAAAGTTTAGAGATGCGCCGAGCGCGGTATCTCACCTTCGCGGAGTGCGACTAGAAGGGCGTGTTCATGTCACCGCCTCCGCCCGCGGGTGCGGGTGCGGAGCTGTACGAGGGCTGCTCGTCATAGCCTCCGCCATCGTTGCCGCCGCCACCGGAGCCGCCGTCCTTGCCGCTACCGACGAACTCCCAGGTGTTGGCGACGACGTAGAGCTTCGAGCGCTTCCCGCCACCGTTCTTGTCTTCCCAGGTGTCGTAGCGCAGCTCGCCCTCGACGAAGGCCGGCTTGCCCTTGCTGTGGAACTTCGCAAAAGCCTCGCCGCGCTTGCCGAAGATCGTCACGTCGACGAAGGTCGGCTCTTCACGCCACTGCTCGGTCTGTTGGTCCTTGACCCGTCGGTTCACGGCCATGCCGATGTTGCACACCGCCATTCCGCTGCTCGTAAATCTCACCTCGGGATCTCGCGTGAGATTGCCCATCAGGATGACGCGATTGAAGCTGGCCATCGTTTCTTACCTCGTGCTGGCCACGCCGGGTGCCGGCGCGGTGATTGAAATCTCGTACGCTCCCCCCGAACGACGAGCGAAAAGAGGAGTCTAGCCCGACGCGACCCCGATTGCACCCCGGGCAACCTGTGGACACTCCCCTTTTCCCTTCCTAGCCTCCTTCCTGCGACCCTTCTGCCAGTCATTAAGGGGTGCCGCCACCCCACGCTCCGGCGCCAGCCCTCACCATTCACCCCGCGCACGATCGCGCGCGGATCGTCCACCGAGAAAACCCATGTCCACCAGCTCCCCCATCGATACGGATCAACCGGCGCCCAGCGGGCGCGAGCGTCGCCGTCACCAGCGCGTCACCGCCGAGTGGCCCATCACGATTGCACTCGTGGAGGGCCTGTACGAGGCGCGCCTGCGCGACATCAGCGCTGCCGGCGTGTGCTTCTTCCTCGACCGCCGAATCCCGGAGATGACGGTTCTGGAGCTCAGCTTCGAGCTGCCCGGCGGCGGCATGGAGCTCAACGTGCGCGGCGCCGTCGTGCGCTGCGAGCCGATCAGCCAGATGATCGACCACTACGAGGTTGCCGTCTTCCTTCACGAGCTGACCGAGAAGGAGCGCACGGCCATCGGCGAGTACATCGAGACTCTCGACAGCTGAGCGTCGCTGCGCGGCTCGAGCGCGCTAGCAGGTCAGCGCGAGGACGCGCGGGATACCGGCCAGGTCGTCGATCAACCGGACCGTCGCGTTCGGCGGAGCGCTGGCTCTTCCGAGCTCGAGCGCGCGCTCGCCCTGGTCGGCGCCCAGCTCGATGAGCAAGAGCCCGCCCGGCCGAAGCAGCGCCGGAACGCGCTGCAGAAGCTCGCGAATCCAGAAATCGACGTCGCCCGCGGGCGCGAACAGAGCCTCGGCCGGCTCGAAGTCGCGCACCTCGCGAGCGAGTGAAGCGCTGTCCGCAGTGTCCACATAGGGCGGGTTCGAGACGACGAGGTCCAGGCTCGACGGCGGTTGTTTGGAGAGGTATTCGAGCGCATCCAGCTCGTGCAGCTCGACTCCGGCGCCCAGCTCCTCGGCGTTGATGCGAGCCCACTTCAGGGCGGCGTTCGAGCGATCGACGGCTCGGACCGATGCGCCCTCCAGCTCGAGGGCCAGCGTCACGGCCAGGCAACCACTGCCCGTCCCGATGTCCAAGACCGTCGGGCCCGCGGCTCGAGTTGGTTGCTCTTCTTCGGGAGCGGCTTCGTGCGCGGACTCGTCTCCCTGCATGGCGCGCAGTCGATTGGCCTCGAGCAGCTCGTCTCGTTGTGCGGCGCTCCGGCCCGTGCGTTCGAGCCACCAACGACGCGCCTCGTCGATCAGGTGTTCGCTCTCCGGACGCGGAATCAAGCAGCCCGCGCCAACCTTGAACGGGCGACCGAAGAACTCGCGCTCGCCCGTCAGGTAGGCCACCGGCTCGCCCTTACCGCGACGCACCAGGAGCTCGCGAGCCTCGGTGATCTCGGCCTCCGCGATCGGGCGTTCGAGCTGCAGGAAGAGCCCCAAGCGATCGAGTCGGAGCGCGTGCGCGACGAGCAGCTCGGCATCGAGCCGGAACTCCTCGACGCCCTTGCTCTCCAGAAAGATCCGTCCGCGATCCAGAGCCTCGCGGGCGGAACGCGGCGGAAGGACGCCAGCCTCCGCGGGTGCGCCCTCTCTCGAGTTGGAAGCGGCCAAGCTCAGCTCTTGTCGCTGTCCTTCGACGCAGTCTTCTTGGAAGCGACCGCGGGCTTGCCGCCGACCTTCTTGGCTCCGCCGCCATTCTGCTTGCGCGCCGCCTGGCGTGCTTCGCGTGCGGCCGTCTTCTTGGCCTCACCCTCGACCTTGGCTTGCTTCATCGCCTCGAAGATCGTGTAGCAGGCGAAGACACCGCCCGAAGCGACGGCGAGAGATCCCAGGATGCTCGAGACCTTGATCAGCGTGTCGTCGATCAGGAAGGCGCCGATCAGGCTGAGCAGGCCGGCGAAGACCATTCCGATGAACATCAGCGGGAAGATCGGGTTGAACTTGCCGCCATGGGTGAAGGCGAAGATGTGGACCATCGTTCCGGCGGCCCAGGCGAGCATGCCGACCTCGGCCAGGCCCTTGAGCAGGCTGCCGCTCGCCTTGTCGTAGGCGGGGTCGAAGAGCGTCACCGCGACTCCCCCGAGCAGTGCGACCAGGCCGAGCAGGTGACCGAGTGAAGGAACGGTGCCGAGAAGCTGCTCGCTCATCGGCTTGTTGCGTTTGCCGGAGTCCGGCTTGGCCCAGCGGATCGCCGCGAGCTTCGAAATCACTCCCGGCACGGTCTCCTTGGCACCGTGGCGCACGGTCTGGAACAGAATCCAAGCGCCCAGGCAGATCGTCAGCTTGGCCGCCACGAAGGTGACCCAACCTGCGCCGCTCCCCATCCAGGGCAAGAGCGAGCCGAGCAGGACGATCCAGGATGCTTTGCGCAGGTGAATCGGAGCGAGGTCGGGCTGGCGCTCGCCCGCAGGCTCGGGTGCAGCCGGTGTGGTTGCCCCGGTGTTCGCCGTGTCGGGCGTAGGAGTTGTCGTCGTCGGAGTGGTCGGCTCGATGGATGCCTTGACCGGTTCGACGACTGCCGACGATTTCTCAGGAGTTTCTTTGGGCGCTTCAGCCGCGGCAGCGGGAGCGGGCTTGGGCGCGACCTTCTTGATCGGCTTCTGAACCGGCTTCACCTTCTGGACGACGGGCTTCTGGACGACGGGCGTCGGCTTGGGTGCTGCGGCCTTCGGTGCGGGCGTTTTGGGAGCAGTCGCCTTCGGAGCCGTCACCTTTGGAGCGATGGGCTTGACCGGCGCGGGCTTGCTGGCCGCTATCGGCTTGGCGACCGGCGGAGCTGCCGGCTTCGGCGCGGGAGCTTTGGCAACCGGCTTCGGCGCACTCGCCGGCTTGGCGGATGCGGTCAATGCATCGGAGGGAAGCGCGGGCAGGTCGTCGATGGGCGGCGTACTTGAAACTCTCTTCGGCTTCAGCTCGACTTGATCGGGTAGCTCCGGAAGCTCCGGGAGGTTCTCCGCGGAGGCTTCGGTAAAGGGCTCGAGGTCAGGGAGGTCCATATCGGCTTTGTTGGAGGGGCGTCCGGGATCCAGGTTCTCTAGATCGGGCATCTGGGAGAGGTCGAAGGGGTCGTTGGGCTCTTTCGCGCTCATGCTCTGTCGTTGATGAATCGAGTTCAGGCTTCTGCCGACTCGATCGACGCTGGGGCCCACGGAGGGGGTCGGGGCCGGTGATCGAGCTGGTGAGAGGGAAACGGGATCGGCTCCGACCCGGGGGACGGGTTCGGATAGGCCGAACGAACCAGGATACAGGACTTACGCGTCTTGGTTGCGGGGGGATCTCGACGAACGAGGCGGATCCGACAAAGTTCACGCTCCTCCGCTGTCCGAGGGAGCGCAAGAGGCCCACGGCCATCGGCGCCGGAGAGCCCATGAACGGGCTCGGCGCCCGCTCTCGAGGGCGCCGAGCCGTGCTTTGGAGGTCGGGGATCGCCTAGTTCGGCCAGAGCCAGGCGAAGGCGCCCGCGGTCAGAGCCGCGTAGACGAGGCCGTCGAAGAGGTCCCGGAAGGTGCAGCTCCAGGGCTTGCCCTTCCAGATCGAGTCGGCCGGTCCAGACCAGGAATAGGCCAGCCAGGCGCTCGCGCCCACGACCTGGAAGACCTCGAGATAGGCCGCGTCCGGGGCCAGCGTCGCACGCGCCAGGTAGGCCACGAGTCCCGAGATCACGAAGGTGAAGGCGACCCACTTGCCGAGGAACGGGCCCAGCTTCATTTGCCCGTTGGGCTTTATCCAGAGCACTCCTACGGGGCCGTCCTCGAAGCGAGCGGCCATCTCGGGGTCATCCAGCCCCTTGGGATCGAGGCAGTGCGGAACGATGTACTGACCGGGGGCAATCCCGCTCAGCGCCGCACGCGTCGCCGACTCGTCGGGCAGCTTTTTGTAGTCGGGATTGTGTGTCTGGAGGACCATGTGGATCACGGAACTCGAGAGGAACACCAGCACGACCGACAGTGCGATCGGAAGCAACAAGGCAGACCATTCAACCATCGGAGACTCCTCTTTGAATCGGTGGGAAAGCGCTAATCAGGTGGGCCGGAGAATGACATGCCTCCGGTCGAGCCCGCCACCCAATCTCCGAACCCTGGCGGGTGGAGAGTGCTCCAAATCTGCAACTTGGCTCGCTCCGGCAGCCCTAACCGGCCTGGTGCGCCCTGCGGTGGGCCCTGCACGCCACCCGGGAGAAGTTTTCGAAGCCAGCACTGGATCCAAGCCGTTGCCCGAAAAGGTCTTGAGGAAGTGCTTCCATCCTTTTTGTGAGCGCGCTCACTTTAAGCTTTACCCGCCGGGGTGCTCCAGCCAATAATATGAGCATGCCCACAAAGGACATCCGGTGAAGGTCACCCAAGAAGCCAAGCGCGCCACCCGAAGGCGAATCCTTGCCGCCGCTCGCGAGCAGTTCATCGCGCGAGGATTCGAGGCCACGACGACGCGCGACCTCGCGGCTGCCGCGGATATCGCCAAGGGCACGCTGTTCAACTACTTCGAGAACAAAGAAGCCCTCGCGGCGACGCTGGTCGCCGATGCCCTCGCGGCCGCACAGGAGGACTTCGGCAAGCGACTGCGCGGTGATGAAGATCTTCGGGAGCAGCTCTTCCTCCACATCAGCACGGGCTTCCGCCGGCTCGAGCCCTACCGCGGATTCGTCGGCGCCGTCCTGGAGACCGCCCTCTCGCCCTTCGCAAAGAACGGAGTCTCCCGTCTGGGTGACGAGCTGAGGATGGAGCACCTCGACGTGGTTCGGGAGCTCACGAAGGACGATCCCCTCGACGTCGTGAGGCTCCACCTCTACTGGACGCTCTACCTGGGGGTCGCCGCTTTTTGGACGGCAGACGACTCCCCCAACCAAGAAGACACGCTGGCGGTTCTCGATGAGTCGTTGCGTGTATTTGTCCTGTCTCAATCCGACCAAGGCGGCCTTCAACCGTCACGGAGCTGACCATGGAATCACGTATTGCCGACTTCGTCACAGCGCTGCCCGAAGAAGCCACTCGCCCCGTCGGTGCGCAGACCGAGCTTGCGAAGCTCGTCGAGGACCTCGCGCTTCGCCCCATGCCGACGGGGCGCGTCCACAGGGCTTGGTCGCTCGGAACACTCTCGGCGAAGATCGCCGCTGGGTGGATGACCATGTGGATACGCGGCGCCTTCGCGAACGAGGAGGAGCGGGCTCGCCAGTCCAACGAAGCGCGGCTGCGTGCAGCGCTCACGATCTTCGGCCGCATGGGCTACATGCGCGGCGCCGTCATGAAGGTCGGTCAGTTGATCTCGAACTACCCCGACCTGGTGCCGAAGGAGCTGGCGGAGATGCTCTCCCATCTCCACTTCGAGGCGCCTCCGATGCACTACTCGCTCCTCGCCGAGCACGTCCGTCATGAGCTGAAGGGTGACCCCGAGGAGCTCTTCGGGAGCTTCGAGACGGAGGCCTTCGCCGCCGCCTCGCTCGGTCAGGTTCACCGCGCACAAACCCTGGCCGGCGACAAGCTCGCCGTGAAGGTGCAGTACCCGGGAATCGGGCGCACGATCCAGGCGGACATGCGGAACATGTCGGTCCTCTTGTCCCCCATGCTGCTCGGCTCCGACCGCGACAACTTGATGGAGCAGTACGCCTACGTCCGCGACATGTTACTCCTGGAGCTGGACTACGAGTCCGAGGCGCGCTTCCTCGAGCAAGCGCGTGAGGTGCTCGCCGACCTTCCAGACGTCGTCGTGCCTCGCGTCTATTCCGAGCTCTCCACGGACAAGGTGCTCAGCATGGAACGCCTGGAGGGACTCCATCTCTCCGAGTGGCTCGATACCAATCCGAGCCAGGAAGAGCGCGATCGCATCGCCGCGCTCCTGTTCCAGTCCACCTCCAGGCTGTTCTTCGCGGGCAAGCTCTGCTGGGGCGATCCGCATCCCGGAAACATCATGGTGCTCGAGGACGGTCGCCTGGGCTTGCTCGATTTCGGAAGCTGCCGCTCCTTCGACGAGCACGAGTGGGACATCGTCACGCTCGGAGTGGATGGCTACCGAGAAGGCGGCGAGAAACTTCGTGAGGCGATGCGCTTCGCCTGCGACCTCAGCGAGAAGCAGGCTGCGGATCCGGACCGCATGCAATACCTCGAGGACTACTCGCTGTGGTATTGGGAGCCGATGGAGAACGTCGACGAGGCCTTCGACTTCACCGATCCGGCCTACATCCAGCACGGCATGAAGCTCTTCGGGGAGTGCTCACAGAAGCGCTACACACGCGCGCATCCGGTTAACCTCTACAACGCACGCTTCCTCTACGGTGTTCGAGTCCTGGCGCACACGATGAAGGCTCGCTGCTACGTGGGCAGGATCTTCCAGGAAGAGATCGCTCACGCCGGGCTGTAGGCGCCGGCGTTCGGCGCGACTAGAGCGCTTGAATTCGGAGGTCGCGGTCGCGCTCTTCGAGGGACTCGAGGATCGGGTCCAGGCGTCCGGCGACAACCTGCTCGAGCGCAAAGTTCGCGCCCAGCCGGTGGTCGCTGACGCGATTCTGAGGGAAGTTGTAGGTCCGAATTCGCTCGCTTCGATCTCCGGATCCGACCTGCTCCTTGCGAGCCTCGGCGCGCGCTTCGTGCTTTGCGCGTGACTCCGCCTCGAACAGTCTCGCGCGGAGAATCCGCAACGCCTTCGCCTTGTTCTTGTGCTGCGACTTCTCGTCTTGGCAGATCACCACGGTGTTCGTGGCCAGGTGCGTGATCCGAACGGCCGAGCTGGTCTTGTTCACACTCTGCCCGCCGGGACCGCTCGAGCGCATCGTGTCGATGCGCAGGTCGCCGTCCTTCAGGTCGATTTCAACCTCTTCGGCCTCGGGCAGCACGGCTACCGTCGCCGCCGAGGTGTGAATGCGACCCTGAGTCTCCGTACTCGGAACACGTTGAACGCGGTGCCCGCCGGACTCGAAGCGGAACAGCCGCCAGGCGCCCGCGCCCTTCACCCCGAAGACGATCTCCTTGAAGCCGCCGACTTCGGACTGCGTCTCCTCGAGCACCTCGAGCTTCCACTTCTTCGTCTCGCAGAACTTCGCGTACATGCGGAACAGATCGGCAGCGAAGAGCGTGGCTTCGTCCCCGCCAGTGCCCGCTCTCACTTCGACGATGATGCGCGTGCGTTCGAGCTCGGGGTCCTCCACGAGCGCGGTCTTGATGTCCTTCTCGAGCACGACCTCAGCCGCTTCGAGCTCGGCCAGCTCCTCCTCGGCCATCGTGCGCATCTCGGGATCTTCATCCTCGAGCATGGCTGCAGCGGACTCGCGATCCGAGAAGAGCTTCTCGAGTCGCGCCGTGAGCTCGAAGGAGCGCTCGAGCTGTCCGCGCTCTTTCAGGAGCTCGGGGAAGAGCTTCGGGTCGGAAGCCACTTCGGGCTTCGAGAGCTCCGCTGTCAGCTCCTCGTAGCGCGCCGCACGCTCGCGCAGCTTGTCGACGATTGCCGGAATGATGATTGCCATCGAACCCAAGCTCCTATTGCGCAGACAGCCTCTGGCGTACGGGCAGGCCTACCGTCCGGGAGAGGCGACTGCCCCGGTGGGTGATCTTGCGGACGAAAACTACGGAGCGGAAACGAAGAACACACCATTGGGAGCGCGCGGGCGCTCCGAGCACGGCCAGCTTCGCTACTTCTTGGCTTCGATCGTGCCGTACTTCTTGATGAACTTGTCCACGCGGCCCGCTGCATCGACAAACTTCTGCTTGCCGGTGTAGAAGGGGTGGCACTCGCTGCAAATCTCGACGCGAATCGAAGGCACGGTCGCACGGGTCGTGAACTTGTTGCCACAACCGCAGGTGATTTCGCAGTCGACGTAATTGGGGTGAATAGCGGTCTTCATAGCTCTCTCGGGGAAAAGGAGGGCGAGAGACTACTGCTGGCCTCGTGTTCGATCAAGCCGGGGCGGGTCACCAAGTTCGATTTCTGGCTTCCTGGGCCGATTCGGGCCGGAGGCCGGGAAGCGAATCGCAGGGCTGCTAGTCGGCGACGCACATGTACCCCGCTCGCCGGAGGAGTTCGATCGTACGCTCTACCGGCAGGCCGACCACGTTGTCGAAGCCGCCCTCCTCGAGCGCGAGGACGAAGGCATCCGCGCTCTCCTGAATGGCGTACCCGCCCGCCTTGTCACGCCACTCGCCCGAGCTCACGTAGGCCGTCACCTCGGCCTCTTCGATCGGTCGCATCTTCACCCAGGTGCGCTCCGACTCGACCAGGACCTGGTCACTCGAAGGCCCGACCACGCAGACGCCGGTCACGACCTGGTGACGAGTCGCCGACAGCCAGCGCAGGAACTGGCGAGCCTCTGCCTCGTCCTCGGGCTTGCCCAAGAGCCGCAGCACACCCTGGATCTCCACGGCCACCACCGTGTCGGCTCCGATGACCCAGGCCACTTCGCCCCGGAGAGACGTGGCCACATGGCGAGCCTTGCGCTCGGCCAAGAGCGCCGCGACCTGCAGCGGATCGGTGTCCGAATCGACGCTCTCGTCGACGCCGGCCGGCTCGACGTCGAACCAAAGCCCCGCCCCCGCCAGCAGCTCTCGGCGTCGCGGGGACGCCGAGGCGAGAATCAATCTGCCTGAGCTCTCGGAGCTCAGCGCTTCTTCCTGGTTGCCTTCTTCTTTGCTGCTTTCTTTATAGCAGCCGGCTTCTTGGTGACCTTCTTCTTCGCAGCCGGCTTCTTCTTGGTTGTCGGCTTCTTCTTGGTCGCCTTCTTGGTCGCCTTCTTGGCGGGTTTCTTCGCGGCCTTCTTCTTGGCTGCCTTCTTCTTCGCAGCAGGCTTCTTGGCCGGCTTCTTCTTGGCAGTTTTCTTGGCAGCTTTCTTGGCGGGCTTCTTGGCCTTCTTCTTGGCGGCAGCCTTCTTGGCGGCTGCGGCTTTTTGAGCGGCCTTCTTCTTGTCCTCTGCCGCCTTCTTGACTGCCGCCTTTTTGACAGCCGCCTTCTTGACAGCGGCCTTCTTGTCAGCGGCCTTCTTCTTCGCGGCAGCCTTCTTCGCAGCCGCTGCCTTCTTGGCGGCCGCAACCTTCGCGGCAGCCGCCTTCTTCTTGTCGGCCGCGGCCTTCTTCTCAGCCGCCTTCTTCTTGGCGATGGCAGCCTTCTCCGCCGCGATCTTCTTGCGAGCCGCAGCACGCTCGGCAGCCTTCGCTTCGGCCTTCTTCTGCTTCTCGGCTTCCTTCTTGGCCAGCTCCTTCGCCTTGCGCTTCTCCTGGGCTTGACGCGCGCGCTCCGCCTTCTCGCGCTCCTGCTTGAGCTTCTTCGTCAGGCGGTCGGACTCGCGTCGACGACGCGCATCCTCCTTCCTGGCGAGGGCTTGCTCGCGCTCGAGCTCACGCTCGCGCTGAATGGCGAGACGCTCTTGCTGAGCACGCCAGTCCTTGAACACCTTCGTGCCGTGCGGGCACTCGTCCACGAGCGGACACTCCCAGCACGACGGCTTCGTACGGGTGCACCACTCCTCCACGACCTTGCCGAAAGCCACGGTGAACTCGAGCACCTTGCCCTTGGGCACGAGCGGTGTGATCGAGACGCGTCCCTTCTTGATCGAAGACGTACGACCGATCATGCCCAGGCGGTCGAATACCCGGATCAGATCGAGGCTAACCGGCAGCTCTTGCTCGTTCGCGATCCAGAGCAGGTAGTGCCCCGCAGCGCTTCCGAGAAACTCAAGCTCGGTGATGAACTTGCCGGAGGCGCCTTCGTCGTCGCGCAGGTACTCGAGGTCGAACCCGTGGTTCTTCTGAAAGACCTCCTGCAGGTAGGTCTTGATGTCTCGTGCAACCAAGAGGCCCGCGCCGTTCTTCGCGCGCGAGGCAATGTGCGGCAGGATCTCTTGAGCCTGCGCGATCCGAACCTCGTTCCAGTCGAAGAATCCCGACTGCAGATTCTTGATCGTCGTCTCCGACTGCGTGGCCGTCAGATGACGAGTCAACACACACAGGAGGCCCTGCATCAGCAGGGTTCCATCCTTCATCGGCTTGGGCGGAGTCCACTTGGACTTGATACGACCCATGAGGGCCGACGCACTCGCAGCTTTGGCTGACACGCTGACCTACTCTTCGGAGGATGCGGATGCGGCGGCGGCTGCGGCCTTCGCGGCTGCCTTCTCTTCGGAACGCGCGGTACGGCGCGCTTCCTTCGCAGCCAGCGCGGCTTTCTTGACTTCGCGACGCTTGGCTTTGCGGGCGGTGGGCTTCTTTCGGCCACTGCGATCGCGCTTCGGCGCCGGCTCGACACCTTCGTAGACACCCTGTGCCTTGAAGATGGTGCGTACGGTGTCACTGGGCAGAGCGCCTTGCGACAGCCAGTGCTTGGCGCGCTCGACGTTGAGGTTGATCTTCAGCGCTTCGACCGTGGTCTGCGGGTCGTAGACTCCGAGGTTCTCGATCGTGCGACCGTCGCGGGGCTTGCGACTATCGGCAACGGAGATTCGGTAGGAGGGACGGTGACGGCGCCCGGTGCGCTTCATTCGAATGATGACAGCCATATCGTTTTCTTGGTTTCTCGAGTCTTGGACCCATCGGTTGGAAGGGTCGCGCGGAATGATTTCGACGGGTCCCGCGGTCGGCGGTTCGCGATGCCCACGCCAGGTGCCGGAAGAGCCAGTTGTCGGAACAGCCAGGCTCATCGCGGTCGGTGGCTCCCGTCAGGGCGAGCTCGAGGTGAGCACTTGACGGAAAGTTGTGCGGGATCGGAACCGGCGAAAACCGCTCACGAAGGACGGTGCGCCGAGTTTTGAGCGAGAGAGTCTAGGGTTCGGAGCCGGCTTTTCCGACCCCCTTCTTCCAATTGCCAGGCGAATTCCTCGCGCCGGCAGGGGGCTACTTCTTGCGGCCCTTCCCGCGCTTGTTCTTCTTCTGCTTGCGCTTGCTGCCACTCTTGCGGGTCGCAGAGGAACCCCGCGGCTTGGCTCCGCCACCCATCATGCTGGCAATGTCGGGCATGCCGCCGCCTCCGCCTCCCCCGCCGAAGCCGCCCAATCCGGACAGGTCGGGACCGCCAGCTCCGCCGCCTGCACCCAGACCGGCCAGGCCGCCCAGCCCCTTGGCCATATCGCCGAGGCCACCCAGCATTCCGCCACCGAGGTCGTCGGCCGCCAGGCTTCCGTCCGGAGAGAGCCCCGCGAGCGCCTGCTTCTTGGCCTTCCCGCCGAGCTTTCCGCCCATGCCCATCTTCTTCATCATCTGCCCCATACCCTTGTGCATCTTGAGCAGACGGTTGACCTCGCCGACTTCCTGACCCGCGCCGCGGGCGATTCGCCGACGGCGACTCATGTCGATCAGGTTGGGAAGCAGTCGCTCCCTCGGTGTCATCGAGAGAAACAGCGCTTCGAGCCGCTTCATGTGGTGGTCGTCGAAGTCGAGCTTGTCCAGCATGCCGCCCATGCCGGGCATCATCCCGAGCACCTTCTTCATCGGGCCCAGCTTCTGGATCATGCGAATCTGAGCCAGCAGGTCCTCCAGAGTGAAGGAGCCCATGACCATCCGCTCGAAGGAGGCCTGCGCCTCGCCCTCGTTGATGTTCTCCTGCGCCTTCTCGACCAGGCCGACGACATCGCCCATGCCGAGGATGCGGCCGGCCATGCGCTCGGGACTGAAGCTGTCGAGGTCCTCGATCTTCTCGCCGGTACCGATGAACAGGATCGGTCGGCCGGTGACGGCCTTGAGGCTGACGGCCGCACCGCCGCGCGCGTCGCCGTCCAGCTTGGTGAGGATCACACCGGAGAGCTCGAGCTGCGTATGGAAGGCCTCGGCGGAGCGCACCGCGTCCTGGCCAGTCATCGCATCGGCGACGAGGATCTGGTTGCGCGGCTTCGTGCGTTTGACGATGCGCCCGAGCTCGTCCATCAGCTCGGTGTCGATGTGCAGACGTCCGGCCGTGTCCAGAATGACCAGGTCGTAGCCCTTGATCTTGGCGGTCTCCACGCCGCGCGCGCACAGCTCGTCCGGCTCGATGCCGTCCTGGTGGAAGACGGGGATGTCGAGCTTCCGCCCGAGCACCTTCAGCTGTTCGACCGCCGCCGGCCGCTTGACGTCGGCGGCGACGAGCAGCGGCTTCCTCCCGCGCTTGTCGCGCAAGAAGCGTGCGAGCTTCGCGGTCGTGGTCGTCTTTCCAGCACCCTGAAGGCCGGCCATCAAGACGACGACCGGGTCGGCGCCTCCGAGGTCCAGCTCGGCGTCTTCGGGCCCCATCAGGTCGACGAGAGCCACGTGGACGGCGTGGATGAAGCGCTGGGAAGCCTCCATCCCGGCTCCGACCTCTTCGCCCAGCAGAGCCTCGCGAACGCGTCCGATCAGGTCGTCGACGACCTTGAAGTTGACGTCGGCTTCGAGCAGCGCCTGGCGGACCTCGTCGAGTCCCGCCTCGACGTTTTTCTCGGTGATGCGGCGCTCTCCACGCAGGGAAGCGGCGGCAGAAGACAGGCGTTGGGTCAGGGATTCAAACATTGCGCATGCCGTTATAGGAGCTAGCCGGTCCTGTGTCAGCCCCGGGCGAGGACAGGAGAGCTGGAGAGCGCCCAGGTCGGTCCGTTCCCGGAGAATGTCCGACTCGGCGGGAAGTCGGCGAGGGCTCGGCCGTCCATTCCGGCCACCCTTCAGTCACCTATCCAGAACCCACCCATGAAGAAGCTCATCCTCCTGATCGCGATCACCGGCCTGCTCATCAGCTTCCTCCAGTAGGAAGCTTCCGAGAGGAAGGAGCGAGCGAGACTCCCCTTTCACGAACCTGCTAGTCGCTGCAGCGTTCGATCTTGGCGCCGAGGGCGCCTAATTTCTTTTCGATCTCCTGGTAGCCGCGATCGATGTGATAGACGCGATGGATCTCGGTCTCGCCATGGGCGACGAGTCCCGCCAGGACGAGAGCTGCGGAAGCGCGCAGGTCCGAAGCCGTCACCGGCGCGGACGAGAGTCGATCGACTCCCTCGACGATGGCCGTTCCACCTTGCCGCCGGATGCGAGCCCCCATGCGCGCGAGCTCGGCCAGGTGCATGTAGCGATCGGGATAGATGCGCTCGGTCACCACGCTGACGCCATCGGCCAGGCACATCAGCGCCATCCACTGCGCCTGGAGGTCGGTGGGAAAGCCCGGGTAGGGCTGCGTGGTCACGTCGGTCGGACGCGGCCGGTGGCCGAGACCGCAGGACTGCGTCTCGATCCAGTCCGCGCCGTGCTCGAAGGGCATGCTGGCCTGCCAGAGTCGGTCGAGCAGAGCGGCCAGGTGATCGGGCCGGCAACCCTCGACTCGTACGCGGGCACCGGTCATCGCGCCGGCGATCACGAAGGTGCCCGCCTCGATGCGGTCGGGAACGACCTGGTGTTCCGTCCCGCTCAACCCCTCGACCCCCTCGATCTCGAGCACCGGTGAGCCGAGCCCGGAGATCTTGGCGCCCATGGCGATCAGGCACTCGCCCAGGTCGACCACCTCGGGCTCACAGGCAGCGCTCTGGATGATGGTCCGTCCGCTGGCCGTGGAGGCCGCCATCATGATGTTCATGGTTCCCGTCACCGAGGAGCCGAAGGGGGTACCCAGGAAGACCTCTCCTCCGCGCAGCCCCCCCGCCGGGGACTCGGCCACGATGAAGCCGTGCTCGATCCGAATCGTGGCGCCGAGGGCCTCCAGACCTTTGAGGTGGACATCGATCGGACGCACGCCGAAGACGCAGCCGCCGGGCAGGCTGACCTCCGCTCGACCCGTTCGTGCCAAGAGCGGACCGAGCACACAGACCGAGCCGCGCATCTTTCGAACGTGCTCCCAGCCCGCGATGTTTCCGGTCTTCTCGGCGCTCTGGACGACGACCGAGCCGTCCTCGGCGATGCTGTACTCAGAGCCCAGGCTGCCGAGCACCTCGAGCATGGTGCGCACGTCACTGAGCACGGGAGCACCCGGGACCCGCAGAGGCTCGGAGGTCAGGAGCGAGGCCGCCAGGACCGGGAGGACGGCGTTCTTCGCGCCGGAGGTCGTGACGGTGCCGTCCAGCGGACGACCGCCTTCGATCAAGAATCGGTCCATTCTGGAACTCCCGGTGGATGCTGATGAGCGAGGGTGCGAGGCTTGGTGGTGCTGAGGAGCGCGGGTCGAATCGTCGAGATCGGCCTGCTCTCGATCCAAGGTACCGATTCGGTCGGGCCGTCCAAGACCCTGGCCCGCCGATGGACCCGCGCGATTCTGGCGATGCCTGGCTAGCCGCCTCCCAGGTCTCTTCGGCGTCCACATCGGCGGCTTCGGGCCTCCGGCATTTGACCAGGATTTTTTCCGTTTCTATGATCTTCGCCCTTCTCCACGGAATAAGAGCTACCGAGCAACCGCTCCGTAGTCGTTCTTTCGTTTCCGTCGCGAGAAGTAATCGCCGCGTATAGGACCCAACCCGATGTCGGACACGAACGAGAATACCCCGGACCCCGAAACCACGACCCCCTCGCCGGAGGCCGCGAAGGAGTCGCCGCAGCCGAGCGCGGTGACGAAGACCACCGAGGAGGAAGCTGCGCCCGAAGCCGTCACCGACGCTGCGGGCACCGACGAGGTGCCGGTCATGTCGGACTCCTTCTCGCCGGAGGATCTGGATTCCTACTCCTCCGATGATTCGGAGGATGACGATGGCGAAGAGCCGATGGACGCGCTCGACGCGTGGAACGCGGAGCCGGTCGAAGAGCCGCCCCCGCCGCCGTCGGAAGACCTGCTCGATATCGCAGGCGCGGAGATCCCGAGCTTCCGCGCACTCCGCGACGCTCGCTCCCTCGTGTTCGAGACCAAGCAGAACCTCGAAGCTTTCGAAGGGCGAGTCCAGGCGCTCGGCGAGAGCGGAGAAGAGGGACGCCGCCGCGGCCTCGGTGCCTGGGTCCTCGGAGACTACCAGGGCTCAGCAGATCTCCTGAAGGGCTTCGAGGGCGACCCGGTCGCTTCGTTCACTCGCGCCAAGGCGCTCATGTCGCTGCGCAACTACCCCGAGGCCGAAGCGGTCTACGGACGCTTGACAGCTGAATACCCCGACCTCTCGCCGCCGCGCGCCGGACAGATCGAAGCGCGCTTCCTCGCCGCTCTCGAAAAGGGTGACGAAGAAGCCGCCATCGCAGAGCTCGACACCGCACTCAACAACGCTTCGCCCGAGTTCGCCGGGACTGCCGAGGGACACTACCTCGCCGCGCGTCGCAACGAGCTCGCGCACGAGCTCGAGATCGCACTCGACCACTACAAGTCCGCGATGGAGGCCGATCCCTCCCTCCGCGAAAACCTCTTCCACGGCGCCTACTTGGCAGAACGCTGCGGTCTGGACCAGATGGCCGTGGAGTTCTACGAGCTCCTCGTTCGCCAGCTGCCGATCGACTCGAGCGTCTTGATGAACCTCGGCGTTCTCTACGAAGACATGGGTCGCGACCAGGAAGCTGCAGCCTGCTACGACGTCGTCCAGCGCTCCAAGCCGACCGAAGATCGCGTCCGCCTGTACTTGAACGACGCCATCGCGGCGATGGACATGTACTACGACGAAGATCGCGAGCGCAAAGAGGATCGTCTCAACCAGATCCTTCGCATTCCGATCACGGACTTCGAGCTCTCGGTTCGCGCACGCAACTGTCTCAACAAGATGGACATCAACGTGCTCGGCGACCTCGTTCGCCGCACCGAGCAGGAGCTGCTCTCCTTCAAGAACTTCGGGGAGACTTCACTCACCGAGATCAAGGAGATCCTGCACAGCAAAGGCCTCCGTCTCGGCATGCCGCGCGACGAAGCCGTCGCCTCCGTCGAGGTTCACACGAACCGCACCTACACCGGCGAGAAGGCGGACATCTACAACAAGCCGATCTCGCACCTTCAGCTCTCGATTCGTGCACGCCGCACGGTCGAAGCGCTGGGCTGCTTGACCATCGGCGACATCATGAAGCACAGCAGTGACGAGCTCTTGGGCATGCCCAACTTCGGAATTACTTCGCTTCAAGAACTCAAGGGCGCGCTCTCACAGATCTCGCTCAGTCTAAGGGGCGAGTAATTCGTCTCGCGGTGACAGCTCTCGACTCCCGCACGACGGTGAGTTCGAGAGTCGGTCGCGTGCGAGCCGAGCGAACACTGTTCGAGAGGAACTGAGTCGTGTACGAGTACTTGGAGGGGTCGATTGCCGACCAGAGTCCGGCACGACTCGTCGTCGATGTCGGGGGAGTTGGCTATGAGCTCTCCGTTCCTCTGGGCGCACGATTCAGCCCCGGCAAGTCGGGGACCGTCCGGGTCTTCACTCACCTCACGGTCCGCGAGGATGCTCACAAGCTGTTCGGATTTCCGGATCCGGAGACTCGCGAGCTGTTCCGCCTGCTGCTGGCGGCCAAGGGGGTCGGGCCGGGCCTGGCCCTGACGGTCCTGTCCGGTCTCCCCCGCCGAGAGCTCCTGAGCGCGATTGCGGAGGGCGAGACCGCTCCGCTGCTGAAGATCAAGGGCCTCGGCCGCAAGCGCGCCGACCAGATCCTGCTCGACCTTCGCGAGCGCGCATCCCGCCTCCTGGTCCTGGAGGAGGGCAGCCTCTCCGGCGGTGTCCTGACCCCGACCGCTCCGGCGGGCTCGCGCTCCTCGGTCATCGAGGACGCGATCGTCGCGCTGCTCTCGATCGGCTTCACGGAGAAGGAAGCGCGTAAGAATGTGGAAGCCGCGGCCTTTCGCCACGGCTCCGATGACCTGGAAACCCTCGTTCGAACGGCTCTACAGAAGTGACCAAGCACAGCGACCCCCAGAAGACACGCATCATCGTCTGCGACGACCTGGCCCCCGTTGCACTCGAAGTCTTCCGGAAGCGCGGATTCGAGCCCGAGATTCGAACGGGGATGAGCGAGGACGAGCTGGCCGAGGCGGTCATTGGCGCCGATGCGCTGGTCGTTCGCTCGGCAACCAAGATCACGCGGCGGATCTTCGAGGCGTCCGACAAGCTGAAGGTCGTCGGGCGAGCTGGCGTCGGCGTCGACAACGTCGACTGCGAGGCGGCCACCGAGCGCGGCGTTGTCGTGATGAACACGCCGACGGGCAACTCGACCACGACGGCCGAGCTGGCGATCTCCCTGCTCTGCTCCCTCGCCCGGCACATCCCCCGCGCCAACTCGATCGTCCGGGGTGGCTCCTGGAAGAAGTCGGGCCTCGTGGGCACCGAGCTGACCGGGAAGACGCTCGGCGTGGTCGGCATGGGCCGCATCGGTCGCATCGTCGCGGACCGCGGGCTCGGTCTGCGCATGAAGGTGGTCGGCTTCGATCCCTACCTCCAGGAAGACAGCTCCCCCGTCAAGGGCGTCGACCTGATGTCGCTGGACGAGCTGCTCCAGTGCTCGGACTTCATCTCGCTCCACGTCCCGCTCACCGACGCGACGCGCAACCTCCTGTCGTGGGACAAGATCGCGCTGATGAAGAAGGGCTCTCGCCTGATCAACGCCTCGCGCGGCGGTGTCGTCGACGAAGAGGCCGTGCTCGACGCACTCGAGGAGGGCCGCATGGCGGGTGCCGCCTTCGACGTGCTGGCGGATGAGCCTCCCGGCGCCGACCACCCCCTGGTCACGCGCGACGACGTCATCGTGACGCCCCACCTGGGCGCCTCCTCCACCGAAGCGCAGCTGACCGTGGCGATCGACGTGGCGACGCAGATCTCCGACTTCCTGCTCAAGGGCGTGGCGATGAACGCCGTCAACGCGCCCGCCATGCAGCCCGAAGTGCTACACGAGCTGGCACCCTTCCTGCTGCTCGCAGAGAAGCTCGGTCGCTTCCTGGCACAGCGGATCGGCGGACCGATTCGGAAGGCCGAGCTGACCGTCGGCGGCGACATTGCTCGCCACGACGTCAAGCACCTCAAGCTGGCCTTCATGGTCGGCGTGTTGCGCGAGAGCTTGGTCGAGAGCGACGTCAACTTCGTCAATGCGCCCGGACTCGCGCAGGAGCGCGGCCTGCGCATCCTCGTCAGCGAAGAAGAGGAACCGATCTACCGGCTCGGACAGATCAAGATTCGTGCGTCGATGCGCGCGGGTGGCCCGTCTCACCTCGTGATGGGGACGGTCTTCGGACGCGAGCTGCGGTTCGTCCGCATCGACGGCGTGCACCTCGACCTGCCGCCCAGCGGTCCGATTCTCCTCACGCGCCATCGCGACCGGCCCGGTGTCGTCGGAACGCTCGGGACCATTCTCGGGGCGGCCGGCGTGAACATCCAGCGCATCGAGCTCGACCCGCCGGGTGGAGAGTCGGGCGACCTCTCTTCCGGATTCCTGTCTCTGGACGAGGAGCCGCCGAGCGACGTCATCGAGAAGATCGCCGAGCTCGACATGATGGAAGAAGTGCAAGTCATCCGGCTGTGAAGAGCCCTCTCCGCGATACGCCGCCGCCCTACTCGACCATCGTCTTCGATTGCGACTCGACGCTCTCTTCGATCGAGGGCATCGAGGAGCTGGTCGAGGAGAGCTCGCCCGAGCTGGAGGAGCTCACCACCGCGGCCATGAACGGCGAGCTGCCGCTCGAAGCGGTCTACGGAAGACGTCTCGAGCTGGTCCTTCCGACTCGACAGGCGGTCCTCGATGTCGGCGCCCGCTACGTCGAGACCGCGCTCCCCAACACCCGCGCTCTCATCGCCGCCCTGCATGCACTCGAGAAGCGCGTCCTGATCGTCTCGGGCGGCTTGCTTCCGGCCGTGGCCATTCTCGGCGAGCACCTGGGCGTGCCCGCCACCGAGACCCACGCCGTCGACATCCACTTCGATTCGGCAGGAGACTACGCCGGCTTCGAGACCGACTCGCTGCTGGCCAGAGCTGGGGGCAAGCTCGACCTCCTCTCCAGCCTCGAGAGCCCCGGCGCGGTTGCCCTGATCGGCGACGGAGCCACCGACCTCGAAGCCGCCAGCCTCTGCGCGCGGTTCGTCGCCTTCGGGGGCGTCGTCCGTCGCGACGTCGTCTTCGAGGCAGCGCCCATCGGACTCACCGAGCCCAATTTCGCCGCCCTGCTTCCGCTGCTCTGCTCTCCATCCGAAATCGATCAGCTCGAGAGTCTGCCCGCACACACCAACTTGGTGGATGCGGCCGGGCCCTGGCTTTGACATCCTCTTCGTCATGCTCTGGATACCTGGCCCGACCTACGTTCGCCCGTCCATTCTCGATCTCCTGACCGAGCCTCCGATCGGTCACCGCACGGCCGAGATGTCCGAGCTGATCGAGCGAATGGACCCGCACCTGACTCACGCCTTCGGACTGGAAGACGGCGGCTGGCAAGTCGCTGCCATGACGAGCAGCGGAACCGGCCTGATGGAAGCGGCGCTCGTCGGCGCGGGCGAGCGCATCCTGTGCATCGTCGGCGGTGCATTCGGTGAGCGCTGGGCGACCATCGCCCGCGACCTCGGCAAGGACGTGCAGGTCCTCAAAGTTCCGGCGGGCGAGGTCGTCAACGACATGCTGCTCGCCGAGACGCTCGACATGGACGGTCCCTTCGACGCGCTGACGCTGATCGTCAACGAGACCTCGAACGGCGTCTACACCGACCCCTTCCCGATCGCCCGCGTCCTGCAGGCCTTCCCCGACACGCTCTTCCTCGCGGACGTCGTCAGCGCACTCGCGGGCACGCCCGTCTCGCTCGAACGCAACTGCATCGACTTCGCACTGGCCGGCGTCCACAAGGCGCTCGCCCTCCCGCCCGGCATCTCGGTCTGCGGCGTCTCCGAAGCGTACCTGGAGCGCGCGAGCGAACAGTCGGGCCGCGGCTTCTACCTCGACCCGGTTCGCATCGTCGAGGGCCACGCCAAACGCAAGACGCCGACGACGCCGTGCATCGGTCTCTACCGCGCACTCGCACAACAGCTCGAAGACATCACCGCCGGCGTCCAGCTCCCGAGCGAGTTCGCTGCCGAGCCCGGTGCCGCAGCTTGGGAAGCGCGCTACGAAGTCCACAAGGCCATGCAGACGCGCACGCTCGAGTGGGCCGCGGGTCACGGGCTGACTCCCTTCCCCGTGCAGGCCGGACTCTCGCCGACCGTCTCGTGCATTCGCGCGGGTGACATCGACGTCCCGTCCCTGATCGCCGGGCTGAAGGAGCACGGCCACGAGATCGGCAATGGCTACGGTGACCTGAAGAACCAGACCTTTCGCATCGGTCACATGGGCGACCACACGCCCGAGCAGCTCGACCAGCTGCTCACCGCAGCCGACGAAGTCCTGGCTGCGACCGCGACCGCTTAGTTACGCAGCAAGCCTTCGGCTTCGGCGAGCTTCATCGCGATCGAGCGCACCTGCTCGGTCGTCAGGCGATGGAGCTGGTGCGCCAGCAGGCCCTTCGAGTCGAGCTCGGTCCACTCGATCGGGTGGCTCTCGACTTGACGGCGAAGCTCGGCCAGGAAGTCATCCAGGAGTCGCGAGTAGGCCGCGCCGTGCGGAGTGACTCCGGAGACACCGATCTCTGCCGCGGTCAGAATCTCGGCCAGCGGTAGGCGGGTCTCGGGTGTCTTGCACAGAGCCGTCAGCTGCGCGCGATACTCCAGGCGCTCCTCGACACGCTGCGCGGACATGCCGGACTCCATGAAGAACACGAGCACCGACCACATCCGATCGCCGAGCGGTAAGAAGCGAGTCCGGTCACACAGGTGACCCTCTTCGTGGGTGGCCGTCGTCTCGACCAGCTCGTCGAGCGAGACCAGGTCGGGCCACTCCGAAGGACGCGCGTTGGTCGAGGCTTGGACCAGGTGCGCGCCCTCGAGACGATCGCGCATGAGTGCGATGCGAACACGATCCCCCTCGCCGAGGAGCGGAGGTAGACCGTCGCCATCGAAAGCGGAGACCGGGAGCGGAGCGACCGAGAGCGCTCGATCGAGTGAAGCTTCTGCCGCCGGAACGAGGTAGCGCTCCTGCAATGAGCGATAGACCGCCGCTTCACCGCGCAAGGTCTCGATGTCGATCCAGAAGCCCTCGTGCAGAGCCGCACCGCCGATGCGCGCGCCTCGCCTTCCCGGGCGTGAGCGAAGGTCGGCGCCGTCGCACCAAGCGATCGTCCCTTGCCAGTCCGTACCGAAGTGGTTGCCGGATTTGCGCTCGACCAGGACCTTGCGCAGTACCGTGCCGTCCGGCCCGCCGCTCCCGACGGCTTCGCCGAAGACCGCGAAGCGACCGATCGAGTCGAAGGCCGAGGCCAGGCCGCCGACGGGCTCGCCGCGGCGACCGAGACCCAGCTGCTCGTCCAACTCGGAGAACAGCGGCCCGGGGTGAATCACCGATCCGACGGGACCGAAGCGCAGTCGGGGCGAGTCGCTGAGACCGAGGTGGCGGTCCTTTCGCTGAGTGAGCTGACCGGTCTCGCGCCGGAACCGTCGGAAGCGAGGCTCCATGGCGACCAGGAGCTCGGACAGGTCAGCGCTCTCGACTTCCTTGGAGGGATTCGTGAGGTCCGGCTCGACGACTCGGATCGGTCGCCGGGCGTCGACGCTCTCCACGAGGCCGACGAGCGACTCGATCAGAGCACGCCCCGCCGTGGCGCGGTGGTCCAGCTCGAGCGCGTACTCGAGGTCGAGAGCGCCGAGGCCCTCGGCCAGGCCGCGCGCCTCCGTGAACCAGCCGTTCTCGAGGAGCACATCGCCGAGCGTGCGCAGGTCCTTCGCGTGTTCCTCACCCTGACCGCGCGAAGCGCTGGCTCGCTGTCCCGCGAGCACGAGCTCGCGCAAGCCAGCGTCCTGGGGCAGACCGTCGTCGGCCAGGACGAACTTCGGCTGCAGCGCCAGCCAGTCGACGAGGACCTCTCCAAGCTCGCCGACCGCGAAGCGTGCGCTGCGGACTTCAGGGCTGAGAGCCAGTGCATCCGGGTCGTCTTCCAGCGAGCGTCGCAGGAGCCCGAGCGCGAGCGGTGTCTTGGACTCGCGCAGCATGACTTCGGCGGCCAGTCGATCGCGTCCGGGTCCGCTGACGCCGCGCAGTGCCAGCCGAATCTCGGGCAGGCCGATGGGTGCGCCTGCCGCTCGCGCGTTCAGGAGGCCGAGTGTGAGCTCCTGCGCTTCGAGCTCCGAGACTCCGCCCTGACTCAGGAGCTCGAGCGCGCGCGTGGCGCCTTCGCGCGAGCGCTTGCCGTAGGACAACGAGAGTCCGACGATGGCCGCGCGGACTCCGAGAATCGTTCGGTCGGTCGGGAGCACATCACTCTCGGCCAGTCGCTCGAGCAGGACGTCCAGCGCCGTGACATCCTTGCCTTCCTCCTGGAGGCGCTGGGCCAGAGCCTGTGTGAAGTAGGAGCGCTCCCACGAACCGCGCGCGTAGGTCAAGGCCCGACGCTGTGCGTTGGTTGCCGAGCGCCGATCGCCGATCAGGCCCCGCGTCCAGGCCAAGCCGTGATAGCCCCACGCGAGGCTCGGGTCGGCTTCGATGGCCGTCAGGAAGCGCTCTTCCGCGCGCGAGGTTCCATCGAGTCGCCCCGCCAGATAGAGAGTCGGCGCGTGGTCGGGGCGTCCTCGAAGCTCGGCCTCGTAGTCGGCGAGGAGCACCGGTCCGATCAAGCGCGAGCGATCGATGTCGTCGATCAAGCGCCGCGGCGCAACCCAGTCGGGTGCCAGCTGCATGGCGCGCGTGGCTGCCGCGCGCGCTCGCTCGGTCGAGTCTTCGGTCGCGTCGCGCAGGTGAAACTGCGCTTCGGCGAGCGCGCGTTCGGCGGCGACGGGCAGAGTCCGCGGAGGCGGCGCGGAGCCCACCATTCGACAAGCTCCCAGACCCGAAGCTAGTGCGAGAGCCAGTCCGAGAGTGCGCACCCTGCTCTGGCGCGGCATCGACGTCCGCCTAGCTCTCGTCTCCGTACTCAACACTCTCAGCCAACGTTTCTCACAAAAGCTTCCAGGACACTATCGGAGCCCGACGGTCGGTCGAGTCGCGAGTCGAACCGGTCGGGGGTGAGCCACTCGGCCATCGACGGGCCGCGCCCACCGTTCACGTCTCCGGTGTAGATCCGCACCTGGTCGACGAAGCGCTCCTTCAAGAAGCTCGAGAGCAACGTGGTGCCACACTCCAGGAGGACGCGTCGCGCTCCTCGATCCCACAACCAGTCCAGAGTCGCTCGCAGCGAGACGTGCCCGCTGGCGTCGCCCTTCAGTCCGGCGACTTGTGCGCCCGCCTCGACGAGAGCGCGATGACGAGCCGCGTCTTCGCCCATGTGCGCGATGATCCAAGTCGGACCGCCCGCCTCTTCCGAGGTTGCGATCGGCTGCAGGATGCGCGCATCGAGCGGGATCGAGAGCTTCGTGTCGAGCACGACTCGCGCCGGTGCCTTGGACGGATCGCCGGGGAGTCGAATGGTCATGCGCGGATCGTCCGTGCGCACGGTCCCCGATCCCGTAACGATGGCGTCCACGCTCGAGCGCAGGCGCTGTACTTCTGCGAGTGAGTCCTCGCACGAGATCCAACGGCCGTCACCGAAGTCTTCCGGCGGAGTCAGTTGGCCCGAGCGCGTCTGCGCCCACTTCGCGATAACCCAGGGACGCGGCCGACGCACGCGCTCCAGAGCGGTCCAGCTCAAGAAGTGCGGCGAGCTCTCCGAGAGCTTCGGGCCAGCGCTCAGGACAGAGACCGTGATGCCCGCATTCTCGAGGATGGCGAGTCCCGCGCCGCGATGGCGCGGATCGGGATCCAGCTCGCTCACGACGACTTGCCGAATGCCGGTCTTCAGAATCTCGTCGGTGCAGGCCGGTGTCTTGCCTTCCGTCGAGCAGGGCTCGAGGGTGACGACCAGTGTGTCCCAATCCTCTTCGGGGACTCCGCTCTCCCGCGCGGCTTGGAGAGCTTGCGGCTCCGCGTGCGCGCCTCCCCAGTGCTGGTGGAAGCCTCGCGCGATCACCCGTCCGCCGGCAAGCACGGCTGCCCCGACGCAAGGGTTCGGCGCGACTTCGAAGCGATAGCCCTCGGCCTCGGTCGCCAGCTCTTGGAGCAGGTTCCGTAGGTCGGCTTCTCGGGTCGGGTTGCAGAGGGTTTGCGTCATGCTTCGAGACTCGAATTCACTTCGCGCGTGGTCCTGGTGAGGGCTCTCCAGGGCGGCTGCCGCGGAGGGCTGTCGATCGAGCCCCCCGTCCAAAGCGCCCCGGGGGGCGTTTAAAGAGGGCTCCACATCTATTCTACTCGACCGCATGTCTTGAAGTTCCTTCTACCTGTTTCGGCGCGGAGCGGGGCCACGAGGAGCGCCGGATAAGTCCGTGCTCGACGAAGGGCTGAGACTGGATTCTGCGCTCTCGAAGCCTCCGAAGATAGTTTCAGCGGGACGGGGCTTCCCTCCGCTGAAACGTGGGTCAAACTGACCGGGCTATCTGCAGCGCAGTCAGCGCAAACAGAAGCCAATACCCCACACCCTTAGCCCTAACGAGAAGATGAGCAAGGCTCCGATTCGAGTCGCCGTCACGGGAGCAGCAGGCCAGATTGGCTACGCTCTCGCATTCCGCATCGCCAGTGGTCAGATGTTTGGATCCGACCAACCGGTCATCCTTCAGATGCTCGAGATTCCGGCTGAGAAGCCGATGCAAGCGCTCGCCGGCGTTGCCATGGAGCTCGAGGACTGCGCCTTCCCTCTACTCCAAGACATGGTGCTGACGTCGGATCCGAACGTCGCCTTCAAGGACGCCAACTGGTGCTGCTTGGTTGGTAGCAAGCCGCGCGGCCCGGGCATGGAGCGCGGCGATTTGATTCGCGAGAACGGTCCGATCTTCACGGGTCAGGGACGCGCGATCAATGACAACGCCGCTTCCGATGTGCGCGTGACGGTTGTCGGAAACCCGTGCAACACGAACGCCTTGATCTGCATGCACTCCGCTCCCGACGTTCCGGACGATCGCTTCTCGGCCATGACGCGCCTCGACCAGAACCGCGCGGCGGCTCAACTCGCGACGAAGGCCGGCGTTCACTCTTCCGCCGTGAAGAACACGTTGATCTGGGGCAACCACTCGGCGACGCAGGTCCCCGACTTCTATCACACGACCATCGACGGCAAGCCCGCCAACGAAGTCATCTCCGACCTCGACTGGCTGCAGGGCGAGTTCATCTCGACCGTGCAGAAGCGCGGTGCGGCGATCATCGCGGCGCGCGGTCTCTCGAGCGCGGCCTCCGCCGCCAACGGTCTGATCGATCACGTTCGCGACCTGCGCAGCGAGACTCCGGCTGGCGAGTGGCGCTCGGTGTGCGTGAAGAGTGACGGCTCCTACGGCGTTCCGGAAGGCCTGATCAGCTCCTTCCCGGTGCGCGCCGACGGCAAGGGCGGCTGGGAGATCGTCCAGGGTCTGGAGCTCAACGAGTTCCTTCAAGACCGCCTCGCCAAGACGGTGGCCGAGCTCTCCGAAGAGCGCGACACGGTCAAGGACCTGCTCGGCTGAGCGAGCCCGGCGCGAGAGCGCCAGATTCCAATGCGGGGGAGAGTTCGAGTCACTCGAGCTCTCCCCCGCTCTTCGTTTCAAGACATGGCGTAAGCTGCACATACGATCAGCCTGCGCCGCCCCCGTCTCGACCCAGACACCATGCCGACTCCCTCGACCGACAGCTCGGAGCCGCTCTCAATACTCCCGTCGCGCGATGGACACAAGCCGGGTCGCGCCAAGTTACTGATCGTCCTCGGCGCGCTCGTACTGCTCGCGTCCCAGGTCGGTCTCTACCTGCAGCTCCCACCCTTCCCCACCTGGTTCTACGTCTTCGCCTGGTGGTCGTGGATCCTCTTCGCCGACGGTGTCGTCCACCTGCGGACCGGCAGCTCGCTGTTGCTCTCGCGACCGCGCAGCTTCCTCCTGCTCCTGCCCTGGTCGCTCGCTTTCTGGCTCAGCTACGAGGCGGCCAACTTCCTGCTGCTCGACTGGTACTACGTCTTCGTGCCAGCCGATCCACTCGAACGCGCGATCGGGATCTTGGTCTCCTTCGCGACCGTCTTGCCGGGCGTCCTCGAGACCGTGGACCTGCTCGCCGCACTCGGCTTCGCGAAACAGAGAGAGCGTCGGCCGCTGCGGTTCTCGCCGCGCGGTCTCCATGCGCTCTTCATCGCGGGCCTCCTGTTCCTCGTCCTGCCCCTCGTCTTTCCGGACTACGCCTACCCGCTCATCTGGGGAGCGGTCGTCCTCTTGGCCGAGCCGCTGCTCTTTCGAGCGGGCAAGCGCTGCTACCTGACACAGTTCGCCAGCGGCGACTACTCGATCCTTTGTCGCCACCTAGTGGCCGGGCTCTCCTGCGGACTGCTCTGGGAGTTCTGGAACTACTGGGCGACCGCCAAGTGGATCTACACCGTGCCCTTCTTCGAGGAGGGCAAGCTGTTCGAGATGCCCGTGCTCGGCTTTCTCGGTTATCCACCCTTCGCTCTCGGGATCTACAGCTTCGTGCGAGCGCTGGTCGCGCTGCGCCTGTGTCCCGAGTTCGAGCGCACGGAGCTCCCGAGCAAGTCGACGAGTCCTGCGGCGATGCTTCAGTCGAGTGGCGTCGTTCTGGCCCTCTTGTTCTCCTTCGCGATTCTTCCGCTCGTCGAACAACGCACCGTTCGCAGCACAAGGCCGACGGTCGTGGAGTTGCTTGCGAACCCCAGTCGAACCACGCTCGCAACCGATGCAGGCTGGACCGACTTCGCCTCCGTCACCGACGGGCTTCGAATGCGAGAGTCGGAGACCTTGCTGGGCCTCACGACAGAACAGCGCGAGGAGCTCTTGCAACGCGCTGCGCTGATGCAGTTGGCAGGTCTGGGAGAACGCGGGCGACTGTGGCTGGCGTCAGTCGGCGTCGAGAGCGTCAAGCAACTTGCCAGCCTCTCGAGAGCGGACCTGGAACGAGAGGTACTCGAAGGTGGCGAAGGCCCGCCGCCGAAGCCCTACGCTCGCGAAGTCCGCGTCTGGCATCGACGAGCGCTCGCGGCCAACCGATAGAGAACCGGCAGACCCGGACGGTTCGAGCACAGATCGAACGAAGCTCTGAGGCCTGGACTCGAGTCGCGTAGGACCTCCGATACCGACCGGCACTGTCCGAAACGAGTGATAGAATCGGTCTTGCTGAAGCAACCGCCAGTCATCCTGACCGAGATTGTCCATGAGCTGCACGGTTCGAGCGGGTACCGGCATCTTGGCGAATGCCGCGATAGCGTTGGGAGGCCTTCCGCCTGGCCCTACTGACCGGGCCCGAATGTATTGAGAGCCGATAGGGGACTCACGCTGCTCCTGAATTGCGCGCTCTTTGGCGGCCGCGGTGGCCATGCGGAGGCAATCCCGAGCGGCGACGAGTGTCTGGACGCCGCCGATGGCGGCGCGCCACTGAGAGCTGGGTCTCCGATCGAGATCGGGCGCGAACTCAGTCCTCGGACTCCGCCCCTACGCACGAGAGCTAGACAGAATGGGTGGAGCGGACAGCATCAAGTCCGTGGGACGGGGATATGGTTCGTGTCCTTCCGGCTAGCGTGTGAACCGCCAAGAAAGCGAGGGACAGCGGCGCCGCGTCGGGCCCGGCGGGCGTGCGCCGCCCCTCTACTGCGGCGCTCTGTCGTTGGCGTCCGCTGCTGGCGCCACGCGCGCCAGGGCGTC